>Ga0070731_10001227_pt1 | contig 27655 bp, 28 predicted proteins | sample Coa_R1_2_FD_66448 | JGI IMG/M metagenome (GOLD analysis project Ga0070731, IMG submission 66448) | Surface soil microbial communities from Centralia Pennsylvania, which are recovering from an underground coalmine fire - Coalmine... | ecosystem: Environmental > Terrestrial > Soil > Unclassified ... | reverse complement strand
TGGAAATAAACAATGTCACCCGGGAAACTTTCCGTTCGCCCGCGCAGAAAATGGTTGAACGCCACCTCGTACAGCGTCGCCGACGAGGCAAACGTGGAAATATGCCCGCCGACATTGGTGGTTGAATTGGCCTTGACCACCATGGCCATGGCGTTCCAGCGGATGTAACTCTTGATGCGACGTTCGATCTCCCGGTCGCCCGGAAACGGCGCCTGCTGTTCCGGTGAAATGGTGTTGAGGTACGGCGTGGTGACGCCCTGCGGTGCGGAGCGCAGTTGACCGGCAAGTTTTTCGAGCAGGCGCGCCGTGCGTTCGGGTCCCTGGCTCTCCAGGGCGAGCTCAAAAACGGACTGCAACGACTGGCCCCATTTGTCGCCGTTGCCCCCGCCGGAGTGGCCGGCTACACCGGAACGCGAACCGTAAATTTCTTTTTTTCCAACGCTCACTGTGTTATTCACCTTTTTTCAAGCGCGACAAATGCGCACACAGAATTAAAATCCATATCGGGGCCAGGCACCAGCAAAATCGGCGCCCGCCGCCAAATGAAACTGCTCGATCTCACGCTCGCCACGCCCGCCGGAAATCTCGCATGTGATGAGGCTTTGCTCAACTCGGCGGAGGCCGGTCACGGCGGGGAAATCCTCCGGTTCTGGGAACCGCGGGAATACTTCGTGGTCGTCGGCTACGCGAACCCGGTGGAGACGGAGGTCAGGGTCGCGGCGTGCGCGGCCAAAAAGGTGCCGATCTTTCGCCGCTGTTCCGGGGGCGGAACGGTTTTACAGGGACCGGGCTGCCTGAACTACACGCTCATTCTGCAAATCGCAAAAATTTCCCCGCTCGCCAGCATCTCCGGTACAAACCAGTTCATCATGGAACAAAATCGCAAGGCGATCGAATCGGAAGTCAGAAGCCGGATGCCGGACGCCGGGATTGCCGTCCAAGGCCATACCGATTTAACATTGGTCACCCGTCACCTGTCACCCGTCACTCCCCGCAAGTTCTCGGGTAATTCCCAGCGCCGCCACCAGCGTTACCTGCTGTTTCATGGGACTTTTCTGTTGGACTTCGAGCTTCCGCTGGTCGCCGAGTTGCTCCGCATGCCTTCCCGGCAACCCGACTATCGTAATCGCCGCGGCCACGCCGATTTTCTGGTCAATCTGAACCTGCCGGCGGCCCGGTTGAAGCATGTGCTGGGCGGGATTTGGAATGCCGCAGAAACGCTGCGGGAGGTCCCGGACGGGGAGGTGCAAAAACTGGTGACGGAAAAGTACTCAACCCCCGGGTGGAACTTCAAATTCTAGCCCCGTCATTACCGCTGTTTGCGCCTCGGCGGCGCGCGAAATGACAAGTAGTTTGACTAAGTGGCATCTTAACCGTAGATTTCGGAACGAATGCTGGCCGTTGAATCAAAGGTGGCGAGAGCAGAAACGGCTGACTCGCTCAAAGCGAACCCGAATCGTTCCTGGAAACACATCGTGGAACCGCTGGAGCCATTTCTCCAGGCGGTCACGCAACGCTTGATCGAGCAGGTCAACGGTTTTGACCCGCAGATCGTTCCCTACGCGCAATATGCCCTCAACGGCAGTGGCAAACATTTGCGGCCAACGCTCGTTGCCCTGGCCGCCAACGCCATCGGCAAAACCGGTGATGCGCATGTCAACGCGGCGGTCATCATCGAGATGGTCCATCTGGCCACGCTGGTGCATGACGACGTGATGGACGAGGCCGAAATCCGCCGCGGCCAGCTCACCCTGGCGGCGAACTGGGGCAATGAAATCGCCGTGCTTTTTGGCGACTGCCTGTTTGCGCAGGCTTTAAAGCTGGCCGCCAGTTTTCCCACGCCGGAAGTCTGCCGCGCCGTGGCCATGGCCACCAACACGGTTTGTTCCGGCGAAATTCTCCAGACCCAGTATCGCCGGAAATTTCAAGTCTCGCGGCATGAATATTTCCGGGTGATCGGGATGAAAACCGCCGAGTTGTTCACCCTCTCGTGCGATTTGGCGGGTCTTTTGAGTGAGGGAACGGCTGAACAGCGCACGGCGTTGCGACATTTCGGCGCCGCCTTTGGCACCGCCTATCAGGTCTATGACGATTGCGTGGACCTGTTTGGCTCGGAGGCAGCGGCGGGGAAATCGCTCGGCACGGACCTGGCCAAAGGCAAGCTGACCTGGCCGGTTTTGCTGGCCTGGGAGCGCGCCGAGCCCGCGGATCGCGCCCAGTTGGAAAACCTGGTCAAGGACTGGCAGCCGGAGAATTTTCCCGCGGTGAATGAATTGCTCGAAAAATATGAAACTTTTGAGCCGACGCGCGAGGTGATTACCCGCTTTTTGGAACAGGCCAGCCGGGCATTGCGCAGCCTGCCGGAATCGGGTGGTCGCACCGGCTTGTCTAATCTGGCTGATTTTTTAGCGCAACAAACGGCCGCCTTGGCTGTTTGTGTTAAGTACCCATGATTATGGCCGAACCAGTCGACCGCAATGTCACGGAGCCTTCCGCGCCGACCGATGAAGACGTCCTGGTGCGGCGCGCGCGCAAGGGGGATCTGGCGGCTTATGACGAACTCGTGCAGCGATACCAGGAGCGCATTTACGCCACGGTTTATCACATGACCTCGAATCACGAGGACGCCAACGATTTGGCACAGGAATCGTTCATCAAGGCGTTCCAGGCGTTGAAATCATTTAAGGGAGGGTCCAGTTTTTACACGTGGCTGTACCGGATTGCGGTCAACAAGACGATTAACTTTCTTAAGCAGCGCAAGAATCGCATCCACATGAGTCTCAATGACTTGGATTTCAACGCTGAACATGACCCCGATTTGATCGCCCTTATTTCCGATAAAACGCCGCGGCGGGAGGCTGGTTTGACCGAACTTCAGGAAAAATTGAACGAGGCCCTGATGAAACTGTCTGAACCCCATAGATTGGTCGTCGTTCTGCATGACGTGCAGGGATTGTCACACGATGAGATCGCGAAAGTAATGAATTGCAATATCGGTACTGTGAGATCGCGGCTTTTTTACGCACGACAGCAATTACAGGCTTGGTTGTCTGATTATTTGAAAGCAACATGAGCAACATGAACGAACATCAGCCGAACTTCGAGTCGTTACGCCGTTTACTGGCGCTCAAACGCCATGAAACGCCGCCCCCGGGATATTTTAACAATTTTTCAGGCCAGGTCATGGCCCGCATTCGTGCCGGGGAAACCGAAGCTGCTGACGGTTGGTCGGGGCGTCTGTTTGCCTCCATGCCATGGTTGTTGGGCCTGCTCCAAGCCGTTGAAACCAAACCGGTATTTGCCGGCGGGTTTGCCACGGCGCTTTGCGCGTTGCTCCTGTTCGGCGCCGTAATCGCGCAGCGGCCGGATTCCGCGTCCATAGCCTTCCTGCAACCAGCCACGTCGGAACCTGCCTCCTTCGCTTCAGCCTCCCCGTCAGCAACTTCGGCCCTGCAGCCGCCCGTCAACCAGTTCATGGTCGCCGATAACAGCACCAATCCGGTGTCAAGTTTTCAGTCTCCTTCCCTTACTCCCTTCGGCCAGATTCCGGTTGGCGCCCAGTTTGTGAATTATTCCGGATCGGGGAATTGATCTTGTCCTTTTAGCAGGATACCGCGCGGGTGGTGGTTTCTCCCGTTGTCCGGCATGAAAATCGTGTTGCGGACGAACCCATCGCCCCTTTCCCTCGGTCAACGTCGGACGCTTGTAAACTTGAAACGCCGCCGTCCTTGCCATTAAATCGGGCGGGTGCCAACCAAAGTCATTGCGGTCGCCAACCAAAAGGGCGGCGTGGGGAAGACCACCACCGCCGTCAATCTGGCCGCCTGTCTTGCCGCCGTCGGCAAACGCGTGTTGCTCCTGGATCTCGACCCGCAGGCCAACGCCACCAGCGGATTGGGCCTGGAAAAAACCGAAGGCGCCAGCGCGTATCGAATTCTGCTTGGTGAAGGCAGCCTGCTCGACAAAATCAAACCGACCGCCTTTGAGCGACTGGAAGTTGTCCCCAGTGAGGTGGATTTGTGCGCCGCCGACCTGGAACTGGCGCGCCTGGATAATCACCTGCTTCGCGTCGCCGGCGCGCTGAAACCGGTCCGGGACAGCGGACGATTTGAAGTTGTGCTCATTGACTGCCCGCCGTCGCTCGGGGTTCTAACCCTGAATGCCTTTGCCGCCAGCGACGGCCTGCTGGTGCCGCTCCAATGCGAATATTACGCCCTTGAAGGCATCTCCATGATGAACCGCATACTGGGCCAGCTGCGCGAAACCGGCGTCAACCCGCGTCTGGATATCTTCGGGGTTGTGATGACCATGTTCGATGGCCGGACCAAACTTTCCAATGAGGTCGTCGGCGAAGTGCGGAATTTACTCGGCGCCCGTGTCTTTGAAACCGTCATCCCGCGCAGCACGCGGCTGGCCGAGGCGCCGAGTTTTGGCAAGCCGATCATCCATTACGACAAATACAGTTCCGGCTCGGCGGCGTATGAACTGCTCGCGCAGGAAGTGCTCCAACGGCTGGAAACCGCACAGTAAGCTTGCCGTCGATTCGGGAATTCAATAGGGTCTGCTTTTTTAAGACGATTATGGCCAAAGAAATTCTGGAGATGCCCATTGAACTGGTGACCATGGAGTTGCCGGACACGAAAACCATCCGCCTCAAATGGCCGGACGGATACGACCCTGACTTCAAGACCGGACAGTTCATCACGCTTTACTGGCCGGACACCCCGACGTACAAACGCGCTTATTCGCTGTCGTCCTGTGCCCTGGACCGCGGCTTTTACGAAGTGACCATCAAACGCGACGGCAAGATGGGCACGCGGCTGGTGGACTGGGCCAAGGCCGGCGACAAGCTTTTTGTCATTCCACCCGTCGGCAAGTTCCTGCCCGTCTATGAGCCGAACAAACACCTCGTTTGTGTCGCCGGCGGATCGGGCGTGACGCCGTTTCGGGCGTTTGTGCGCGAAGCCACCCAGCGCAAACTGGACACGAAGATCAGCGTCCTCTATAGCGTGCGTACGACGCGCAGCATTATCTTCCAGCAGGAGTTTCACCAATTGGAACTCGAAAACCCCAACTTCAGCTTTTACGTGACCTGCACCCGGCTGGACGCGAACGACCCATGGCAGGGACGCCGGGGGCGCATCACGCCGGAATGGGTGAAGGAACACGTCCATGATCTGCCCAATACCGTGTTCTACGCCTGCGGCCCCAATGAACTGGTTGAGTTTGCCGAGGAAGTCGTGCTGCATGGCATGGGTGTGCCCAAGGAGCAGATGAAAACGGAAAAATGGGGCTGAACCACACGCCACTTTTTGCCGCGCACCAGAAACTGGGTGCGAAGCTGATTGATTTTGGCGGCTGGGAAATGCCCGTGCAGTACACCAGCATTGTCGAAGAACACCTCGCCGTCCGCAATGCCGCCGGAATTTTCGACATCTCCCACATGGGCGAAGTCACTGTCAGCGGCGCCGGCGCGGCGGATTTCCTGAACCACACGCTCACGAACGACATCCGCAAGCTCGTGTCCGGCCAGGGGCAGTACACCCTCATGTGCAATGAACGCGGCGGGGTCATCGACGACCTCTATGCTTACCGGCTTTCGGACGAGGTTTACCTGCTCATCATCAATGCCTCGCGGGTTGAACCCGACGTCGCCTGGCTGCAGTCCCGGGCCGCGAAATTCCCGAGGACAAGTGAATTGCAGGCCACCAATGCGTCGCATAATTACGCTGCCGTGGCCGTGCAAGGACCGCGCGTCAAGGAATTCATCGGCCAGTGTATTGCGGGCGGTTCGAACTGCGCGACGCGGGCCGGATGCGTGACGGATTTGAAGAAAAACCAGATTGGCGGGTTTCTCTTCCGCGGCGGGGACGTGCTGGTTTCACGGACCGGTTATACCGGTGAGGATGGTTTCGAAATTATCGGGCGCGACGACTCCATCCGGCAAGTCTGGGACGCACTGCTGGAAGCGGGCCGGCCGTTTGGCCTGAAACCCTGCGGCCTCGGCGCGCGCGACACTCTGCGCACGGAGGTCTGTTATCCCCTTTACGGCCACGAACTGGACGAAAACACGACACCCCTGGAAGCCGGTCTCGGTTTTTTCGTTGCCCTTGACAAAGGCGAATTTATCGGTCGTAAAACCCTGGCGGAACAGAAGGCCAATGGCGTTCGCAAAAAGCTGGTGGCCTTCACGATGATCGGAAAATCCCCGCCGCCCAGACCGCATTATCTGATCTGGGCGAACGATGCCAACGTCGGGACGGTTACCAGCGGCACCCAAAGCCCGTCGTTGGGCATCGGCATCGGCCTGGGTTACGTACCACCGGCCCTGGCCAAACCGGAGACGCAGATTGAAATTGAAATTCGCGGCAAGTATTCCCCTGCCCTGGTTGTGAAGAAACCGATTTACCAACCCAAGGAAAAATAATAAAATTGCTCACTGCAATGCTTTTTGCCGCCGTTTTAACCGCGCTGCTGGGCGGGTGCATGACACCCGAGGAACAGGAAGACCAAACGAACCAACGCCGGTACGACGCGATCATCAAGAAAAACCAGGAAATGATCGATAAAAATCAGCAGAAAATGCCCGATCAGAACCAGTGATCGGGCTGCGATTTTCCTGTTTCATCATTGGGACAACCGTCTTAAATTGAATTAAACCGGCAAGCAAATGAGATTCCAGTTTATACTACCTGCATTCCCGCTTCTTGTCGCCGGTTTTTGCCTGGCCGGATGCGCGTCCGCCGGACTGGAAGGATACCGGGGAAAACCGTTTCAAGACAGCGCGCATCCAGGCGGTCCGCAGAAAATTCCCGGGCGCGTCCAATGCGCCTGCTACGATTCCGGCGGTGAAGGCGTCGCTTATCACAACACGGATGCCGTGAACCATGGCAGCGGAGAACTGAATCCGGCCAATGGCTCCTATCTTAATGAATTTCGGATGAAAGAGGGCATTTCCACCTCTTACACTAAATTCCACGATGCGATTGACAACAATCCTTACAACCTGGTGGTGCCGCCGGCGGAGCAACTCTATGTCGGCTGGACGGTACCCGGCGAGTGGTTCAACATGACCGTGGCCGTTGAACACGCCGGGACTTACACCTTTGACCTGTTATATACCTCGAACCGCGGAGGAACGATTTCCCTGGATTGGAATGGCAAACCGCTCGTTCCCTCCATCAACATCCTCTCCACCCGCATCGACAAAGACCCTCTGGCCTGGCGGCAATGGCATCATTGGAACCTCATGACCAACATCGCCGAAGTGAAATTGCCCAAGGGCGTGGGTGTTTTGACGCTCCACATCCTCACCGAAGGCAACATGAACCTCGCCTGCCTCGATTTTAAGCCAAAAACGAAATAGCCCGCTGCTCCTGCGAGGAGTGAAATTGCCATCCTCATCAAAATCTGCTTTGCCTTCCAGCCGCTTGCTGGTGAAATAGGCGAAATTTATGAGCAACATTCCTTCCGATTTGAAATATACCAAATCCCACGAATGGGTCCGCGTCAGCGGCGATACGGCGACGGTGGGTATCACCGATCATGCACAACAGGAACTGACCGACATCGTCTTCGTCGAACTGCCCGAAACCGGCAAGCAATTCAAAAGCGGCGAGGCCGCCGCCGTGGTGGAATCGGTCAAGACCGCCAGCGACATCTATTCACCGGTCAGCGGCCAGATTCTGGAAACCAACAAGGCCGTCGTGGACAATCCGGCCCTGGCGAACACCGAGTCTTACACCGGCGGCTGGTTCTTCAAAATCAAATTGAGCAACCCGACGGAACTCAACTCGTTGCTGTCGCCGGAGGATTACCAGGCGCAAATCGGCAGCTGAAATTTGACCGGAGACGTATGGAAACGAAAGAAACCACAATATATCCTTCTGAAATCCGTAATTTTCCGTGTCCATCCGCGATTACATTTCCCAGGTGAAAACCCGTCTCTTCATCAAATCGTACTGCCCGTGGTGCCACAAGGCGATGCACTGGCTGGATGAAAACGGTATCGAATACGAAATCCTCGATGTCATCGCGAATGAAAAGGCTTTTGACGAGATGGTGCGGCTGTCCGGACAGGAACTTACACCGGTGATTGAGGCGGACGGCAAGGTGTTGGCGGATTTCGGCCCGGAGCAATTGGCTGAGTTTTGGAAGAAGAATTTTAGCCACAGATAATCACAGATGGACACAGATATGGATTTTCCCGCCTGAAATGGATTTAATCTGTGTTCATCTGTGGCTTAGAAAAATGACGACGACTGAGACAAAACCGCGACCGCGCCTGCCGGAATGGCTGCGTATCACGCTGCCCACGTCGGACCGCTTTGCGCGCACGCGCAGCCTCCTCGATGAGTTGAAGTTGCATACGGTCTGTGAAAGCGCCAAATGCCCGAACCATTGGGAATGCTGGAGCAAAGGGACGGCGACGTTCATGATTGCCGGCGACCGTTGCACGCGCGCCTGCGGCTTCTGTGCGGTGTCCACCGCCAAACCACTGGCCCTCGAGACGGACGAACCGTTGCGCGTCGCCGAGGCCACGCGGCGGATGCAGCTGCGCCACATTGTCATTACCGCCGTCGCCCGTGACGATCTGGTGGATGGCGGTGCGGACCATTTCCGCCGGACGATTGAAATGGTGCGCGAATTGAATCCCGGCATTGTCATCGAGGTGCTGGTGCCGGACTTCAACGACCACGACGGATCCATCGAAACCGTGCTGGCAGCGAATCCGCATATTTTCAATCACAACCTCGAGACGGTCCGGCGCCTGACGCCGGACGTGCGTCACCGCGCAACTTACGATCGTTCCCTGAGCGTTCTGCGAAAGGTAAAGGCCTGGCGCGGTGACACGATTTACACCAAGTCCGGCCTGATGCTCGGTTTGGGTGAGACGGAGGAGGAATTGGTGACGGCCATGAGCGATTTGCGCGCGGCGGGGTGCGATATTCTCACGCTCGGCCAGTATTTGCAGCCGACATTAAAACACCTGCCGGTGGTGGAATTCGTCACCCCGGAGCAGTTCGCGGAATTCAAGATTCGCGCCGGGGAGATGGGTTTTGTTCACGTGGCGAGCGGCCCGATGGTGCGCAGTTCATATCACGCGGACGAATTCACGCTGCCCTCAGGGCCCCGGTGAAAACGAGTTGCGGTGGATGAGCAGGTAGCCCGCCAAACCAAAACACAGAATGCCAATCGCAAAGCCGATGACGATGATGATGTTTTTCAGTGTGCGGGCCTGTTCATAAGTGCGTTCGGTATTGCGCTTCTCCGCGGACATGAACGCGGCAAAATCCTTGTCGAGCGCCTTGGCAATCGCCGCCTCATCCTTGAGTTGGAACATGAACCATTCGCCACGCCCTGCCTGCCATTCCGGCGGCAGGTCGGAAAGTTTGCCGGCGCTGACGGGTCGAAAGCCCAACTGGGACCAAAACGGCGAACTTTCCTGCGTCCAAAGGTGGAAAACGCCATGGTTGGACGCGAGCGTCTGAATGCGTTCCCAAAATAACTGCCGCGCCTGATTGGCATGGGCGAAATCGAGGTACCCTTCGCTATGCAACCACGCGTGTTGGCGAACGATTTGAATACCGATGGCCCCAAGGAACGTGCCATCGGCGGCTTCGACCACCTGAAATTCCGTCAGCCGTTTCTCCAGGTCATTGACGGGTAAAAGCATGGCTTGCCAAAGCGATTTTAGGCTTTCACGGTCATCCGTGGTGGCGCGCCGGACGCGAAGAACGGTTGAATCCATGCGCTAAAATTGCCGCGCGCGCCGGTAAAAGTCAAAACGACAGAAAAGCACCCTGCAGATTTGCTTTTTTGCGGGCTTGTGCCACTTTCAGCGGACAAAAATTATTTAAACCATGAATCCGATAACCACGCAACAGCTTCTGAACGCGCTGGAATGGCGCTACGCAACCAAGGTATTTGATCCCGGCAAAAAAATCCCCGCCGATCTCTGGCAAGCCCTGGAACACGCGCTCGCGCTCTCCCCCAGCTCCTATGGTTTGCAACCCTACCGTTTCCTCGTCATTCACGACGCGGCCAAGCGCGCGGAACTGCTCCCCCATTCCTGGAACCAAAAGCAGGTGGTGGATTGCTCACATTATGTCGTGTTCACCGGACGCACCCAAATGACCGAAGCCGACTTGGACCGGTTCCTAACCCTGACCAGTCGCGTCCGTAACATCCCCACCGAAACCCTGAGTGCCTATCGCGGCATGATGATGGGCGACCTGGTGAACGGCCCGCGGGGCAAAATTGCGCACGAATGGGCAACACGACAGGCCTATATCGCGCTGGGCAACCTGATGACCTGTGCCGCCGTTCTCGGTGTGGACGCCTGCCCTATGGAAGGCTTTGTGCCCGCGGAATACGACCGCGTGCTCGGTTTGGGAAACAGCGGCTATGCTTCGGTCGTCTGCTGCGCCCTGGGTTACCGGTCGGCCAACGACAAATATGCCGGTCTCACCAAGGTCCGTTACCCGACGACGGACTTGATAAAGGTGGTTTGAAGACGATGACCATCAACGAGAGAACTGAAACTCACAGCCGACAGACCGGCCCGCATTAAGCGAGCAGACTGAATCCGTGAAAAAGACCCTGCGCCTGATCGCTGCGTTGATTGTGGTTGGCGCAATCGCTTTTTGGGCGGCCACCGGGGCGAATCACGGCTGGACGAAGACACATATTCCCAAAAAGATCGTGGACCAAACAACAGGTTTGGAAGGAGTTCAATGGCAGGATAAATTTGTTCCCGGCGTGGATTTTCTGGCCGCCGCCTTGTTGGGTGCGGGAATTCTGGCTGGCGTTTCCTTTTTTGTCCGGACAAAATCGAAGTAATCCACATATCCAAAAACAAATAATGAAAACGAAATTCTCTGTTCTGGCGCTCATCACCCTGGCCGGCGTGGCGCTGGCCGCGCCCCAGACGTTCGACTTCAAAGACCCCAAGGGCATCAACAACGCCGGGTTCAAACTCGATGCACCGCTCGAGTCCATCAACGGCAGCGCCAGCGGTGTTTCCGGGACGGTCACCTTCGACCCGGAAAATCCCGGCGCGACCATAGGTAAAATCACCGTGGCCACCGCATCGCTCATGGTGCCCAACCCGATGCAACGACAGCACATGCTGAGCGACAAATGGCTCGATGCGGCAAAATTCCCGGAAATCAGTTTCGAATCAAGGGAGTTCAAAAATGTTCAGACGTCCGGCGACACCACGACGGCGGACGTCACCGGCACGTTCACGCTCAAGGGGGTGTCCAAGGAACTCACTGTGCCCGTGAAAATGACTTATTTGAAGGACAAGCTGGGCCAACGGGTGCCGAACCAGAACGGTGACCTGCTGGTGATCCGCGCCAATTTCACCATCAACCGCACTGATTTCAATATCATGCCGGGTCAATTTGAGGACAAAGTTTCCGACACCATCGATCTGACCTTGAGCATTGCCGGCGCATCACCGAAATAGCCAAAAGTTCGACCCGAGAGGCGGTTGTTTTTGGAGGACTTGGGGTGTTTGGCAGAGCAGGTCAGGTTGGGCAAAGCCGCAAATCAAACTGGCGGTGTCTTTTAACCAAAGTTCGAACCTTTCTGCACGAAAATCCTGTCGTTTAGGGTATCCCCACACCCTTCCCCACAGGGGGAGGGGCGCTGAATCGGAATCATCCTTTGTCTGCAAGGGTTTTGCCGCCATTTGGCATTGGTGTGACACCCCCGACTTCGGTCGGTTTTGCCGCTCACGCGGCTGACGGGCTGCGCGCGGCCAAGAGGCCGTGCTCGCCCAAAACCTCCCTCATCGCTCACGCTCCAAACGGGTACACCCACGGACGGGTTTAGACGGGTAAAGGACAGCATGTCCTTTACGAGTTTAACACGAGTTAAACGAGTTTGTAACCGCTGACGCGGGAGCGGCCAAAGACTTGTGAGCTTTCAGGCTTTTCCGGTAATCCCGCCTCACCCCCCTACCCCCTTCGGCGGGAGCCCTGAAAAGCCGAAAGCATCCCAGGACTTTGCCGGTGGAATGAGCGGGCGAGCCAGCACGGGATTGCTCAAATTCTGAATCCCCTGCCCGCTCGCAAAGACCGCTCATACGGGTCTATACGGGTTAAGGAGACGGGTTTCCACAGGCCAGTTTGGGAAACGGGTGGTCATTCGGATATACTGTTCTGTCAGAGCTTCAGTTCTTCATCGAAAACCAAAACCACCGAAGGAGAAAATGTGAATACAGGATATGAACGCAGTGAACCCGCCACAGGCACGAGTGGCAGGCTCAAAGACCAACCCATAGGTGAACGACCCCGCGAACGGCTCATCGAACGCGGAGCACAAGCGCTAAGCGCCGCCGAACTGATCGCCATACTGGTGAGAACCGGCTTGCGCGGCGCAAATGCGCTCGACATCGGCAAGCAGTTGATCTCGAAATTCGGCTCGCTCGGAGCTATGGCGCGGGCGTCAGTGGACGACTTGCAAAGCGTCCGGGGAATAGGCCCGGACAAGGCCGTCACGCTGGTTGCCGCTTTCACGCTGGCAAGCAAGATGGCCGAGGAGTTGCAGCGCGAATCCCCCGTCCTCGACACGCCGGAGGCCGTCGCGGGGCTTTTGCGCGAGCATAACCGCGTGATGGAAGTGGAGACGTTCCAGATACTGCTCCTGAACACCCGACGCCGCCTGATTCGCGTCGAGCAGGTTTCCCAAGGGACGCTCGACACGATTCTCGTACATCCGCGCGAGGTGTTCAAATCTGCCATCGCCGCCCGCGCTGCCGCCATCGTCCTGGTTCACAATCATCCAAGCGGCGACCCGACGCCGAGCGAGGCCGACATCAAAGTGACCCGCGACCTAATCCGGGCGGGACAGCTCATCAAAATCGAGGTCCTGGATCACATTATTCTAGGCCGGGCCACAATGGACAGGCCGAAGGATTATTCATCGTTACGGGAACTTGGTTACTTCTACAGCTAGAGGCGCCCGCTAGGGGTGATTTCCATTCAGGTAATCACCCCTTTTTCATTTTCTCCGATTATCATCGGTGTTACGCTAAAAAAGGCGGAGTAAATTTGGACGGATTGCGTCTAACTTCAAGAGTGCCGATATTTTTGAATCTGAAATGAAAAAAACAATTTTGCGATTTCTTGGTGCGTTGGCGTTGATAACGCTGACGACCACCGCCATGAGGAGCCAGGTGAAAGCGGAACCCATTCCAATGGATTTCGACAAGAACGCGGTTGCGTTCATTTTTTCCAAAGCCGGTACGAATTTTTCCCCTTCTGGTACCTGCTTTGGCGTGGATGTGGCCACCACGCATAGGGGAAACATCCTTATGTGGCTTTTAACGACTACTTCTGTAGTGACAGAGCATTCCCGGTATATTGTGACCGCAAAACACGTGCTGTTCGACGAGAACGGCAATCTTCGCCACGATTTGTACATGCGCGTTGATACGCAGAACGGCGGGCTGATGTTTATGCCATTGGACTTATTGATTCCGAATTTAATGACTGTTCTCACGCATACCAACAAGTCAGTCGATATTGCCGTTATAGCGCTGAGTCGTTCAGGATTCCAATATGTCACGAACGCGACTCTGCTGAAGCCGGCGCAGCCGACACCGCAAATTCAAATGGGGGCTTTTGACTCCAAAATCATCGCCGACCCAAAGTCGTTAAAAAAACTCAACATCAGGGAGGGTGACGACATGTTTTTCGTTGGCTTGTTCACCCCGCTATACGGTTCCCAACAAAACATCCCGATTTGCCGCTTCGGCCGCCTTTCGATGCCGACCGAGGAACAAGTCCCTTTAGGCAACGGCAATTTTGAAAACCTGTATTTGATGGAGGCGCAAACTTTCGGAGGAAACAGCGGTTCGCCGGCCTTTTTTGTTTTTGATAAGGGGCGCAACGGTGGGCGCCCATGGCAGAAAACACCGGAACATCTGTGGCCCACTCATCGTTCGGTCGAACTCGCAGGCATTGTAAAGGGGTATTTCAGGGATTGGTCTCAAATTCAGATGGTGAATTCGTCTGCTACGCCAGAATCAGAACAAAATCTGGGGGTCACGGTGATAGTGCCTGCACATTATCTTTACGACATCTTGTTCTCCGACGAGCAGAAAAAAATTCGCGCAGATTATTTCAAATTGAGCCACCCCACGGGATACAACTAGCCGTTGTTGATCCTCGTAATCGCCACATCGGACTAGTGGAATCCGGCTCTGCCGGAAGCACGGGTTATTCCCCCCCGCCGTCCCCGCCACACCAGTTCGCCGCCGCCCTCTCTTCATTTTACCATCCGGTCAAGGTCGTTGCGGCCTCGACGCTTCGCGTCTCACCGGTCAGGCGTTCCACCGCGCCCGTTACGCCTTGACTTCGGATGCCATTCAGAGAGTGCGGAACGGCTCACAGGCCGCCACGCGAGAAAGGTCGAACGTTATCAGCCAACAGACAATTCCATGTCATACATCGAACAGTTCGAGCAGGAGCTCATCTCCAAGCTCAACGGACAGGAGGATTCCGCCTCCATCGTCCGCTGGGTGGCCGAGAGGGTCCTCGAAAGCTACAGGAACGGCATCACCGCAGGCCAGAAAGGGGCCACGGTGGCCCGCCAGGGTCAGAGCCGCAGGCGCGGCGTTTTCGGCAAGGCCCAGTAGTCGCTGGGGCTTCTTTATCAGCCATAATATCACAAACATGGCACTAGAGCAGAAAGACATCGAGCTCATCGAGCGGGTCATCTACAAGAATGGCGACGACATCGCCGTTTCCATCGGACGCTCGTTCGAGCGGCTTGAGGAGCGGATTGACGCCGCCGAGAGCCGGATTTACTCCCGACTCTCCGACCTTGAGGACAAGGTCGAAGCAAGCCGACAGGATTTTGCCGATACGCTCGGCGATGTCTTGAAGGAGGTTCGCAGCATGGCCGAGGACGCCTAGCGTTCTCGCAGGGGAAGCCCCGCCGGTGGCGGGGCTTTTTCCGTGCATGTGCGTGGCGGGGGGGGGACGGCGCCCCGACCCCCAACCCCCTGCCGGAGGACACGGCCTCCCCCAGGGGGCTTAAGCCGATGTTACTGTCACTCTGCATCAATTTCATCACCAGACAAATAATTTCAGGTCTGATAAAATTGTGACATGACAAGAGTGATTATAGCGCTGGCGGTGTTGGTAGTGTTGGCGGTCGCGTTGCGGATATTTGGAGAATTCTTTCGTAGCCGGAAGCCTCGATTTGAATACCGTCGCAAGGATTGCGTCATGACCAGCGCCGAACGCGAGTGTTATCACGCCCTTGTTGCCGAAATGGGGCTCGATTACGTTTTCTTCCCGCAAATACACATCGATGCGATTGTACAGCCGACCGGCACCCGGAATGACCGTTTCTACGCTTTCCGACACATCAATCAAAAGTCGGTTGATTTCGTCGCGTGCGAGACGAAACAGCTTCGCCCGGTATTTGTCGTGGAACTTGACGACAGGACGCACAATCAGCCGAAGCGCATTGAGCGTGACCGAGAAGTTGAACGCATCCTCCGAGATGTGGGGATTCCGCTTGTACGAATTGAAAATCGAGGGCGTTTTGAACCAAAGGCACTTGCTGAAACAGTTCGAAAAGGCATCGTCAATGCTGGCACGAAGCCAGTCTAGGTTGGTTTTATAATTTCACGCTGGCTTCAAACATTCCGGTGAGTCGTTTTTGGCACTGTTGACGAGCGGCGAGACGCGGTGGCAGTCCATGTCCTCTGCATGGAACGGCCGCAGCAGGTATTTCACTTCCTCCCCTTTGCGGCGGCCGTCAATCCACTGCTGCCATGAGTCCTGATACAGGATGACCGGCATCCGCTCGTGGACGCGGGCGACCATCGGATTGGCCTCAGTCGTGATGATGGTGAAGGTCTCGATCACCCGGCTAGGCTGCGGCTCGTCCAGATCTGTGAAGTCGAATTCGCCGCGCGCGGGCGGCTTGATCCATTTCTCCCAAAGCCCGGCCATGCAGAAGAAAGATTTGTCCTTCATGGTGAAACGGAATGGCGTCCGGACTGCACCAGTCAATTGCCACTCGTAAAATCCGTCGGCCACCACGAGGCACCGCTGGAACTCGAACGGCCTTTTGAAGCTGTTTTTCTCGGTGATGGTCTCGGCGCGGGCGTTAATCAGCTTGTCCCCGATGCCCTCGTCCACCGCCCAGGCGGGGACCAGCCCCCAGCGCATGAGCTTCACCGTCGGCTCGCCGTTTTCCAGAATGAGCACCGGGGCCTGCTGGCGCGGGGCTATGTTGTAGCGGGGCGCGAAAAACGGGGCGCGGCAGATGAAAGAAATCATCTTTGCGAATTCGTCCAGGGTGCCTGCGGCGGAATATCGGCCACACATTCGCCCGGAATGTAGCCCAAAGGCTTGGACATTTACAGTCCACGCCGGGACTTTTCAATATCCACACCCCCTGCCGGAGGGCACGGCCTCTCCCAAGGGTATCATCTCCGCTTACCAAACTGAGCGAAAATTTTCTGTCCGCGAATATTTTAAAATATTTCTTGCCAGCACATTGACAAATGAAAATTAAGTGTAGATTGTTTGTACACTTGCACGCTCGCAAGTTTCGGTGACCGCGCCACCGTTTCTGGCACACCGAAGATCAGGTGGTAGTGTTCTTTGAATTTGTTGCATCTAAAGTGGAAGAAAAAAGGCTCATTCTCTCCCCTACGGGGGCGGGCCAAACCGAGTTTATGCGACAATTCAAGGGTGCAAACCAGTTGACGAGCCAACACAAGTTGGGAATCCAGGACTTCCGGGCGGAGCCTTTCCAGAAAATCGCCTTCATCGGCACACGAATGTATTTCCTATGAGAACAAACAGAAAATCAAGAGAAACAAACATGCGTCGAACCAAAGACCCCCCGATAAGAAAACCCCTACGTTCGCAGCGTAAGGGTTTTGTAACCGAAGAGCAGAGTAGCAGTTCAGTTGTGGTTCCCAGAAGGAACACTGTAACTAGGCTAAGACCGAAGGCTCATAAAGTCAAGGGGCCTTATCCACAACCGGTTGTGACATATGCCTTATGGCCTACAAGGTACGGTGGATCCGCACCCACAAATGCCCAGCAGTTAAGCCTCTTTGCAGAGAGTGAAACAATTTTAAAGTCCAAGAATATTCCAAAAATAGCGACATCCATTTGCATTGGAAGCATGACGGTGAGGCATTATTTGGCACTATGGGAATTTTGGACTGACGAGCCGACAGGCTGGGAAAAAATGCCTATTTGAGCGCACTATGCGCCCGACAGTCGTTTTGTGCTGTTCGTTTGATTGCGCCTTCGTGATAGAATTGGCGCGTTATCCCAATTTTTTCCTCATGCTTTCCGCCAGACGCAAATCAGACGGGCAGACCGTCACCGCATATTCCGAATCAAAGGCTAACGCGCCATTCTATTGCCACGTCTGCGGCGACGAAGTGGCGTTGAGAACGGGGAGGAACCGCGTCAACCACTTCGCCCACGTCAATCCCATTGCCTGCCTGTACGCCGAAAACGAAAGCGAGGCGCACCGGCGCTGCAAGATGGAGATTTACGAGGCCCTGTTGCGGCAGCCCGGCGTCACCAAGGCCGCGTTGGAACGCCCGCTAGATAACGTCAGACCGGACGTGAGCGCGGTCATAAATGGTGTTCCGGTGGCGATTGAGGTCCAGATCAGTTCGCTTACGCCGGAGACCATACAGCGCCGGACGCTTGAATACGCGCGGGACGGGATTTACGTCCTGTGGCTCTTGCAATGGACTCCCAAGCTTGACGCCAAGGTGTATACCCCGCGACTGTGGGAGAAGTGGGTACACGCTGCGTATTTTGGCAGGGTGTATTACTGGGTAAAGGGATTGGAGGTCGTTAGCTACCACTTCGACCCCAACCACAGGGCGATTCCCAAAAAGACCTGGTATGCTAAAAACGGCAGGAAAATGAGCGCTGGGGGCTACAGCCGGAGGTCGAAACGGTACAGGACGCCAATTCGAGGCCAGACGTTCAACTTGGCGACCGATTTTGGCCCCCGGAACCGTGATTGGTGGGAAGGAAAAGGAATCACGGTTCCCGCCGCGAAACTCTACATTGACCGGCACCGGCTTTCAGTTCCTGCCGAGTTTTACGAATCCTGATTTCCAGAGCGAATTTATTTCTTTTTAACCAGTTCGCTCAAACTCTTTCCCGTGTCTTCGCGCACGGTTTCAAGCTTCGTGTCGGAACGGTAGCCTTTGGCAAAATGTTCGCCATATTCGTGCCGCAGTGTTTTGACGAGCGTGTCGCCCCGTTTTTCACGGATTTGGCCGCTTTGGTCACGCTCGCGACCATCAAGACCTCTTGGATAATGTTTATGACTCATAAACCAATTTTCCCGCGCTCGTTTGAATTGTCAAGGTGCTCAATTTAATTTTAGACACGCAAATGTTTTTCGGGTAAACTCGCCTCGTTATGCGCCGCGAACTTGGAAACCGGCTAGAACTCGGAAAAATTGTCGGCCACGGCACGCCGCTTACGATGTCCGCGAGGGAACGCGAGACACATCTTTATGTCTGCGGCGCTACCCGGACTGGAAAATCCAAATTTCTTGAAAATCTGATTCAGCAGGACATTTGGCAATGGAGCCGAAGCAAATGCGGTTTGCTGCTTATAGACCCGCACGGAGCGCTTTACGACAACCTCGTTCACTGGCTCGCCAAACGGGGAATTAATCGGCCCGTCATTCCTATTGATTTGCGACGGGACGACTGGACTGTCTGTTACAACATCTTGAAGCGACAAGGAGGAGCGGATCCAAGCGTGATAATTACCAACCGAGTTGATTCTGTTGCCCATGTTTGGGGAAAAGGCGACACGAAAGAAACTCCGTTGATGGCCCGCTGGTCTAGCAACATTTTTTGGCCTCTTTACGAACAGGGATTGTCATTACTCGAAGCTCAATATCTCATTGATTTGGATGACAAGCGGATTCGTTGTGCGCTCACGGAAAATATCGAAAATCGGGCCGTCAGACAGGCTTGGGCGTATGCCAATAGACTTTCGCCAACGAATTTTGAGGCGCAAATATCCAGCACCATGAGCCGCCTTCGTCCCTTTCTTCAAACGCAGGTGATACGACGCATGTTCGGGCATATCGGCCCCTCATTGGATTTAGGTGAAGCATTGGAGAAAGGCCATATTATTCTGGTGAATCTGGCTCCTGAAAAAGGACGCATATCACCCGATGATGCCGCGTTGTTTGGAACACTTCTTTTGGGCGATCTGTGGACAGCGGCTATGGACCGTGGCAAACACGCCGATGGGAGACCGATGAAGCCCTTTTACGTTTATATCGACGAATTTCAAAATTTCGTCACGCCGACGATTGCCAAGAATCTTGACCAAGCGGCGGGCTATGGGCTTCACCTCACGCTGGCCAACCAATTTCCTAGTCAAGTACTGGATGCCGGGCCGCATGGGCAGCAAGTGTATAAATCGATCATGGCGAACGCCCGAACCAAAGTTGTGTTCAGTTTGGAACTGGCGGAAGATTTGGAGCGGCTGGCCCGCCAATTATTCATGGGCGTGATGAGTCCCGACAAGATCAGGGAGGAGTTGTTTTCCACCAAGGTCATGGGATACGCGGAGGAATACCGGACGGCATACATGAAAGGAGGCAGTGACTCGAAATCTTCAAGCACGCAGCGGAGCAAAAGTGAAGGCTTGAGTACTTTTAACGCCTATACAGGAGGCGCGAGCACCGGGGGTATTGTAAATGACGACGGGCAACAGGATGCCAATACGTGGAATGAATATGGCGCAGATTCCTCTGGCGCGGGAAGCATATCAATAGAATCAGAGGCCGAGACGGAAGCAAACGCACACACCGATAATTGGAGCGAATCGCGTGTCCCAATGCTCATCCCGCAAATGGGCAAGGAGCTAATCCATCGCGAACGCGACCCTATTGCTGACCAGCAGTTCCGCGCAATGGTTGCATTGCACGACCAGAAACAGCGCCAATTCGTGGCGCGAATTGTGGAACAGAAAATTCCGGTATCTGTGCTAACACCAACGGTGAATCCGGTTCCGTATAACGCACAGAGAGTCGAATCGTATTTACAGAAGCAATTAAATCAATGGCAGTTTGTGCTGCCGAGCGCGAAAGTGGAAAAGCAAATTCAAGACCGTGAGAAGAAATACACCGGAGAATTTCTCACCGATGCCGAGCCGATTGCCGTCAGCAAGAAAATTGTGGAGAAGTCGGGCGAGCCAGTTGCTGTAAGGCGAAGAATTCAACGAACTGGTCTGTAATGCCTATTGACGGCGTGTTATTACGATAATGATAATGACAAATGCCAAAACAAACCATATCCCGTAGTCATTGTCATTCATAAAGACTTCCTACACTTCTTTCGCCGAGGTCACCACGTCGAAATCCACATTCAGTGTTTCAAAATGCTTGCGACCGCAGCGGATTTTTTCCGCCTCGATGTTCCGTAGCTTTTCAAAGTTCTTTGTGCCTTTGGTTTCCCGCACCAGGTACAGCACCGTGTTATCGTGCTTGAGGATAGCCCAATCGGGATTATATGTGCCGAGCGGCGTTTCGATTTTGAACCAGTCTGGTAGCTTCACAAACAATTTTATGTCCTCGCGTTTATCCAGCGCTTCTGCGAACTCACGTTCCAATTCCGAATCATAAACGACGGCATCGTAAACGCTCTTTTTCACTTCTAGCCGGTTATTGAGATAACTGACGATCTCCTTTTCCTCAAAAAGCATCATGCTGAATTCTTCACCCGCTATCCGTTCGTATTTGATTCCGTCAATCATCAGCTTGTGCAATTGCTGTTTCAAAATGGCCGCGACCGCATCCATGTATTTTTGCGGATTTACTAAGAATTCTGGCAGCCGGTTCGATTCTTTCAAAATACGGACGATCGTTGCCCGCGTTAGCTCCGTTTCAGCCTGCAAATAAGCAATTACATCTGGAACAGCCCCCTGAAAGACGACCGTTTCACCAGACTCGCGGATTACGTCAGTGCCGACACCGGCTTTTGCTACGGCAATTTGAACTTCCGAAATATGAACTCGCATCGGATTGATTTTCTCCATTGCCTTGATCGCCTTCACAGCGTTTGCAACCAAGGCATCCGTTTGGTATTCGACCGAATATGTCGTTTTGGGTTTTATGCGATTCCAAAGCTCTTGAAATTCCGGATCCAGTTCGACCTCTTTCTTGAAGCGCAAGCGCTGGCCGTCCTCATCCTTTTTGACATGGCGCTCCAATTGGTAAGATTGCAGGACGTCAATAATGTCCGAACGCAAAAAGGCATGTTCCGGCGCAAGGCCGAGGTCAAAGCCCGGAGCTTGAGGGTCGAATGTCGGATTGATCTTGCCGTCTTCTCCGATGAAACCTTTTTCGACGAGTCCCTTGAAAATCTTTTCCGAAGTCTCCTTCCCAAGCGGGACCCCCTCACCTTCTACAATTTGCATTAAAGCAGAGAATGCAGTTTTTGGGACTTTGCCAAATGTCACTCCGCAATCATCTTCGTATTCCGTTTGCAACTTCCGAGCGAAATCCTCATAGCTTTCATTGGCGACGACGAGGAGCTTGTTGACGTTCTCATCAAATACCCGCTCGCCGTTTTGATTGACCGGCAGACGCAGACCGCGCCCGATCTCCTGCCGTTTTTTCATCACCGAGCGGGTTTCGTTCAGAGTGCAGATTTGAAAAACGTTCGGATTGTCCCACCCCTCGCGCAAAGCGGAATGGCTGAAAATGAAGCGCAACGGCTCATCCGACGAGAGTAGTTGTTCCTTGTTCTTCATTATCAGGTTGTAAACGTCATCATCCGCTTGCGTATCGCCGTTTGTATCTTTGAACACGCCTTTTTTGTCCGCAGCAAAATATCCGTTATGGAGTTTTTCCACAGGATACGGCAATAGACCTTTGTATTTCGGTTGAGCCGACCATTCCACTAATGCCTCCTCAAAAAACTGTGCGAATTTCCCCTTCACCGGCTGGCCCTGCTCATCGTATGAGCGGTAATTCGACACTTTATCAACAAAGAACAGGCTCAAAACTTTTATGCCGCGACCCTTGAGCGCGATTTCCTTGTCAAGATGACGGCGCACTGTGTTTCTGATCTGCGCTTTCCACAAATCATCGCGGACACCGCCCAATTCCTGCCCAAGCGCCAGCGTCTTGCCGCTGTTGAACTGGACGAACTCACCGCCTGGCTCGCCGTTGATTTCCGTAATGAGATAGCCGTCGCGGTAATTCTCGCGCTCCTTTGAAACTACGAACAAATCCGTTTCGTTTTTAACCGATACCGTCTTCCGCTTTGGCCCATCATTCATTTGCACGTCAATTTCGACTTTCGCCTTGATGCCATTCTTGCGATCCACTGAAACCAGTTTGACGTAGGCGTCGTTTTGCGCACCCTCGCCCGTGACGCTCGCCACGACAATTTGCTTAACGAGGCGCAGGTCAAAAGCCCGTATCGGATTCAGCGAATAAATCAGGTTGTAATAATTTTTGTGCGTGGCTGAATAGCGGAGCGTGCAAAGCGGATTGAGCGAGCGGATCGCCTCTTGCGCTTTGGGCGTGTTGTCTACGCTTTGCGGCTCATCAATAATCACAACCGGATTCGTGGCGCAGACAAATTCAATCGGCTTGCGCCCGGACAATTTGTCGGCCTCTTTGTGAATGACCGCGATGTCCTTTTTTTTGAAGGCGTCAATGTTGATGACGAGAATCTGAATCTGATTGCTCACCGCGAATTGCCGCAGCCGGTTCACTTTCTTCGCGTCATAGACGAAATACTCGTATTCAACATTGTTGTAGAGCGCTTTGAAATGCTCGCTGGTGATTTCAAGATTTTTCAGTACGCCCTCACGAATCGCCACGCTTGGAACCACGATGATGAATTTTTTGAACCCATACTTTTTGTTGAGTTCAAAAATCGTGCGGAGATACACATACGTCTTGCCCGTGCCGGTTTCCATTTCCACGGAGAAATTCAGCGGCGCAGGAATCGTCTCGCTGTAAAAATCTTCCGGCAGCAGCTTCGCGTCCACATCCAATTCGTTGCGCTCCTGGATTCGCTGGAGATTTTTGAGAATTGTTTCGCGATCAATCACCAGCGCATTGCCGAGGCCCAATTCCGTTTGTTCAAGACTGCCGAAAAGTCCCTGGCCTTTGCCCTCGAATGAAATTTGAAAATCCCCCTTGTTCAATGGCTGGCCGTCGAACAAATCCACTGCGGCATCCACGGCCTCAATTTGAAATTCCTGCTTTGGGTCGAATTGCAGCTTCATACCGTTTGGAATTTCGTCACCCCTTTTGACTTCATCATCTGGACGGCATTCGTTTTAAGCTGGTCGTTGTCGGCAAAACCGGCGTCCAGACAGACAACGCGCTCCGGCTTTTTCTCCGCCATCGCTTTGATAACTTCCGGCGTGAGTTCCTTTTCGAGACAAATCAGCATCATGCCGTCGGCGACTGAAAAGACGGTTTTCTCGGCCAGCGTGATTTTCTCGACTTTGGTTGTCAGCGGGAAACCGGACTTGAGTAGCAGTTCATATAGGACGTCCTCTTGCGTGCGCCCATCAATAAGGTGATCAGCGTGCAAGGTTAGTTGCTTGGCAAGTGCCGCGTCGTCCTTTGGTTGCTCTGTGTTCCACGCTTTAAAATTCGAGCTTTGCAGCTTAAATACTTTGAAGCCTCTATCTTGTTTTTCGACAGCAGGCGAAGACAATTGGTTTACGTTTGAATCATTTAGTTTTTTTATGACCCGCCGCACTCTCTCTTTGGTTATTTCAGCGACTGTTGGGAAATCTTTTCGATCGGTTGGTTCCGGTAATTGAACAAGGATGAACTTACGATGTCCCTTATCCTGTTTATTTTGTTCCAAAACCGCGTGCGCAGTCGTGCCACTGCCAGCGAAGAAATCCAAAACCAAGTCGTTTGCATCCGCCCCCATTTGCACAATAGTTTTAATGTAGTCGGTCGGCTTTGGAAATGACATGGCATCGCTTTCCAGAATTGCCTTTACCTCTTGCGTTCCATTTTGTGTATTAAACGCTTTTTCATCCCATATTGACTTGAATTTGCGCTCCCGTTCCTTGCCGCCCCTTTCTAAATAGTCATGCACAAAAATATCGTATTCGCCGCGGCGTTCGATTAAGCGTGCTTCGACTAAATGAGAGTCGCGCTTTGTTTTATCTTTACCCCACATCCAGCGGCCATCTTGACCAGTGGATTTACGCGGTAACACTTCCACTGAAAACGATTCATCTTTCTCCAAAGAAATGCGCAGAGTCTTCGGATTAACATAAATCGGGAAAAACATATCGGGCCGGTCCTCTCGCAAAGAAGCTGCCCCGCGTTGACGCAATCCAAGAAGACGATACGCCTTACCATCCGCATCTTTTAGGTCGAAATCTGCTCTTTGTTCGTCAGATAACGACGCCCCGCCAAGAACGCAGTCCTCTGCGTTTTTTGCATATATCAGAACATATTCGTGGACGGTGGCTACAAAAGTGTCTGATTGCCGCCCGCGTGGATTGTTTTGGACGGTGATTTGAGAAACGAAGTTTTCTTCGCCAAAAACTTCGTTGCAGATTTTTTTCAGGTTATCTACTTCATTGTCATCTATGCTAACAAAAATCGCGCCATCGTCCCTCAATAAATTCCGCGCGAGATAAAGGCGAGGATACATCATATTCATCCATTTTGAATGGAACCGGCCATCAGTTTCCGCATTTGTCGAAAACTTGCGTCCTTCATTGTCCACTTGCCCCGTGTAGCGGAGGTATGTTTCTAGGCTTTCGCTGAAATCGTCAGGATAAATAAAATCGCTACCCGTGTTGTAAGGCGGATCAATGTAAATCAACTTTACTTTGCCGAGATACGCCTTTTGCAGCAGCTTGAGCGTTTCCAGATTGTCGCCCTCGATGATGAGATTTTCCGTCGTGTCAAAATTCACGGATTCATCCCGCGCCGGCATGAGGGTCGCCATGCTTGGCCGCTGTATTGTTTTGAAACAATCCGCCTTGCCCGGCCAGTTCATGCCGTAGCGTTCCTTGCCATTGTCCACCACCGCGCCGAGTGTCAGCTTGAGCCGGTCAAAATCAACCTTCCCGCCCTCTGTGATGATTTCAGGAAACAACGATTTCAGTTTCGTCTTTTGCTCATCGGTGATATTCGCCGAGGTCGCTTCAAATTTTTCAGGTTGTTGTGACATTGTAATAAAAGATTAACTAGGTTCGACAAACGGGTGAAGCCGGACTTTTTTGCTTTTCGTTTCGTGGTATGAGCCGGATTCATCGCGTGACGGGAAATCCCCGCCGTCAGGACAAACCATCGCATCGCCGAGGGCAAGCGTTGCTTTCGCCAATTCCTCGACATCCTTATCCTGAGAAAGCGCGCCAAGTTCATTGAAATGACAACCGACTAGATTGCGCACTTCCGCCCATTCTTTGATATGCGCAATAAGCGGCGCGAGCGGCGTTTTAACCCAAATTTCTTGACCTTTTCCCGCGGCGTCTTTTTGAATTGTTGACCGCTCAATCGTCAACGCGGGAAGAAGCCTTTTGCTGGAAAAGCAAGTTGTCAGTTCTCCCAAAGTATATCCCGAACGAGCTTTTAACGGAAGACGGCACTCATACATTCGCGCAAGGAATTCGAGCATACTTTCGAGAAATATACCCGACTTGGAAGCGACAATTTGCCGGTCAAACGGCGGGACAGTCAGCGCTTGACGCAACTCATCCAGGCACAATTTCATTTGCTGGACGCGGATACCGGATTCAAGCGCCCAACCACGAAACTCAATAAAGTGAACTTTATTCCCCGGCGCGCGATGGTGCCGATATTTTTCGCACCAAGGCCGGTAATGCGTCGTGATAATGATTTGACTGAAGTGCTGCTCTTCATCGTGGATCAAGTTTATGAAGCGGTCGAGGTGTTGCGCGTCAACCGAAGTCAATACGTCGTCGAGAATGATTATTGTGTCTTCGGTTTTGTAAAGTTTTGCCAAGGCCAAAAACACACAGAAGCCGAGTGTGTCCAGATGCGATTCACTGAATACAGATTGCGGCGGCACGCCTTTTGCAGAATGAAAATCGCCATGCAGATGTAACGATCCAAAATTGTCAGGATCGAGGGAGAGCTTGATGCCACCAAGGCTTTCCTTTGGGTGCAGTTTCCCGAAGAGGGTTTCAATCTCGGTCGAAACGCCGTCCAACACCTCCCTGACGAAAGCCTTGCGGGTATCACCCACAACGGTTAAAGCAGCGTTTAGTTGCTTTATCAGTGTATCGGTTGTTTCTTGCGCAAGTCGGCTCTGCTTTATCTGATTCAGTTGAGTAGCAATCGCGGTTCTTTGAGCAATCGTTTTGTCCGCGTTTTTCCGGTGATCATCCAAAGTGGTTTTCAGCGGTTCAACAGAAGTGATTACTTTCAGGACCGCCGAGACTTTTACGCCGAGTTCCAGTGAAGCGTCCTTGATTTGGTCAAATTCCGCCGTGGGAAGTTTCGCTGCCACCACGGGCGGCAATTTGGAAGCAGTCAGTTTTGCGACAGCCCTTTCTGCCGATTCAACGAGTTGAGTGTCACCACCGGCTAATTGTGCTTGAGCAGCATCCAGCGCCCGTTTTGCAGCATCCGCCTTGTTCGTGGCCGTTGAAAGCGCGGACATCGCAGAGATCCGTTTTTCCAATTCTTTCGCGAGATGCGCACTATCGGCCGGCTTTTGACAGACCGGGCAAACCGTGTCCGTCTTATTACCAGAGACATAATCGCGAGCGCGACGGAGCACTTCCAAAACGGCTGGATTTTCTCCGATGACCTTTTTCTCCTCTGCTTTTAGCTCCTCTAAAGCTGTTTTATGAGCAGTGACGGCTTCACTGACGCGCTTTTCGATTTTTACCCGTGCTTCTTTAAGTCGTTCCAAATCGGCCACGGCGGCTAAAAGTATCCCGACTTCATCAGAATCCGCTTTAAGTTTAGTTGCGTCCTTTGTGGATTCCTGCTCCGCCCACTTTTCCGCTGTCTTTCCAGGCGATTTTTCCGCCACCCACATTTGAGTCAAACTGCTGTCTGCTTGTGTATAAGCCTGAATGTGCCTTTGTAGCTCACCCTCTTTACTCCGAATTGCATCGCCAAGTGATTTCTCACATTTTTCGATGCCGGAAACGTCTATGTATTCTTTGAGCGCTTCAAAGCGCTTGGATGGAATTTCATCAATCAGACGAAGAATGTTAGAACGGCGCAAAATTCTGGCGTCGGGGCAACCGTTGCCTGGATTTACAACAATAGTCCTCGTGTTTGGTTTGAGTGATGCCTCCCAAGCGCCTATATCCGTTGTTAATTTGACTCGCAGTTGATCGCTCTTGCCGGTGATTGAAGTGAGCAAATCTTTATCAGCGCCCTTGCGGTCATTCAGCGAACCAAAATCGCGCTGACACAGGAAATCGAATGCATCCACGACGGACGATTTTCCACTTCCGTTTTCGCCGTAAATCATCGTGACTTTTTTATCGGGTGCGAACTCAATCTTGACCGGCAGGGTCGCTCCCCGAAAATAGGTCAACTCAATGCTTTGGAGTCTCTTCTTTGGCATTTTGCTTTCGGGTTTTCGTATCCAAGCCAAATAGCGTTACCCAATCCGAACCACCGA
>Ga0070731_10001226_pt1 | contig 27656 bp, 23 predicted proteins | sample Coa_R1_2_FD_66448 | JGI IMG/M metagenome (GOLD analysis project Ga0070731, IMG submission 66448) | Surface soil microbial communities from Centralia Pennsylvania, which are recovering from an underground coalmine fire - Coalmine... | ecosystem: Environmental > Terrestrial > Soil > Unclassified ... | reverse complement strand
AGATTTCGTTCGTGAGCAGTCCGACCGACGAAGACAATTTACAGAGCGCAACTTACCGGCAGCAGGTTGCTGAAGCCTTGTATGAAGGCCTGGCGCATTACTCAGAGAAGTTCACAACGGTAAAGCTGGCCAGCGCAGGCAAGCCCGGCGCGCATTGATGCCAAAAACCTCTTGGACGTACCGCCAAAGAATGATGGCGCGAGGCTAGCGGCGGACGCTTGCGGGCTGGATGTCGTCGAGTTCAACCCAGTTCGTCGGATAAGAACCGGTGTAGCAGGCACTGCAGTACTTGAGGGCTTCACCATCTCCGCAGGCTTTCTTAAGCCCCTCCAGAGAGAGATAGCCGAGCGAGTCGGCACCGATAAACTCGCGAATTTCAGCGATCGACTTATTGGCCGCGATCAACTCAGTTTTCGAAGGAGTGTCCACGCCATAGAAACAAGGCGAAATCGTGGGCGGGCACGAGATCCGCATGTGAACTTGCTTCGCCCCGGCGCTGCGAATCATGCGTACGATTTTGCGGCTGGTAGTACCTCGAACGATGGAATCATCGATGAGAACAATGCGCTTGCCTTCCAGCAGGCTGCGCACGGGGTTGAGCTTCAATTTGACACCGAAATCACGGACGCTTTGACGCGGCTCAATAAATGTACGTCCAACGTAGTGGTTGCGGATAAGGCCAAAGCGAAAAGGAATACCGCTTTCGGCTGCATAACCCATGGCAGCGGTCACACCGGAATCGGGAACCGGGACCACGATATCTGCGTCGGCAGGGGCTTCGCGCGCGAGCTGGCGGCCCAGTTCTTCGCGGCTGTCCTGTACCGCGCGACCGAAAACGATGCTATCGGGACGTGAAAAATAGACATGCTCAAAGATGCAGCTTGACTGCGGCTGGGCAGCGGAATAAAAGCGCGACGTCATTCCCTCGGGCCCAATGACGATCAGTTCGCCAGGTTTCACATCGCGTTCAAAGGTAGCTCCGATCAGGTCGAAGGCACAGGTTTCGGAAGCGAAGACGATCGTATCGCGCTTCTCGCCGGGAATTCTTCCCATAGCGAGTGGGCGAAATCCCCTCGGATCGCGAGCGGCAAAAATTCGGTCGGAGCTGACCATGACGAGGGAAAATGCGCCTTCCACTCTGCGCAACGCGTCCGCCATGGCTTCGGGCAGAGTTTGCTCCCTTGAGAGAGCGATGAGGTGCACGATCACCTCGGTATCGCTATTGGTCTGAAAAATTGATCCCTGACCTTCAAGACGGCCGCGAATTTCCCCGGCGTTTACCAGGTTGCCATTGTGCGCCAGGGCGATGGTTCCCTTATTAGACTGCACTAAGATCGGCTGAGCATTGAGAAGTGCCGACTCACCCGCAGTCGAGTAGCGCGTGTGGCCGATGGCCAACGTTCCCCGCAGCGTGGTCAAGACATCTTCGACAAAGATATCCGCGACCAGCCCCATGGATTTGTGGATGTGCAAAGACATACCGTCGGAAGTGGCGATGCCGGCGGATTCCTGGCCGCGATGCTGTAACGCATGAAGGCCGAGATAAGCCAACTTCTCGGCCTCCGGGTGAGCGTAGATAGCGACTACGCCACATTCTTCGCGAAACTTGTCGAAAGGAATCATTTGGCAACTAGCCCTTAACAACTCTTCTCCTGAAGTTAGTCCGCAACGAGCACCGGTTCTGTGCTCAGTGACTTCTCCAATGCGCCCTCATGAGCATTTCGCAGTTCACTTATTGGGCACGAGACCACCGCTCGACCATCCACACTAATTTCTAAACTGTCGGGAACTGTCTCGCCGATTACGTTCGGCGAGATACCGAATTTGGCCGCGATCTTTTGGATTGCCGTAGTATTGACCGGGTCGCAAGAGATGACGATCCGGCTGGCATCTTCTCCGAAAAGCACGAACTCCGCCGGCAGTTCACTCGAGGTCAAATCTATTCTGGCACCCACAGACCGGGGCAGGGCCGCTTCGACAAGAGTTACGGCAATTCCTCCGTCGGAGCAATCATGGGCGGAATCGACCAAACCTGCCTGGATCATCTCCGCTAAAGCTCTCTGAAGGACGGCTTCGCGCTCAATTTCGAGTGAGGGAGGAAATCCCCAAAGTTCTTGCAATATTTCCTTGGCGTATTCGGAAGAACCGAATTCCGACTCAGCGTCAGTGAGATCTCCTGGTTCGGATGCGCGCAGGAGAACCACGGCTCGTCCGGCTTGCTTGAAATTGGGGAAGACAGCTTGGCGAACATCTTCGAGAATGCCAACCACTCCCAGGACCGGTGTTGGGTAAATCCCCTCGCCTAGAGTTTCGTTGTAGAAACTGACATTTCCGCCGGTGATCGGGATGTCGAGTTCCTCGCAGGCTTTGGTAATCCCGTCGATTGTCTTGGAAAACTGCCACATAATTTCAGCCTTCTCGGGGTTGCCGAAGTTCAGGCAATTAGTTGCGCCGGCGGGAGTGGCGCCCGTGCAGGCCACGTTGCGTGCGGCTTCAGCCACAGCGTGCATGGCTCCAAGCTGCGGATCGAGATAGCACCAACGGGAGTTGCCATCGAGCGCCATAGCGAGACCACGTTGTGAGCCTTTGATTCGAATCACTCCGGCGTCGCCTGCTCCGGGAGCTTCTACCGTATTGGTCTGCACCATGTGATCGTATTGCTGCCAGATCCAGCGCTTGCTACAGATATTGGAGCTGGCCAGCAAGTGTTTTAGATCATCGGTGAGGTCGGATTTGGCGCCGAGTCTCACATGTTCAGGCATTTCTCTGGGCACAGGAGGTTCCCAGCGCTTCATGGGCCGGTTGTAAAGCGGCGCGTCATCGGTGAGCGCTTCGTTGGGAATTTCCGAAACGATCTTGCCGTGCTGCAGCACTCGCATCTTGCCATCATTGGTCACGCGGCCGATCTCGGCGGCATCGAGGCCCCATTTCTCAAAAACTGAAAAGATTTCATGCTCCCGGCCCTTCTGGGCGACCAGCAGCATGCGTTCCTGGGATTCGCTGAGCATGATCTCGTAGGGAGTCATCCCGGTTTCGCGCTGCGGCACGCGGTCAAGTTCGATTTCAATTCCTACATGGCCCCGAGCGCCCATCTCACAGGTGGAACAGGTAAGACCGGCCGCTCCCATGTCCTGAATACCGACGATGGCCCCAGTGTGCATGGCTTCCAGGCAGGCTTCGAGCAAAAGCTTTTCGAGAAAAGGGTCGCCGACTTGCACGTTAGGCCGTTTGGCTTCCGAGGCTTCGCTGAACTCTTCGCTGGCCATGGTTGCACCGTGAATACCATCGCGGCCAGTCTTTGCGCCCACGTAAATTACCGGATTTCCCTCGCCCGCTGCACGCGCATAAAAAATTTCTTCTCGCTGGACGAGGCCAAGGGCAAATGCATTAACTAGAGGATTTCCCGAGTAGCAGGGCTCAAATTTGGTTTCCCCGCCGAGATTTGGAACACCGAAGCAGTTCGCATAGGATGCGATGCCGCTGACCACGCCGGCAAGAAGGGAGTGGTTCTTATGGATCTCTGTCTGGATATTCCTGTCCGCGCTGATGGGCCCGAATCGGAGTGAATCCATAATTGCGACTGGTCTGGCACCCATGGTGAAAATGTCCCGCAAAATGCCGCCGACACCAGTAGCCGCACCCTGAAACGGCTCAATGAACGACGGATGGTTATGCGATTCAATTTTGAAGGCACAAGCCCAGCCGTCGCCGATATCAATAATGCCTGCATTCTCTCCGGGACCTTGCACAACACGGCGGCTGCGGGTCGGCAAGCGCTTCAGATGAACACGGGATGACTTGTATGAGCAATGCTCGCTCCACATCACGCTGAATATGCCGAGCTCGGTGATAGTCGGTTGGCGTTCGCCAAGGAGCCGTTTGATCTTTTCGAATTCTTCCGGAGTGAGTCCGTGTTCCTGGACAAGTTCTGGGCTGATGGCTGGCGCGGCAACCGTATGCATGGGGAAATTCTATTGTCGCATGAGCGTGCGCCGGTGAATAGAGAATCTGTTTAGTATTATTCAGGAGATGAAATCGGTCATCGTGGGAACGGCCGGCCACATAGACCACGGTAAAACCGCTCTGGTCAAGGCATTGACAGGGATCGATGCCGACCGGCTGGAAGAAGAGAAACGCCGCGGCATCACGATTGATATTGGCTTTGCTCATCTTGAGCTGCCAGGAGCTAACGGAGATTCGCTGCGTCTCGGATTTGTGGATGTCCCTGGACATGAACGCTTTGTCCGTAACATGCTCGCGGGGATTGGCGGAATCGATCTGGTTCTGCTTGTGATCGCGGCCGACGAGTCCATCAAACCACAGACACGCGAGCATTTTGATATCTGCCGCCTGCTCTCAGTGCGGCAGGGCATCACCGTGTTGACCAAATCTGATCTGGTAGATCGCGACACTCTGGAAGTCGTTCGGCTCGAAGTAGCAGACTTTATCCGTGGGTCGTTCCTGGATAGTTCGCAAGCGCCGATGATCCCCGTAAGTACAATCAGCGGCGCAGGCATCGAGGAGCTCAAGCGAGCCTTACTCGACATAGTGGCAAAAATTCCTGCCCGCGATTCCACGAACATTGCGCGCCTACCCATTGACCGCGTTTTTACTATGAAAGGCTTTGGAACCGTGGTCACAGGCACATTGATTTCTGGTGCCGTACACAGAGAGGATGAACTGGAAATCTTTCCGTGCGGCCAGGGTGTTCGTGTACGCGGAATAGAGGTGCATGGCAAACCGGCGGACGAGGCGGTGGCTGGCGAGCGAACGGCGCTCAACTTGGCGGCTATCTCGACCGAGCAGTTGTCGCGCGGCATGATGTTGGCCCCTCCCGGCATTCTTCGTCCGACGACTCGAATTGACGTGGATCTTTCCCTGCTGGTTTCTGCGAAGGCACTGAAGAACCGGGCGCGTGTGCATTTTCACTCCTATTCATCGGAGACCATTGCTACCGTGACGCTGCCCGGCACGAAGCAAATCTCACCTGGAGAAACTTCGTTCGCGCAACTTCAACTTGCGGAGCCTCTTCTTTTGCTGCCTGACGACCGTTTCATTATTCGTCAGTTTTCGCCGGTTGTAACGGTTGGCGGAGGGATCGTTTTGGAGAACCTTCCCCTGGTGCGACCACAAAAAGCATCCGAGTATTTAAAAATTCTGAAAGCGCTGAGTGGAGATCCAGTGCTTGCTCGAATTGAGCTGACCGGAGCTCGCGGACTTCCCGTGGCTGAAGCCGTTTTCCGCACAGGTTGGCGGCTAGAGCAAATCATCAAAGCAGCGGCCGCATTGCCTCAAGTAGCACGAATGGGAGAATCCTTCATACTCAAAGCTGCGATCGCAGCAATTGAGAAAGAGATGCTCTCAACGGTTGACAATTTTCATAGGCAGAACCCCCTACTTCCAGGCATCAGCAAGGAGGCGCTCCGCAGTCGTTTTCCCCGGGTTTCACAGGATGTATTTACGCGAGTTTTCGACGGTCAGGTAACACAGAAGCGACTTGAGATGGCTGGCGAACTTGTGAAGCTTCCCGGGCGCGGTGTGGTGATGAAGGACGAAGAAGCGGAATCACAAAAGCTGATCGAAAACGCATTTGCATCAGCAGGACTGAAAGTACCAGCAATGAAGGAAGTGTTGTCCGGACTGAAAATCGATAAAGCACGAGCGCAGAAGATCATCACACTCCTGCTGCGCGATAAAATTCTAGTAAAGGTTTCCGAAGACTTGCTCTTTCATAAAGACGCGTTAAATGAATTACGAAGGCTGATTGCGACGCAGAAGGCGAAAACCGCGCGAATCGATGTCGCACAATTCAAAGATCTAACCGGGGTGACGCGGAAATATGCTATTCCGCTGCTTGAGTATCTGGATCGCGAGCGGGTGACACGGCGGATAGGCGATGAAAGAATCATTCTTTAGCGTGCGGACGCAGATGTGCGGCAGCACCATGAAGTAGGCGAGAACGTATTTTTATGCTTACGATTCGTCCGTTGACCGTCCAGGATGTGCCGCTGTTGCGAACTCTAATACGCGAACTGGCGGAGTTTGAGCACGAACTGTCCGCCGTGACCATCCAGGAAGCAGAACTAGCCCAGGATGGCTTTGGAGACAACCCGAGATTTGATGCCCTAATCGCCGAATGGCATGGTGAGCCCGCCGGATACGCCTTGTTTTTTGATTTTTATAGTAGTTGGACAGGACGGCAGTTGTTTTTGGAGGATCTGTTCGTACGTACGAACTATCGTGGACTTGGAATTGGCAAAGCGATGCTCGGAACAGTGGCAACCATTGCCACTGAGCGTGGCTGTCGTGCGCTCCGGTGGGAGGTACTGGGCTGGAATGAATCCGCTATAGATTTTTATCGCTCGCTTGGAGCGGAGTTCCTGGAGGACTGGAAATTGGTTTCACTGAGAGGTGAGCCGCTACGGCGGCTAGCTGGAACTGGAGCATGAATCGAGTACGAATCATTGGCGCCGGTTTAGCTGGCTCGGAAGCGGCATGGCAATGTGCCCGCCGGGGGATTTCGGTCGAGTTGTTTGAGATGCGCCCACTTCGTTCCACTTCGGCGCACCAAACGGGAGAATTTGCGGAACTGGTCTGCTCAAACTCGCTTAAATCCGATACGGAGAATACAGCGCCTTGGCTATTGAAAGAAGAGATGCGGCGTGCCGGTTCGCTTATGATGGAGATCGCCCACGAATGTGCCGTGCCTGCTGGGCACGCGCTTGCGGTCGACCGCAGCGCCTTCGCAGCCAAAGTGACAGATGTGATCTCACATGAGCCCATGATCACCATTCGCCGGGAAGAGGTGACGCACATGGTCGACGATGAAATCACCATCATCGCGACCGGTCCACTGACTTCGGATGCTCTAGCGCAGGAGATTTCCAGGCTAAGCGGGTCCTCACATCTATCCTTTTTCGACTCCATCAGTCCGATTGTCGAAGCTGACTCGATCGACATGTCCAAGGTGTACCGGGCGGCACGCTACGGCAAGGGATCGGCCGATTACATCAATTGCCCTATGTCGAAGGAAGAATACGATCGCTTCTACGATGTACTCGCTTCTGCGGAACCAGTCGAAGAGCGAGATTGGGAAAGGCTTGATTATTTTGAAGGGTGCCTGCCAATCGAGGAGATCGCGCGTCGCGGGCGAGAGACACTGCGTTTTGGTCCGATGAAGCCGGTAGGTCTCAAAGATCCGCGCAGCGGGAGCATGCCGTACGCGGTCGTGCAATTGAGACAGGAAAACCTGCGGGCCGATTCTTACAACCTGGTGGGCTTCCAAAATCACCTCAGGTTTGGCGCACAAGCAAAAGTTCTGCGTTTGATTCCTGGGCTGGAGAATGCCCGATTCCTGCGGTTCGGGCAGATTCACCGCAATACTTATATCAACTCTCCTACCCTGCTCTCAGAAACGTTGCAGATGAAAACAGACCCGAAAATATTTTTTGCGGGGCAGATTTGCGGGGTCGAAGGATATACCGAATCCATCGCAACCGGGCTCATGGCGGGCATGCATGCATCAGCGTTGATAAGCGGCAGCAGGCCGATATCGCCACCTCGCCCCAGCGCATTCGGATCCCTGGTTCATTACATTACCCACTCGGATCCGAGTCGATTTCAGCCCGCAAATATCACGTTCGACCTCCTGCCGCCCTTAGCCCACCCGATTCGTGACCGTCAGCAAAGGCATCGGCTCCAGTGTGAGTTGGGATTGAGAGAGTTCGATCAGTGGCTTGCTGACGTCAATCGGGAACGACATACAGAACTTGCCTCCTGAGCCGCGCCGGGTTTTCTTAGCATTTCGGGTAACCATTTAACCATTACTAGCGAGACTCGAATCGCAATTACTGGCGGCTAGTCCTGAGTTACGAAAGTTGCATTTACAGGAAAACAGCCTCCGCTTACTATCAGCCCTGTGATTTTGGCAGTTCTGGGGGAGGGCTGCCAGGGCGTCCTGAACTGAAAAGTTCGGGACGCTTCTTTACTTTGTAGCAGACATGCATCTGTGAGAGTTCGCCGCCGGTCGGCCACAGACCTCGCCCTCTCACTCTCGGGAACCACCTGCGTTCGCTCTTCGAGATGGGCCAAGCTGCGAACTGTAACCGCCAATCGAAGGAATCATCCACAAGACCGGTTATGGACTGAGCCCAAGACCACTTACTTCCGTAACATGCGTACCCTTACTCGCTGGATTACGCTTTAAGGCATAACTAATCGGAGGCAAGTATCTCGACCGCACCTACAACCAAGCGAGAGGACCGCAGCGCCTCTGCGCGGGCATTTATTCATAGCCTCAATATTCTGGTGAAATATGTGCGCCTCTACGGATTCCAACACAAACGTACCGAGGCGCAATTCGAAACCACATGGAAAGAACTGCAGCAAGGAATGCCTGTCGGACGCGATAGCGGTTTCCTTCTTGGTGTTTCCGACAACCGGCTGCTTCTGGATGGAGTGCCGCTTGAAACTGGACAGGCAGAACGCAGTTTTGCGCAACTGTTGACGGCGGCGGGCCTCGCCAGCATCCATTTCTCGAACCAGGTCACACTGGACGATTTTGCAAAACTCATCCGCGCTTTTGCTGTGGGGGGCTCTAAAGCCCAGGATGTGGTGAAAGAGATCAAGCAGACATTTGGGGACAACAAAGAAGCTTCCATTCGCATTAATGAAGTGAAGTTTGTTGCGGCCGATCCGGCAACAGGCGAAGTGAGCGTGGCTGCGCAGATCGCGGCGCAAACTCTTGGGCCTGAGTTCAAAGACTGGCTGAACGATCCACAGAAATTGTTGCAGTTGATCGCTGCGGCAGAAGGATCGCAGGGCGGCGGAGGAACTGGCACAGGCGCTGCTCCCTTAGGAAGCGTTCCACTGCGTCCCCAAGGGGCGGTATCCGAGGGATCACAACCCGGAACCGGAACTGGAGTCTCGAGCAGTGGAGTCGTACCCCTGGAAGAGGAGGAAGTGATCCGGGCAATTCGCCTGTTGACCTCCTTCGGAGAAGTCAGCACAAATCCCGATGCAAAACCAGAGCTCGTCCAGAAGGAACTCAGCCAGGTTGACCAGAATACAAAGGTCAATCTGCAGCAACTGCTGGAGGTCCTTTCGGCGAAATACAGTGCTGAAAAGAACGATACACCGCTGTTGATGAAAGCGGCGGAGCACATGGCGATTCGTTTCGCCATGGAGCGTTTCCAAAAGGGCGACGTCAAAGTCAACGCGGTCCATCAAATGCTGGAGCACATGAGCCGGCAAATGGACAGCCTGAGGCGCATCCTGAGGATTCAGGAAGACAAGATGGGCAAGGCCGGCATTTTGGTGGAATCACATGCCGACATTTTGGACCGAATGTTTTGGGCAGAGGTGCCCGAAGAAGGCAAGAAAAGTGTGCTGCTCACGCCTGAAGCTGCTTGCGTGCCCTCCCGCAATATCCGGCAATATCTTGAGGTGCTTCTGGAGCGCGGGGACAAGGAAACCATTGCGGAAATTCTGAAGAACTACTCCGGCTGCCTGAAGAGCCGGGACGTCGAACCTCGGCGAAAAACGGCCATCGGCCTCAGCCAGTTGGCCGACCTGTTTGCCACGCCGGGCATCGACCTGATCGGAACGACGATTCATGGAACCGGCCAGGCGCTTTCTCAGGAAACCGACAGCGAGGCAGAAAGCCTGCTGAGTGCGGCTTTTGTAAGGCTGAGTTCCGAAGTAAACAACCGCAAGAACTTTGCAGCTCTGAAAGATGTCTGCATGGCGTTGGACGATCTGGCCAAGCAACGACCAGCGACTGCGCACGATTTGCGCCCGAGAATCGGCGTAGAAAACCGCATTCCTGAGTTCATCGAGGAAGCACTGCCCACGCAACAGATCTCTCAGGATCTCGTGACCGTTCTCCGACTGACGTTCCCTTCATCGATCGAGCATCTCGCGGACCGTTTTTTCCGTTGCATGCGGCGTGAGGAATGCGATCACATGGTGGAATTGGTGACCGAAGTTGGCTCCGAAGCTACACAGCAAATGCGCGAGATGTTGCGCACCGGCCAGCCGCGAAATGGTGTGGCAGTGGTCGGGCTGTTGAGCCGTCTCGATGTGCCTACGCTTCTCGAGTTGCTGCCGGTACGCCTGAAAGAATGGAACCGTTTTTATCACGATTTAGTAGTCCGGCAAATCGCCTATGGGGCAGCCCATGATCGTGGGCGAAGCTTGTTGGAGATTCTCGAACTCCTCGATCCTGCGGTTTTGCCGCAAGCAATCGACGAGATTGGAATGAGTGGGGACCGTACTACCGTGCCTCCTCTGATGGTAATGGCGGAAGCGGGTGAAACTCCGGGGCGTTCTCCTCTTGTCCAGGTAAAGGCGGTGGAATCTCTGGGACGATTGCGCGAACCAGAATCAGTTCCGGTGCTACGGAATCTGCTCGAAGCCAAGAAGATGTGGAAATGGGTACAGCATCGCGAACTGCGGATCGCGGCTGCACAAGCGCTGGCAAAAATCGATCCCCGTTATGCGACTGCAATCATGTCAGAGAGCGGCCTTTCGCCAGGAGAATTGGCTATCGCACCGCTGGACGCGGCGCCGGCCTGCCCATGGGTGAGGCAGAGGCGTTACGAGCGAATCGTTTTGCGCAAGTCACTCTCGGCAACTATCAGCAGCTCGTGGGGAAGATCCAACCTGCTGGTTCGGGAGATGAGTTTGGGCGGCGGCATGGCCACTAAAGAGGACAATTTGCGCGTGGGATCGGAAGCGAACATCGACATTTCTGTCGGCGTCCGACATATCCGCGGCCAAGTTCTGCTGCGCCGGGCGCGGGTCAATGAGATCGGTTTCGAGCTGGTCAACACGGACCTGGAAAGCCGCTACCGTCTTCGGGCTCTCCTGATGGAGACAATCGATCGCGCTCCCGAAGTGAAAGAAGCGGATTGGAAAGGTAACCGGAAAGCGTAAACCCTCCCAAAACAAAAAATCATCCTGAGCGCCTTCCGGCCCCAGGATGATACGCAAACTTTTCGCCTCCTAAACAACCTTTACAAAGATGATCACCAGCGTGTAGAGAGCCAGCGACTCAATAAACGCTAACCCGATAATCAAACCCAGCTGGATGCCAGGCCGTGCTGCGGGGTTTCGTGCCAACCCTTCCATTGCAGCTGCGGTGGCCTTCCCTTGTCCAAGCCCGCAGACCGCCGAAGCGATGGCCATTGAGAAGCCAGCGGAGATGGCAACCCAGTTCACCGCACCAGAAGCCGTTCCGCCCTGCGCGAAGGCAGGCATGGCAAAGCACAGAAGAGCCATCGCCATGAAAAAGTAGCTCAATATTCGACGCATTTGTTTTCTCCTTATGAATCGGCATCTTGCAGACGCCATACCGCCAGTGGGTGGTTGACGTCATCCCGTGCAGACGCCCTCACGCTGTCGGTAACCAGCTGTGGTAGCTAGTAGCTGGTAGCTTGTATCTAGGAAAGTTCATTCGTCCTAGCTACCAGCTACTCGCTCCTAGCTACTACTCAATGCTCCTCGGCGAGTGCGCCCTGCAAATAGATCATCGCCAATAAAACAAAAACGTAAGTCTGGATGATCGAGACGCCAAGATGCAGGGCCATGAAAACGATTGGCAATCCGATCGGTATCAGAGAAAAGAAAACCATCGTGACCAGGTCACCGGCAAACATGTTGGCGTAGAGACGAACGGTCAGGGATAACATGCGGGCCGTATGACTGACGATCTCGATTGGGACCATCAGGATTGCCAGCGCCGGCATTGGACCGGCAAAGTGCTTTGCGTACTTCCACAATCCTTGCTTCTTGATTCCGGCTGCATGGTAGTAGACGAACGTTAACACCGCGCAACCCAGCGGCACGACGGGCGAGCCAGTGGGAGATTCGAAGCCCGGAATTAAACCCAAAAGATTGCAAAGCAGAATGAAGAATCCCAATGCTGTTAGATAGGCGACGAATTTGTCACTACCGTGGCCGATGATCTCGTGCGCCTGGCCGGAGATGAACCCATGTGCGCCTTCAAACATGTGTTGCAACCCTCCAGGGTTCTCGACCGACAAGCGAGAGCGAACGAGCACGAAAATCAGAATCAGAAACCCGAATACAAGAAATTCCATCGCAACCGCGTTGGTGATGGGAGCTTGAGGATATTGCGGTTCAATGTGGAGGGCCCGAAGCATGGCCGTAACCGGACCGGCAAAGATATGATTCAGCAATTCCGTAAGCCAGAGTTGTTCGGGCATTCTATTTCACGATCTCAGTTTTGATCTCGGAGTGCAGCGCTAGAACCCGCGCGCATACGCCGCATAGAGCTCATATGCAGCTTCGCAGGCAATTCCCGCAATGGGCAAAAACAGGCCCGCAAACAACCCGTAAAGACTCGCGGGAGAAACACTGAATATAGCATAGGCAGCAATCGCCATCAAAAAGTAGCGGAGCAGAAAACGCAGCACTACACCGCGAGTCGACTGCGTCTTAGCTGTACGGGTGACGCGATCGGCGAGGGTCGCTATCACACGCTCCAGCCAATAAAAGTTGAGATATGCGATCCCGCATCCCACCGAAAAACCAGTTGCGATGCGCCATCCAAAGCGAAGCCATGTTGCAACGCCAAGAACCAGTGCTAACGAGATCATGAAACGCGGTATGCGTGCCAGAGCGGCTTCGTAAAAGGACTCGCTATTTTCTGCGCTGTTATCGGCCATACGCCCACGTTCCACGGACCTTCATATCCATTCTCCGCCACATTGCAACAGGTTGTACAGGATTGGCCTCTCATATCTCATATGCAACCGCAATGCCCGTACGCGCTCGGACTGCTCCTTCCGTTACTCATCAGTAGGTAATGGTGCACCTATACTGGCGTTAAGCACTTAACGACGGAGGTGCAAATGTTGAGCCAGGCGCGCGTTAGCGTATCATCCTTGCTGCTGGTGGTTTGCGTCTGCCTAGGCGCTGTGGGCCAAGACATCCCGACGGGCTGGGTGCTAACCCATCCGAATCAACAGATTCGTGTTGCACCGTTGCCTTCCACAACATCGGCTACGAGCCCGACGGACGTTTTGGTCGCCAGCGTCGAAGTGACTGTCATGGATCCCGCCGTCTGCTGCGGGAAGAGATCGGCTTTAGAAGACGAAGCGGCCTTGACAGAACCAACATCACTGAAAGAACTGGGACAGAAACTTCGGGGCAAGCATTACCTGGATAGCGGCGAGACAATTACTGTCGTTGACCAATACTGGTCCAGAACGACGCTCAAGGCGGAAAGCCTTGTGGGTTGGCTCAAAGAACAGCATCCCCTCTTAATGGAATGGGACGAACATCTCTATGTGGTGTACGGAGCGGTGTTCGATGAGTACAACTATTCCAGCGGCGCAGTCGCGGACGTGATTAAGAAACTATTACTGCTCGATATGCGATATTCGGGGAAGCGACGGTATACGGCTTTTGACCGGCAAACAGATGATTGGAGCAAGGTGAATAGCCTGCTGGCATTGTCGGTCACTCGTTAGGGCTCACACTTTGTAGAAAGCCGCAATCGAATCGACGACCAATTCTCGTTGTTCCTCGGTCATCTCTGGAAAGACTGGTAGCGCGAGAACTTCCCGACTTGCCCTTTCTGATTCTGGCAGGTCACCTGGCTTATATCCAAGGTAGGCAAAAGCTTTTTGCAGATGCAGCGGTAATGGATAGTAAATTTCGCTGGGGACTCCGCGTTCACGCAAGAAGGCCTTTAGTTCGTTACGCTGCTGTGGGACGCGAATGACGTATTGGTGGTACACGTGATCGCATGGCGGCTGCACCTGGGGTAGACGCACAAATCGATGCAGCCCACAACGTGTAAATAGCTCCGTGTAACGATGCGCATTTTGTTGTCGTTTGGCTGTCCATGAATCCAGATGGGCTAATTTCACGCGCAGAATCGCAGCCTGCAGCGCGTCCAGTCGGCTATTCATGCCGATGAGGTCGTATTCATACTTCGTAGGGCCGCCGTGCAGGTGCAAGAGTCGAAGCTTGTGGGCAAGCGCTTCGTCATTGGTGACCAGCATACCTCCATCGCCTGCCGCAGCCAGATTTTTTGACGGAAAAAAACTGAAGCACCCGCATAAGCTGATGGTACCCACCGGCTTACCGGCGAACCTTGCCCCGATTGCCTGGGCGGCGTCTTCCACAACCGGTATGCCACGATCGGCTGCGACTCTTGCGATCGAAGCCATTTCCGCCGACATACCGAAAAGATGTACGGGAATGATCGCCCTGGTTTTGCTGGTTATTGCAGGTGCGATTTTTTCGGGATCCAGGTTGAATGTGGTCTGATCGATGTCAACAAAAACTGGTCGAGCGCCGAGCCTGGCAATCGCGCCCGCGGTGGCCACGAAGGTGAAAGGCGTTGTCACGATCTCGTCGCCTGGACCAACTTCCAAAGCCATTAGCGCCAACAGCAGCGCATCCGATCCAGAGGCGCAGGCAATAACGAAGCGCGTCTTCAAATAAGCAGCGACTTCACGTTCAAAACTGTCCACTTCCGGGCCGAGAATGAACTGCTGCGACTCCATCACCCGTCGAACGGCCGCCTCGATTTCCGGCTGAATCGTGCGGTATTGCGCTTTAAGGTCGAGAAATGGAAAAGGCGCAGCCCCGGTAGTAGTCAGCTTTGCAGGCATACTTTGCGAGCGAATGGGACGGGAATTGAGAATGTAATCACACTAAACTTTAATGTGTTCGCTTGGCTTTCGCGATGCGATCGTCAATTGGCTTTCTTCCGGCAAAGCCTTCACTAACTCCATGCCAGTGGGTGATCTTTTTTTCTCCCAACTTCCAGCAAAGAAGCACTGTTCGTCCCTCTACTTCGCAGGGAAAGTCAAGCAGGCCGATATCCAGGTCTTTCACTTGAACGCCGGTAGCGTCAATTTCCGCTAGCGCATCCTTGACCTGCTGGATGGCCTTTTCGCGCTCAGCCTTTCGGCGCGCCATCTGGACGATGTTGACCAGGATACCGCCACGAAGGAACACCCGATGCGCCAACTCTTGCAACTCGGAATCTACTGATTCGATCAATTTCTTGCCGTCAATGGCAGTGCGGAGTAGAGATTCCAAAACTGGCAACAAAGATTGAGCTTCTTCCAATGTAAAGCTGCGTTCAGCCATAAGGTATATGCCCATTGTAATTCATCCCACTATGACGCGACGTACAAGCGTCCAGCGTATTAAAAGGGAATGGTTATTTACCTCTTCCACGGGAAGGGTCAGGATAGGTTGCTACTTCGACATCTACATGCAGTTTGGAAGTGGGGTCGATACCCGGCGGATAGCAGTTTCCATCGGGGTTGTAGTTATGGCACGCGGCTGCAAAATCGGGCCGCCTGGGTGATTGCACGAACTGCCATACATCAGCGAACGAGATTCCACTCTCAGCGGAGTTTGGCGGTGTTCCGGGGAAAGCACAGCCTGGCGAAGGTGGGCAGGCGTCATTGGTTACGAAGTAGATGATTTTGCGATGGCTGGCGTTTTCACGGATATCGTTGGCGGTGACGACGCTCACGTGTCGTGATTCTCTGGCCGCAATCCCCGAACAGTAGATTCCCGCTTGGAACCCTGACGAGTTGATCGCGTCTATCCAGGTGTATATGTAGGCCTTCTGCTCTGGAAGCATGCGCCCGCCCTGCTCCTGGTCAAGAAAGATGACAGTGCCGGCAGGAAAGCCCTCTCGTTTCGCAGACGCAATAGCCGATGCACCATCTGACTTGCCCATTGTGATCGCCCGCGGAACATTCTTGAGATCGGCATCAAGCCGGCCATTGAATAAAACCAGAAACCCGAGACCAACTGATCGAATCGCCTCTCGTTTGCCCACCCAACTGTTGTCGGTCTCTCCCGGAGGATTGTTGAGCCAGTAGCCGGCAAATGAGAACGTCTGGTGCAGAACTTTGAGATTTTCGTCGCCGGGGTACTGATTGCGGTCAAAGCCCAAGTACGTAGCAGCATCCCCAGCCTGCGCATGAAGGAACACTGCCGGGAGTACTGAAAGCGTCAGAACTGTGAGCAGGAGCGCTCGCGAGATCGTTGTGCGGGCCATTTGAGTTCGGAGGGCGATTTAGAGACTATCCTCCGATATGTACCATGGTCCTGGATGCAGGAACAAAATCTGGCTCTCCGATGTGATGGCGCTCTTCTTTTCTTTGCACTACCCGGCGAATAAACTCTGCCAATTCATCATCCGAGGCGCCGCGCCGCATCAGTTCGTGAAGATCATGGTCCCAAACAGAAAACAAGCACGTGCGAATTTTTCCGTCGGAGGTAATGCGAATCCGACTGCAATGGGCGCAGAAAGGATGCGAAACCGGCGCAATGATGCCGATTTCGCCAATGCCATCGTCGAAACGATAACGGCGGGCGGTCTCGCTGCGAGCGTGTGGAATCTCCACTAAGGGGCGGTACTCAGCCATGCGTTTGACGATTTCGTCTAGCGTGACTACAGTTCCCGGCGACCAGACGCGGTCTTCTTCCAGCGGCATGAATTCAATGAACCGCACCACCACGCCTTCTTCGCGCGTGAACATTCCGAAAGGAATAATCTGATCTTCATTGAAACCACGCATAAGTACGCAATTTACTTTGACCGGCCATAGCCCAACCCGGCGGGCGGCGCGGACGCCCGCAAGCACATTGTCATATCCATTCACGACTCGCGTGATGCGTGCGAAACGGTCGGGATCGACCGCATCCATGCTAACTGTCACCCGGTGCAGGCCTGCATCCTTGAGCGGTCGGGCCAGGTTAGCCAGCAAATGCCCGTTCGTGGTCAGAGCGAGTTCCAGGGGATCTCCATCCACATCCTTCAGCTTTGATAATTCGCGAACGAAATCGATCAAACCATTGCGCAGCAATGGCTCGCCCCCGGTGATTCGGATCTTCTTAATTCCGAGTCCGGCCAAGACGCGAGTCATCCGCAAGTACTCGGAGAATGGCAGATCACCATAAAGCGCGCCCTCATTGCCCGTCCGGCAATATACACACTTATAGTTGCAACGATCCGTAACAGAAATCCGCAGATCGGTGATTGCCCGGCCGAATTTGTCGGTAAGAGGCATGCAGCATTCAGCCTTCAGCAGTCAGCCTATGCCAATCCGTGATACCGCATGAGCCATGGCCCGACTGAATGCGGAGTGCTGACCGCTGATTACTTATTCAGGGAAGGACAATACAGACGGGATTGCCCGCGAGCATTTCCTTTCCAATAGCTTCGCTCGAAGCCGGGAGGCGCCAGCGTTTCCACCAGCACCCGCAGAGTCCGTCTGACGTAGGCACTCACGCCCTGCCAAGCGACTCTTCGCCGCCACGGCCAAGGTATGCCGAAGGCTATGGCGGTCGGAAACTCAGTAACTATTGTAGACGAAGCTGGGGATTCGCGGGCGGACGCCCGCGTAACTTTGCTACATGCCGTCGTAGTTCGGGCCGCCGCCACCCTCGGGAGGAACCCAGGTGATGATCTGATAGGGATCTTGGATGTCGCACGTCTTGCAGTGCACGCAATTGGATGGATTCAGGCTGATGCGCTTGCCATTGGGCTGTTCAGGATCATCCACCATCTCGTAGACGTTGGCCGGACAGAAATTCTGGCAGGGGCTGCCAAATTCTTTGATGCAGCGCGCATTGCAGATGTTGGTGTCATGAATGATCAGGTGAGCAGGCTGATCTTCTTCGTGTTTGGTCCCAGAGTGATAAAGATCCGTGAGCTTGTCGAACGTGAGCTTTCCATCACCCTTGGCTGGCCCGAGCAGATGTGCCTCAGTTCCTCCGTCCGGAGCCAGATCGGATAGTGGACGCATGTGTTGATAGCCGGCAGTTCCTGTGTATCGATTTCGCAGGCCGCGTCCACCGGTGAATTGCTGGATTCCGGCGTGAAACATGCCTGACCACAAGCCATGTTCGAAACCCTGATGGAAATTGCGAACTCTCCAAAGTTCGTCTTTGATCCAGCTGGCTTCGACTTTTTTTGGATATTGCGCAATGCTCGCGCTCGAAAAATCGTCATTTATTAAGGCGTCAAATGCGGTTTCCGCCGCTAACATTCCGCTCTTGATCGCGAGGTGGATGCCTTTCAGCCTGGCAGAATTCAGGAATCCCGCAGAATCTCCGATGATCATCCATCCATCTCCTGCGAGCGGAGGAAGTGACCACCAGCCGCCGTAGGGCAGCGATTTCGCACCATAGCGGATCATCTTGCCGCCTTCGAGCAGTTTGGCGACGAACGGATGCTGCTTGAAGTCCTGCAAAACATGTTGCGGATCCAGGCGCGGATCGGGATATTCGAGTGCAGTCACGAAGCCGAGAGAAACGATGTTCTCTTTGCCTCCATAAATCCAGGCACCACCGTATTCCTTGCTGGTCAGCGGCCAACCCATTGTGTAGATCACCTGCCCAGGTGCGATTCGCCCTTGGGGCAGTTCCCAGAGCTCTTTTATGCCTTGACCGTAGGTTTGCGGGTTGCGGTCCTTCATCAAATCGAATTTGGAAATCAACTGCTTCGTTAATGAACCGCGGGGCCCTTCGGCAAGAATCACCAATTTGGCTTGCAGATCGTAACCGGGCTCAAAGTTAGACTTGGGCTGATTCTGCTTGTCGACACCCTTGTCGTCGGTGCGAACTCCAGAAACCCGATTGCCGTCGAACAACAACTGGGAGCCGGCGAAACCAGTAAAGATCGTAATGCCAGTCTCTTCGACTTTGCCTCCAAGCCATTTGACAAAGCGGTTCAGCGAAATGACGTAATTGCCGTGATCCCGCAAGGGCGGCGGGGTAATTGGTAGCTTGAAATTACCCTCGCGCGTCAAAAAGTAAACCGCTTCTTTATTGACCTCAGCGTCGAGTGGAGCGTCTTTCTCAAATCCTGGCAGCAGTTCGCGCATGGAGCGCGGATCGAGCAGCGCACCTGAAAGACAATGCTGTCCAATCTCGCGCGCTTTCTCGAGGACGTAGATATTCTCTTTCGTTAACTGCTTGTCAGGTTGTTGGGCATTGTGCTGATCGATGAGTTGCGATAGGCGTAAGGCACACGCCATACCCGCCGGCCCACCACCGACGATCACTACATCGGCCGGCATTTGGGGACGCTCAATTCCTTCGAGGGGTTTACGAAAGATCAGCATTTAGCACTTAGCCGCTGGCACTTTGGCGGCGTTTGTCCGGATAAAAATTAACGCGAACGGAACAGCTTTATGTACCCGCTTTCGCTTTCTTCACTTCTTCAATCAGCGGGGGAACAACATCAAAGAGATTGGCGACCACCGCGTAGTCGGCAATCTCAAAAATCGGGGCTTCAGAGTCTTTATTAACCGCAATGATCGTGCGCGAGCCTTTCATCCCTACGATGTGCTGAATTGCGCCGCTGATTCCGAGCGCCAGATAGAGCTTGGGCGCAACTGTTTGCCCGGAAGAACCAATCTGCCGATCCATCGGCAACCATCCGGAATCGCAAATGGGACGGGAAGCCGCGATTTCGCCTCCCAGAGCTTCCGCCAGCTGCTTGGCAACTTCAATGTTCTTTTGTTCTTTAATGCCGCGCCCGACGGAAACGATGATCTCTGCCTGAGTGAGATCAACTGCCTGTTTAGCTTCTTTGAAAACTTCGTGTGGCTTGTTGCGAATCGCATGGTCGACGATCTCAACATTGACGGTCTCGACAGGAGCGGAAGTGGTGCCAGCTTCCACTTTGTCCCCACGAAACGCGCCGTTTTGAAATGTTACGAACCAGGGGGGCTCGCCACTGAAGCTCACGTCGGCAGCCAACTTCCCCTGGAACATCTGGCGCGTGAAAACCAGCTTTTCGCGATCTTTCTTGTAGCCGATGCAATCGCTAATTACGGTGCGCCCCATAGCCGTCGCGAGCTTGGGAACAAAGTCTCGCACCTGGTAGGTATGGGGCATCAACACCAGCTTGGGCTTATTCGATTCCAGGAACTGCTTTAGGCCGACAGCAAATGCATCGGGCGTGTACGGCTCCAGCTTAGGAGATTCAATCGCGTACACTTTGGAGACCTTCTTGGCCGCAACTTCATTGGCGAAGGCGGCAATTCCTTTACCAGCGACAGCGGCTTCGAGCGGCCAACCCGTTTCTGCAGCCAAGGCCTGGCCTGCGGTTACGGTTTCCCACGAGACGCGGTTAAGTTTTCCTTCACGCTGTTCGACGATGACGAGAATGCTATGCGGCATAAGTCAGACTCTCATTCGGTAATGAGACCACGACGGCGAACTCAGTGTGTAAGACTGCCTCGCTTGCGTGAACCAACTTCCAGCAAGACCAGCCCGAGCACGCCTTCGATGATGACCCACCATATCCAGAAATCGGATCCACTGCGGTAGCCGACGAACACAAAGGCAAACAGCAGAAAATCCATCCACAACAGAACCTTGCCAACGGTCACGAGCGTGTTTCCAGTCCGAAGGCCTCCCGGGAGTTGCGCGTCTTCCACGCGGTTAAGCTTTATGCCTGTCATAGCACTATTTAGATGCCTGGCAGCCGAAACTGAGCAGCCTAAAGCACTCGGACTTCGTTGCGCAGCTTATCCACCAACTTTTTCGCCACCTCGGCTGGCGGGCCTTCCAGGAACTCGGTGTTCTTCGTCTTCTGTGGCACGTACAGACGCTCAATCTTTTGTAAATTTCCGCTAATCGAGGACTGCACATCCGCGATCGTGACCTTCCGCAAAGGCTTGTTCTTGGCCTGCTTAATCCCGATTAAAGTGGCGTAGCGCAGCTTATTGATGCCAGACTGAATGGTAAGCACTGCGGGCAAGGGCATATCGACGAATTGGAAGTATCCCGCTTCGAGCTCACGTTTGACTCGAATTCCGCCATCGCTTTTTTCGATCTGCATGATGATTGTGGCGTGTGGCCAACCTAGCAATTCCGCCAAAATCACACCGGTTTGCGCATAGCCGTAGTCGTCCGATTGAAGCCCGGTAAAGATCAGATCGAATTTCTCGTCCTTAATCGCAGCCGCGAACGCCCGGGCCGTATTGAACGCGTCCAAACCCACAAACGCGCTGTCTTCCAGGTGAATGGCTCTGTCGGCACCTTTTGCCAAGGCCTCCCGCAGAACCTGCTGAGCCCTGGCCGGACCGGCGGTAATCACTACGACTTCACCAGTGTGCTTCTCCTTTTGCCGAAGCGCCTCTTCGAGGGCGTAGGCGTCCGGCTCGTTGACTTCGTACGAAACGTCTTCGCGAATCCAGGTGCTACTCTCGTTCAGCTTCAGCGGCGCATCCTTCTGCGGTACCTGCTTCATGCAAACCAGAATCTTCATGAGCTCCTTGACTCAATCCATTGAATTTGCGCGCGCACCGTGGGCAACGCAGACCTGTAGCAAAACTTTTCAGTATAAACGAGTAACACAGAAGAGAAAATTGTGCTGTGATCAATCGGTAAAAGCCACGGATTGCACGCCAGAGATCTCAAAACGCTTGCGGCAACGAAGGTTCTTGCAGGCCATCATGTCGTCCTTGCGCAGCATGTAGGAACGGGCTTTGGCAAAGCGAGCCCGATCCCGTTCGTCCGCGCGGCCGGGCAGGTTTCTTTTCTTCGTCCGCACCAGCCATGTAATCTCGTACTCCGCCGCTTGATGGCAATGGGGGCAATTCAGGTTTGCCGTTTTTTTCTCCTGCTTCTCGTCAAAAAATTCCCGCTCATCCATGGAGTCCTGCCCGCCGGCTCTTAGGCCTTTACAAAATATCGCTAATTCGATTATTGCACGAGCCGGTTGCTCCTGTGGCAACATGGGGCAATGGCGAAAAGAAAGAAAAAGCCTAAGCGGTTCCGGGCAGTAGAGGCAGTTAAAGCGCTAGCCCGCGAGAGAATTGGAAGCCCGCCGCCGGAGCGCGTCGCCGACGGCAAAAAGCGAGAAAAAGTGAAGCACAAGCCGACGCTCGAGGAGCTACTGAGAGAGGAATAACGGTCTATTGGCAGCCTTGGGTACCGTCCTTACCGCCCTTCACGGGAGCAGTTCCCGTGAGGACGGCGTCATCTGAATGGCCCAGATCGCTGTGGTGCGTTGCCGTCACATCTCCGCTTCCGCATCCATCCGTCCTGGTGTAGGTAATCAGGCCTGCCTGCGTAAGAGTGGCGAAGTTCTCAATGTCGAGGCTCCAAACCACCTCGTTGGTGATGTCTTTCGTTTCCGGGGGATGAATGTAGGTTCCCATCGCCGTAAATTGCCCCGTGGCCCCGAAACCTTCGAATACAAACCCGCCTGATGGTTGCAGTGCTATTGACACTAATTGCTGTCGGCTTCCGCAACTGGGTAGCGCAAGAGCAAAAGATAGGATCCCCAGGAGGCAGGCAACCCTCAACCGCATCCGACTCATTGCTTCTCCTTCGCGAAGGAAACTTTAGTTCCGTGGAGCAGGGGAAGCGCCAATGTATGCGAAGAAGCCCCAAAAATCAAGATCACACTGGACACCCCGATCAAGCCTAGGGGCATGAAAAGGCGAGTATGCCCTTTCACTCTTCTGCTGAATCCAACAAGCTACCACCCGATTCTCGATATCCCTGAGAAGCGGCCTCGCCCTCTGCCAGAGCTGATAATGCGTTGGTATCTAAAATCAAAGACGATCCCCAGTGTCGAGTTGCTCGAATTCTTCTTCGATCAGACCGTTGACTATGGAGTTTTCTTTGCGTAAGTGTTGCAGCTTACCGAAGCCGGCTATCCAGGGCTTTTCGGGGCCGTTGCAACCCGCCAGTTTATCCTTCACCGCTTCCGTGACAAACTCCCTTAGCGGGATCCCGCGCTGGGCCGCTGCGGACTTGGCCCGTCGGAAGATGGCATCGGGAATCTCCAGCGTAATCTTCATGGATTTATGTTCCCATATTTATGGGAGGGGTCAAGTGACCGAAAGAAAGGCGCCGAAATCATTAGATCTGAAGCGGTCATGTCACGATTCCGGCTACGAACTGTACGAATTCCCTTACATCCTCTTCGGTAGTATCAAACGAGCACATCCAGCGCACCACCGATTGCTCCTCATTCCAGACGTAAAAGAAGTAGCGCTCCTGGATTTTGCTAATTGCGTGTTGCGGAACAAAGGCGAAGACGCCGTTGGCCTCCACCGGCTGCACGATCTTAATTTGCGGGATTTTTTCAATTTTGTCCCGCAATAGAGCAGCCATCCGGTTCGAATGCTCGGCATTGGCCTTCCAAAGATCATCGGTAAGCAAAGCCTCAAACTGGGCGGAAATGAAGCGCATCTTGGAAGCCAACTGCATGGCCTGTTTGCGAACATAGAGGAAATCATTGGCAAATTTCTTATCGAAGAAAACGACAGCCTCAGCCCCCATTGCGCCATTCTTCGTGCCGCCAAAAGACAACACATCCACTCCGAGATCGCGGGTGGCTGCCCGCAAAGTTAAGCCCAGGCTGACTGCAGCGTTGGCAATGCGGGCCCCATCCATGTGCAGAAACATGCTGTGTTCGTGGGCGAAACGCGCCAGGTCGCGAATTTCGTTCGTTTTGTAAACCGTCCCGAGTTCTGTAGCTTGGGTGATGGAAATGACTCGTGGCTGCACGTGGTGCTGATCCCCAATGCCGTGATAGGCATGACTTGCGGATTCGACGGTCAACTTACCGTCCGGCGCAGCAATTGGAATGAGCTTGCAGCCCGTAAATCTTTCTGGCGCGCCGCATTCGTCGGTGTAGATGTGAGCCCCCTCGGTGCAGATCACGGCATGATGGCTCTCGGTCAAAGCTTTGAGTCCTAAGCAGTTTGCCGCGGTACCGTTGAAGGCAATAAAAACCTCGATATCGGCGCCGAAATGTTCTTTAAATTTTTCTACTGCACCCTGGGTAAAGCGATCGTCCCCATAGCCCACCACATGACCCTCATTGACGGCGGCAATCGCCTGCAAAATCCTGGGGTGAACACCTGCATTGTTGTCGCTGGCAAAACTGCGAATTGGTTTCATCGCACCAACAATTTAGCAGAACTTCGGCAGATAACTTTCGACCTGTTTCCTAGTCTAAGAGCGCGAAGACAGAGAATCGCCGCTGATCATAGACCAATGCCATTGTCGAGTGGATAATGAGAGTTCGCGTGATCAGGCCGATAGCCATTTAGCGATGAGTACACAAGAATGTAAATCGAAGTTCTTCGTGGGCTCCTTGTTTGCCATTGGAGTCGTCCTGCTGCTGACGGGGGCCGGATGTAGTCAGCGCTCCGCAAGAGATGCACAGGCAGCGCAGCAGGCGCCAAGTATTCCCGTCAAGATCGAGGTCGCTCGCTCGGCGCCTATCAGCGACAGCACAGAATACGTTGCGACGTTAAAATCACGCGATTCCGCCATCATCATGCCTCAGGTGGAGGGTCAGATCACAGATATCCGGGTGCACTCTGGTGATCACGTTCCCCGGGGTGCTGCTCTGATGGAAATTGATCCCACGAAGCAAGAAGCCACTGTAAACAGCCAGGAACACAATCGCGCCGCCCAGGAAGCGAATTTGAGGTGGGCACAGCAACAATATCAGCGCAGCAGTGCCCTTGCGTCCGCAGGCGTGGTTTCGAAGCAGGATCTCGATCAGGCCAAAGCCACGCTCGACAACGCCCAAGCCCAGTTGCGCGCGCTGGACGCGCAAGTCCAGGAACAGAAGGTTCAACTTCATTATTATCGCGTTGCCGCACCGACAACCGGCATCGTCGGGGACATCCCGGTGCGGGTCGGGGATCGGGTCACCACGAGCACCGTTCTGACCACCGTCGATCAACCTGGGAGTTTGGAAGCGTATGTTTACGTTCCTGTAGAGCGGTCATCGCAGCTCAAGATGAATATGCCGGTAGATATCGTAGATGGCGAAGGCAAGGTGCTCGCCAACAGTCGAGTGAGCTTTATTTCTCCTCAGGTCGACAATACGACCCAGACGGTGCTGATCAAGGCGCGGATTGCAAATAACGAAGATAGGTTGCGCAATTTGCAGTTCATTCGCGCTCGCGTGATTTGGGGAACGCATCAGGGGCCGGTGGTTCCGGTGCTTGCGGTGTCGCGGCTCGGCGGACTTTATTTTGCGTTCGTGGCGGAAGGCCAGAACGGACGGTTGATTGCTCACCAGAAACCTTTACATGTGGGCGAGATCGTGGGCAATGATTACGTGGTTCTGGATGGGATTAAGCCAGGTGACAAAGTGATTGTTTCCGGAACTCAATATCTCGTGGATGGCGCGCCAGTAACGCCGGAGAGCTAGGCCAGTTTTGACTTTTGATTGTCGAATTTTGAGTTCTGGTTTGGTTCAAAATTGAGCAATCAAAACTCGAAACTCTTTTCATGTTCGTTAATTTCTTCATCAATCGTCCGGTGTTTTCCACCGTGTGTGCGCTGCTGATCATCCTTGCGGGCGCAGTTTCAATTCCCACCTTGCCTATCGCCCAATTTCCGAATCTTGCGCCGCCGCAGGTCTCGGTTACGAGTTCATACATTGGGGCAAGTGCGCAAACGGTTGAATCGGCAGTAACTATTCCTTTGGAGCAGCAGATTAATGGCGCGCAGGGGATGAAGTACATCACATCCCAGAGCGGAAACGATGGCACCAGTTCGATCACCGCAACTTTTGATCTCGACCGGGATCCAGATCTCGCGGCGGTCGATATTCAGAACCGCGTCAATACAGCCCAAGGCCGCTTACCGGCCGCAGTAAAAGCTACCGGTGTCACGGTTGCCAAGTCATCGCAGAACTTTGTATTTGGCGCGGCGGTTTACGCGCCAGATGGGCGTTACAGCCCGTTATTCATGAGCAACTACCTGGATGTCTACGTTCGCGACACTCTCAAGCGCGTGCCGGGCGTGGCGGACGTATTTGTTTTTGGAGAGCGCAAGTATTCCATGCGGCTTTGGCTGGACCCGGTCCGCATGGCGAGTCGCGGATTGACCGCAACGGACGTCGTGAATGCCCTGCAGGAACAAAACGTTGAGGTCGCGGCCGGACAGGTCGGACAGCCACCGGTCAGAGTTGGCCAGCAATTCCAGATCAGTGTGCGCGCAATTGGGCGGCTCAGCGAGCCGGCTGAATTTGAAAACATTATTCTGAAAACGAATGCGGACGGAACGCTGGTGCGTCTGCGGGATGTTGGCCGCGCCGAATTAGGGGCGGAGGATTATGGCACGGACCTGATCTACAACGGTCACGATTCAGTTGGGGTAGCAGTTACCCAGCTCTCAACCGCGAACGCGATCGACGTCGATCGTCGGGCTCTGGCAGAACTGAACCGGCTTTCCAAGCGATTCCCGCCGGGAATGATCTACGAGAACGCATTCGACACGACCGATGCAGTCAGCGAATCGATCAAAGACGTATTAAGCACATTGATTGAAGCCATTGTGCTCGTCATTTTGGTGATCTTCCTCTTTCTCGAGGATTGGCGGAGCACGATTATTCCATCGGTCACCATCCCGGTGTCACTCGTAGGCACCTTCGCATTCGTGAAGCTGCTGAATTTCTCGATCAATACGTTGACCTTGTTTGGCATAACGCTGGCAACTGGACTGGTGGTGGACGATGCTATCGTGGTCATCGAAAATATCGAACGGCATATTCAGGAAGGCGAACACAGCCCAAGAAAAGCTACGTCAGCCGCCATGAGAGAAGTGACCGGCGCGGTGATTGCCACTTCACTCGTGCTAGTCGCTGTGTTTGTGCCGGTGGCGTTCTTTCCTGGGACGACTGGCATTCTGTTCCGGCAGTTTGCGCTCACGATCGCGTTCTCGATTTCCATTTCTGCGTTCAATGCGCTGATGCTTACTCCAGCGCTTTCCGCGCTCCTCTTGGGACGCGGCCATGGTGAGAAGATTTGGTTGTTTCGTGAGGTCGACAAAGTTATAGCTGCCGTCACCAACGGTTACCGCAGAGCATTGGGGCTATTCTTGCGTCTGCGGTGGATTGCGATTGTATTGTTCCTCGCGGGACTGGGCTTGACTTACTTCATCTTTCAGCGCGTCCCCAAAGCCTTCGTACCGGATGAAGATCAAGGATGGTTAATCGTAGCGGTCCAGGCGCCGCCGGCGGCTTCAACGCAATATACAAGAAGCATTGTGGAGCAGGTGGCTCGCATTATGCAGAACGACCCAGATATGGAGAGTGTGTTTGCGATCGCCGGATCTGGAGTCTCCGGCGCTGCAGCCAACCAGGGCGTGGTTTATGCAGGTCTTAAGGACTACGCAAAACGGGAAGGGCCTCAGCACTCCGCGGAAGCAGTTGTAAATCGCCTTCGCGGACAATTGTTTTCGGTTTCCGGAGCCATCGTGCTTCCGTTCCTACCTCCTTCCGTCCAGGGTCTTGGCTCACTAGGCGGGTTTCAGTTTGAAGTGCAGGACCAGGGTGCGCACACCCTACAGGATCTGGCCCAGGTCGTGCAGGATATGGTTCGGCAAGGATCTACAGAAAAGCAACTTGCTGGGCTGTTCAGCACCTACACGGCCAATGACCCGCAATTTGTTGTCACGATCGATCGCGAGAAATCCAAAAGCTTGCATGTCCCGCTGCAGCAGGTGACGGATGCACTGGGCGTGTATATGGGTTCGTCGTACGTGAACGATTTCAACTTCAATAATCGCTCATATCGCGTTTACGTCCAGGCGGATCAGCAATTCCGCACGGAGCCAAAGGACATTCAGCAATACTATGTACGCGCCGATAC
>Ga0070731_10001225_pt1 | contig 27668 bp, 16 predicted proteins | sample Coa_R1_2_FD_66448 | JGI IMG/M metagenome (GOLD analysis project Ga0070731, IMG submission 66448) | Surface soil microbial communities from Centralia Pennsylvania, which are recovering from an underground coalmine fire - Coalmine... | ecosystem: Environmental > Terrestrial > Soil > Unclassified ... | reverse complement strand
TTCAATCCCCTTTTGCACAATTGCCAGCCCGAAGCCTGTGCCCGGAAATTTATCGCCGTGCAAACGCGTGAAGAGCCCGAAGATTTGTTCCTGATGTTCGGGCGCGATGCCAATGCCGTTGTCCTCCACCCAAATCCTCACCGAGGGAACGGGCGCTCCCTTCACTTCCTCGGGCCAAAATCGAATCAAGGCCGGAGCGTCGGGCTTGCTGAATTTCAAGGCGTTGTTCAGCAGGTTGAATAACACCTGGTTCAGCGTCGGCTCGTGCGCCAGCACCCGCGGCCACGGGCCCTTGACTTCCACCCGCGCCTTCTTTTCCTCAATCTCACTTTCGGTGCGGGAAAGCTCCGCTTTGATTGCTCTTTCCGGATCGACCTCGGTCAATTCGACATGCTGCTGGCTGACGCGGCTGAACGTCAGGAGATTCATCAGCAGGGTATCCATAAACTGCGCCGAGCGGCTGATGCGTTTCGCAAAATCATGGCCGGCCCGGCTCAGGGTGGGTCCGGCCTCCTCCACCAACATCGAGGAAAAGCCTTCCATCGATCGCAACGGCGCCCGCAAATCGTGCGCGATGGAATAGACGAAGGTTTCCATCTGCTTGTTCGCGTAGGTTAATTCGCGGGTCCGGGCGCTCACTGCTTTTTCGAGTTCGCCGGCGTGGTCGGTCAATTGCGCCTGCGCCCGGCGCAATATTTCCTCCGCCTTTTTACGTTCCGTGATGTTGCGGGCGATTTTCGACGCGCCGATGACCTGCCCCGACGCATTCCTCAGCGGAGAGATGGTCAGGGACACCTCCACCTTCGAGCCACCTTTCCTCAGGCGCACGGTTTCGAAACTCTCCACTGGTTCGCCGCGTTTGATCCGTTCGATAATTTTGGTTTCTTCCGGCCGGCGGTCCAGGGGGATGAGCGTGTAAATGGACTGACCGATCATTTCCTGGGCGCTGTAACCGAAAAGACACTCCGCGCCCTTGGTCCAACTTGTTATGATGCCGTTCAGGTCTTTGCTGATAATGGCGTCGTCTGACCACTCTACAATCGCTGCCAGCGAAGCGGCTGCAATCTCAGCCTGCTTCCGTTCGGTGATGTCCCGGATATTGCATTGGATCAGTTCTTCGTCATCTTCCCGGTAAAGGTTGCTGACGAATTCCACCTCGTGCAATTCCCCCGACTTGGTTTTAAGCGGCAGGTTTTCATAACGCAAAAAACCTTTTTCTTTCAGTTGTCGGAAGGCTTCCTGGTTGGCCCCTGCGTCTTTGAGCAGGCCGATTTCCCAGAGTTCTTTGCCGATAAGTTCCTCGAGTGGGTAACCGAGAAAGCCCACAACGAAGGGATTGGCCCGGGTGATTTTTCGCGTTCTCGGGTCAACCATTAGAATCCCGTCCTGGGCCGCTTCAAACAACCGGCGATAACGCAGTTCTGAGCGGCGCACGCTCTCTTCCAAATGCAATCGCTCCGTGATGTCATCAATGGACAGAAGTATCCGGTGCGTGCGATCCAGCCGTCGCCCGCTCAACAGCAGCGTGCGTTTTCCCCGGGTTCCAAAATTGAACGTAACCTCAAAATCCTCAAAAAAGCTGTTCCGCGGTAGAACCCCTTCGAGCAGCCGGCGCAGCTTGGGAATATTCCATTGCCCCTTCTCCAATTCATAAATCAACACATTTTCCGTATGCGCCGCAGTGACGCCGAAATGTTTGTAGAACGAATCATTCGCCGTCAGCACATGCAGTTCCTCATCCAGAATCAGCAGAGGCGGAACGGTCTCCACGATGCCCTGCGCATAGTCGCGCGCTTCCCGGATTTCCTGCTCCTTGAACTTGAGGTCGTCAATGTCCGTCAGCACGAGCACCGCGCCGTCAATTTTGTTGTCGAGCGTCAGGTACGGCCGCGCGCGCAGCATGTACCAGCGCCCCTCCCGGTCCTGCACTTCGCGTTCCTGCACGGTGACGGTGTCAATGACCCCGGCCACAAATTTTTCCAGATCGGGAAAATCGAGGCTGTGCCGGATGCCGCTGAGCGGGCGGCCCAGGTCCGCCGGCAGCAGGTTGAATATCTTTTCCGCCACGGGCGTGAACCGGCGGATGGCCAGGTTCCGGCTCAGCAACAGGATGCCCGTGTTGATGCTGACGTGCAGATTGTTCAAATCGCTGTTGAGGTGGTTCAATTCCACGTTCCGCGTCGCCATCTCCTCGTTGACCGTGGTGAGCTCTTCGTTGGTGGATTCAAGTTCCTCCTTCGAGGTTTCCAGTTCCTCGTTGATGCTCTGCAATTCCTCGTTCGCCGATTGAACTTCTTCGTTGGACGCCTGCAGCTCCTCATTGGCGGCTTCGTGCTGTTCCTGGAGTGACTGCGCGTAATCGCGCGCCTCAGCCAGCTCACGCTCGAGTTCAGCCGTCCGCCGCGAGTCCTTCACCGGGGGGAGAGGGGAACCCTTTTTATTTTCTTTCGACCGCTCCGGGATATCTGTCTTGTCAACCTTGGCGGACTTTTTCGCCGGCTCAAACAGCACCAGGTAACAAATCTCTTTCAGGTTTTTCAGCGGGATGACCTGGATGTTTACTGTTTTCGAGGACCCGTTTTCATCCAGCCGCACATTCTTCCGGGACACCGGATGATTTTCCTTTTTGGCGCGGTTGATGGCGGCGCGCAACGGCAGCATCAGGTCCGGGCGCGCCATCTTGAGCACATTAAAGCTGGCCTTGCCGGTGGGCGGGCCAATAAACGCGCTGGTCGCGCCCCGAAATTGCAGGACCTCCAACTCCGAATTGATGAGCACGCCGGGCGGCGCGAAATTGCTGGCTACGATCCGGTCGGCCTCCCGTTGCGCCGTGGCCTCGACTCGCCCGCCATCCGGCACGGGCTGCGCGCTGACATGCACTCCCTTCTTCTGCGCCGGGCGCCCGGCGGAAACTGGCAAATGATACGCGGGCAATGCCCCGTTCTTTTTCGAAAAGATTTTTTGCTTCTTGTCCACAGCTTCAAACAGGTCCGTGAACGGACCGATGGATTCCGAAGCGCCCAGGAAGAGGAATCCTCCCGGCTTCAGCGCGTAATGGAAGTTGGGGAGTATTTTTTTCTGCAGATGAGGCTCGATATAAATCATCAGGTTGCGGCAGCTGATCAAATCCATCCGCGAGAACGGCGGATCGCTCAGAATGTTTTGCCGCGCGAAAACGCACGTCTCGCGCAACATCTTGGAAATGCGATAGCCCCCTTGCTCTTCAGTAAAAAACCGGCGCAGCCGCTCCGGCGAAATCTCGCCCGCGAGGCTCTTGGAATACAGACCGTGCCGCGCCTTATCCAACAAAGGCTCGTTCAGGTCGGTGGCAAAAACCTGGAGCCGCGGCGCGCCGGCCACATCGCCCGCAAATTCCATGTAAGCCATGGCGATGGAATACGCCTCCTGTCCGGTGGAACAGCCCAGCGTCCACACGCGCACGGGATCGTCCCGCTTCCGGTCACGCAGCAGTTGGGGAAAGACTCTGGTTTTCAGCGCCTCAAACGCCTCCGGGTTGCGGAAAAAACTGGTCACGCTGATCAGGACATCCGCATAAAGCAGGTCGAGCTCCTTTTGGTTCCCCTTGAGAAACGCAGCGTATTCGCCCAGCGCCCTGGACTTGTTCAAGACCATGCGCCGCATGATGCGCCGCTCGATGGTGTTCGGTTTGTAGAGTGAAAAATCAACCCCGCGATGATGTCGCAACAGGTCCAGGATTTTTTTGTAGGTATTGTCGCTGCCGGCAGGCAAGGGCGCGCCTTCTTCAGTCTTCGCGGCCTCCTTTCGGCGAAGGGCTTTCTTTCCAGAAACCAGCGGATGGCGGGCAATGTCCGTCAACTCCTGCGCAATGTGTTTTGGCGAGAGAACAAAATCAATGCAGCCCGCCGCCGCGGCGCTGCGCGGCATCGAGTCATACCTGGCCGAATCGTCTTGCGCGAAAGTAATTCCTCCCTCCGCTTTGATCATTTCCGTCCCGTGCGTGCCATCCGTGGCCGTGCCGGACAGAACTATGCCAATAGCCCGTTCCTTCTGGTCCTGCGCCAGGGACTCGAAAAAGAAATCAATGGACCGGTGCGCTCCGGCGGTATTCCGGCGCGGTTGCAGCTTCAGCACGCCGCCCGAAATCGCCATGTTCGTATTCGGCGGAATCACATAAACCCGGTTCGGCGCCACCTTCACGCCGTTTTTCACTTCAGCCACCGGCATCGCCGTTGCTTTTGTCAGGAGCGACGTCAACGCGCTCTCGTGGGCGGGGTCGAGATGTTGCACCAGCACAAACGCCATCCCGGTATCCACTGGCAAGTTCTGCAGCAAATGTGTGAACGCCTCCAGGCCTCCTGCGGACGCGCCTACTCCTACAATGGGAAAAACATCCCGGAGGGGGGTGGATGCAGGGGCACCCACCTTGCGAAGATCCACTTTCAGCTTCCCGATTTTCGACTTCGACCGTTTTTCGGAGTCATTCTTTTGGGCAATATTCAGATAATTAATAGTCCACTCCGACCGGAGGAGCCGCAAGGGCATTATTTAAATGTTATGGGGCGTATCTCCCGCTGGGGATAGGTTCTTCCCCATCGGATTGATATAATACTCTCCCGCCTTCGTAGCAGCATCCGGAATGGGGTAATGACCCACCCCGGATAAATCCGCTGCACATCGCTTCTTCCACCGGAGCAAAGCCCAACCCACGTTGACTCCCCGCAAACCTCAGGCATCTTGGCGCGCATGGAACTGGATCTCGAAAATCAATTTGCCGACCGCGCTTATCAATTCCTCGCCAGCCTCGTCACACCGCGGCCCATCGCATTTGTTACCACCATGAGTCCCGACGGTCAGGTCAACGCCGCGCCCTTCAGCTTTTTCAATCTGCTCGGCGCCAATCCTCCCATCCTGGGATTCTGTCCCGGTGATCGCGATGACGGCACGCCCAAGGATACCGCGCGCAACATCCGCCTCACGCACCAGTTCGTCGTCAACCTCGTGGATGAATCCATCGCCGAAGCCATGAATCAATGCGCCGCTTCATTGCCCTACGGTCAAAACGAATTGGAACACGCCGGCCTGCACGCGCTGAAATCATCGGTGGTGCGGCCGCCGCGCATTGCGGAATCGCCGGCCAGCCTCGAGTGCGAGGAATGGGGCACCTTGCAGATCGGCGGCAATCGCCTCGTCATTGGATTAATCAAACGGCTGCACGTGCGCGACGACCTTTTCGACGCAGAAAAGAAACGCATTCACACGGAACGCCTGTTCACGATCGGCCGCATGGCCGCTCCGCATTGGTATTGCCGCACACGCGACCGCTTTGAAATGATTCGCCCGGCGTAGCGGGCAATGAGGGCAGGGGTGAGGGTGAGAAGCCTCAAGTTACAGAGGAACTCCTTCGATGTTCAGCATTGGTCAATCAGCCAATAACTCGTATTAAACTCGCACCCTTCGGTCTCGGCGGGTTCTCTCTTTTCGAAATTATATTTGTGTTTCAGGCGGGTATACGTCGCTTCGGAAACCTGGGTCTTTCCGGGCAGTCCCGTAGATTCAAGCCGGCAGGCGACATTGACCGTGTCTCCCCACAAATCATAGGCGAACGTCTTGCGTCCAATCACACCGCCAACCAGCGGACCGGTGTTGATGCCGATGCGCATCTGAATCGTGGTGTTGTATTGCTCATTGATCCGGTCCAGTTCCGTTTGAAGCATCATGGCCAGCGAGGCAATCGCCTCCACGTGGTCCAATTCGTGAGAATAGATGCCGCCGGCCACCATGTAGGCGTCTCCGATCGTTTTGATCTTTTCCAACCGGTGCAGCTCCGACGCAAGATCGAAGGCCGAAAAAATCTCGTTCAACAGGTTCACAACCTGGATTGGATCGATGGCGGCGGCAAGCGCCGTGAAACCCACCAGGTCCGCGACCAGCACCGTTACATCCGGATAATAATCGGCGATATTCGTTTCACCGTTTTTCATCCGTTCCGCGACGTGCTGGGGAAGCATATTTCTCAGGAGCTGCTCGGACCTTTCGCGCTCCGCGTGAAGCTGGTCGTGCAGTTTCTTCGTCTCCACCGCATTGCCCACTCGCAGGATCACGTCATGAACATCGACCGGCTTGGTCAAAAAGTCGTTCGCGCCGGCGGAAATACCCGTCAGCCGTTCCTGGCGCTCCGAAAGCGCGGTCAGCATGATGATCGGCACATGGGCGATTTCCCGGCGTTCTTTGATCCGGCGGCAGACTTCGAAGCCGTCCATCTTCGGCATCATCAAATCGAGCAGAATCACATCGGGCGTTTGCTCCTCGACCCTCTGCAACGCCTTGATGCCATTGTCCGCTTCGATGACTTGAAATCCGTTCACTTCCAGCGGGTCCCGCAGCAGCGTCCGGTTTTGTTCCTCGTCATCCACCAGCAACACGATCCCGCGGGACGTGCGGGATTTCGCGACCAAAGAAGCTAATGAAGGAAGTGTTGTTCCAGTTTGCATATTCAGGCCTTTCCAGCGTTGGCAGCGATGAACTCCTTGATGGAGGCCACAAACGTGCGGGTGTCGATTGGTTTCGTAAGATAGCCGTCAAAACCGGCTTCGCGGCCGTTGGCCTCGTCGCCGACCATCGCGTGGGCGGTCAGGCCGATAACCCTCAGATGCCGCGTGGCGGCATCGGCTTTCAGTATCCGCGTCGCGCACAAGCCATCCATGCCGGGCAGGCTGATGTCCATCAGGACGAGATCGGGCAATACTTCGCGCGCCAGCCGTATTCCCTCTTCCGCGGTTTGGGTCGAACGCACGCGAAACCCGCTGGCCTGCAGTAAATCGGTCGCCAGTTCCAGGTTCAGCGGATTATCTTCAACGATCAGTATTTTAGGGCCGTTCATCTTGTTGTTGCTGGTTCAAATTTTTCGCCGGACAACGGTTCAATCCTCTCGAGTTCGGAGAACAACGCGTCCCGTTCGCATTTAAAGATGATCCCCTGCACGTGCGCGGCGAGGTGCTGGCGTTCGTCGTCCTGCACAATCATCCCGGTATGGATCAGGATCGGAATCGGTTTCGTGCGCGGGTTCGCGCGCAGTTCCGCGACGGTCGCGTCGCCACGCATATCCGGCAGGTTGAGGTCGAGAACGATCACATCGGGAGCGTTCCGTTGCGCGGATTCGATGCCCGCTTGTCCGGTTTCGGCTTCCAGAACGTGAAAACCTTTTTTCCGCAGCGTCATTCCCAGCAACTGTAGAAAAGCCACTTCGTCATCAACGATCAGCACGGTCTTCTGCCCGCGGTTCGTGGCCGACAAGCCGTTCTCTCTTTCGACGGATTCAGGGCTGCGGAGGGGAATGACGAAGGTGAACACACATCCTTTGCCTTCGATGCCCTCGCTCTTCAGATGAATCTCACCGCCATGCATCTCGACAAGGCGCCTGGTCAAGGCGAGGCCGAGTCCGGTGCCCTGTTGCTGGCGGCCGTAAGAGGAGTCCACCTGCTCGAATTCGAGAAAGACGCGTTCGTGATCCTGCGGCTTGACGCCGATGCCCGTATCGGCGACGGAAACCTGAATGGAATCCCCGGACCCGGACAGGCCGGCCTTGAGAGTCACGTTTCCACCATCGGGCGTGAACTTGATCGCATTGCTCAGGAGGTTGTAAAGGATCTGCTTGAATTTTCCTTCGTCGGCGAACAACTGAGGCAGGCCGGCTCGAACATGGAACTCCAGGTTCACGCCTTTCTTGCTGGCGAGGGTTCGGACGATCGCGTTCACATCCCGCAGGACTTTGTCCACGGCAAAGCTGCTGCGGAGCAGGTCAGCCCGGCCGGATTCGATTTTGGCCAGATCAAGAATATCGTTGATGAGCTGCAACAGATGCCGTCCGCTGCTCACGATGTTGTTGCTGTATTTAAGTTGCTTCGTGTTCAACGGGCCAAACAACTGGTCGGTCAACACCTCGGAGAAGCCGATGATGGCGTTCAGCGGCGTGCGCAACTCATGGCTCATGTTCGCGAGGAACTGGCTCTTGGCGAGGTTCGCCGCTTCGGCCAATTCCTTGGCGCGTTGCAACGCGGCCTCCGCCTGCCGGCGGCTGCTGATATCGAGAAAAATTCCGTCCGCGCACATTTCCCCTTTGCGCATCCGCGTTGTAAGGGCGCGATCGTGCAGCCAGATCCATTGATCGTCCTTCCGCCGGAAACGGTATTCGACGTCAAATCTTTCCTTCTTCACGAACAGCGCCTGGTAGGCATCGTTCACGCGCTGGAGGTCATCCGGGTGGACGCGTTCGAGCCACAGCCGGTTGCCGTGCTCCGACAACTCGGCGGAACTGAAACCAAGCACCTTTGTCGCATTGCCGCCGATATAAGAAATTTCCCGGCCCGCATTGGCCGTCCATACGACGTCCGGAATATGGTCGATGAGCGAGCGATATTTTTCTTCGCTGGCGCGCAACGCCTCTTCGGATTGCTTGCGCGGCGTGATGTCCTGGATCACCGCCTGAAATTCCGTCGTCTCGCCTGCCTCCGAAAACAAACGGCGAATCCGATATTGATGCCACACCACGATGTTGTCCGGCGAGCGCAGCCGATGATCGAACGACACCACCGGTTCCTCCCTTGGCAGCGAATTGACATAGCTGAGCGGCACCGCGGCATCCTCTGCGGAAAGAATGTGGAGGAAGAAATTTCTCCCGATCAGTTCGTGCAGGGGTTTGCAGTGAAAGCGGCAGAAGGCTTCGTTGACGAATGTCAGTACCCCGTTCGGCTTGAACCGGCAGATCATATCGGTCTGGTCTTCCACCACCGCGCGAAAACGTTTTTCACTTTCCGACATGGCACGTTCCGCCTGGCGCCGTTCAGCGGCCGCGGCGGCGAGCAGGAGATTCGTAACCGCGACGATGCCGATGTAACTGCCAATGAGCATCAGGCTGTCTTTCTCGGCATTCGTGACGAAGGGACCGGTGCCTTGAAGCAGGGAATACACGGCCATTACAGAGACCAGCGCAGTTCCCGCCGACGCGCCGCGCGGCCCGAACCGCAACGAGCCCCACACCAGGAACGGGAACGGCAGATACGCGAGCGGATAATTTTGAATTCCCTGGATGATCCAGGAATTAAAAGACAGATACGTGCCGGCCGTGAGACCGAGCCCGCACATGACGGCTTCGAAAATCAGCCTGTGGGTCCAGCGGGTGGAACTCGGCGAAGCCCACGTGATAATGAACGGCGCAACCACCAGGGCCGCGAGCCCGTTTGGCACCCACCATCCCAGGGTATCCTGGGCCAGATTGTCCCACGACAGCACGCCGCTGTAAATCAGACCCACGACGTTGAAGATGGCATTGACCGTGGTGCCCAGGAAGCACGCCAAAGCGATGTAAAACGTGACGTCCCGCGTGCGTTCCATGGAGTTATTGAACCCGCTGATCCGCCGCAGCAAATAGGTGCAGATAATTGCGCCCATGGTATTCCCGATGGCGGTGCCCATGGTGAAAAATCCCATCGGTGTGCCATTCATGAATGAAAACAGGACAGCACCGATCGCGACACCGGGCCAGAAGCGATAACCAAAAAGGAGGATGGCCGCCAGCGCAATGCCGGCGGGGGGCCAGACCAGGACGACGCTGCCTGAAAGGAAGGACGCTTTCTTACCCAACAGGCCGCCGATAAAATAAATAGCGATCAACAGCACCGACCGCGTGAGCGGCGTCAGTCGTTGATTTCGCCAAGGTGTCGCCATACTTGAATGTCAATTTGCCATGCCGAGACAATGGCTTTTCAAGGGTTTAGGGCAATTCACGTGCCAAGCGGGGTGAGCAGTGCAATGTCCAGTGTCCAAAATCGCAGCCGACCGAGTTTCCCGGCTTGACGCGTCGTGACCTTTGCCATGCGAATGACACCCGCGCCGGGAAATGATTTGTCAAACGAAGGTGCTCGGGCAATCTGTCCCGATGCGACGGCAACAGCATAGATTGATTGAAAGAATCATGATGTCTTGCGCGAGTGGACTGTTTTTGAGCGCATTGTTTTCGCATTCCGTCACAGCGGCTGAAAGCTCGGTTCAGCCACCGCGCCCCGCCGACGTGATGATGAATGAGGAGGCGGGCCGCGGAGGGTTATTGATTGTCACGGTCCGAACTGAGAGCGGCGACGAATGGCCGTTGGTGATGGATACAGGTTGCGCCAAGACCGGCTTCGATCCGTCCCTGGTGCCAAAACTCGGGCCGAGCAATGCCACCGAGACGTTCTGGAATTTCGGTGTCGGTCATGAAGGAGCTCTCTACGCGCCGCCGAAACTGTATCTGGGTGGCGTTCTATTGCAGACGAGCGGCACCAACGTCGGCACTTACGATTGCGGTGGAATTTCCGCTTTCGTGGGCCGTCCGATCATGGGAATCCTCGGCATCGATGTCCTGAAGAATTACTGTGTACAACTGGATTTCAACGCGCGCCGGATTCGGTTTCTGGACGACGAACATAAAGGAGATTGGGGCAAGGCGTTTTCCTTAAATGAAATGAGCGACGGCTGCTTTTATATGGAAGCGAACCTTGCTCACGTGGCCGGCCGCGGCACGCTGATTGACACAGGCTCTCTACACGACGGCTGGCTGAGGCCGGATATTTTCGACACATGGACGAATCTTTCGAAACCGCCGCATAGCGGCCAAAGCCGTTATCCAAAGGGCGTGCTGGGCGGCGAAACGTATCCTGAACTCGACCTGGAAAGGCTCGATGAAAATACCCTCTCCAGCGGAGACTTGCATACGGGATACAACGGGATCGGAATCCAATTCCTTTCGCTGCACCTGGTGACGTTCGATTTTCCGGAGAGAACCATGTATCTCAAACGCACGATGGAAACATCCGGATACACTTCGGCTGTGCGATTTCTGAAGAGCTTGAAGGAGAACGGCCGGCTGCCGGGTTGGTCGAAAGACGATGGGATGCTGCCGCGGCAAACGCTTTTGCATTTCCATTATCCCGACTCGGCGGCATTTGAGGCGCACAAGGTCGGAGACTCGTTGTTCATCTATCATTACGTCATCGTGCGGGCGTCCGAAGGCAGCGAGTGGAAGTTGCAAAAAGCGTGGCGGACAGATGGAAGCACCAACCAGGAGTATTCGGTGCCTTGAAATGGTGAACGGCGCGGGACACGCGCGCAATCCAAAGTGACGTCGCCGCTTCGCTCTGCCACCGCCGTCCAAAAATCCTACTGACTGTGGCCGTTCGGGCCGCCACCATCGGGACTGCCGGGGTAACACCACAGCCGGTTTTTATTTGGAGATGCGACGTCGGCGTACCAATCGGCCAGGCGCACATAATCCACCGCGCCACCAAACGCCGCCTGGATGCCGCCGTTTTGATGGCGGCTGCTTACACCTTCGCCGGGCCAGTTCGCGCCGTCGTTGAAATAATCCGGATGCTTTTCATCCGTCTCCCAAAACGCGCAGTCGGTGGGCAGCATGGTACTGAGTTTCTGGGGTGGGTAAGCGTGAAAATAATATCCGACGACGGCGCCGTTCATCGCGTAGCTCGAAATTTGTTGCGGGCGATCGGCGAAACTTGGCGCAGAAGGACCGTCCATCGGGCAAAAATAAAGACTGGGATGTTGCAGCGTGGGCCAGAGCAGGCCGGTGGTGACGTCGAAATTTGTCCCGGACTGCATCGGGCGGTAAAGCCAGCCGGTGATTTTGCCGGCTCCGCCGTCCCAGTTGGGTGGCGGAAGGACATCGTTGTCGTCACCGGCGTAGATATGCACGGCGGTCATAATCTGTTTGAGGTTGTTGATGTCGGTGGTTTTGGCGCCCTGGTTTTTGGCTTTGCTCAACGCGGGCAACAGCAGGGCGGCGAGGATTCCCAGAATGGCGATAACCACCAGCATTTCCACGAGTGTGAATGCGCGATGTGTTTTCATTTCAGTGCTCTTTCTCCATCACGAGTATTTCAACCGGTACGTTCGCCGGCACCAGTTCCAGGCCGAGATTATCCAGAAGGACCTGTTTCAAGCCATCGGGATTTGCGGCGGCCTTGGTTTCCTTCCAGCGCAGTTCCATACTGTAAGAGTTCGTCAGGCCGGTTTGATCGATGACCGGTTCGCCGAAGTAAAACTCTAAAAAGTAGGCCAGGCCTTCGAAACGCGGCGCACCACTGTCGATGGGTGCATTCGAAGAATGATAAACTCCCTCTTTCCAATAGGTGTCGTGTTTGCCGTAGAGTGCCGGTTGCAATCCCGCAGCGTCCGGGCGGCGGACCTTGAGCAGCAAAACGTCCATGTTTTGCGTTGTCGGGTGTCCCACGAGGCCGAAGTTGTCTTTTATGAACTGGCGCAAGGCCGCATCGTTGCCTTGCGCGCGTGTGGCGACGAAGTCGAAGCGATTGGTTGGTTCCGGATCAGCAAAGCGAATCCGTAGACGTGGAAAACCGTAGGCATACATGGCCATCATACCGACCCGGGTGCGGGCGCCTGCGAATTTGTCGCCCTTGGAACTTGCGTTCCAGTTGACCCACGGCGGATCAAATTTCGTGGGTACGACTCTGAACAGGGACGGCAATTTATCGAGGACGGCCGTGGGAACGTCTTTGTTGATGCGCCACATTTTTTCGAGGCGTCTATCGCGTGCGTTTTCCATGCTCACAGTCGTGGTGCTCACAGCGGCAATCAACAGGATTACGCCGGCAACGATGGTGGTTTTTGTTTTTGTCCAGGTCATAAGTTTCAACGCTCCTTTGGTGAGGGTGAGGGTGGAAGCGGGGGCAGTGGCGCCTTTGGTGAGTGCCGCGGCGGTTACCGACTTCGTCAGGACAGCTGGCGCCAATTGCAGCGAACCGGCGGAGATGGCTCCGGCAAGGGCGGTGGAGGTGGAATTGACGCCGTGTTGCGTGAAAATTTTTCGAAGTTTTTCCAGCGCACGATTGGTGCGGCGGCGGGCGGTGTCTTCAGTCATGCCGAGCGCGCCGCCAACTTCGGCGAAGGTTTTCTTCTGGAAATAATGAAGCAGCACGGCCTGGCGATCCTTTTCGCCGAGGCGCACCAGCGCGTTGTCGAGCAATGGAGCGATCAATTCCCAAACCGGGCCGGGGTCGGCGTGTTCAATTTCGGATTGCATATGGGCCTCCTGCTCGCGTTGGTCGCGGCGGCGTTGGGTTTTGAGGGCATCGGCGGCGACATACACCGCGGTGCGATGCAGCCAGCTGGCGAGAACGGTGCGCGCGCCAAGGGTGTGGGCTTTGCGCGCGAGGATGATGAAGGTGACCTGGGTGATTTCCTCGGCGAGATGCGGATCGCGCACCTGACGCATGGCTGCGGAATAGACGAGATTGACGTAACGGGACACGAGCGTTTCAAACGCCTGCTCGGATTGTCGCAGGACGTAATCGCGCACAAACTCCATGTCGTCGTTGATCATTTCACTGATTACATGGACACCAAAGGGAAAACGGGACAAGGATTTTTGCGCTGCTTGTCAGGCTATCCGTTGTCGCTCGCTTCTTATCTATAGACACCGCAGAAGGGACTTTCGTGTTGCGGGAAGCGTGAACGGGAGGAGGACCGGGCGGACTACTGTTTAGAATGGCGGGATTGCGGACTGAAAAACGGATTGGAAGGCTGGCGGGACGCGGACAAATATTGAGGGCGCAACCCGGCACCGCGCTGGAGCGTGTGCCAAGGTTGCGCCCGCACGGCTATCACGGCGCTTTTTCCACCACGAGCATTCGGACGGGCTCGCGGGAGGGCTTGAGTTCGAGGCCGACCTGATTCAGCAGGGCCTGCGTAACGGCATCACTGTCCGACCCGCCGTCCGGCGTCTCGACCTGCAACGTGAGGTCATAGTTTCCCCCCAGACCGGTGTAGTCAACGATGGGTCTATCGAAGTAGGGTTGAAGGTTTTTGATAATCATCGAGATGGGAGCGCTCATCATTTTGATGGTGCGCTTCTTAGGTCCACCCTTGGAAGAAGACATACTGGTGTTGGCGCCACTGCGGTCACCCTGGCTGGGCTGCAAGCCGGGCGCGCCGGCTTGCTTGACTTCAAGGCGCAGGATCTCACTGTCGCGTTTCTCGGAGTGCGCCACATATCCGAACTGGCGCTTGATCTCGGCCCGGAATTGATCGGCAGAGACGCTCGGATCGGTTATCAGCACATCAAACTTCCCGGCTGGTTCGTCGTCTGCAGGGATAACCTTGGCTTTGTCCGAACCATAAGCCATGGCCATTAACGCATCGAAAGAGATTGAGCGTCCGAGCATTTTGTTGCCGCCCCTCAGCATGCCGCCGCCGGTGTCCGGAAAATGTGTCGGCCGCACAACAAATGCCGGAGGTAATGTTGTCAGAGCGTGGAAGTCCATTTTGTCCCAGACTGAATCGTCAACGGATGAGGAGCGATTGTCTGTCTGCGCGACCACGCGGGTGGCGACGATTGCTGTTCCAGCTGTGAGAACGGCTGCGGCGCCAATCGCGATGGCCATTTTGATTTTGAGCCAGGTCATGAGTTTCATAGTTGCTTTCACCAGGGTCAGGGTTGAGGCCGAGGCGATTGACCCTTTCGAAATCGCAACAGCCGTCACAGTTTTTGCCATGGTCACCGGCGCAGCCTCCACGGAATGAGCGGTGACGGCCGTCGCAATTGCCGCGGCGGTCAGCGTCACGCCGCGTTTGCCAAAAAATTTTCGCAGCTTTTCCAGTGCGCGGCTGACGCGCATCTTCACGGCGTCCTCGCTGGCGCCCAGAGCGGTGCCGATTTCACCCAGAGATTTGTCTTCGAAGAATCGCAGAATGACGGCGTGGCGGTCCTTTTCACCCAATTCGGCGATGGCGGTGTCGAGCAGGGGAGCGATTCGCTGCCAGGTTTCGTGTCCCGGTTCGTTGGAGATGGATTGCATGAAGGCCTCCTGTTCGCGTTGTGCGCGGCGGCGTTGCATCTTGATGGCGTCGGCAGCGGCGAAGACGGCTGTGCGATGCAACCAACTCGGCAGGATGGTGTTTGAATCGAGCGAACCGGCTTTGTTCGCGAGAATGATAAAGACTGCCTGGGTGATTTCCTGGGCCAGATGAGGATCGCGAACCTGCCGCACCGCCGCCGAATAGACGAGGTTGATATAGCGCGCGACGAGCGTTTCAAATGCCTGCTCGGATTTCCGGAGCGCGTAATCTTCCAGCAGTTCGATGTCGTCGGGCATCATCACTGATACATGGACGCCAAAACCCGAAAGGTAACAAACTTTTTTTGTCAGTGGTTGGTTGGACGATGGGCAGTCCTCATCCGAAAGCCATCAACTTTGGTACTATACCGGCAGGCGATTACGTTACGAACGGCCTAATTCGGGCGGATGAACATGAGATAGGGAGATTCCCCCAAATGCAAAGCATGGGCTCGGGAATAACACTGCCGGATGCAAAAGAGATTTTCCCGTGGCGAAAATGATGAAAGGCGGTTTGCGGCAGGCGGCGTCATCGTGGCGAATTGTCCCACGATTTCACTCCCATCACTGAACGAACTTTACAAGCAGGGCAAGAAGCTGCGCGACAAGTGCCCTCGCCAATCTCATGCCGTCTGGAAGCCGTCGCCCCGTCGCCCGGACCCGGTCGCCTTGTTGGAGCAATCCAGCAAGGGCCGTGTGGCGGAACTGATTCCCATCCGTTACGGGCGCATGCTGCCGTCGCCGTTTACGTTCTATCGCGGGGCGGCGCTGAATATGGCGGAGGACTTGTCGCACACACCGGTGAGCGGCTTGCGTGTGCAGGCGTGTGGCGACGCGCACCTGCTGAATTTCGGCGCCTACGCCACGCCGGAGCGCCGGGAGATTTTCGACATCAACGACCTGGACGAGACGTTGCCCGCGCCGTGGGAATGGGACCTCAAGCGTTTGAGCGCCAGCTTCGTGCTCGCCTGCCGCAACAACGGTTTTAGCGACGCCTTTGCGCGTGAGACAGCGCAGGCGTGTGCCCGTTCGTATCGCCGTCGCATGGCGGAGTTCAGCCAGATGACCGTTTTGGACGTGTGGTATTCGAAGACCGAGTTGAAGGATTTGATCGCCTTGATCGAGGACCCTGAATCACAGAAGCGGACCAAAAAACGATTGGCGAAGGCTCAACACGGCAGCCTGCTTGAGCATGAGTATCCCAAACTCACCACGATGATCGAGGATTTGCCGGCTATCAAAGACAGCCCGCCACTGATCTATCACTGGGCCGAGGAGGCCCACGAAGAGTTCTTCGAAAAAGCGCACAAAGCCTTTCTCAGCTATCGGAACAGCCTGGAGGACGACCGGCGCCTGTTGCTGGACCGCTTCCAGGTGAGGGATATTGCAATCAAAGTGGTTGGGGTCGGGAGCGTCGGCACGTTTTGCGCGATTGCCCTTTTGCTGGCCGGTGAGCGGGACCCGCTGTTTCTGCAGATCAAAGAAGCGGGGCCATCGGTTCTGGAACGGTATGCGGGCAAAAGCATTTATCGCAATCACGGCCAGCGGGTGGTGACCGGCGCGCGGCGGATGCAGTCCGCGAGCGATCTTTTTCTCGGGTGGACTGAAGGATGGGAGGGCCGCCACTTCTATATCCGCCAGCTCAAGGACATGAAGGTGAAGCCGATGGTGGAAGTCTTCAACAAAAGTGCCATGACGCAGTATGCGAAATTCTGCGGGTGGGTTCTGGCGCGCGCGCATGCCCGCTCCGGCCAGCCCGCGTTGATCACGGGTTATCTCGGAAAGAGCGAGCAGTTTGACGAGGCGATCGGTGACTTTTCCATTGCGTATGCGGATCAAAGCGAACGCGATCATGATGTGCTGGTGAAGGCAGTGCGCAAGGGGCGGATTAAGGCGGAAGTGGATCCGCGATCGACCGGGCCGAAAGCTCCCCGCGCTCCGCGCAATCCCAAAGCGGTGTCGGCGCTTCGCTCTGCCACCACACTCCAAAATCCTTACGGAACCAGCCGCACGCGGTAAAAGCGTTGCGGGAAATTGGTGGCGCCGCAATCGGTGATGGAAATGGTGCCGGTGGAGTTGGATTGGTTGGTCCACCAGGTCCAGTTCATCAGGTCGGTGGAGACTTCGATGGCGTAGTTCTGGCCGATGTTGCCTTGCACCTGCAACGAAATTGCGCTGTTGGATGATGAGCTGGTGATTTGCAGTTTCAGTGGCGGCATGGGGACGATTTCGCCGGTGGCCAGAATTCTGGCGGGGTAAGTTCCGGGCGCGAGGCCGGCGGGGTTTTGAAATTGAATCCGGCTCACTTGCTGCGGGGTGAGGGTGGCGGAGTTGCTGCCGAAAATAATTTGTTGCAAGCCGCCGCCGTGGAGCGAGCCGGACCAGTTGGGGATTAGAAGGTCCTCTGCCCACGTCAATCGGCTGCTGTCTTGAAAACGTGCGATGCAGCCAACGTTCAGGGGCAAAATGATTGAGGAGGACTTCGGGGAAGGATAAGGCTGCACCGCCAAAGGACCGAACTGAAAGGAGCCGCTGCCCGGCAGCAAGACCGAGCCTGCCAGCGTCAAGGTGCCGGACTGAGTGAGCGTGCCACCAGCAAATCCAAAGAAACCGCCATCGAGCCAAATGTTTGAGACAATCAATTCTCCGCCGGTAACATTTAAATCCGGTCCGAAATAAGCCATGGTGCCATCGCCATAGATAGTCAGTTGGTTTGTGATAACCATGATTCCGCCGCTTTGGTGGATTCCTTCGGATTCTGAAACCAGGTTGCTGGCAGCCAAAAGGCCATCGTGCAACGACAACTCCACACCGTGGGAGAATGTTGAAACCGTAATTTCGCCAGCGATCGTATTCGTGCCGCCGTATTGGTTATAACCGCTCGACAGTGCCATAGCTCCGGCGCTGACCATTCCGCCGTTGAGCTGGTAAATCCCGGTCGACCAGGTGGGGTCGTTGTTAATGTATTCTCCCCAGGAGGAAAGAGAGTTGGTTATGATCAGAGTTCCGCCGAATTGCTGGAAAACCCCCTGCGGTCCGATATTTAAATTTCCGAGATAAGAACAGCCGTTGGACAGGACGCAGTTCCCGGCTCCATTTGAACCGAGATTCAATCCTCCGAAGTTTGTTCCTCCAGTTTGCAGGAACGTCCCGGAAGCCGGGATTTCCTCCATGTTTGCGGGCATCTGGATCGGGCCATTCAATATCCCCGCGGACAGGATGAAAGTTCCATCAATTTGAATCCCATTGGTGGCATTGGCATATCCACCACTCTGATTAAAAGTTCCATCGTCTCTGATGCCAATCGCGCCGTCGAATTCACCCCCGCTCAAGTCATATTCCGGAGCTTCGTCTGCCAGGGAAAACAATTGTGTGTTCAAAGTTATAGACGAACTGTTTGTGCCTCCGGATTGAGTGAAGATACCAAAGTGGTTTATAGCTTGTACCGGAGAATTCAAAACTCCACTGAGCAAATCGTAACGTCCGTCGATGCCCACCGGGTTGTCGCAAGAAACCTGTGAACCAGCATCCTGAATAAATGTGCCGTCGATCCAAATCCAGTTACTTCGGACTTGAAGTGATGACGAAAACACCAGCATCGTGCAGTTGCTCCCGATGTAGAGTTGCCTGGCCGTCAATGGCGTCTGGAAGCCTGCGTAATTCAAGAGCAGAATATTTCCTGAATCCGGCGGTGAGGAAACGGTAATGGAATGCACCTTCATCGTGTCTGGAAAATTTTCTGCCGTGTTGGGTCCGATCGTCACTACCTTGACGCCGTCATTGGTGAGGAGGATGTCCTGATTCGTTCCGGGCAAAACGCCGAGGGACCAGTAAGGGTCCTCCCAGTTGCCGCTGGCGACGTTGGTCCAGCTATTGGTCTGGGAAAAGGCAGTTGTTTGCAAACTGAAGAGAAAAGCGGACGCAGTGATACACAGTATTCCGATTCGGATTCTCATAACAGTCCTTCAGGGAAGCACCCGCACGCGATAGAAGCGCTGTGGAAAGTTAGTGGCTTCGCAATCGGAGATGGAAATCGTGCCGGTTGAGTCGGATTGGTTGGTCCACCAGGTCCAGTTTATCAGGTCGGTGGAGACTTCGATAGAGTAGTTCCGGCCGATGTCGCCTTCGATGCAGAGCGGCATGGTCCCGTTGGAGAGTGAGCCGCTGATTTGCATTTGCAACGGGAGCGGCGCGCCGGTATCGGGGACGATTTCGCCGGTGGGGAGAATTCGGGCGAAGTAAACTTCCTGAGGCAGTCCGTTGGGAGGATGCGGGGGTGTGCCGGGAGGAGCATCAATTAAAATCTGGCTCAACTGCCGGGGTGTGAGCGCGGCGGAGTTGCTGCCGAAGAAAATTTGCTGTGAGCCTCCGCCGTAAACGGAGCCCGACCAGTTTCTGATGGAGAGGAATGCGTTTGACCAGGACTGCGAGCTGCTGTCCGCAAAATGGATTTGGCAATTAACATTCGTGCCCAGGACGATGACTCCGTTGTTGGGGATTAATGCGCCGAATGTGTACGTGCCGGGCCCCGTCCATAACACACTGCTTCCCAATGTCAGGGTTCCAGTTTGTGTGACAGTTGTTCCGGAGATTCCAAAGTTATCCATCTCCACGTCGATGTTGGAGACAATCAACTGCCCACCGAGAAGGTTAATATCGGGGCCGTACCACGTCATGGTCCAGGGCCCTTCACCGTTGGCGGTCAGGTTGGTTACAATCAAACAGCCGCCCGTTTGTTGGAGGCCGCCAAGCGAGACAGAAATGTTGTCCGCGGTCAACAGCCCGCCTCCGAGTCCGAGGCCGATAGAGATTCCGGGTGCGGTATTTAAAACCTGAATTGTCCCGGCGTTGTTGGTGCCGCCGTCCTGCCAATAACCACCTGCCAGGGACATGCCGCCTACGCTGAGGAACCCGCCATGCAAAGCGAACGAGCCACGTCGAAAGTCATCCCGGAAAACATAGCCGGACGTCAATCCCACACTGCCTGCGACCTGGGTTCCATCCCATTGAGCGTAAGCGCCCTCAGCGCCGACGGAAATAGTTGCTGCATAGGAAACGCCATTCGACATGGTGAAGTAACCGTAGCTTCCCCCGGAGGCGATGCCCAATGATCCAAAATTGGTGCCGCCGGTTTGGAGTGCATCGCCACCCGCAGGAAACGCGCCGCCGTAATTGAAGCCGCCATCAAGCCAATAGAGCCCACCGGCAATGGACACAGGCACGTTGATGTTTCCTCCGGTTTGGTGAAACAGAGCGCCGTAATAGTCGAAATAGGCGGTCGCGTTAAAATCTCCGCCCGAGAGGTTGTAAGTTCCCTCCAGTTGAAGGATGCCGGAATTGTTCGTTCCGCCGGTCTGATTAAAAATGCCGTAAAAACCGCCGCCGACCCAGAGATTTGAGACGTCCACCATGCCGCTGTCCAAATTGTAAACGCCGGGGCCGATGTAACCGACGTTCACCTGCCGACCGCTGACGAGCGAGTTGGTCTGGTTGAACTCGCCGCCGACCTGCATGGTCGTACCATTCGGCCCGTTCAGAAAAAGCGCGGAGGAAAGCATCGTCATGGTGGAATTGCTTTCGACGGAAATGGATTGGGCCGTGAGCGGTGTCTCCGTTCCCGCGTAATTCAGAAGGAGCGTGTTGTAGGAATTTGACGGAGAGGAAATGGTGATGGAATTGACCGTCATGGTCTCGGGAAAGTTCTGCGCGGTGTTGGGGTTGATGGCGACGGCTTTCCAGCCGTCATTCGTGAGCAGGATATCCTGATTGGTGCCCGGCAAAATGCCGAGTGACCAGGAGGAGTCCTGCCAGTTCCCGCTGGTGGCGTTAGTCCAGCTATTGGCCTGGGCCGGAAGAAAGGTCGGTGAAAGAGACAGCAAAACGCTGGTGAGAAAAATCGCGATGCGCTTGGTCATGGCGACAAGTTTTATAGTTTTCGAGGGTTTCGGTTCGGGAGGAGATTAGAGGGTAGAGTTGTTGGCTGGAATGGAGTGAATGTCCCGGTTTGAGGGGGAAAGGACCGCATTTGGAAGTTCCAAGTTCCAAGCTCAACATCCAGAGAAGATTCAAATTCCAAGTTCCAAACATCGAACATCGAACATCGAACATCGAACGCCGAACAGCGCGAACGCCGCGCTCCTCTACGTTGCCTTCGACGCTCGGGAGACTTCGGCTGCCAGTTTCTTCCGTCGAATCAGTTCCGCTTTGATGGCTTTTCCGGCTGGGTCGGAGTTTTTGAAAGAGGGCCGGCCGGCCGGTAGGTGTTGAGGAGGACGCCGTCGGAGGTGCTCCGCGATTCGACCAAAGTGAGGCGGCGCGGCGGAAGGCCGTTCTCGAACAGCCGCTTTCCTTTGCCGAGCACCACCGGATAGACCCACACGCGGTATTCGTCGACGAGGTCGGCGGCGAACAGCGTCTGCAGCAATTCACCGCTGCCCCAGATGTGCAATTCCGGCCCGGCTGAGGCCTTCAACCGGCGGACTCCGTCCACGGCATCACCGGCTATTTTCTGCGAGTTCTTCCAATCGAGTTGGCCGAGGGTTCGCGTGACGACATATTTGGTCGCCTTGTTAAATGCCTTGCCGATGGGGTTGTCACCATGGTTGGGCCAGTAGGCGGCGAAGATATCATAGGTCCGGCGTCCCAAAAGCAGGCCGAACTCACCAGCGATAATCTCGCCAATGACCTGGCCCGCGGCATCGTCGCCGTAGGGCGCGCTCCAGCCTCCGTGGGTGAACCCGTTGCTCGAATCCTCCTCAGGGCCACCCGGCGCCTGCATGACGCCGTCCAACGTGACGTGGGTGATGGCGATGATCTTTCTCGTGGCTGCTGTCGATTTCTTTGGCTTCATATACCTATGACGAACGAGCGGTGCGTTTCGGGACAGCGGGACGAAGATTTTCTTCGTTCAGGCGACAGGGAACAGTCGGTTCAAGGCGCAGAGCGGGCGCCTCTAATGGACTTAGCCCATACGCCAGCTCCAAAAATCTTGACATCCGGACCTTTTATTCCATTCTGTGATACTACCCGTCGGAGTTCTATGCGTCCCAACAAAACCCGTTGTGGCCGAATATGAGGAACTTCATTATTTTCCTCACGGCGATAGGAATATCGCAATCGCCCCTGCGCGCGCAGCTTCCCACGATTACCAACCAACCTGCCAGTCGCGCAGTATGGGAGGGCGGCAATGTCACATTCGGCGTAGAAGTCTCCGGCACCGGACCATTCACCTACCAATGGCAACTCAACAATACGAACCTGCCCAACGGCATCATCACCACAGTGGCGGGCGGCGGTATCGGTGACGGCAGTTCGGCCACCAATGTCAGCTTGAATACACCATCAGGGGTCGCAGTGGACGCTTCCGGCAACCTGTTCATTGCGGATTCCAACAATGAGCGCATCCGGAAGGTCGACACCAACGGCATCATCACGACGGTCGCGGGCGGCGGTATCGGTGGCAGCAGTCTGGCCACCAATGCCAGCTTGAATACACCCTGGGGGGTAGCGGTGGATACTTCCGGCAACCTGTTTATTGCGGACACCGGCAACAATCGCGTTTGCAAGGTCAGCACCAATGGCATTATCACAATAGTGGCCAGCACTGTGGCTGTTTATGGAGTGGCGCCGGACCGCACTGGCAACCTGTTTTTTGGGAGCTACCTCGGCGAGTTCATCGCTGAAGTGAGTACTAACGGCACTTTCACGGTAGTGGCAGGCAAAGGTGTGATGACCGGGCTCGGGTACACCAACTCCGGCGACGGTGGCCCGGCCACCAGTGCCACGTTCTATTTTCCTTCTGATGTTGCGGTGGACAGCTCGGGCGAGCTGTTCATTGCAGACGCGAACAACCTCCGCATTCGCAAAGTGAGCACTAACGGCATCATCACCACGGTCGCAGGTAATGGAATGAATGCTTATTCCGGTGACGGCTGTCAGGCTACTAATGCAAGCCTGGCGCCCTGGGGTGTCGCCGTAGATACCTTCGGCAACCTGTTCATCGCGGACCGCGGAAACAGCCGCATCCGCAAGGTGGATTCCAACGGCATTATCACGACGGTGGCCGGCAACGGCATAGCGGCTTACTCAGGGGACGGTACTGCCGCGACCAATGCCAGTTTGAACCGGCCTACCAGCGTTGCGGTGGACGCCGCCGGCAACCTGTTCATCGCGGACGCGCAAAACAACCGTATTCGCAAAGTGGGTACCAACGGAATTATCACAACGGTCGCAGGCGGGGGCGTTGGTGATCGCCTTGCCGCTACCGACGCGACTTTGAATGGTCCGCTCGGGGTGGCGGTGGATGGTTCCGGCAACCTTTTCATTGCGGGTGGCAATCGCATCCGCAAGGTCAGCGCCAGTGGCATTATCACGACCGTTGCAGGCAATGGTTCGAGCATTTACTCCGGCGACGGAGGCGCTGGTGTTAATGCCGGCCTGGCTGGTCCTTTCAGCGTGGCAGTGGATCTCTTCGGCAACCTGTTCATTGCAGACGGCAACAGCGCCCGCATCCGCGAGGTAGATACCAATGGCATCATAAGAACGGTCGCGGGCAATGGCACGGCAAGTTATTCCGGTGACGGCGGTGCTGCCACCAATGCTACTTTGAATGAGCCCACTGGCATAGCAGTAGATGTCTTCGACAACCTGTTCATTGCGGACCAGGGCAACAACCGCATTCGTGAAGTAGGCACTAACGGAATCATCACAACCGTAGCGGGCATGGGCCCCAGCTACCCCGGCGGCGGATTTTCGGGCGATGGTGGCCCAGCCACCAATGCCAGTTTGTGGTTGCCGGTAGATGTGACGGTGGATGCCTCCGGCAATCTCTTCATTGCGGACCGTCTCAATTTCCGCATCCGCAAGGTGGATGCCAATGGGCTCATCACAACCGTCGCGGGCGGTGGCGCGTACAATTCTTCCGGCGCCGGCGGCCCAGCCACCAATGCCAGTTTGAATGCGCCCACCGGCGTGGGGTTGGACGCCATTGGCAACTTGTTTATTGCGGATGGGGATAATGACGGCAACTTTTGGAAAGTGGATACCAACGGTATTATCACGATAGAAGCCGGCAACGGTTCACTGGGTTATTCCGGCGATGGCGGCTTTGCCACCAATGCCAGCCTGTATTATCCCTGGGCCGTGGCGGTCGACACTTCCGGCGACCAGTTCATCGCGGACTCGTTCAACAACCGCATCCGCAAAGTAATCAACACCCAGAGGCCGGCTTTGACTTTGAACAACGTGACCGTAACCAACGCGGGAAACTACGAATTAGTGGTGACCGGTCCGGGCGGCAGTGTCACCAGCAGCGTTGCCAACTTAATCGTGACTACGGTGCCGATCATCCACCAAACCTTTCTCAACTCCGACGGTAGCGTGACGCTCAGTTTCGTGAGCCAACCCAGCTCGACCAACGTTGTGTTCTGTACTACCAATCTTTCGCCACCCGTTATCTGGCAACCGGTCTCGACCAATAAAGCCGGGCCAGACGGTGACTGGCAATACACTGACACGAACGCAGTAAGTTTTCAGACACAGTTCTACCGTTCCCTCACACAATGGCCCGCTGACCAGCCAAAAGAATAAACGTTTTCATCGTTTTGTTTTGAGTTGGGCGGAATGGGCAGTTTGTGAAGTCTTTGTTGTCAAAACTAAGAATCGACACCTTTTTGACACCTTTTATCTTTTGACACTGCGGTTCGCACTTGTTATCACCGCGCGGCATGTCCCCCGTAAGAATAAAATCGTTTTTCATCGCCACGCTCCTTTTGCTCACGACCACAGCGGGCCGGTCCCAAACCAACATCACCCTTGCAGTCGATTATTGGGACTTTCTTTACAATAACACACCGCCCGGCACTTATGGTGGCTACGCGGGAACACCCCATCCGGATTTCCAGAATTACAATGGCACTGTGGCGCATGGTCTCGTGCAATCAATCCTGACCGCTGGACTGCCGATATGGAAAGACAACTTTGGCGACTCGACTTTTCAGAGTCTCACCGGTCCGACTCAGTTCTCACAGTGGTATCAGACAACTCCCGGCGTCAACGCCTATGTTCCCGGCGTGATCACGCTCACCAATGTCGGCGGCAACCTCTTCCAGTTTTCCAGCACCGAATTTTTTCCGCTCGATGGCCAGGGCTTCAACTCAGCTGGATATCAAGTCGACCGCAGCTGCAACCCCAGTGACTCCGTCCTGCATAATTTCTGTTTCACCACACATATCCAGTACAGCATGCTGCTTACCGATAACACCCAGTCCGTCTCCGTCACCGGACAGGATGACATCTGGGTTTTTGTGAATGGCAAGCTCGCGATTGACCTCGGCGGCATTCACGGCGCGATCTCGGGCAGTTGGATCGCATCACCGCCTAATTTGTCCATTCTGGGCCTCTTTTTGGGAGAGACCGTTAGTGTGGACATCTTCCAGGCCAACCGGCACACAAGTTGTTCCGACTTCTCCCTCACCATCAACTCGGCGAACATCACTCCCGGGCTTCAACCGGCCGTCACCATTACCAACGCAGGCCCGCAAGTGCAGCTCGCCTTTGCGGGAATACTCCAGCAAAGCACCGACCTGATTCATTGGCAGGACGTGAACCCGCAACCTTCATCCCCGTGGACTTTCACTCCCACCAATACCCTCTTTTTCCAGGCGCGCCGATAGGCTGTCAATGAAAAGGTCACCCATGTTTTTACTTATTGACCGCCGCCATGATGGGGACCCGTTTGACATTTACGGAACAATTTTAACTTTCAACCGGTTCGAACGAACATCGAATGATTTGCGGTGGTCCGGAGTCCGTCGTTGAATATTCAGGGAGACCTGATAGATCCCGAATTCGTCCATTTTGCAAATCTCGTGCAAATCGAATATGAAGCCATCTGTTTGCGAAGGATGAATCCAAACTACTCCACCCGAACCATGGGAGGTTTTTTGAAAAACGGGTGATACATCCTTTCCGGATGGCGAAAGCACCTCCAATGACAAACCCTCTGTAAAGATAAAAGAATTCTGAAGATAGATACTATATTCCTCGTTGGTCGATAAATTCTTAATACGGACCACCAGGTCAATTGGCTGATTTGTCCTAAAATCGTGTATTGCATCTTTTAAACCAATTGAAACCTGGGTGCTGTAATCTACAGGTCCCCACGTTCCTTGTGAGGCTGCCTTCTCGTTGTCGGTGAGACCGATTTGAGCTCCGGCAAAACTCCTCGCTCCAACCCAGGCAATCAGGAACAAGTATAAAGAAAAGGCTTTCATATTTTCAGATTAGAATGTGAGAGGTGGCGTCGCTTGATGCGCGATCAGAGGGTGCCTGTAAATACTACAATGCCAGGACCCGTTTATGCCAGAAGGCAACCACTACCCAAAGCGCGGCGATCACAATGAGGCCGACAGCCATGAAGACGAAGCCGGTTCGCGCAAGCTTTAGTGGAAATGTTGGACGCATCGCGTACTCCTCGGAAAACTTCGCAAGCTCGTTCAACCTTCGAACCAGCTCAATGTTCCGGCGCTCTGCATTCGTAACGTACGTTCTTAGCAAAGTGATCGTGACAACCCCGCAAACGTTGAGCACAAAGAAAAGAACGACCAAAGGCAGTTGTCCTTCGCGCTGCACCTTGTCGGTGAAAATCCAGCTCAGGACAAAAAGATTTGCCGTTATAAAAAATGTGTACCAGGTCAAAAAATTTTGAAACAGGGTTCGCATCCAGGCGATGTTGTCATCGAGTTCACGCAGGACTAATTTCTCCTTGAGGTCCGGTCCGGGGCTCGTTTCCGGTTCGTTCGTGTCGACTGGCATATTGGCTTCAATAGGCATGTTCTGATGAGAGCGGAACTTCTCCGGCAGTCAATCGAAATGCTGAAGGCTGAAGGCTGAAGGCTGAAGGCTAAAGTTCCGGAAAATCTCGGGAGCGCACACAACGCCAACAACGCCAACAACGCCATCAACGCCAACAACGCCATCAACGCACACAACGCATTACAAAAATCAGTTGGTGGTGAATAGTTGAGGCAATGAACGTGAAGAACGTACAGAAAGCAGGAGCTAGAAGCTCGAAGTTGGGAGCTGGGAGCCGGAGGGCAGAAGGCAGAAGCCTGAGGCCGGAGGGCAGCGCGGGCCTGGGAGGCATGTCTCTCAGGACCGAAGCGCAGTCGTGCCTGCGCAGCCGTTCGAATGCGGAATGGGGGTGCGGAGTGCGGAATTGGCCGGGCAGTTCGCCGTCGGATGTTCACTTAAGTTCGCTTATGTTCGGAATGGGTTTCCCAAACCTGCCACAGATGGCTTCCCATTGTGGGGAGATGCGCTGTCGCGCAAAGCGGGTTCGGTTTTTTGGGAAAAAAGAGGAGGGCGGCGCGCAGCGGAATGACGTGCCCTACCTTCAGGCAAGGCAGCGAAGTTACGAAATTTACGATAATTCCACTAATTTACACTCGGAAAATTGTGACAGGATGAACAGGACGAACAGGATGGTCAGGAATTTGGCCAAAGTCCAAGGTCCAAAGTCTTTCGCATGCGGAACGGAGAACGGAGATGGCGTGTTTTCGCTGATTTTCACACATTTTCGGACCCGGCGCGGGAGCGGTACCACTTCAACTCGCTCTGATTTGTCCGATTCAAGCGCCTATTTGACGGGTTGGGATGGCTGTGGACAGTCGGGAAATGAGTTTAGGCTTGTAGAATTGTCGCCTTTGGGTAACCTGCGAATCAGTCAGATTGATTTCAGCCTCAGAACTGTGATCGCGGAATCGAAAACAACTACGGTTTCTT
>Ga0070731_10001223_pt1 | contig 27716 bp, 23 predicted proteins | sample Coa_R1_2_FD_66448 | JGI IMG/M metagenome (GOLD analysis project Ga0070731, IMG submission 66448) | Surface soil microbial communities from Centralia Pennsylvania, which are recovering from an underground coalmine fire - Coalmine... | ecosystem: Environmental > Terrestrial > Soil > Unclassified ... | reverse complement strand
GGGCGAACCTTGAACGACAGCTTTATTATCATGGACGAGGCCCAGAACAGCACGCCGGAGCAGATGAAGATGATCCTCACGCGGCAGGGCTTTAATTCGAAAATGGTGGTGACCGGCGATCCGACGCAGATCGATCTGCCGGCCGGCCTGCGCAGCGGGCTGATTGAAGTGGTGGATGTGCTCCGTGGGATCGACGGGATCACCTTTGTGCAGTTCGACGATCGCGACGTGGTGCGTCACAGCCTGGTGCAGAAAATCGTGCGGGCCTATGAGCGCCACAACGAGCTGATCGGCGCCAACCGCCAGTTGTCGCTGAAACTCACGGATCAGGCCACGGAGCCTCAACCTTCAAACGAATCGTCGGCCGCCTGAGCGTCCGAGCCAATGTCTCCAGACGACATTCCGTTGTTGTTCCATTCTTCATTACGGCATCCACTGCCGCGAATGGAGTTGCGCGCGTTCTTTCAGGATGTCGTGAAACGCGTCGCGCGGGGACGGCCGATTACATGCCTGATCACCAACGATCGCGAGCTGCGGCGGCTGAACCGGGTTTTCCGGAAGAAGGATTATGCCACCGATGTTCTGTCGTTTCCCATGGATGAGGGCGGCATGGATGAGGGCGGCGGCGAAATCGCGATCTCGCTCGATAGGGCGGTCGTACAGGCGCGCGAATGCGGGCACGGCGTGGCGGACGAGATCCGCATCCTGATGCTGCACGGCGTGCTGCACCTGACGGGCATGGATCACGAATCGGATTCGGGAGAAATGGCGCGGGCGGAGATGCGTTGGCGCAAGCGGCTGGGTCTTCCTGACAGCTTAATCGAGAGGGCTAGCGCATGACGCTGGTTCCGGGAGTGCTGGCTCTGCTGGTCTCGATCCTGGTCACGCTGGTGACCTGCGTTCAGGTTTTGTACCTGGAATCGCTGCGGATCCGGACGCGGGAACGCGACTCGCTCCAATATTTCAAGGAAACGCTTGAAGCCAGGCTGGGGATGGAGACGGAGCGCGGATCGCTGACCTTTTCGCTGATCAAGCATGTGGGGCTCGGCGTGATCGGGTGCCTGACACTGGCTGCGACGGCGGTGCAGGATACCCCATTCTGGCAAGCGATTCTGGTGGCCTGTCTGCTGGTGGGTTTCTATACCGTAGTCGGCACGTTTATCGTGCCTCAGATCGTGTATCGCAAGAGCAGCGGGCGCGGACTGCTGGTGCTGGTTCCGCTGCTGCGTGTGCTGGCGCTGGCCGCTTTGCCGCTGGTCTGGGGGCTCGAATTTCTGCAATCCCTGTTCGAGCTGGCTGAGCCGCCGCAATCGAACGAAGCGACGCCAGACGACCATATCGAGGCCCTGATTCTGGCGGGCGAAGAAGAAGGGCTCATCGAAAAAGGCGATCGCGAACTGATTCAGTCCGTGGTGGCGTTTGGCGACAAAACGGTCCGGGAATTGATGACGCCGCGGCCGCGCGTAGTCGCGATCCGGCAGGATGCAACGCTCGAAGAGTTGCGCCAGCTAGTGATCAACGAGCAATTTTCGCGGATCCCCGTATTCGACGAAACCATCGATCAGATCACCGGATTCGTGCATGCCCGCGACATGTTTGAGCTGGACGAGGACGAGCGCGCTCATCGCCACGTGCGCGATATCATGCGTCCCATCCGCGCCGTGCCGGAAACGAAACCTGTCAACGATCTGCTGCGCGAAATGCAGGAAGAAGGCGCGCACATGGCTGTGGTGGTGGATGAATATGGCTCGACCGCCGGGATCGTCACGATGGAAGACATGGTCGAAGAGATTGTCGGCGAGATCCACGATGAGCACGAACCGGATCGCGATTTCCGGCAGGATCCCGACGGCAGCTATGTCGTCTCGGGAAGTTTCGATGTGGGCCGATTAGAGGATCTGCTCGACTTTCACGCGGGCGATGAGACCGAATCGACCACCGTCGGCGGGTTGGTCACGGAGTGGCTGGGACACGTTCCTGCCGTCGGCGAGCAGACGGAACGCGACGGGATTGCGATCAAGGTTCTGGCGGCGAATAACCTGCGGGTGGATCAGGTACGTGTGGCGAAAGCCGTGGGCAAATGAGCCATCGCGCCGGATTCGCGGCGATTCTGGGGCGGCCGAACGCCGGGAAGTCGACCCTGTTAAATGCGCTGCTCGGGACCAAGCTGGCCATCGTCGGCCCGAAGCCGCAGACCACGCGGACCTCGATGCAAGGGGTCCTCACGCTGCCCGATGCGCAGGTCGTGTTTGTCGACACGCCTGGAATTCACAAATCGACCACTTTGCTGAACCGTCGGATGATGGACGCGGTCCGGTCAGCGGCGGAGGGCCCGGATGTCGTCGTGTTCGTCGTGGACGCGCTGGCGGCCTCCTCGGATGAAGACGCGCAGGCCGTGGACCTGGTCAGGAAAACGGGCGTGCCGGCGATTGCCGTGTTCAACAAAGTGGATCAATTGCGGAACAAGGGCAAAGTTCTGATGCTGATCGAACGGTATCAGAAACTTCACGATTTCGTTGAGTACATGCCAATCTCCGCGCGGTCGGGGGAAGGGCTGGATGTTCTTCGGAAGGAAATCATCGCGCGATTACCGGAAGGCCCTGCGTTATTTCCCGCTGACTACCTTACTGATCAGCCGGAGCGTTTTCTGGCGGCCGAAATCCTGCGAGAAAAGATCCTGAAAACTGCGCGGCAGGAGGTTCCGCACGCGGTCGCGGTGATGATCGAATCGTGGGAGGACACCGACAAGCTCGTTCGAATCGCGGCTACGATCTACGTCGAGCGCGAGGGCCAAAAGGCGATTCTGATCGGCGCCAATGGGCAAGGCTTGAAGAAAGTCGGCACCGAAGCCCGTCAGGAGCTGGAGCAGTTGCTCGAAAAAAAAGTATTCTTGCAGACGTTCGTAAAAGTCCGGCCTCACTGGCGCGAGGATGCGGAGTTCCTGGCCGCGTCGGATTGGCGCGGGATGGCCGGAGAGTAAAATAAAGCATATGGCAATACGCGCGCTCTCTCTTTTGCTGATTTTCGCGCTGGTGGTCCCGGTGTTTGCCCAGAGCAATCACAACGACGACCGCATTTATGACGAAGTACGCCGCCGCCTGGCAAACGATCCGGATGTCAAAGGCGCTGGTTTTGACGTTGCCGTGAAAGACGGCGCGGTGACGCTAAACGGCAACGTTCACGACGAAAAGGCCAAGGAGAAGGCCGAAAAGCTCACCAAGAAAGTGAAGGGCGTCACCAGCGTGGTCAATCAACTGAAGGTGTTCGGAACTTAGTGGCGGAAGTGGCGCACGCCGGTAAACACCATCGCTAATCCCAGCCGGTCCGCGGCGGCGATCACATCCTGGTCTCGAACCGAGCCTCCTGGTTGAATCACCGCGGTGATTCCATGTTTCGCGGCTTCTTCGACGCCGTCAGCGAACGGAAAGTACGCATCGGATGCGACCACAGAGCCTGCCAACGGAAGAATCGCTTTCATCACTCCGACTTTTACCGAATCGACGCGGCTCATCTGTCCCGCTCCGACGCTGATGGTCTGGCCGGGGCGAGCGTAGACGATCGCGTTCGATTTGACATGCTTGGCGATTTTCCAGCCGAACTCCAGGGCAGCCCATTCGCTTTCCGTTGGAGCACGCTGTGTCTTGACCTGTGTTTCGGCGCGCGTTAGCGCATGGATATCTGGCGTCTGCGCGAGATATCCGCCTGTAATCGACTTCACCACCAGTCCCGGGGGCGCCGCTGTGATCCGCAGCAGACGTAAATTCCTCTTCGCGCCCAGAATCTGGAGCGCTTCCGCCGAGTAATCCGGCGCGGCAATCGCCTCGACGAAGGTCTTGGCGATCTCGCCCGCCGTTTCCCCGTCGACCGAGCGATTGAAGGCCAACACGCCGCCGTACGCTGATATCGGGTCCGCTTCAAATGCCCGGCGATAGCTTTCCGCGAGTGTCGTTTGCTCCGCGCAGCCACACGGATTGGTGTGCTTGATGATCGCGGACGCAGGCGCGGCAAATTCGATTACCAGTTGCCATGCCGCGTCGAGATCCACCAGGTTGTTGTAGGAAAGCTCCTTGCCGTGGAGCTGTTCCGCCCCGGCGATGCCGGTCTTCCCGGTCGCGTAAAGTGCCGCGGACTGATGGGGATTTTCGCCATAGCGCAAGGCAAGCGTTCGCGGTGCGCGAATATCGAGCGTCGCGGGAAGCAGCTCACCGGTGGGCGGAATCTCGGAGAGCCGCAAAGACACGGCCCGGTCATAAGCGGCGGTCGCCGAGAAAGCTTTCTTTGCAAGCGCCCAATGCGTCTCAGGAGTAAGACAACCCGCGTTCGATCGGAGTTCGTCGAGGATCGCGGGATAGTCCGCGGACGAGACCACGACCGCAACGTCCTGATAATTCTTGGCGGCTGCGCGGATCATCGTGGGACCACCAATGTCGATGTTCTCGATCAATTCTTCCAATGGTGCGTCCTGTTTGGCGGCGATTTTCTCGAACTCGTAGAGATTCACGCAGACCAGGTCGATCGGCGGGATGCTGTGCTCTTCCAGCGCTTTCATGTGATCGGGCTTGGAGCGCATGGCCAGGATGCCTCCCGCAACGCGTGGATGAATGGTCTTCACACGGCCGTCGAGCATTTCCGGAAATCCCGTGACATCGGAAACTTCGCGAAGCGGGGCGATTCCGGCCTCCTTCAGGACGCGGTGGGTTCCGCCGGTGGAAAGAATTTCGACGCCCAGCGCACTAAGTCCGCGGGCGAAATCGACGAGGCCGGTTTTATCGGTGACGCTCAACAGAGCGCGCTGAATGCGGGGCATGAACTAGTTATTGTCACATGCGCATCGGAATGACGGCGCCGGTGGATGCCGAGGATCCGTCCGTTGGAAGGATCGTACAGTTCAAGGTCGCGTCGCCATACTGCGTGATGATGTCGGCGGGCACTTTTAGGTTGACCTGATATAAGCCGGTGGTAAGCGGCGCGAGACCGGCGAATAGAACCTGGGCCGCTTGGCCACCTGGATTCCACAAGCACTGCAGGGAAGATTGCAGATAGCTCAATGGGGCAACCGGCGCAGGATGCCCAGTAAGCACCTGCGGAGCCACCGGACCAAGTCCGGTCAGATAAAGAACCAGGATTTCGCCAGGCGATGCCGGATCATTGTAGCCGACCAGTCCGCGAAAGTCTCCATGGACGGTGGCGAGAAGCTCCGGGGCCACCGAGGAAGTCTGGATGGTGAGCGCCTGCTCGAATGCACTCGCAGGGTTTGCGATTTCGAGAGTCGCGCTTTGGTTGACCGCGGCTTCCCACGGAACTTGAACGCTGACAGCGTTCGAAGTCGACGAGATTACTGGAGCCGGCAACCCTGCTATGACGATTTCAGAACTTGTGGCAGAGGAAGTATAGAGAGTCACGAGCGAGCCCGGGGTCAGCGTAGCAACGGGCTGCGTAAGGAAAGGGCTGTTCGCCAGGAGAACGGTCACCTGTCCGGAATCCACGTTGACGGCAAGGATGCCGCCACTTTGATTCGCCGCGTATGCGCTGTGGCCATCGCCAGATAGCACGCCCTCGGCTATGCCGGATGGGTCGTTGGTAAGTTCGCGCGCAAGGCCCCCGTTCGCCGGCGTTAGGAATAGTTGCGCCAACCCGGATTGGGGATCGCGTGCGCGATACAGGACCGTTGTCCCGTCGTTGGACACGGATGGCGTGAAATACGGCTTTCCAACGGTACCGAGCGCTCCGTAATCCGGGCCAAGTGCCAATTGAACGTCCGCGCCGGAGCCTATGTCGCGGGCGTGGAGCGCATTGCTGAGTGTGCATTGGCCGAACATCCCTCCGAAGCAGTACGTGGATGCAACGGTCTCGTACACGATGGTCGCCGCGTTTGCGCTCAATCTTCCAACAATTGCGTTGAGTGCGGTGCCAGTAACTTCTCCGCCTCGCCACAGTCCCTGTGTCGTGAGAACCGTACCGTCGTCGGCGATGGACTGCCGTCCGTCGCCAGCGATGCACACGGCAGGACAAGGCTTCACGAGCGTCGACTGTCCCGACTGAGAATCGTATAACTCGGGCGCGCCTGGCGGCACTCCCGCAGCCGATCCGTCAAAGCGCAGCGCGTATCGTCCGTTACGGCTTACGCGCAAGGATCCGAAATAGTTGGTCATCTCCGCAGGAAGGTCTTCTCCGGAAATAAAGCCTCGGGCAGTGAACGACCCAGGGCAATAGATCGGGCCGGAACACGTCGACGTACCGTCGTAGGCGAGAGTAGCGCCATCGCCCGTGACGTTTGGCATCCGGAAATCAAAATGGAAAACGCTTCCATCGGAGAGCGCCACTGTAGGAGTCACTTCCGCGATCAGTTTGAATTCACCGTTCACGTACTCGAAGATCTTCGCGTTAGCGAATTCGCCGGTGCCTTTTAACAGCTGAACCGACGAGAAGTACAGTTGACTGCCGTCGTCGTTAGTGGCAAGGTCTTGAATTTGTCCAATCGCGCCGGAGCTGGTGAGGCAAAACAACACAAGCGCGCACATCGATGCTCTATTGCCGGGTCGGTAAGTCGTAGATTTTTCGTTCGGAGAGTTCACAGCACTTCTCTGTCAAGGCCATGTCTGCATGCATCGGGCCGGACGATTCGTGTAATCTCGAAGGTTATGAAACTTGTTACGTTCCACCGCGCGGGAGCGGCGCCTGAAGCGGGAATTGTCGTTGAAAATAAAGTTCACGGGCTCGGAGCGGATATGCTGTCCGTGATCGCGGCCGGAAAGAAGCCGGCGGCGTCCGGACCAGCCTTCGAGCTGTCGCAAGTGAAGCTGCTCGCGCCGATTCCGAGACCTCCAAAGCTGATCTGCGTGGGGCTAAATTACCGCGATCATGCCATCGAGACGAAGAACGAAATCCCGGCCACCCCGACCATCTTTTGTAAATTTCCTAACGTCGTCATTGGGCCCGGGGAATCCATCGTGCTGCCGAAGGTATCGAGTAAACCGGACTACGAAGCCGAGTTCGCGTTTGTCATCGGGCCGGGTGGACGCAATATCCCGGCGTCGCGCGCGATGGAGCATGTCTTCGGCTATACCATCGTGAACGACGTGAGCGCGCGCGACTATCAGATGATGACCTCGCAGTGGATGATGGGGAAATCTTTCGACACATTCGCTCCCATGGGGCCGTGGATCGTGACTGCGGATGAGATTGCCGATCCGCATGTGCTGGACATCTGGCTGGAAGCGGGCGGGGAAAGGCTTCAGCATTCGAATACGCGGGAGCTGATCTTCAAAATCCCGGCGCTGATCGAGTTTCTTTCGAGCATCGTAACGCTGGAGCCGGGCGACGTCGTCTCCACCGGAACGCCCGCCGGAGTCGGCTTTACGCGCAAGCCGCCGCGGTTCCTCATGGCGGGCGAAGAGGTCGTGATCGGGGTTCAAGGGATCGGGGAGCTGCGAAATCCAGTCGTCGCAGAGAGTTAGGAGGCGACGGGCCGGGGACCCGGCGTACTCGGGCTAGCCTGTATCTGGCCGCATTTCTACTGTATCGAGGCGAGGCATCCACCCGGAGGTGGGTGCATCGAAACAGTAGAGGTTTCAAATGGTTATGCGGTCATGGCAAAAAGCAATTGGAAGCTTGTTCCTGGCCGGAATACTGGCTGTTCCGGTTTTTTCGGCTCCGGCGGGCAATATGGGTCCCGCACAGCCGGGAACGGTGAATTACGTTGAAGGCCAGGCCTCAATCGATTCGCAGCCGCTGAATCAGAATTCGGTCGGCACGGCTGGCCTGCAGGCTGGTCAAACGCTGGCGACTCAGAATGGCAAAGCGGAAATTCTGCTTACTCCAGGCGTGTTCCTGAGAGTTAATGGCGACACGGCGGTCCGGATGGATTCGCCTTCGCTCGAAAATACCGCGCTCACGGTGCAGAGCGGACGCGCGATGGTAGAGGCTGGGGAAATTCTTCCCGCCAATAACATCGTGATGAATGAAAACGGCGCCAGCATCCGGCTGGAGAAGAAAGGACTCTACGATTTCGACGCGAACCGCGGCTTGGTCCGCGTGTTTGACGGCGAGCTGGAAGTGACCGTCAACAATCGAAACTACCGCGTGACAAGCGGGCATGAGCTGGCGCTCAACGCGGGCGACAAGCTCAAAGCTCGCGGCTTTGACAAGAAAGCCGCCCAGGACGACTTTTATCGCTGGGCTAGCCTTCGGGCCTCCTACCTGGCCGAGGCAAACGTGGATGCAGCTCGTACGTACACGCGAGGCTACGGTTGGTATGGCGCCGGATGGTATTGGGATCCCTATTTCAGCGCCTATACGTGGATTCCGGGAGACGGACTGTTCTGGAGTCCGTTTGGCTGGGGCTTCTATTCGCCGTGGGTTGTCGGATACGCTCCGTTCTACGGATTCGGATATCGCGGCCCGTATTTCCACCACTTCGGTCCGGGCTACCGGGCTCCGGTGGCGGCTAATCGAGGATTCGCAGGCGGATTTGCCGGTTCGCGAGTGAGTCCGGGATTCCGTGGCGGCTTCTCCGGCGCGATACGCGGAGGTGGAGGTTTCCACGGAGGCGGCGGAGGACACCGCTAAAATATCGTCAGTTTCAAAACTAGCCCGTCTTGATCCGTTCAAGACGGGCTTTTTTTTGCGACGCTGGTAGGATACCCGAGTCAAGTTGAATCCCACCATCACAGCTTCTTTCTATTTCATCTGCCTGACGCTGTCGCTTGGCCAGGCTGATGCTCAAGCGTTCGAGAACTGGAATCTCTACTACCAGGCGACGTCGATTGGCCAGTATCACGGTACCTTCAATTCGCCCTATCAGGGACCGCTGAGCTTGCAGAATAATCCCGAGCGCGACGTGTCCTTGACCACGACACTGTTCCTGGGTCTGCGTCTTGAAAAGAACACCGCGCTCTATTTCGACCCGGAGATCGCCGGCGGCAAAGGGTTCAGCAACGTCGATGGGTTGGGGAATCCTCCCAATGGCGAAATTCCGCGCGTGGCCAGCGCAACGCCGAAGCCTTACCTCGCGCGGCTGTATATTGCTCACGACTTCGGATTCGGCTCGGAGAAAGAGCACGTCGAAAGCGACGAGAACCAGCTAGCCGGAGACCGCCCCGTAAATCGCTATTCGATTTATGCGGGCCGGTTCACGGTCACTGACTTTTTCGACAACAACACCTACACGCACGATCCACGGACCCAGTTCATGGCGTGGGGTGTGATGTACAACGGCGCGTGGGATTATCCGGCCGATACGCGCGGCTATACATGGGGCATCGTGCAGGAGCTTCATACGCGCGACTGGGCGTTTCGCTACGGCGCGGCAGCCGAGCCCAAGACCGCCAACGGCGGACGCTTCGACCGGCGCCTGTTTCGCGATCGCGGCGACACCTTCGAGGAGGAACGGCGTTACTCCATCCGGAAGCATGCGGGCGCCGTTCGGCTGCTCGAGTATCTGAATCATTCCAATGCGGGAAATTATGCGGAAGCTTTGCGGCTGGCCGCACAAACCGGCGGAACGCCGAATGTGGTTGCGACACGCAAACCGGGAACGCTCAAGTACGGGTTCGGCGTAAATTTGGAGCAGGAGATTACGCCCGACATCGGAGTCTTCGGAAGATTGGGATGGAACGATGGCAAGACCGAAAGCTGGGCTTTCACGGCGATAGACCGGCTGGCAACGGGCGGGGTCTCAGTGAAGGGAACGCGTTGGAGGCGCAAGAACGACGTGGCGGCGACATCCTTCACGTCGTCCGGTATTTCGGGTGTTCACGCGTCTTATCTGGCGCGCGGTGGCCTCGATTTTCTGATCGGCGACGGCAGATTGAATTATGCGCCAGAGTATGTCTGGGAGACTTACTACAGCGCTCGCCTGTTCCCCGGTTTTTACGCCACCTTTGATCTTCAACGTGACGCGAATCCCGCGTTCAATCGCGATCGAGGTCCGGTCTGGATCGAAAGCATCCGTCTGCACGTGGATTTCGGCATCAAACCGATGCAGGCAAAATAGGCGAAGGTCGCGATATCATGGGAGGTACCTCACCTGTATTTGCAGCGGCCTTGGGAGGTCGTCTAATGGTAAGACTGCAGACTCTGGATCTGCGTATCGGGGTTCGAGTCCCTGCCTCCCAGCCAAAATCGACTAACGGACCAACTCCCTCCCTCGCAGAAAAAGGGGACAGACCACTCTGTCCACGGCCATTCCGGTCGTTGGAATCAGCCTGCTGACGGCGGGGACAGAGCGGTCAGTCCCCTTTTTCCTAGCGGAACCAACTGCTGTTGCGCGCGCGATTGAAGAAGGAATCGGCTTCGGTTCCTGAGCGGTCGAAATCCGCGGCGGGCGCGGGATCGCGCAGTTGACGTTTCCGCCGGATGGAGGAGACCATCCAGCGCATGCCCTCGTAACTGCGCCAGTACAGGTTGTTCCGGTAGAAATCGCTGCGGACGCTGAGAACCTGGCGGCGCACGAAGCGTTGGAAGATATTGCCATGAATGCGCGGGACGGGCGCTTCGTCCACGTGCGCGGATCGCGGCGCCGGGCAATCGTTCAGGCGGATCACCGCCAGCCGGCCGTCGGTGTACATCAAATCCCCGGTCGCGTTTCGCGTGTTCCGCACCGCGTCCGGCCGTTGCCACCAATCCACTACGGAAGTGCAGGACGTGAATTGCAGATCGTGGGCGACCTTATCGCGCTCGTCGTCGATGTTCGAGTCGATCCGATGGGTAAACGCGCCTCCCGGCCGGAGGTACGCGAAATCCACGTCGCGCGTAGCGGCGCCGATCCATACCTGCTGGCCCTCCCACGTTTCCGGCCGTTTCCACACCCGGATATGATGCCGCTTCGACATATCGTTCAGAGTCTTTTGCCAGGACATGTCCGGGGCCTCGTTGTCCATAACCAGGGCGGACATGGGCGCCCCTCCGAAGCCGCGGCTCTCGGCCACCGCGCGCATTCCGGCGAAGATGGACTTGGCCGACGCCGGCTTGGTCTCGGTCCAGCCCGCGGACTCGAATGCAGCCGTGATTTGTTCCTGCGATCCGACGAACATCAGGTTCACCAGATCGGATGGCCGGTTCGAACTTCGCGTAGCAGCCCGGTACGGCATCCTTGCGGTCAATTGCTCCAGATCGTCGCGGTCGTCACGCGTCAGGCGGGTATCGGTCTGGTCCGATGCCGCCACGGGAGTGGACACCAACGCATCGGTCAAGGTAAGCGTGAGTTCAGCCCCGGCGGGATAAAAAATCTCGGGCTCCGGTACCTGCACAACCATCGTCTTGATGACCCAAAACGCGATGCGCGCATGCACCTCCCAACACAGCATCGTCCGGAGGTAACCGCTGAATCGATACGAGACGCTGGAGGTGGTTCGAATTCCGCGGATACTGCCGTCCTGCACCACGCGTTCGCGGCTGTTATCGACTTCCGTGACGCGCGCCGATAACGGGAGCTTTCTTCCATCCGGTAATGTGACATCCGTGAATCCCAACGCGAGCGTCGCGGTTTCGTGAAGAATTCCGAATCCAACTCGCTGCGCGCGCGTCACTATACCTGACAGTTCGCTCCCTGCGGGAATCAGCGTTTCGTCGTCGATTCGCATCGGCGCGATCAACACTGCGCTCACCGGCGATCCAACGGCGCTTCCGTAGGAGCCGACGGGAGTTGTAAGTCTGATGTGTAGCTGGGTTCCGGCAGGGGCCTGACGTAGCGCAAGCATGCTCAAACTCAGCAGCGCGTACGGCAGCATGCCCTATCATATGCGAATCAGGTCGTTGAAGCTACAGGCGTTATGTAAATATGTCTTAATCTTCTAGAGCTTTTCGCTGGGAGACGGTTAACGATTCACTGGATCCGCGAGAAGTCGATGTACCCACGCCGTGGGTCGGTACTTACCAGTTTCACCCGCAACTGGTCACCCACGTCAACGCCCTGCTGGCCCTGAACCAGCATGCCTTCCGCGGGCGGATTCAGTACCCGTACGAAAACACCCTTCGGGGTATCTCCGGTTACAACTGCATTAAAGCTCTGGCCGATGCGAGGTTGCAGTGCGACGGCGGCGATGCGTTTCCCCATCACCCTCTCCACTTTGCGCGCAGCGTCTTCCTTCAGCGTGCAGTTTTTGGCGATTGAATCCAATTGCGGATCGCTATAGGGACTGGCTTCTTTAGCTAAAAAGGATTTGATTAGCCGCTGGGTTACCAGATCGGCGAAACGGCGATTCGGTGCGGTCGAGTGCGTATAGTCTCGAACGGCCAAAGCGAAGTGGCCTTGATCCTGAACGCCGGGGCGCGAAAGCACGTATTCTCCGGGTCCCATCAGTTTGATCACGGCAAGGGACACATCGGCGTAATGATCCGGGTCGGTCTCCTTCATCCTTCGAAGAAATGCGTTCAGGGCGGCCGCGTTCGGATCGGGCGGAAGTTTTTCGCCGTATCTTTCGGCCAGGGCCACGATACGCGGCCACCGCTCGGGAGTCTTGACAATACGGCGAATCGCCGGAACACCAGCCTGTGATAGCGTCTGCGCCATGAGCTCGTTCGCGGCGATCATGAAGTCTTCGATGAGCTGCGTTGCGCGATTTCGTTTGCGAGCCTTAAGGTCGCCGACATGTCCGTCGCTGACCACAGCCTCCGCTTCGATGCGATCGAAGTCGAGCGCTCCGCGCTGATGGCGCGCCTTGCAAAGGATCTGCGCAGCTTCATCCTGGAGTTTGAGCTGCGCCTGGAGCTCGGCTGAAGCGGCCACTTTCGGAGGCGCGGGAGCCGTCCCTTCGAGCCAGGGACCGACGCCGTTATAAGTCAACTGAGCGTGATTCCGGATCAGCGCGCGATAGATCGCGGGCGAGTGCCCAGAGCCGTCGCTGGCAACCACCATTTCAACGACGACCACCGCGCGATCGCCAGTCTCGATCAGCGAAGTGAGATCGGTCGACAGCTCATCGGGCAGCATCGAAAAATTCTTGACGCCGGTGTAGACCGTGGTGGTCTGTTCGGCGGCATGTTTGTCGATGGGCGTATCGATGGCGACGGCTTCATCCACCTCGGCGACGGCAACCAGGATGCGGATTCCGCCGTCGACGCGTTCCGCTACTTCCGCCTGATCGAGGTCGCGGGACGTATCGTTGTCGATCGAGGACCACAGCATCTGCCGCAGGTCGCGCAGACCCGCGGGAAGCGGTTGGGAGCGAATCGCGGCGACTTGACTATCGGTACCGGACGGAAAATCGGGGTCGAAACCGGCGTTGACCATCTCCTGCCGGGCGGCCGCTAACAGATCGAAGTGAGCCACGTCTTATCTCACCGCGAAGCACTGAATCGCGATCTCTGTTCCGACGATTGCAGCGGCGGTCTCGGCTGGAGGGCTCGTGCGCCGGGCACACGACAACAACATGGTTGTTACAAATCCGAATTTTTTCATGACCTGCTCTTACTTTAGCGGAGTCTCTTTGGCGCTCCCGAAGTACAGGCCGTTGAATAGCAGCTTGTAGGTCGCGTGCGGCTGCGAACGGAATGCGACTTCGGGTCCGAGCAGGAACACTTTGCCCTCGCCGATGCTCGCTTCCGCTACCGCAGTGCCGCCATCGAGATACTGCTGGCCCCACGCCCATCCGCTATCGAGCGGTGTCGCGCCGGAGTACCATGCGACCGCCGACGTCCTCCTCTGCTCGGCATTGGGCTCCATCCGGAATACCGGGCTGTTGTCGAAGAATACGTCCACCTGGCTGGGCATGCCGTAGGCCAGGGGATTGGTGTTGTCGATGTTGGTCTTCAGAAGCGATCCGGGAATAAAGAATTTCTCACGCGGCAGAGCGCGATCGTGACCGTCCGGACCCTTTTCGGTCAGGTAATTCTTCACCGGCAGTCCGAGCAGCTCGCCCATGCCCGTGGAGCTTCCGATTGTGACAATCGATCCGCCGGATTCGACGAACTTCTTAAGCTGCGCCATGGTCTTGTCTTCGCTGACGCGTCCCATGCTCGGCCGATATTCGGCGGGAACGCTTTCGGGATCGATCGCGCCGCCAAACAATGCGCCGAGGCCGCCTCGTCCAGTCGCTCCGGCCCTGCGAAACGCGCCGTCGACGAAAACCAGCACGTCAAATTTACTCTTCAGCTCGCCGGCATCGAGAGTTTGAGGATAGACCACTTCAAAAGGAAATTCGTAATTCTCGAACAGCCAGCGCGTCCAGCCGGATGGCATCAGGCCTCCGTATTGGTCCACGAGACCGATGCGAATCGGCTTCAGCTTCAACGCATCGCCAGTGGGAGCTTTCGCGACGGCATAGACCGGCACACCGAACTGACGGGCGGTTTGTTCCAGAATCGGACGGGCGGCCGAGTTCGCCGGAACCCAGATGGTCCCGGTTCCCAGTTCCCGGCCATCGGCCGATTCGTTCTTCTTCAGCCAATAAACATCGGCTCCCGCTTTGAGCAGGCGGTTGATCAGCACGAAGGAGTTGTTGATCTTATGGCTGATCAGATAGCCGGCCGTTCCGGTTCCCATGATCGAACTCGGAGGGGGCGGCAGAAGTCCGGCGACTTTCGTAAACGGCCCGTCAAAGCCGTCGAGAATGCGATCGAACTGGACACCCATTTGATAGGCCAGCGTCCATCCGGTGATGTCGTACGGAGGCTTCGGAGGGCCGCCGGGATAGGCGAAATCGTTTGGGTGATCCTGCGGCTCGAACATGTCCATGATATGCGGCCGGAACGCCTGCGCCGTCTTGACTACGTACGAACCGGATGGATAATTTTTTCCGGCGACTGCAAATGACGAGGTCGCCTTCATGACCGTGATTCCGTTCTTCAGCAGCGCGTCGACGAATTCTGTTGCCGTGGCGAAGTCGGCCTGATCCGCGGGAATGATATAGCCGCGCGGATCGCGCATCTTTGGGTCGTGCAGAACAGTGTTGTAGAGTTCCGACGGAAGTGTTCGCGCGCCCAAGCCCCCCGGAAGATCGGGATTTGCCTCGGTGGCGCCGCGTCCACCCCGTCCACCACGGCCGCCTGCGGGAGCCATCTTCGCCGCGGCTGCCTCCATCGCCTCGATGCGCTTCGGCGTCGTGGTCCAGGTATCGTGGTTTCCTTTTTCGATCGAGTTCCGGCCCATCTGATAGATGTTGTACAGGAACGTTTCCCGATAGCGCGACGCGAGATCGAGAATCGCGCGGTTATTCGTGATTTCGTAATCGATCGACTGGCGATAATGCCATTTCTGGCCATTGGTGGTCGGCGCGATCGGCAGCGGCCAGTCGCCTTGCGGCAACTGCTTTTCGGGAACCAGCGCGATATCGATCGGAGTCGGATTGCCGATGATTTCGGTCAGGATTCCGATCATGTTGTGGAAGTAGGTAACGGTGCGGAGGCCGCCGTTCCACCACGTCGAATAATTCGCGCCGGTGCGCATCGCGGACCCGCCCTTGCCTTCAGCGACCAGACGGCTGTGCATCGCGGTTCCCACCATTTCGATGCCCAGCGGAATCAGTGGATCGAAATTGTAGTTGAACGGATCGCGGAACGGCGGCATGAAAATCACCGCGCCGGCGGGACCCGTCTGGTGATGGTTGTACATGATCTCGGGAAACCATTCCAGGAACAACTGACGGTTCATGTTGGTGGTTTCCTTCATCGCCGACATGTAGAAATCGCGATTGTCGTCATGGCCGACGTATTTCGCGTAGAGGCGCGGCAGGCCATTCAGGCTGCGCTTCAGCGGATCTTTTTCCCGCATGTACCAGTTCGCGCAGAACTCCTGACCATCGGGATTCGCCAGGACGTACAGGCCGATCACGTCGTCCAGGAAACGCATGGTTTCCGGATCCGTCCGGCTCGCCATCTGATAGACGGACTCCATCAATTGCTGCGATCCGACGGTTTCACTCGCGTGCAATCCGCCGTCGATCCACACCACCGCTTTTCCCTCCCGAGCCAGCGCGTGCGCTTGATCGTCGGTTAACCCTTCGGCGTGTGCAAGGCGGGATGAAATTTCCTTGTAATGATCCAGCTTCTTCATGTTCGCCGGCGAAGAGATGATCATCATGTACTGCCGGCGGCCTTCTTCCGTCGGACCAATGTCCACCAGCTTGCAGCGGTCGCACTCGGACGCGATTTTTTTCCAGTAAGCCTCCAGGTTCGTGTAGCTGGCCATCATGTAGTCATCGCCAATGTTGAACCCCAGGAACTCTTTCGGGGTCGTGATTTTTGGCGAAGGCTGGGCCGAGATGAAGGCCGGAAGAAATAAGAGCGTGAACAGGAGCAGGCGCGGGCGGAGCAGGGGAAAGTTCATGAGGAAGAGTTTAGCGCTGTTGGCGTCGAATACGCCAGCGAAACGCGCCGCGCTTGGGGAAGGAAAACACGAACACCGCGGCCGAATCAGGTCCGCTGCGGCGAGACGGAAGGGGAAGACTAGCGCTTCTCCAGACTGCTCTCGATCTCCAGCCGGGCTCTGGTTTCTTCCTCGGATTCGATCAGGTCGTCCAGGGAGCCGACGCCCGTCTTTTTTCGTTCCAGACGCTGGGCGATTTTCTCCTGCTGCTTCTCTTTCCGCGCCTGCTCTTTCTGCCGTTTCTTAAACGTCTGTGGTCCACGACCGGCCATAGTATCTCCTGAATATCACACTCACCGGAGGACTTAAATCCCCCGGCGAGGGTAGCCCTTCCCATTGCCGAAGCAAGGGGCCAACGTTAATTATCGATGAAATGGGCGCTACTTACCAGCGAGACCGGCCACCACCGCCGCCGCTGTTACCGCCGCGTCCGCGGCCGCCGCCACCACCACCGCCGCCGCGGCGATCACCGTAACCTCCGCCGCCACCGCCGGTCGGTTTCGGACGCGCCTGGTTTACGTTCATGGTCCGGCCGTTCATCTCGGTTCCGTTCAATTGTGAAATCGCAGTTTCAGCCTCGCGGCTATCCGTCATTTCGACGAATGCGAATCCACGCGGCTGCCCGGTGTCACGGTCGGTTACGATATTAACCCGCTCGACGTTGCCGTATTGCGAAAATGCCGCTAAGAGCTCGTCTTGGGTCGTCTGGTAGTTGAGGTTTCCCACGAAAATATTGGTCATGGAAAGTGGCTCCTTTTCTGGGAGAGATTGTCTTTGAGGAAACTGCGCTAAGGACCCAACTTTAGGACCAGGACGCGGCGCCAAGGCACTCGAGGTAGAGCGGATGCGGACAAAGACAGATTCAGAGTAGCACGCCTCTTTCGAGTTGTAAATAAAGATTTGTCCCCGTCCAGCGGAGCCAAATTACCAAACGAACCCACCGCGGGCGTGTAGATCGCCGACGATAACCTACTTATTATCAATAAGTTGTACGATCCCGTCCGGCGCTACAGATTCTGATCGTCCGTAACGGCTAACGCCGGAACCGCCATGTCCGGCTTCAATGGCGGCCGGCGTTTGTGCCACTCCGTCGCCTGTTCGTAAGCCTGGGCTAGCGCGAGCACCCGGCCTTCGGAGAAACGCGGACCAGCGATCATCAGACCGACCGGGAGACCTGCGGAAGTGAATCCGCACGGCACCGAAATTGCCGGAATCCCGTAGACATCGAACGGTCCTGTGTTTTCCAGTTCTGGGTTCCGAGGCTTGTCGGTTTCTTCTCTCTTAATGGACGCATCCACCGTTCTAGGCGTATGCCGTCGCGTCGGAAGGACCACGGCGTCGAAATCGGTAAAAGCATCGTCGATGGTGCGGCGGATCAGCTCCAGTTTCCAACGTGAGCGGACGTAATCGGCAGCCTTGGCATTGCCACCGTTTTGTAACGCACGGCGCGTTGGGATTTGATAACGTCCCGCCCCGTGGGTGTAGAACTCTTCGTGATAGGCGTAAGTTTCGCCGTTCAGGCTGAGATTGCCCGTAGGAGGAAGACTGACGTCCTTTACGCCCTTGGTCATCTTCGCCAGCACAGCGATCGCTTCCGTCACCGCTTTTTCTACGTCCGGGTCGAGCAGATCGAAGAACGGAGCCCGGGGAATGCCGAGCCGTAAGCCCGAGATCGGCTGCTTCATCGCGGCCACGTAATCTTCCCTGGGATGTTCGACGCTGCCGATGTCCAGCTTGTCGTAGCCCGCCATTACGGTAAGCAGCATGGCGGCGTCTTCGACCGTTCGGGTCAACGGTCCGCAGTGGTCGAGCGAATAGGTCAGCGGCACAACCCCGCGAATCGAGACCAGCCCGTACGTCGGTTTCAATCCGACCGTCGAGCAATACGAAGCCGGCGTGCGAATCGACCCGCCGGTATCGGTTCCGAGCGCGCCGAAACACAAATCGGACGCGACCGCCGCGGCCGAGCCTCCGGACGACCCGCCGGGATTTCGTTCCAGCGCCCAGGGATTACGCACCGGTCCGAAATAGCTGGTGGCGGAAGTTCCTCCGAAAGCAAACTCGTGCAGGTTGGCTTTGCCGATGAAAATCGCACCGGCAGCTTTCAATTTCTTCACGACCTCCGCGTCTTCTTTCGGAATCCGATCGTCAAACACGGCGCTGGCTGCCGTGGTTCGGACGCCGGCGGTATCGATGTTGTCCTTGAGGGCGATCGGGATACCGTGAAGGGGACCACGGAATTTTCCGGCCTTCTGTTCGGCTTCCAGCTCCTTCGCCTGTGCGAGCGCATAATCGCGCATCACGGTAATGAAGGCGTTCACCTTCGGGTTGTAGGTTTGAATGCGGACAAGGCATGCCTCGACGAGCTGCGTGGGCGTAACGGAGCGCGCATGGATACGCGCGGATGCCTCGGCCAGGCTCAGTTTAGTGAGGTCGTTACTCGAATCTTGGGACGTTTGCGGAGAGCTTTTAGAGATCTGCGCGGCGACCGCGCCGGCGACGGATATCGCGAAACCCCGCCGGGTGATGTCTTGCATAGGTTAATAGCTTACTAATTTTATTCTTCAGGCGGCGTCCGTCATCTTATCGATGACGAGACGGGCGATGCGTTCGCGATGAAACGTCGCATCGCCGAACGCGATCTCACTGGCCTTCGCGCGCCGGTAGTAAAAGTGGATGTCGTTTTCCCAGGTAAAGCCCATGCCGCCCTGCACCTGGATGCCGCGATTTCCGACCTCGCGGCAGACGTCGCTCGCATACGCCTTGGCGACGCTGACCGCCGCGCGCGCATCGGACGCGCCGTTTTCAAAAGCCCATGCCGCATAGTAAGTGGCCGAACGGGAGCTCTCCGTCCACAGAAGCATGTCGGCGCACTGATGTTGCACGGCCTGATACTGGCCGATGGGCTTGCCGAACTGCTTGCGCGTCTTGGCATACTCGACGGCGATTTCCAGAGTCCGCTGCATCACGCCGGTCATTTCGGCGCAGATCGTTACCGTGGCGATGTCCAGCGCGCGGTCCAGCGCTCGGCGCGCCGCGTCGCCTTTCGCGATAAGCTCGCCACTCGCGTGATGGAACACGACTTTGCACAGATTGCGCGTCAAATCCATGGCCGGCATCGGTGTGATTGCGGTGTTTCTGGCTTCGACACAGTAAAGCCCCAGATCGCCGCCGTCGCGGGCGGCCACAACAAATAGGTCCGCAACGCCCGCATCGGCGACGAACATCTTCTCTCCGTCGAGCGCCGGCATCTTCACAGAATCGGGGCTCCAGCTTGCGTCCGATTCCAGCAGCGCCACGGTGGCTGTGCGCGATCCGTCCGCGATTTCGGCCAAATGTTGGGTCGAGCCGGCGGCTTGAATGGCGCTTGCCGCGAACACATTCGAAAGAAAGGCACCGGGCACCAGAGCGCGTCCCATTTCCTCAGCGAGCGCGGCCAATTCCACCATGCCGAGTCCCATGCCGCCCGATTCCTCCGAAATCAGGACGCTGAGAAAGCCCTGATCCGCCATGTGCCGCCACAGCGTTTCGTCGTGAGCCGTACCGGTTTCCGAGATCCGGCGGACTTCGCTCATGGGGCACTCGGCCGCGAAGAACCTGCGTGCGTTGTTCTTCAGGATCTGTTGAGATTCGCTCAGGCCGAATTGCATGGCTAGTAGCTCTTCGGCAATCCGAGCACAAAATGCCCGATGATATTGCGCTGAATCTCGGACGTACCGGCTTCGATGGTGTTTCCGCGGCTCCGCAAGTAGCCGTAAGCCCATTGGCCGTCGTCGAACGCGTCGCAGGCGCCCTGGGCAAGCTGGCCGTACGGTCCCAGAATCTCCATCGCGACTTGCTGTAGCCGCTGGTTCAGCTCGCTCCAGAAGATTTTCTGAATCGAGCCTTCCGGCCCTGGGACTCCGGTTTCGTTGATCCTGCTGAACGCGCGCATCTGGTTGCATCGCATCACTTCGATTTCGGCATAACACTGTGCCAGCTTTTGCCGGATCACCGGGTCTTCGGTCGCAGGCCGGCCGTTCCGCTGAATCCCACGGGCGATCTCGACGAGGCGATTAAAGTTGCGCCGGTAGTTCACCTGAAGCGCGGCGCCGAACGTGCCCCGTTCATGCATCAACGTTCCCATGGCGACTTTCCAGCCGTCGTTGACTTTGCCAAGAACATTTTCAATGGGAACGCGCACGTCGCGGAAGAAGATTTCGCCAAACTCGCTTTCCCCGCTCATCTGTTTCAGGCCGCGAACCTCGACGCCCGGACTTTTCATGTCGACCAGAAGTACGGTCAGGCCCTGGTGCTTGGGCGCCGAAGGATCGGTCCGGACCACGAGCTCACACCAATCGGCGGCCCAGCCGTAACTGGTCCAGCACTTGTGCCCGTTGACGACGAAGTGGTCTCCGTCGAGTTTCCCTTCGGTCGAGAGCGACGCCAGATCGCTGCCGGCATTCGGTTCTGAAAATCCCTGGCACCAGATCTCTTCCGCGCTCAGGATTCTTTGCAGGAATCGTTGCTTTTGCGCCGCGGTGCCGAAGGCGATGATGGTCGGTCCAACCAAGCCGAGCCCGAGGACATTGGCCATCGGCGGCGCCTCCGCGCGAGCCATCTCTTCTATGAAGATCACCTGCTCCATCAGAGATGCGCCGCGGCCGCCGTATTCCTTGGGCCACGAGATACCGGCCCAGCCCGCGTCGAATAATTTCTTCTGCCAGGCGCGGAGATAGGCGAAGCGACCCTCCATCGACTCTTCCGCGTTACGGCGCTTCACCCAATCTTTAGGAACATTCGCCGTGAACCAGGCGCGCACTTCATCTCGGAACGCCAACTCCTGAGGAGTTAAGTTGAGATCCACGGGGATGTCCTTCGAAGGTCGAGTTTATCACCTTGGACACGATCCGCTTGCTGGCGCGCGCGGTTCTGTGACGGGGACTCTAGATCGGTCCTGCACTGGCGTCAGGACCCGCTCACTGGCGTTCACGGCTCGGGGCGAGTTTCTTGGTGGAGCCCGACGGGCTCTCGTACAGACTCTCCGCGCGGTTCTGTGTCGCGACCCTACATCGGTCCCGCACCACCGAGCCGCGCGCGCCAGCAAGCGGGTCTTGATGTGTCTCTCAACCTGCGGACACGGTTCAACCAGGGCTCTTGCAGAGCGCCGGGACGCGGCTGGTGGATCCCGACCTGCTCTCCTACCGATTCTCGCGCCGTCCTTAGAACGTCGAGTCGATCACTTTGGACGCGATCCGCTTGCTGGCGCGCGCGGTTCTGTGCCGGGCACCCGTACCACCGAACCGCGCGCGGTAGCGAGCGGGTCCAGACGTGTCTCCAGAGCCCCAGTCGCGGACACTATCGAGGGGCGTCGAGGCCAGTAATAGGGCTAGACGGCGAGTTCGCCTTTGTATAGCATGTCTTTCAAAACGAACTTCGCCTTGAGACTCATGCGGCCGAATTGGGTGACGAACGTCACCTCTTTGTCTTCGGGTTTCAACGCCAGCATGTCTTTCGAAAAGCCAAACCAGACTGTTCCATAGCTCGCCGATGGCGGCTGCTGTACGATTCCCGGCTGAACATCGCGCTTGGTCTTCGGCTGGAGCGCCGTCACCCCTTTGAGACGGTCGAGCGTTTCCTGAGTGGATTGCTGCGAGTTCGAATCGTCGTCCTGCGATTGCTGCCTGCGGCGGCTGCCTGTGTTCACCGGAATGCCGCTGACGCTGATCACGTAATGATCCTTAAACGCCTCAGGAAATTGCTGCGATTTGAGAGCTTCCATCACGGGTTTTGCGGTTTCCCAACGCACTGTGCCTCGGTAGTTCTGCGAGGGCATTCCTCCGCCATGGCGACCCATTCCGCCGCCGCCCATGCCCCCGCCGAGAGGACCGCCCATGCCGCCACCCATTCCACCTCCCATGCCGCCGCGTTGCCGTCCCATGCCACCGCCTTGCCCGTCCACGGCGACCGATGCAGTGACCTCTTTTGCCCAGGGGGATTTCGAGGTGAGCTGATCGATCTCCTGGCTGGACCATTCGGATGGGTCTTTCTTGTTCCAGAAATCGGAGCTGGCTGCGTAGACACGGCTCAAACTACTTACGCCGGCTGCAAGCGCCAGGATTTCCCGCCTGCTCGGTTCTCTGCGCATAGATTTCTCCTTACTGAATCGAGACGTAATCCGGCAGGGCCAAGGTTGCTTGAACAATCATGTGAACCTGCCTGTAAACCTTCTTGGCGAAATCGCGTCCTACGTCTTTCGTTTTCGGAATCGCTGTGTGCCCTTGACCGCCGCCCAGCGAAGCAGCGCGCCGGGCAACAACTTCATTCCCGCGACGATCAGCTTGTATCGCCAGCCCGGGATCACGAACAGCCTTCCCTCATCAAAGCCGCGCAGCGAATCGTTGACCACGAAATCCGCCGTCATCCAAAGAGAACTCGGGATGGCGCTGCGGTCGACGTGAAGCACGTCATGAAACTCAGACAAGGTAAACCCGGGGCACAGGGCTTGCACCTTCACCGGCGATCCCTTGGCTGCGAGTTCGATGGCGATCCCTTCGGTGAAGCTGTTCATCCACGTTTTGGTTGCGTTGTAGCTGACGCTTCCCGGCGCCTGCGAGAAGCCCGCGACCGATGCCACATTGATAATGCCCCCCACGCCGCGCGGGACAAGATTCTCAAGCGCCGCGTGCATCAGCCGCAACGTGGCCAGGACGTGGAGGCGGTGCATTTCCTCTTGACGGCGAATATCCGACTCGACGAAATAGCCGTGAGCTCCGAAGCCGGCGTTATTCACGAGAAGCCCCAAATTGGCCGATGTCCGGATGCGCTGGGCGACGGCGTCGATACCTGAATCGAGCGTCAGATCCGCGACCATGGTCTGGCCGGCCACATGATACGTATCGGCAAGCTCTGCCGCGAGGGATCGAAGACGGTCTTCACGCCGGGCGATCAGCAGCAGGTCGTAGCCTCGTGCGGCGAGTTTGCGGGCGAAGGTCGCGCCGATGCCGCTGGAGGCGCCCGTGATGACGGCTAATGGGCGATCAGGCACTTTCTTTGGCCTCAAAGCGATGTCCGCGCGCCGCCCATTCCGCCCCAGCCAGAACCAGCATCGATGCGAGGAATCCCAGGAAGATCAGGGCGACCGAATATTGGAACACGTGGTACTCGTTTTCAAGTTTCCGCTGAAACCACGGCCAAACCAGCTTATTGATGTATTTCAAGAGCTCGAGTAGGACGCCGACGCCGATCGCCGCGGCGATCACCCGGTTCATAGGAGGCCGGCCGTTCGGAAGGAAAAAATAAATCAGGAAAAGCACCAGCACGGCCATGGGGACGGCGGCGAGCTTAAAGAAAAGGCCCGGCAGCAGCGATCCGAAGACCCCTTTAAGCGAGGTCTGATTCATCGCCGTGAGCAGCATCGACAGCATTGCCAGCACGCCGCATGCGAAGACCAGGCCCAGACTGACGAGTTGGTTGCGGAAAAAGCTCCGATTCCTGGGAATGCCCCAGGCCCGATTCAGTGCGACTTCCAGCGGTTCGAAGATCCCGTTGGCGGTGAACAAGAGCAGAATCACGGACGCGATTTCAATGGACCCGTGTGGCGGCAGATTTTCGTGCTGGCCTCGGGTGTACAGAAAATTGGTGAAGGACTCCGGAAAATAGTCTTGCAGGGCGAGCTGGATGGCGGCGATCGTCGTGCGCTCATTGAGGAATCGCCGGGAGACGGACATGGTCACAATCAGGAACGGGTAAAAGGACAGCAGCACGTTCGCGGCGACCGAGAAGGCGTACACATGGACTTCGGTCTGCATCCAGTAGCGAAATGTCGGTGTGAGCGCGCGGACGAGTCCCATTTCTTCAGAAGCGTATGTACCTAGAGTAGTCTAGAGGCAGGTGCATGTCGTTCTCATTTCCACCTATGAGCTGGGCCATTCGCCGTTCGGTCTCGCGTCTCCGAAAGCGTGGCTCGTGCGCGACGGCCATCAGGTTCGCGCTGTCGACCTAACCGTCGAGCGGTTACCCGAACCGGAGATTCAACAGGCCGATCTGATCGCGTTCTATTTGCCGATGCATACCGCGACGCGGCTGGCGCTGCCGGTGATCGAGCGTGTGAGACGTCTGAATCCCACCGCCCGTCTGGCAGCTTATGGCTTGTACGCTCCCCTGAACGCCGATCTGCTGCGCGGTCTGGGCGTCGACGCGATCGCGGGCGGAGAGTTCGAAGGCGCTCTCGTTAAGCTTGCTCGCGGCGAGACCGTCGGCGAAATCTCGCTCGAACGTCTCGAATTTCTCACGCCCGATCGGAGTGATAGGGACAGCGGGTACGCTCGTCTGCATCACCTTGGTGAAAGCAAACAGGTCGCGTATACCGAGGCGTCGCGCGGATGCAAGCATCTCTGCCGTCACTGCCCGATCGTGCCGGTGTATCGGGGCCAATTTCGCGTGATTCAACGCGATGTTGTGCTCGCCGACATTCGCCAGCAGGTCGCGGCTGGAGCGCGGCACGTCACCTTCGGCGATCCGGATTTTTTCAACGGTCCGGCCCATGCCGAAAGAATCGTCAAAGCTCTACACGCCGAATTTCCGGAAGTCACTTACGACGCGACGATAAAAGTCGAGCATCTGGTGAAGCATCGCGATTTGCTCGGCGTGTTGCGCGAATCGGGTTGTGTATTGATCACCAGCGCGGTCGAATCCGTGGACGACTCGGTGCTGGCAAAGCTCGAAAAAAACCACACGCGCGACGATTTCTTCGAAGCTGTGCGTTTGACGCGTGAGGCCGGCCTGGCGCTCCAGCCGACGTTCATCGCCTTTACGCCGTGGACGACCATCGAAGGCTATCGCGAACTGCTCCGCGTAATTCGGGAGCTGGATCTGGTGGAGAACGTCGCGCCGGTGCAGCTCGCGCTGCGGTTGCTGGTGACCACCCATTCACGATTGCTGGAATTGCCGGAAGTGCAGGCCGCGATCGGTCCGTTTGATCCCAAATCTCTGGTTTATCCGTGGAAGCACGCCGATCCGGAGGTCGATTCGCTCGCCCGAAGAGTTTTCCGGCTGGTTCACGAGAAGCAGGATCGCTTGCGCAGCGAAGTTTTTGCGGAAATCGCTACGCTAGCCGGCTTAAGTCTGGAAAATTTCGATCTGGTCCCGCGCGCGGCGATTCCGTATCTGGACGAGCCCTGGTACTGTTGAGCGGAACCAACCGAGGCGCAGGTTGCGCTTCTATGAAGAAACGGGTTCTCCTGTTCGCCGCCACCACCGGTTACCAGGTCCGCTCGTTCGCCGATGCGGCGGCGCGCCTGGAAATCGATCTGGCCCTGGCCACGGATCGCTGCCATATCCTGGACGATCCGTGGGGTGACCATGCCGTGCCGGTGAGCTTCGACGATACGCCGGTGGATGTGGACGCGCTGAAGCAGCGCGGTCCGTTCGATGGCGTGGTTGCTGTCGGGGATCGGCCGGCCGTCGTGGCGGCGCAGGCGGCCTGGAGCATGGGTCTGAGATTCAGCCCGCCCGGCGCTGTTCGTGCCGCGAAGAGCAAGTTCCTGGCGCGGGAGCGCTTTAAGAAGGCCGGACTCCTGACGCCGGCGTACCGGCTGCTCGAAGACGGCGTCGAGCCAACTCGCTACCCGAGCGTCCTGAAACCGATCGGTCTATCCGCCAGCCGGGGCGTAATTCGCGTCGACAATCGCGCCGAGTTCGTGACCGCTCTCGCGCGAATCCGGGCCCTGCTCGATCACGAAACCGATCGGTCAATTCAAGTCGAAGATTTCATACCGGGGCGCGAGTTCGCACTCGAAGGATTGGTTACCGGTGGGCGGCTTCAGGTTCTGGCGCTGTTCGATAAGCCGGACCCGCTCGACGGGCCGTTTTTCGAGGAGACGATTTATTTGACACCCTCTCGTGAGCCGGCTGCCGTCCAGGACGCGATTGTTGAAACGACGCAGCGGGCGGTGGCGGCGCTCGGTTTGACCCATGGTCCGGTGCATGCCGAGATGCGGGTAAATCAAGCCGGCGTGTGGATGCTGGAAATCGCAGCGCGGCCCATCGGTGGGCTTTGTTCGCGGGTTCTCAAGTTCGACCCCGAGGCGTCCCTTGAGGAAGTGATCCTGCGCCACGCGATCGGCGAGGATGTCTCCGAATACCGTTTGGCGTCCGGGGCGCATGGCGTCATGATGATTCCCATTCCGCGGGCGGGAGTCTACACGGGCATAAACGGGCTTGACCTGGCCCGCGCAACGGCTGGCATCGAGGATGTCGTGATTTCCGCTAAGGAGGGCCAGATGATGGTCCCGCTGCCGGAAGGCGCGAGTTATTTGGGCTTTATTTTCGCTCGCGGCGGGACCTCGCAGCAGGTGGACGCGGCGTTACGCGAATGTCATTCGATGCTCGAGTTTAAATTAGTCACTTCTCTTCCCGTCGTATCATAGGAAATTGTGAATGTTTCTATTCTGGGCACCGGCTATGTCGGCCTTACGACCGGTGTTTGTCTTGCATTTCTAGGCCACAAAGTCACTTGCGCCGACGCGGACCCCCGCAAGATCGAGATGCTCGAGAACGGCGAGATACCGTTTCACGAGCCGTATCTCGCTGAATTACTCGGTGAGGCGCGGCCCAATCTTTTATTCACGACCGACTATGCGAAAGCGATCCCCGGCGCGCAGGTGATCTTTATCGCGGTCGGCACTCCTCCTGGACCGAACGGCGCGCCTGACTTGAAATATCTTCAGTCGGCCGCGCGTGGGATCGGCGAATATCTCACGGCAAGCTTCACCGTGGTCGTGAACAAGTCGACCGTGCCAATCGGCAGCGGAAACTGGGTCGGTTCGCTGGTGCGCGACGCCTACGAACAGCGCAACGGGCAGAAAGCCGACGGCCGGTTCGCGGTCGCGTCGAACCCGGAATTTCTCCGCGAAGGAAGCGCTCTGCACGACAGCCTTTATCCGGACCGGGTAGTGATCGGCACGGATGAACAGCAAACGGCGGAAGTGCTGTACACGCTGTACCGGCCGATACTCGATCAGACATTCAAGTCCCCTTCGTACCTTCCCCGACCGGAAGAATTAGGCGCGGTACCGCTGATTTCAACCGATCTTGCATCGGCGGAGTTAATCAAGTACGCTGCCAACGCGTTCCTGGCGCTAAAGATCAGCTACATCAACGAAATCGGTCTGCTGTCTGAGAAAGTCGGCGCCGATATCGTCCAGGTGGCCCGCGGAATGGGGCTGGACGCACGCATCGGCACGCGATTCCTGCAGGCCGGCATCGGTTGGGGCGGCTCGTGTTTTGGAAAAGATACCGCGGCGCTGATCGCGACGGCGGGCGAGTACGGACTTCAGATGCCCATCGTCGGCGCGGCGCGCGAAGTGAACAAACATCAGCGCGAGCGCGTGGTCGAAAAGCTTCTGGCCGAGTTGAGAATTCTGAAAGGCCG
>Ga0070731_10001222_pt1 | contig 27723 bp, 32 predicted proteins | sample Coa_R1_2_FD_66448 | JGI IMG/M metagenome (GOLD analysis project Ga0070731, IMG submission 66448) | Surface soil microbial communities from Centralia Pennsylvania, which are recovering from an underground coalmine fire - Coalmine... | ecosystem: Environmental > Terrestrial > Soil > Unclassified ... | reverse complement strand
CTGCCGGCACACGTCGCCTTCGTCCCGATCGACTTCGATCGCGAACGGCTGGAGGATGCGATGGCGCGTGCCGGCCTTCGTGCGGACGCACGGACGTTTTTCCTGTGGGAAGGCGTCACGAACTACCTGTCCGCCGACGCGGTCGATGCGACCGTTCGGTGGGTGGCGCGCGCCGGCGCCGTCGAAAGCGAGCTCGTCTTCACCTACGTTCATCGCGGCATCCTCGACGGTTCGGTCCGCTTCGAGGGGGCGCACGAAGGCACGACGATCGTTCGCCGGGCGGGCGAGCCGTTCACGTTCGGCTTCGACCCCGCGATGATTCCCGCCTATCTCACCGCGCGCGGCCTGGAGCTCGTCGAGGACGTCGGCGCGCCCGAGTACCGGTCGCGCTATCTCCACCCGCTCGGGCGGGAAATGAAGCTCTGGGAGTTCTACCGGGCCGCACGGTCCCGCATCGGCGCGATTCGCGTCCGACCGGTGCGCGAGGGGGACATCGCGCGCTGCCACGCCATACGACGTGAAGTGTTCGTCGCCGAGCAAGGCGTTTCCGTCGAGGACGAGATGGACGCCCACGATGCCGTGTCGACGCACTTCGTGGCGCTCCAGGCGGACGAGGTCATCGGCACCGCGCGTCTGCGGCCGCTCGCGGACGGGACGCTCAAGGCCGAGCGCGTGGCCGTACGCCGTCCGTTTCGCCGCCGCGGCGCCGGGGGCGCCCTGATGCGCGCGCTCGAGGATGCCGCCCGCGAGCGAGGCGAGCTCGTCCTGAACGCACAGACGGCCGTCGTGCCGTTCTACGAGCGGCTCGGCTACCGCTGCGAAGGACCGGAGTTCGTCGAGGCCGGCATCCCGCACCGCGCGATGCGGAAGCGCCTCGGCGTCACCTGAACTTCCGCTCCGGCCACCAGGGATAGAACTCGGGCATGTCCGAGCTCGGCCGGAGCGTGAAGCGCGGCGGCCGCTTCTCGAGGAACGCCGTGACGCCCTCGCGCGCGTCGGCGGAGCGCCCCATCCAGTAGATGCAGCGCGAGTCGACCTTGTGCGCCTCCATCGGGTGGTCGAGGCCAAGGCCGTGCCAGAGGAGCTGGCGCGCGAGCGCGACCGACATCGCGGACGTGTTGTCGGCGATCTCGCGCCCGAGCGCGCGCGCCGTGTCGAGGAGCGTCTCCGGCGCGACGACGCGGCTCACGAGCCGCGCGGCGCGCGCCTCCTCCGCCGGGAACAGGCGGCCCGTGAAGACCCACTCCGCCGCCTGCGCGATGCCGACGACGCGCGGGAGGAACCAGCTGCTGCACGCCTCCGGCACGATGCCGCGGCGCGCGAAGACGAATCCCATCCGTGCGGTCGTGGAGGCGATGCGCACGTCCATCGGGAGCGTCATCGTGATGCCGACGCCGACCGCGGGCCCGTTGATGGCCGCGATGACCGGCTTCTTCGACTCGTAGATGCGCAGCGTGACGAGGCCGCCGCCGTCGCGGTGCTCCTCGATCGCCTCCGGGGCGTGGAACGTCCCGCCGCCACTCGAGAGATCCGCGCCCGCACAGAACGCGCGCCCGGCGCCCGTGACGATGATCGCACGCACGGCATCGTCGGCGTCGGCGCGCTCGAAGGCGTCGAGGATCTCGTGCATCATCCGGGTGGTGAACGCGTTCAGCTTCTCCGGACGGTTGAGGGTGATCGTGAGGAGACCGTCCGCTATGTCGTAGAGGATCTGCTCGTAGTTCATCGTGACTCCACGCGCTTCAGCTCGAAGTCGAAGTGCTCGACGGTCCCGCCGTCGTCGAGCGCGACCGCGTATCGCCACGCACCGTTCGTCGGGATGAGGCGCTCCGCAGTGACCTGGCCGCGGCGCCCGCCGGGCGCCTCGACGCGGTCTCCGATGTGAATGCGTCCGGCTGGCGGCTGCATCGCTAGCGCCCGATCGCCTCGACATGGAACGTGTGGATGGCGGGATCGCCCGGCAGCCGGGCGACGAACGACGTCGTGCCGCCGGGCGGGATGTCCTGCGGGGTCGGGTAGAGCTCCGTCGCCGCGATGCGCACGCCGGCGTCGTCCAGGCCCTCGACGGTCACCTTCACGTCCCGGCTCGTTCCCGTGCCGGTGTTGCGCACCGACGATTCGACGACCCACTCCTTGCCGTCAGTGCTGCGATGCGGGTCGATCGGTCCGATCTCGAAGTGTGGGGCGCCGGAGGGCGGCAGCGCGGACTCCGTGAGCGGCGGCGGAGGCGGTTGTGGCGGAGGTGGCGCCGGCGGCGCCGGGGACCGGCACGCGGCGAGGAGGATCGCGAGCGCGAGCGCCCTCGCGCTCAGGGCGCGACCTCGGCCGCGGCACCCGACAGCACCGCCTCACCGCGCTCGGTCTTCGCGGTGAGGACGATCTTCCCGGGCGCGATCTGCCACATGTCGGTCGTGATCGTCTCGCCGGGGAACACCACGCCCGAGAAGCGGACCTCGAACGACTTCAAGCGCTCCGGATTCCGGTCGCACCATGCCTCGAGGAGCGCGCGGCCGGCGAAGCCAAAGGTGCAGAGCCCGTGCAGGATGGGCCGGTCGTAGCCGCCCATCTTCGCGAAGTCCGGGTCCGCATGGAGCGGGTTCATGTCGCCCGAGAGACGGTAGAGCAGGGCCTGCTGGGGGAGCGTCTTCGCCGAGATCGACTTGTCCGGCTTCCGGTCGGGCGGGACGTTGCGCGGGCCGCTCGGGCCGCGGTCGCCGCCGAAGCCACCCTCGCCGCGCGCGAAGATGCCGGACGTGTTGCGGAAGAGAAGGCGGCCCTTCTCGTCGACGCTCTCGGTCTCGACGACGACCAGCGCGGCTTTCACCTTGTCGTAGATCGCCTTGATCGTCGGGGTGGTCGTGATCCTGCCGCTCGTCGGGATCGGCGCGTGCAGCTCGATCCGTTGTTCACCGTGCAGCACGAGCGCGGGGTTCACCTCCATCGCGCCGCCCAGGTTCAGCATGGCGGGAAAGGACGGGATGACGGCGAACGTGGGGAGCACCTTCAGGTCGCGCTCGTAGGTGAACTGCAGGTCTTCGGTTCCACAGCCCACACCGAGCGCGTAGAGCATCACGTCGCGCTCCGTAAAGGTATGCGTGACCGCGCCGAGCTTCCGTCCGATCGCCTTCAGGTCGACTGGCATGCGGCGCAGATCACAACGATCGACGACTCACGTCAAGACCACGGAGGCCGTGCGCGAGCACCGGACGGGCCCCCGGATGAGATTGACCGTCCCGACGCCGCGGCCGTAGAACCCGCGGCGTGAGCGGTCCGCTGGCGGGGAAGAGCGCCGTCGTCACAGGTGCGTCGAGCGGCATCGGCGCGGCGACGGCGCGCGCCCTCGCCGCGGCGGGCGCCGCCGTCACGCTCGGCGCGCGGCGGGTGGACCGCCTCGAGTCGCTCGCGACCGAGCTCCGCGGGACCGGCGCCGCCGTCGCACTGCAGCGTACGGACATGAGACGTGAAGCCGACGTCTGCCGGCTCGTCGCGGTCGCGCGCGAGCGCTTCGGCGGCGTCGACGTGCTCGTCAACAACGCCGGGCTCGGTCACGCCGCGCCGCTCTCGTCCTCGCCGACCGAGCCGTGGCGCGAGATGCTCGAGGTGAACGTGCTCGGCCTCTGCATCGCGACCCGCGAGGCGATCCAGGACATGGAGCGCCGCGGCGTCGCCGGACATGTCGTGCACGTGTCGTCCATGGCGGGGCACCGCATCCCCGGCCCGGACGCCGGGGTCTACGCGGCGACGAAGTTCGCCGTGCGCGCGCTCACCGAGGGGCTGCGCCAGGAGCTGCGCGCGCGGAAGAGCCCGATCCGCGTGACGGCGATCTCGCCGGGCTACGTCGAGACCGAGTTCGCCGAGATCTTCAGCGGCCGGCCCGGCGCCGACGCCGCGCTCGCCGCCCGCCTGCGCACGCTCGAGCCCCGCGACGTGGCGGAGGCCGTCCTCTGGGTCGTTACGCGTCCGGCGCACGTCCAGGTGCACGACGTGCTCCTCCGTCCTACGGAGCAGAAGAACTAGATCACACCGCGCGCACGCGGCGCAGGAACGTCAGCGTCCGCTCCCACATCGGCTCGAGCACGTCCGTCAGCTCGTGGCCGGACTCCATGACGACGAGCTCGCGGCGCTCCGGGCGCTTGCGCGTGAACGCGCTCACCGCGTCGAGGGGCACGGCCTCGTCGAAGCGACCCGCGAACGCGAGCGCCGGTGTCGGTGGATCCGGCTCTTCGGGCCAGCGTCGGCCATCGTCGAGGATGTCGAAGGCGAGCGGCGCCTCGCTCCCGCGCCCGTAGTGGAACACGGGCGCGACCCGGCGCGTCCGCCACGCCGCCACCGCGGCCGGGCCGATGCGCGCCTCCCAGCGCTGGACGAAGCCGAACGCGGGCGCGAAGAGCACGAGCGCGCGCACGCGGTCCGCGTGGCACGACGCGACGAGCGTCGCCAGGTACCCGCCGAGGCTCGAGCCGAGCAGCACGGCGGGCTCGGATGGGAGCGCCCGCTCGACGATCCCGAGCATGCTCGAGATCGTCAGGTGCGTGAAGTCGGGCGCGAGCTGCGGCACCTCGACGGTCGCGCCGAGCGCGCGCAGGCGGGCGGCGAAGAACGTCGCCTTCGTGCTCGCGGGTCCCGACGCGAAGCCGTGGAGGTAGAGGAACACGCCCTCGCCGGACTACTCGTCCGGGCCGCCGCGGCGCAGGAACCGGCGCCCGAGGCGCTCGTGCGGACGGAGCGCCGCCAGCTTCTGCTGCTGATCCGGCGTGAGCTGGTTCTTCAGGCGGATGAGAAGTGTCAGGTGCGCCTGCTTCATCTGGCGCTCGATGTCCATCACCTCGGCCGCGCGCGCGAGCGCCGCCTTCTCGTCGATCTTGTTCTCGGCGAGGAGCTTGCGCAGCGCCTCCGACTTCTCTTCGAGCCCCCAGCGCAGCTCGAGCACCTTCTGGTGCGTCGCGGTCATCTCCTTCGTGATCGCGTCGCGCTGCTCCCCCGTGAGCCCGATGTCGCGCTGGTGCTCCATCACGAGCCCGGGCAGGAAGAGCTCCTGCAGGAATGCCGGCGGTCCCATCGGCGCTCCGCTCATCTCGTCGGCGTGCGCGCGGAGAGGGACCGCCAGGCCGAGGAGCATGACGACGATCGCGAGTGTCTTCATACACGCATCCTTCCGTCGTCTCGGCGCGTCGACTCGTCGGTCCAGCCGGAGCCGAGATCGATGCAGCCGAGGTCGCCCTCGGAGCAGCCGGGCAGGTCGACGAGGTCCGAGCCGGTCGAGAAGAGCAGCGTGTCGGTCGGCGTCGAGAACGTTCCGAGCGCCGCGATCGCGTCGGCCGTGAGCGGCGCGGGCGCCGGCGAGCGGCCGATCCAGAGGAAGAGCGCGGCGGCCGCGGCGAGCGGCGCGACGACGGCCACCCATCGCTCGACCCGCCGGACGCGCGCCCGCGGCGTCGCGCGCAGGACGCGCGCCGCGAGCGCCGGCGACGGCACGTCGATCGCCGACGCGTCGAGCGCAGCATCCAGGCGTGCGGCCGCGTCGTGATGGCGGCGCGCCTCGGGCGAGCGGGCGAGCAGCGCCAACGCAGCGTCGCGCTCCACAGCCGGCCAGCGCGCGGGATCGGCGCCGTACGCGTCGAGGATCGCGTGCAGACGCGTCGGTGTCATGCCGCGCCCTCCGCTTCCGCGCGGAGCCGGGCGCGCAGCGTCCGCCGTCCGCGAGCCAGGAGCGACTCGAGCGCCTCGATGCTCACGTCCATCACCTCGGCCGCCTCGATGTTCCGGAGCCCCTGGTAGTGACAAAGCACGATCGCGATCCGCTGCTGCGGCGGCAGGGCGGCGAGCTCCGCGTTCACGCGTTGCCCCAGTGCGGCCCGCTCGAGCAGCGTGACCACGGACGGCGTCGGATCGACCGGCTCGGGCGCCGCGTCGAGCGGTGCTTCGCGGCGGCGGGCGATTCGATCGAGGCAGAGGTTGAGGGCGATACGATGGAGCCACGTGCCGAGGCGCGCGCGGGGCTCCCAGCGACGCGCGTTCGTCCACAGGCGGAGGAAGACCTCCTGCGCGACGTCCTCGGCGTCGGTGGCATTGCCGAGCGTCCGCGCCGCGAAGGCGACGATCCGTCCCAGGTGCCGCTCGACGAGCGCCCGGCACGCTTCCTGGTCGCCACGAGCGACCCGGCGCATGAGTGTCTCATCGGCTTCCTCCATCGGGGCGCCCCGCGCCCACCGCGGTCATAACGGCGGCGCGGGGCATCGTCGATGGACCCCTTACTGGCCCGTCGGGGCTTCCCCACCACCGCGGTGACAGCCCCGTCCGTGGTGCGGAACCGCCTCGAGCTCGGCGAGGGTCACCTTACCGTCACCGTTGGTGTCCGCTTTGGCGAAGCGATGCTGCATCCTCGCCTGCTTCACGAGCTGCACGAAGGTCTGGAACTCGGCCGGCGAGAGCGCGCCGTCGCCGTCCGCATCCGCCTGGGCGAAGAGCGCCGCGCGTTCCTGAGCGAACTGCTGCCGGAACGCACCCCCGCCGCCGGCAAAAGCCGGCGCTGCGGCGAGAGCGAGTGCGCCGGCGAGCATCCAGTTCCGAAGTGACATGCGATCCTCCCTTTTTGTTCGTCGGACATCCGTTCAACGGACGAGCAGGGGGATTCCGTCGGGGAAGGGCTAGTAGCCGTCGATCGTCGCGAGCCGCTCGCGGTGCCAGGTGGGGTCGCCGAACGCGACCTCGTTCCAGCGCGCGCGCTTGAACCAGAGATGGAGGTCGTGCTCCCAGGTGAACCCGATGCCACCGTGCATCTGCACGGAGCGGTTCGCGGTGCCGCTGTAGACGTCGCCGAGGCGCGCCTTCGCGATCGCCGCGGCGCGCGGCGCCTCGCGCGGGCGGTGGTCGAACGCCCAGGCGGCGTACCAGACGAGCGCGCGCGCCGGCTCCACCTCGCTCACCATCTCGGCCGCCATGTGCTTCAGCGCCTGGAACGAGCCGATCGGCCGGCCGAACTGCTGCCGCACCTTGGCATACTCGACCGCCATCTCGAGCGTCCGTGCCGCCCCGCCCAGACTGTCCGCCGCGATCAGGATGGCGGCGAGATCGAGGAGGCGCGTGAGGAGCATTCCGCCCCGGTCCGCGCCCCCGACGAGCGCATCCGTCCCGACCGCGACGTCGCGCAACTCGACGTCCGCGACGCGGCGCGTGAGGTCGATCGATTCCTGCGGTCGGACGCCAACGCCGGCCGCCGTCGTCTCGACGAGGAAGAGCGACGTCTTCGCCCGTCCCGTGGACGCGGCGACGAGCATCACGTCCACGCCCGGCATGCCGGGCACCAGCGGCACGGTGCCCGTGAGCCGCCAGCCACCGCGCACCCAGCGCGCGCGGAGAGGCGCACCGTCGGGGACGTACCCGACCGTCGCGAACTGCTCGCCCGCGATCAGGCCCGGCAGCCAGCGGCGGCGCTGGGCTGCGCTCCCGCCACGGAGCAGCGCGGCGATCACGAGCTGCGTCCAGACGTACGGACCGGGCGTCGCCGCGCGACCGAGCTCCTCGCACACGAGCGCGAGCTCGAGCGTGCCGAGCCCGAGGCCGCCCTCCTTTTCCGGGACCGCGAGTCCCATCCATCCGAGCTCGGCCATCTTCGCGTAGAGCGCGCGGGGGATCCCGTCCGCAGTCTTCGCCGCCTCGCGCACGAGCGCGGGCGGGCATTCACGCGCGAGGAACTCGCGCGCCGCGCGCTGCAGCGCTTCCTGCTCGTCGGAGAGCCCGAAGTCCATCATCCCGGCCGCGGCTCCTTCGGCATCCCGAGCCCGCGCTCCGCGATGATGTTCTTCTGGATCTGCGACGTCCCGCCGCCGATGATCAGGCCAAGCGAGAACATGAAGTCGATCGGCCAGACGCCGGCGTCTGGCGCCGCGGGCGCGCGTCGCCCGAGCACGCCGCGCGGACCGGTCACTTCCAGCGCGGCGCGTGCGATGTCGTGGTTCAGCTCGGTCGTGACCAGCTTGTTCACCGACGCCGAGATGCCGGGCGGGCGCCCGCGGAGCGCGTTGGTCAGCTGGCGATACGCATCGAGCTTCATCGTCTCGACGCGGATCGCGAGATCGGCGAGCCGTTGCCGGATCACGGGGTCGGCGCTCGCGCGCGTGCCGTTCCGACGCTCGCGCTGCGTGAGGCGCACGAGCCGCTGGAAGGTCTGCTGCGTCCGCACCGTCGAGCCGAGCATGTTGCGCTCGTGCGCGAGCGTCGCGTTGGCGACCTGCCAGCCGTCGTTCAGGTGCCCGACGAGATTCGCGCGCGGCACGCGCACGTCCTCGAAGAACACCTCGTTGAAGCCGGGGTCGCCGGTCATCTGCACGAGGGGCCGCACGGTGATGCCCGGCGTCTTCATGTCGATCAGGAGGTACGAGATGCCGGCATGCTTCCGAGCGTCCGGATCCGTCCGCACCAGGCAGAACATCCAGTCCGCGTGCTGCGCGTTCGACGTCCACACCTTCTGCCCGTTCACGACGAACGTGTCGCCGACGAGCTCCGCACGCGTGCGGAGCGACGCGAGGTCGGAGCCGGCGCCCGGCTCGGAGTAGCCCTGACACCAGATCTCATCGGCCGGCAGGATCTTGGGCAGATGGCGCCGTCGCTGCTCCTCGGTGCCGAACTGGATCAGCGTCGGCCCCACCATCTGCACGCCCATCATGCCGATGAGCGCCGGCGCGCGGGCACGGACCATCTCCTCGTTGACGATGGTCTGGCGCATGATGTCTGCGCCCTGGCCGCCCCACTCCTTCGGCCACGCGAGCGCGAGGTAGCCGGCGTCGTAGACTTTTCGCTGCCATCTCTTTGCCGTCACGATGCGGCGCGGGTCGCCGTACTCGAGCGGGCGCGCGTCGCGCTCGCGCTTCGGGACGTTCTTCTTGAGCCACGTGCGCACCTCGCGCTGGAAGGCGCGCTCCTCGGGCGTGTAGCTCAGGTCCATGGCGGCGTCGGTAGCACTTCGCGGCGCCCTAGCGGAAGAGGACGCGGGCGAGCTCGCTGCGGTAGCGGTCGGTGAGCGGGTCGCGCGGCCCGAGCACCGCGAAGACGTCGAGCATCGCCTTCCGCGCGGCCTCGTCCGCGTGCTTCGGGTCGCGGTGGACGACCTCGAGCAGCTCGGCGAGCGCGTCGTCGTATTTCCCGCGCGCGGCCAGCACGCGACCGAGCTGGCAGCGTGCGTCGAGGTCGTCGACGTCGGCGTGTACGCGGGCGCGCAGCGCCGCCTCGTCGCCAGTCGCATCGCCACGGGTGCGGATCTCGGCGGCGAGACGCTCCGCGTCGCGCGCGAGCGGGGTGCCCGGCGGCACGCGCTCGAGGACGGTCAGCGCCGCGGCGTCGTCGCCCTTCCCGACGTGCACGCGCGCGAGGCCGAGGAGCGCGCGGGGGTGGCGCGGGTCGCACGCGAGCGCCGCGGCGTAGGCGGCGGCTGCGGCGTCCCGGTCGCCGGCCGCGGCGCGCTGGTCGCCCTCGAGGGCATGGCGATCTGCCTCCGCGGGTACGACGCTCGTGAGGAACTGGCGCACGCTCGCCTCGGGATACGCGCCGACGAACTCCGCGACCACCGCGCCGTCGCGGAACGCCTTCACCGCCGGAATGCTCTGGATGCGGAACGCTTGCGCGACGCGGGGCGCCTCGTCGACGTTCACCTTCGCGAGTCGGAAGGCCCCGGCGTACTCGACGGCGAGCCGCTCGAGCACCGGGCCGAGCGTGCGGCACGGGCCGCACCACGGCGCCCAGAAGTCGACGACGATGGGAACCTCGCGCGAGCGCTCGAGGACCTCGCGCTCGAAGTCGCGGTCGCCGACGTCGAAGACGAAGGAGCTGGCGGCCATCGTCCGGCCACACTGCGGAATGGCGGACGCCGACGCAATGCCGCGCGGTGGTTGTGCCCGTCGGCGGGGCGGGCTACGCCACCGCGCCATGGCGAACGTCACGTGGGACTTCCGCGACACTGTCGCGCTCGTGAGCGGCGGCGCTTCCGGGATCGGTCGCGCCGCGGCGACGGCCTGGCTCGCCGCTGGCGCCCGCGTCGGGATCCTCGACCAGAGCGCCGAGCGGCTCGAGGAGGTGGCCGCTGCGCTCGGACGCGAGGGGCTCGTGACCGTGTGCGGCGACGTCACTGCGGTCGAGGACTGCGAGCGTGCGGTCGCGGAGACGGTCGCCCGCTTCGGTGCCGTCGACGTCGTGCTCAACTCCGCCGGCACCGGCGCGATCGGCCGCGTGTGGGAGCTCGAGCCCGAGCTCTGGGACCGCGTGCTCGCGGTGAACCTGCGCGGTACGTTTCTCCTGACGCGTGCTGCGACGCGCTGGATGGTCGAGCGCGCGCGGCCGGGCCGCGTCGTGAACATCGCGTCGACGAATGCGAGCGTGCCGACCGCCGGCCACTCGCCGTACTGCGCGTCGAAGGCCGGCGTCGTGGCGCTGACGCAGGTGGCCGCGCTCGAGCTCGCGCCCCATCGCGTGACCGTGAATGCGATCGCGCCGGGTCCCGTCGACACGAATCTCACTGCACCGCTCTTCGCGATGCCGGGTGCGCGCGAGGCGATGCTGCGTCACGTCCCGCTCGGGCGCATCGGGCGGCCCGAAGACATCGCGGCGATGATCCTCTTTCTCGCCTCCGACGCCGCCGGGTGGGTCACCGGACACTGCTTCTACGTCGACGGCGGACAGGCGCTCGTCGCGCTGCCGCCGTACGTCGACCTGGTGGAGCGGCTGCTCGGCGGGACGGTCTCGACCTAATCCGCCGCGCAGCCCCGGGAAATTCGTCCGTCAATTGACAGCGTCGCGCGGCGCCTCGTATAAAGAAGGCCCGTAGCCCGTCTCCTGCGAGCAGTCCGACGGCGACGCGTCCCGCGTCGCAGCGGCTCCGCACGCCGGTGAGGAGCTACGGTTTTTCATTTCATGGCACCCGACGCGGCGATAGCGATCATCCCGGCGCGCTTTCATTCCACCCGGCTGCCGGGGAAGGCCCTTGCCTCCATCGCGGGTCGCCCGATGGTCTGGCACGTCGCCGCGCGTACGCGACGCGCGCGCGGGCTCGCGCGCGTGATCGTCGCCACCGACGATCAGCGCATCGCGGACGCCGTGAAGGCGACGGGCGCGGACGCGGTGCTCACGCGCGCCGACCATCCGAGCGGGACCGACCGGCTCGCGGAGGTCGTCGCCGGGCTCGACGTGCCCATCGTCGTGAACGTGCAGGGCGACCTCCCGCTGCTCGACCCGGCGATGGTCGAGCGACTGGTCGCGCGCCTCGCCGGCGACCCGTCGCTCCCGATGGCGACGCTCGCGACGGCGCTGCACGACGACGCGGAGTGGCGCTCGCCACACGTGGTCAAAGTCGTGTTCGGGGCGGACGGGCGGGCGCTCTACTTCTCGCGCAGCCCGATCCCGCACGACCGCGACGGCAGCCGCGCACCTGCGGCGCCCCTCGGCTGGCGGCACATCGGTATGTACGCGTACCGGCGCGACGTGCTTCTCCGGCTAGCCGCGCTCCCGCCGTCGCCCCTCGAGCAGCGCGAGCGGCTGGAGCAGCTCCGGGCGCTGGAGAACGGCATCGCGATCGGGGTGGTCGAATGGACGGCCGCCGAGCCCGTCATCGAGGTCGACACGCAGGCCGACCTCGAGCGGGCGCGCGCGGCGATGGACGGGCGGGGGGAACAGCCATGAGCAAGAACGGGAAGACGAAGTTCATCTTCGTGACCGGCGGCGTCGTCTCCTCGCTCGGGAAGGGCGTCGCATCGGCGTCAATCGGCGCCCTCCTCGAGGCGCGCGGGCTCAACGTGACGCTCGTCAAGATGGACCCGTATATCAATGTCGACCCGGGCACGATGAGCCCGTTCCAGCACGGCGAGGTCTTCGTTACCGACGACGGCGCGGAGACCGACCTGGATCTAGGCCACTACGAGCGCTACGTTTCGACGCGGATGGGGAAGCGCAACAACTTCACGACCGGCCAGGTCTACGACACGGTCATCACGAAGGAGCGGCGTGGCGACTACCTCGGCGGCACCGTGCAGGTGATCCCGCACATCACCGATGAGATCAAACGGCGCATCAAGGAGGCGGCGGAGGGCGCGAACGTCTGCATCGGCGAGGTCGGCGGCACCGTCGGCGACATCGAGAGCCTGCCCTTCATCGAGGCGATACGCCAGTTCGGCTGGGACCTCGGCCGCGCCAACACGCTCTACGTCCACCTGACGCTCGTCCCGTTCATCCCGACCGCGGGCGAGCTCAAGACGAAGCCGACGCAGCACAGCGTGAAGGAGCTCACCGGGCTCGGCATCCAGCCCGACGTGCTTCTCTGCCGCGCCGCGAAGCCGCTCGAGAAGAAGGTGAAGGCGAAGATCGCGCTCTTCTGCAACGTCGACGAGGGGAGCGTCATCAGCGCGCCCGACGTCGAGACCATCTACGAGGTGCCACTCGTCTTCCACGGCGAGGGACTCGACGAGCGCATCGTCGAGAAGCTCAACATCTTCACCGGCTCGCCGAACCTCGGGAAGTGGCGCCGCATCGTTTCCACCATCAAGAATCCGAAGGAGACGGTCGAGATCGTGATGGTCGGCAAGTACGTCGACCTGACCGACTCCTACAAGAGCCTGAACGAGGCGCTCACTCACGGCGGGATCGCGAACGAGTGCCGCGTGAAGGTCACGTACGTCGACTCCGAGAAGATCGAGCAGGACGGGCTGCCCGACAGCGTGCGCAGCGCGGACGCCATCCTGGTCCCGATGGGCTTCGGCCCGCGCGGCACGGAAGGGAAGATCCAGGCCGTGCGCCACGCGCGCGAGAGCAAGATCCCGTTCCTCGGCATCTGCTTCGGCATGCAGATGGCGGTGATCGAATACGCGCGCCACGTGTGCGGGCTCGAGCGCGCGAACTCGACGGAGGTCGACGCGAAGACGCCGCATCCGGTGATCGATCTCATGACGATGCAGCGCCGGCTCACCCAGAAGGGCGGCACGATGCGCCTCGGCGCGTACCCGTGCGTGCTCCAGGAGGGGACGCTCGCGCGGAAGGTCTACAATCGCCAGAAGGTGTCCGAGCGGCACCGGCACCGCTACGAGGTGAACAACGCCTACCGCGAGCAGCTCGAGACCGGCGGCCTCGTGTTCTCCGGCCTGTCGCCCGACGGCTCGCTCGTCGAGATGATCGAGCTCCGCGACCATCCCTGGTTCGTCGCGAGCCAGTTCCATCCCGAGCTCAAGTCGCGGCCGATGGAGTGCCATCCGCTTTTCAAGGGCTTCATCAAGGCGGCGCTCCAGCATCGCGCGCAGCGGCGCGAAGCGCCCCTGCTCGGCGGGCTCAAGGTGGTGAAGAAGTAGTGGCGACGCGTCGCGTCCGGGTCGGCGCCGTCGCGATCGGCGGGGAGGAGCCGCTCGCGCTCATCGCCGGTCCGTGCGTCATCGAGTCGCGCGACGCGGCGCTGCGCCACGCCGAGCGCGTGCGCGACATCGCGGCCGCGGTCGGTGTGCCGGTCGTCTACAAGTCGTCGTTCGACAAGGCGAACCGGACGTCGCTCGGCGGCTTCCGCGGCATCGGAATGGACGAGGGCCTCGCGATTCTCGCCGAGATACGGCGCGAGATCGGTGTGCCGGTGCTCACCGACGTCCACGAGGCGGTGCAGGCCGCGCCGGTTGCCGCGGTCGTCGACGTGCTGCAGACGCCGGCGTTCCTCTGCCGACAGACCGACTTCATCGTCGCGGTCGCGCGCGCTGGGAAGCCGGTCAACCTGAAGAAGGGCCAGTTCCTCTCCCCGGCCGAGATGGAGCAGGTGGTCGCGAAGGCGGCGTCGACGGGGAACCGCGACCTCCTCGTGACGGAGCGCGGCTTCGCGTTCGGCTACAACAATCTCGTCGCGGACATGCGCTCGCTCGCGGTGCTCGCCGAGACCGGCTGCCCGGTCGTCTTCGACGCGACCCACAGCGTGCAGCGGCCGGGCGGGCTCGGGACGGAATCGGGCGGCGACCGCCGCTACGTGGCGCTCCTCGCGCGCGCCGCCGTCGCGGCCGGCGTGGGCGCGGTCTTCATGGAGGTGCACGAAGACCCGAGCCGCGCCCGCTCCGACGGTGCGACGAGCCTGCCGCTCGCCGAATTGCCCGCGTTGCTGCGCGAGCTCGCCGCGATCGACCGCGCCGTCCGGGAGGCACGTACGTGACCGACGAGCGCCTCGCGCGGGCCCGGCGCGTGCTCGACATCGAGGGCGCGGCGCTGTCCGCGCTCCGCGACCGTCTGGACGGCGACTTTGCGCGCGCCATCGACATCCTCCTCGCGTGTCGCGGCAAGGTCATTGTCACGGGCGTCGGCAAGTCCGGCATCGTCTGCCGGAAGATCGCGGCAACGTTCTCCTCGACCGGCACGCCGGCGTTCTTCCTGCACGCGGTCGAGGGTGGTCACGGCGACCTCGGCACGCTCGTCCGCGGCGACGTCCTCCTCGCCGTGTCGAACAGCGGCGAGACGGAGGTCGTGAACCTCCTCCCGGTCGCGCGTCGCTTCGCGATCCCGATCATTGCCATGTGCGGCAGCCGGGACTCGACGCTCGCGCGGAGCGCGGACGTGGTTCTCGACGTGAGCGTGCCGGAGGAGGCCTGCCCGCTCGGCCTCGCGCCGACGGCCTCGACCACCGCGCAGATGGCGCTCGGCGACGCGCTCGCGATCGCGCTTCTCGAGGAGCGCGGCTTCTCCGCCGACGACTTCGCGCTGCTGCATCCCGCGGGCGCGCTCGGACGGCGTCTCTTACGCGTCGAAGATCTGATGCACCGCGGCCCCGAGGTGCCCGTCGTCGCGGAGACCGCGTCGCTGAAGGACACGGTCGTCGAGATGAGCAGCAAGCGTCTCGGCGTCACCGGCGTCGTGAACGCGGCCGGCGAGCTCGTCGGCGTCGTGACGGACGGCGACCTCCGCCGCGGGCTCGAGCGCGCGGCGGGCGACGTTCGCCAGCTCACGGCGCGCGACCTCATGACCCGCGCCCCGAAGACGATCGCGGCCGGCGCGCTCGCCGGCGAGGCGGTCGCGCTGATGGAGCGGAGCGGTCCGATCACGTCGCTGTTCGTCCTCGCCGACGGCTCGCGGACGCCCGCGGGCGTCATCCATCTCCACGACATGCTCCGCGCCGGCGTCGTCTGACGGGGCGGTGACGATCCAGCCACCCCCGCGCCGGCGGCGCTCCCTGTGGCGTCGGCTTCGCCGCGCGACGCGTGGGCCGCGAAACGCCGCGCTCGCGTGGGCGATTCAGACGTGCGCGCGTCTCTTCGGCACGCTCCCGCTGGGCGTCGGCCTCGCGATCGGTGAGCGCCTCGGCGCGGGCGCGCACCGGCTGCTCGCGCGTCCGCGGCGGCTCGCGGTGACCCACGTCGGGGTCGCGTTTCCCGAACTCGACCCGGGCGCCCGGCAACGGCTGGTGGGTGAGACGTTCCGCGCCGCCGGTCGGTCGTTCGCGGAGCTCGCGCTGTTCGGGAAGATCCTCCGCAGGCCCGGCTACATGCGCCTGGAGGGCGAGGCGGCGCTCGACGCGGCGCTCGCGGCGGGCCGCGGCGTGATCGCGGTCACGGGTCACGTCGGCAACTGGGAGCTCCTCGCCGCGTGGGCCGCCACGATCGGCTATCCGATCACGGTCGTCGTGCGGCGCGTGACCGACCTCCGCTTCCACTCGCTGATCGTCCGCTTCCGTGCCGCCGCCGGGGTGGAGATCCTCGTGCGCGACGACCCACGCTTCATCGCCGGCGTGACCGAGGCGCTGCAGCGCAACCGCGTCGTCGCAATGCTGATCGATCAGGACACGCGCGGCGCGGGCGTTTTCGTGCCCTTCTTCGGGCGGCCCGCGCACACACCGCCGGGCGCGGCGGTGCTCGCCCTCCGCGCGCGCGTTCCGGTCGTCGCGGTCTTCATCGAGCGCCGGCCGGACGGCGGCCGGCTCGTGCGCGTCGCACCCGTCGCGTCCGACGTGCGCCGCGGCCGCGACGGTGTGCGCGAGCTCACCGCGCGCCTCACGGCAGCGATCGAGGCACAGATCCGTCGCCGTCCCGCGGAGTGGGTGTGGTGGCACGAGCGCTGGCGCCGGCAACCGCGCGCCTGAGTCGCTTCGCCTTTACAGTCCCGGACCCGCGTGCTAGCTCTCCGCGGACCGGAAGCGATCGTCGTCATGCGGAGAACCCGGCTGCGCGCCGCGCTGCTCGTCGTGGTGAGCGCCGCTCTCGCAGGAATCGGTTACCTGGTATCCCGGAACGTGATCGCACGCCGGGTGCGTGGGCTCGAGGCGCTCGGGCAGGATTTCCTCCCCGAGGTCGCACAGCGCATCCAGAACTTCCACCGGGTGAAGCGGGAGCACGGACGCACGGTGTGGGAGATCACGGCGCGCGAGGCGCGATATTTCGAGCAGGACAACCAGATCATCATCGTCGAGCCGCGGATGACGTTCTTCCTCAAGGACGACGGGCGCGCCACCCACGTCTCGGGGGCGGAGGGCCGCCTCACGCTCGACGGCCGCGAGCTCCAGCGCATCACGCTGAAGGGTAACGTCGCCGTCCAGCTCGACGACATGGAGCTCCAGACCGACGAGGCGACCTACGACAAAACCCGCGACCTCATCACCGCGCCCGGCATCGTGACGATGCAGGGACGTGCACTCCGAGTGCAGGGGCGGGGCATGGAAGTCGACGTCGGTCCGCAGCACGTGCGCCTGCTCGAGGACGTGCACACGACGGTCGAAAAGGATGCGGGTGCAGCGAAGACCTCCTGAGCTGCTACTCGCCGCGCTCGTCCTGCTCGCATCGCGCGCGCCCGCGCGCGGCGCGCAGCCCGCGGGCGGTGGTGATGGCCTCCTCGACGCGGGCGGCTTCAGCAACCGCAAGGAGCCGATACACATCACCTCCGACAACCTCGAGTACGACTACAAGGCGAACGTCGTCGTCTACCGCGGCGACGTCGTCGCGATCCAGGGTGAGACGAAGGTGCGCAGCGACACGCTGACCGTCACGCTCGTGGCCACCCACGACGGCAACGGCACACCGCCCGCCACCTCGGATCCCGTGCCGCCGGGCGCGTCGAGCGGCGGCCAGAAGGTGCAGGAGATCGTCGCCGTGGGGAACGTCCGCATCGACGACGGCTCGCGCTGGGCGACGGGTGGGCGCGCGGTCTTCGAGCAGTCGAGCCGCACCCTCGTCCTGACGGAGACGCCGGTGCTCCACGACGGTCCGAACGAGGTCGCCGGCGATCGCGTCATCGTCTATCTCGACGAGAACCGCAGCGAGGTCCAGGGCGGGCGCAAGCGCGTGAAGGCGGTCGTCTACCCGGGCAAGGACGGCGGCCTCACCCCCGCGCAGCCGGCGACGGGCACCACGACCGCGGCCGCCGGTACGACGGCGAAACCGTGATCGGCGGGAACGGCCACGGCTCCGCGCTCCTGCGCGCCGAGCATCTCACGAAGACCTACGTGGGCCGCTGCGTCGTGAATCAGGTGTCGATCGAGGTGGCGGCGGGCGAGGTCGTCGGGCTCCTCGGCCCGAACGGCGCCGGGAAGACGACGACGTTCTACATGATGGTCGGCCTCGCGCGTCCGGATTCCGGCGCGGTGTACCTGAACGGCGACGACGTGACGCGCCTGCCGATGTACGAGCGCGCGCGGCGCGGCATCGGGTACCTGCCGCAGGAGCCGTCAGTCTTCCGCAAGCTCACGGTCGAGGAGAACCTGCTCGCGATCCTCGAGACGCTCGGCTTGACACCGGAAGAACGCACGGCGCGACTCGAGCAGCTCCTCGACGAACTCGGCATCACGCGCGTGGCAAAGAGCAAGGCGCTCTCGCTGTCGGGCGGCGAACGCCGGCGCGTCGAGATCAGTCGCGCGCTCGTAATATCACCCGCATTCATGCTCCTCGACGAGCCGTTTGCGGGCATCGATCCAATCGCCGTGGTTGACATTCAGGGCATTGTGACCCAGTTAAAGAAGCGAGGCATCGGCGTTCTCATCACCGATCACAACGTGCGCGAGACCCTCGGAATCTGTGACCGGGCGTACATTCTGAACGACGGCGCCGTGCTCGAAGAAGGCGCGCCTGCTCGCATCGCGGAGAGCCCGCTCGCGCGCGAAATTTACCTGGGCGAGAAGTTCCGGCTGTAGTAGTCTCCGCGTCGTACTCGATGGCTCAGGACGCGCGCATCGTTCTCCAGCAGCGGCTCTCCCAGCAGCTCGTCATGACGCCGCAGCTGCGTCAGGCGATCAAGATCCTGCAGGTGTCGCGCGCCGAGCTCGAGACGCTGGTCGATCAGGAGCTCACCGAGAACCCGGTGCTCGAGGAGAACCTCGACGAGAAGGTCGAGGGCCCGCCCGAGGTGCCGACGGTCGACGGCCAGAACGGCGCCGAGGAGTGGCAGGCGACCGACGGAGAGAAGCCGGAGGTCGAGGCGCCGTCCAACGTCGGCGAGATCGACTGGAAGGAATACGCGGAGAACTACAGCAACGACATCCACGGCTCGACCGGCCACGCGAGCAGCGGCGGCGACGACGACGATCGGCGCGCCGCGCTCGAGAACGTGCTCGTCAAGCGGACGCTGCTCCCGGATCATCTGATGTGGCAGCTCCGGCTCTCCGATCTCTCGGAGGTGGAGAAAGAGGTCGGCGCGATCATCATCGGCAGCCTCGACAAGGACGGCTATCTCCCCATCCAGGTCGAAGAAGTCGCGTTCCTCGCTGATACGTGGCCCGACGTCGACATCGTCCGTCGCGTGCTCCGGCGCATGCAGGACCTCGACCCGCCCGGCGTCGCCGCCCGCGATCTCTCCGAGTGCCTGCTGATCCAGCTCCGCCAGCTCGGGCTCACCGACGACTCGCTGCCGTCGCGCATCGTGCGCGACTATCTGCCGATGCTCGAGAGCCGGCGGTTCGACCGGCTTGCGCGCGAGCTCGGCGTCCCGATCGAGCAGATCGCCGAGGCGACCAAGGTGATCTCCGTCCTCGAGCCGAAGCCCGGACGCGACTTCGGCGACCAGGACACGCGCTACGTCACGCCCGACGTGTTCGTGCACAAGGTGGGCGAGGAGTTCATCGTCACGCTGAACGAGGAGGGCCTGCCCCGTCTGCGCGTGTCGTCCTTCTATCGGCGCATGCTCGGGCAGAACGGCTCGCCCGAGGCGCGCGGCTACATCCAGGAGAAGATGCGGGCCGCTGCCTGGCTCATCAAGTCGATCCACCAGCGGCAACGAACGCTCTACATGGTCACGTCGAGCATCGTGAAGTTCCAGCAGGAGTTCCTGGAGAAGGGTGTTTCGCTCCTCCGCCCGCTCGTGCTGAAGGACGTCGCGAACGACATCGGCATGCACGAGTCGACGGTCAGCCGGGCGACGGCGGGCAAGTACGTGCACACGCCGCAGGGAACGTTCGAGCTCAAGTACTTCTTCACATCGAGCCTGCGTGGCGGCCAGGGCTCCGAGGTGAGCGCGGAGAGCGTCAAGGAAAAGATCCGTGAGATCATCGCCAAAGAGGACAACAAGAAGCCGCTCAGCGACCAGTACATCGCCGAGCTCCTCGGCAAGGAGCAGATCGACATCGCGCGGCGAACGGTCGCGAAGTACCGGGAGCTGATGGGCATCCTGCCCTCGTCGAAACGGAAGCAAGTTTACTGATAGACTCCCGCCGGCGATGCCCTCCCGGCCCGCGAAGGACCGCACCACAAATCGAGGAGGCGCGCCCATGCAGATCCTGGTCACGTTCCGGCACCTCGATCCGACGCCGCCGCTTCGCTCCTACGCCGAGGAGAAGCTCGAGCGGGTGAAGAAGTACCTTCGCCGTCCGGTCGAGGCGCACGTCATCCTGAGCGTCTCCAAGGAGCGGCACGTCGCGGAGATCACCCTCAAGGCCGATCATCATACGATGTTCGCCGAGGAGACGACCCAGGACCTCTACTCGGCGATCGACCTCGCCATCGACAAGCTCGAGCACCAGGCGCAGAAGCTCCACGAGCGCCGCCGGCACCACAAGGGTGCCGCCAACGCACGCGGTGTCGACGCGTCCGAGGTGACGACGTCCGTCCTGGCCGCCGACCGTCGCGGGCCGAGCGGCGCGCCGGAGGTGATCCGCACGCAGCGCATCCCCGCGAAGCCGATGGCAGTCGAGGAGGCCGTTGCCCAGCTCGCGGCGACGAACGACGAGTTCCTCGTGTTCACGAACGCGTCGAACGAGCGTGTCGCGGTGCTCTACCGGCGCAAGGATGGTAACTACGGTCTCATCGAGCCGGAGCGCCGGTGAAGATCACCGACATCCTGACCGCCGACATGGTCGTGCCCGCCCTCCGTGGGCGGACAAAGGGTGACGTCATCAACGAGCTCGCCGGTGTCGTCGCCGGCGGACACCCGGAGATCGATCGCGCCCGCCTGGTGCAGGCGCTCGAGGATCGCGAGCGGCTCAACAGCACCGCGCTCGGCGAGGGGGTCGCCATCCCGCACGGGAAGCTGCCCGGTCTGAGCCGCGTCGTCGCCGCTTTCGGGCGCAGCCCCGGTGGCGTCGATTTCCAGTCGCTCGACGGGAAGCCGACGCATCTCTTCTTCCTCCTGGTCGCGCCCGAGGACTCGGCCGGCGCGCACCTGAAGGCGCTCGCGCGCATCTCGCGCCTGCTGAAGGACGAGGCGTTCCGCAAGCGGCTGATCGAGGCGGGCACGGCGAACGAGCTCTACGCGATCATTCGCGACGAGGACGACCGGTATTGACGGTCACCGTCCGCGAGCTGGTCGAGCAGGCGGGTGACGACCTCCAGCTCGAGCTCGTCGCGGGCGCGGCCGGTCTCGATCGCGGCATCGCGCTGCCCCGGCTGCAGCAGCCCGGCCTCGCCCTCGCCGGTTACCTCCCGCAGCTCCATCCGGATCGCGTCCAGGTGCTCGGCAATAGCGAGGTGTCGTACCTGGGGACGCTGCCCGCCGCGGCGGCGCGCGCGGCCGTCGCGGCCGTGGCGGACGCCGGCGTCGCCTGCTTCGTCGTGACGAACGGTACGGTGGTGCCGGCGGAGCTCGCGGAGCCGTCGGAGAGGGCGGGCGTCCCGGTCCTCGTATCGCGACTCCGCACCGCGGAGTTCATCCGCTCCGCGTCCGCCTGGCTCGAAGACCGGCTCGCGCCGGAGACGCACGTGCACGGCGATCTGGTCGAGATGCATGGCCTCGGCGTCCTCATCCTCGGCAAGAGCGGGATCGGCAAGAGCGAGACGGCGCTCGATCTGGTCGCGCGCGGCCACCGGCTCGTCGCCGACGATGTGATCGAGGTCCGACGTATCTCCCCCGACGTGCTGCGCGGGCGCGCCGCGCGTCTCCTCGAGCACCACATGGAGATCCGCGGCCTCGGCGTGATCGACGTCGAGGCGCTGTTCGGCACGCTCGCGATCCTCGACGAGCGCCGGATCGACATGGTCGTCGAGCTGGTCGAGTGGGCGAGCACCGGGCCGGATCGCCTGGGGCTTCTCGAGGGGCGCTACCCGCTGCTCGAGGTCGAGCTGCCGCTGGTGCGCGTCCCGGTCGGATCGGGGCGGAGCATGGCGCTCCTCATCGAGACCGCGGCGCGCAACCACCTCCTCCGCCGGCGCGGGCGCTACAGCGCGCGCGACTTCGCCGCGCGCGTCGATCATGAGATCGCGACGCGCAAGCGGGCGCGGGAGCGTCCGTGAGGGACCTCCGGCTGGTCGTCGTGACCGGCCTCTCCGGATCGGGGAAGAGCACCGCGATCAAGGTCCTCGAGGACCTCGGCTTCTACTGCATCGACAATCTTCCGGTTGCGTTGATCCCCAGACTCGTCGAGCTGTGGGAGACCTCGCGCGAGGAGGTGCGCCGCGTTGCGCTCGGGCTCGACGTCCGCGAGCGCCACTTCCTCGACGAGTTCCCGCGCGTCTTCGACGAGCTGCGCGAGCGCGGCGTCCGGCTCGAGGTGCTCTATCTCGAGGCGAGCGACGACGTCCTCGTGCGTCGCTTCAGCGAGACACGGCGCCCGCATCCGGCCGCGTCCGGTGCCGGCCTAGAGGAGGGCATCCGACGCGAGCGCGAGCGCCTGCGCGGGCTGCGCGAAGTCGCCGACCGGATCCTCGATACGAGCGCGCTCACGGTGCACGAGCTGCGCGCGGCGCTGCGCGACCTGGTCGAGCGGCCCGACGCCGATACGATGACGATCGCGCTCGTCTCGTTCGGGTACAAGTACGGCCTGCCGACGGACGCCGACATCGCGCTCGACTGCCGCTTCCTGCCGAACCCGTTCTTCGTCGAGGAGCTCCGCCACCGCACCGGCACCGACGCGGCGGTCGCCGACTACGTGCTGCAACGCCCCGAGACGCAGGAGTTCCTGGAGCGCGTCGTCGACCTGCTCGAGTTCGCGCTGCCGCGCTACCGGCGCGAGGGCAAGAGCTATCTCACGATCGCGCTCGGCTGTACCGGCGGGCGTCACCGCTCCATCGTTCTCGTCGACGAGCTCCGCCGGCGCCTGGAAACGCGCGGCCACCGCGTTCAGATCCGTCATCGGGACGCGGATCGGTGACCCGAGGTCAGTTTCGCTTGCTGCAGGGCCGGGGCGAGCGTAAGAATCCATCCACAATGGTGGGAATTGTCGTCGTGGGGCACGGGCGGCTGGCGGAGGAGATGGTGCAGACGTTGGAAGGCGTGCTCGGGCCGCTCGAGGGAGTCGAGAGCGTTCCCACCACTTACAGCGACAGCCCGGAGATGATCCGCGCCCGGGTCGCGGCTGCGGTGCATCGCGCCGACCACGGCAGCGGCGTCATCATCGTCACCGACATGCTCGGCGACACGCCGACCAATCAGAGCCTCGCCGTCGCGCGCGAGACGGGGGCCGAGGTGGTCGCAGGCGCGAACATGCCGATCCTCATCAAGCTCACGACGGCGCGGGGTCAGATGGACGCGCACTCGCTCGCTGGCTTCATCCAGCGCTACGGGCAGGAGCACATCTTCTGGGCGACGGCGCCCGCCGCGCCGGGCGCCGGCCACGTCGCGAACGGGGATGGGCGCCGGGACCACTGACGAGCAGAGCGCGAGTCTGGAGATCAAGAACCGGCTCGGCCTGCACGCGCGCGCCGCGGTGCTGCTGGTGAAGACGGCCGAGAAGTTCGACGCCGAGATCTCGATCGCGAAGGACGGCCAGGTGGTGAACGGCCGCAGCATCATGGGCGTCATGATGCTCGCCGCGGAGCAGGGCAGCACGATCGAGGTGACCGCCCGCGGCCCGCAGGCGCGCGAGGCGCTGGGCGCCATCCGCGACCTGGTCGACGCCCGCTTCAACGAAGAGTCATAGATCGACCCGAGACCATGTCTCGGGTCGGGTCCGGACCGCGAGAGTTCTGCGGCACGTGCTCGGGCGAACGTCGTGCGGCGGCCGGCGAAGCCGGCGCCGCAAACGTGCCGGAAAGACCCGATCGACGCGTTTGCGTATGCGCGTGTCGGGTTGCCGCGCTGGCTTCGCCAGCCGCGGCACGACGGTCGTGCGGGTGCCTACGTTGCACGCTCGCTCCGATCCGCGACCCGAGATGTCTCGGGTCGCGCTTTGAGCTTGCTGGCGGCGACGCGCATCGGGTATAGCGGCGCGCGATGTTGAAGGACTACGTCTTCACCTCCGAGTCCGTGAACGAGGGCCACCCGGACAAGGTCTGCGACCAGATCTCCGACGCCATCCTGGACGCGCTGCTGGCGGGCGATCCCGACAGTCGTGTCGCGTGCGAGGCGCTCGTCAAGACCGGGCTCGTCGTGATCGCCGGCGAGATCACCAGCGAGGCCAAGGCCGAGTTCGGCGAGATCGCGAAGGACGTGATCCGCGACATCGGCTACACCTCGGCCGAGAGCGGCTTCAACTGCGACAGCTGCGCGGTCGTCACCGCGATCGAGCGCCAGTCGCCGGACATCAGCCAGGGCGTCACGGCGACGTCGGGCCACGAGCAGGGCGCGGGCGACCAGGGCATGATGTTCGGCTTCGCCTGCGACGAGACGAAGGAGTACATGCCGTTCGCGATTTACACCGCGCATCGCATCGGGCAGCGACTCGCGGAAGCCCGCCGCTCGGGTCTGCTGCCGTACCTGCGTCCGGACGGAAAGTGCCAGGTGAGCGTCGAGTACCGCGACGGCCAGCCCGTGCGCGCACATACGGTGGTCGTGTCTTCACAGCACACACCCGATGTCGCGAGCGGCGCGCTGAAGGAGGCGATCGTCGAGGAGGTGGTGAAGAAGGTCATCCCACCCGAGTTCCTCGACCGGCATACCGTCTACTACGTGAACCCGACCGGGCGCTTCGTCGAGGGCGGCCCGAAGGGTGACTGCGGGCTCACCGGGCGGAAGATCATCGTCGACACGTACGGAGGCTACGGCCGTCACGGTGGCGGCGCGTTCAGCGGCAAGGACCCGAGCAAGGTCGACCGCAGCGCTGCGTACATGGCGCGCTACATCGCGAAGAACGTGGTCGCGGCCGAGCTCGCGCGCCGCTGCGAGATCCAGGTGGCGTACGCGATCGGCGTCGCCGATCCGGTCTCGGTCGCGGTCGACACGTTCGGCACCGGTGTCGTTGCGGACGAGCAGCTGGCGAAGCTCGTGCGCGAGCTCTTCGACCTGAAGCCGGCGGCCATCATCCGTACGCTCGGTCTGAAGCGCCCCATCTACCGGCGCACCGCTTCCTACGGGCACTTCGGACGCGTCCCGGACGGGCCGCACTTCACCTGGGAGCGCACCGACCGGGTCGCCGACCTGCGCTCCGCCGCCGGCCTCGGCCGCGGGCGCTAGGCGGACCCTGCCGGATCGACTCGGACGCAGGGCTTGACCTGCGCCCGCGTCTTGTGAAACCTTCCATCCGGATTGACGGATAGAGGTATGTCGGCCGCACCCGCCATCATGGGTTGGATGACCTCGCTCGCGGACGCGACGCGGGCGCGCATCCTCCGCCTCGTGGAGCGCCAGGAGCTCACGGTCGCCGACCTGTGCGCCGTTCTCCAGCTGCCGCAGTCGACGGTCAGCCGCCATCTGAAGGTCCTCGCCGACGAGAGCTGGGTGACCTTCCGGCCCGACGGCACGAGCCGGCTCTACCGTATGGCCGATGGGCTCGATCCCGCCGCGCGTCGGCTCTGGGCGCTCCTCCGCGAGCAGACCGCGCGCACGGCGGGCGCGGCGCACGACGACCGTCGGCTCGCGGCGGCGCTCGCCGACCGCCAGACGCGGTCGCAGGCGTTCTTCAGCTCGGCGGCCGGGCAGTGGGACCGGCTGCGGCGCGAGATGTTCGGCGATCGCTTCGAGCTGCACGCCGTGGCCGGGCTGCTCGATCCGGAGTGGGTGGTCGGCGACCTCGGCTGCGGCACGGGGCAGCTCGCCGAGGCGCTCGCCCCGTTCGTGCGCCAGGTCCTCGCGGTCGACCGCTCGCGCGCGATGCTGAAGGCGGCACGCGCGCGGCTCGCCGGCGTCGCGAACGTGGAGCTTCGCGCGGGGACGCTCGAGGCGCTGCCGATCGCCGACGCGACGCTCGATGCCGCGCTCGTCTGCCTCGTCCTGGTCCACGTCGCCGAGCCGCTCGCCGTGTTGCGCGAGGCGGCGCGCGTGCTGCGCCGCGGCGGTCGGCTCCTCGTGATCGACATGCTCGCGCACGACCGGCGCGAGTACGAGCGCGAGATGGGACACGTCTGGCTCGGCTTCGAGCCGGCGCAGACGACCGCATGGCTCGAGGAAGCTGGGTTCACCCGCGCGCGCGTGCAGCCATTGCCGCCGGCGCGCCAGGCGACGGGACCGGCGCTGTTCGCCGCCGTCGCACGCAAGCACTGACCAACGGAGGGAGGTTTCGCATGGGCACGTCGACGCAACGGAAAGTCGCTACCCCGACCCGGGCGCCATTCAAGGTGCGGGACATCGGGCTCGCTGAGCTCGGCCGCAAGGAGATCCGGCTGGCGGAGCAGGAGATGCCCGGCCTCATGGCGCTGCGCGCGCGCTACGCCGCCGCGAAGCCGTTCCGCGGGGTGAAGATCATGGGCTCGCTGCACATGACGGTGCAGACCGCGGTCCTCATCGAGACGCTCATGGACCTCGGCGCCGACGTGCGCTGGGTGTCGTGCAACATCTTCAGCACGCAGGACACGGCCGCGGCGGCGGTCGCCATTGGACGCGACGGCACGCCGGAGCGGCCGAGCGGTGCGGCGGTCTTCGCGTGGAAGGGCGAGACGCTCGAGGAGTACTGGTGGTGCACCAACGAGGCGCTCGTCTGGCCGGATGGCTCGGGCCCCGACCTGATCGTCGACGACGGCGGCGACGCGACCCTCCTCGTCCACAAGGGCCTCGAGTTCGAGAAGGCGGGCCGCATCCCGGACGTCGACGCGGCGAAGGACTCGGAGGAGTGGGGCGTCGTGCTCGCGCTGCTCCGCCGCCTGGAGGCGGAAGCGCCGGGACAGTGGGCGCGGGTCGCGGGCCGCATCCGCGGCGTGAGCGAGGAGACGACGACCGGCGTGCTCCGTCTCTACCGCATGGCGCGCGACGGGTCGCTGCTCTTCCCCGCAATCAACGTCAATGACTCCGTCACGAAGAGCAAGTTCGACAACATCTACGGCTGCCGCCACTCGCTGGTCGACGGGCTGAACCGCGCCACCGACGTGATGCTCGGCGGCAAGATCGCGATCGTGGCCGGATTCGGCGAGGTCGGTAAGGGCTGCGCGCAGGCGCTGCGCGGGCAGGGCTGCCGCGTCATCGTGACCGAGATCGACCCGATCTGCGCTCTCCAGGCGGCGATGGAGGGCTACGAGGTCGCGACGGTCGAGGACTACGTCGACAAGGCGGACATCTTCGTCACCGCGACCGGGAACTTCCACATCATCACCGCGGCCCACATGGCGCGCATGAAGGACAAAGCGATCGTCGGCAACATCGGCCACTTCGATCACGAGATCGACATGGCCGGGCTCGCGCGCGTGCCGGGCGTGAAGCGCGTCAACATCAAGCCGCAGTACGACGAATGGGTCTTCCCCGACGGCCACTCCGTCCTGGTGCTCGCCGAGGGCCGGCTCCTGAACCTCGGCTGCGCCACCGGACATCCGTCGTTCGTCATGAGCGCCTCGTTCACGAACCAGGTGCTGGCGCAGCTCGAGCTGTGGCAGCACGCGGCGAAGTACGAGCGCAAGGTCTACATGCTGCCGAAGCAGCTCGACGAGGAGGTGGCACGCCTCCACCTCGGCAAGCTCGGCGTGAAGCTCACGACGCTCACTCCGGAACAGGCCGAGTACATCGGCGTGACGCCGGAGGGCCCGTACAAGCCCGAACACTACCGCTACTAGGCGCGATTACAGCAGTCTCGCGCTGACCTCGTCGGCGAACGCGAGGCCACGGGTCGTGAGACGGATGCGGCGGCCGGCACGTTCGACGAGGCCGGTGTGGATGAGATCCGCGAGCTGCGGGAACGCCGCGTCGACGTCGTCGCCGAAGCGCAGCGCGAACGCGTCGGCGTCGACGCCGGCGACCCGCCGCAGGCCGGTGAAGACGAACTCGGCGCGCGCCTGCGTCTCGGTGAGGCGCTCCTCGCTCGCGACCGCCGTGCCGTCGGCCGCGATGGCCGCGAGGTAGCGCGCCGGCAGCCGCTCGTTCATCCACCGCCGTCCCGGGGCCGGCTCCCGCGTGAACGCGTGGGCGCCGGCGCCGAGGCCGAGGTAGTCGGAGCCGTCCCAGTAGCTGACGTTGTGGCGGGACTCGCGTCCCGGGCGGGCGAAGCTCGAGATCTCGTAGCGGCGCAGGCCGGCGGCCTCG
>Ga0070731_10001221_pt1 | contig 27779 bp, 23 predicted proteins | sample Coa_R1_2_FD_66448 | JGI IMG/M metagenome (GOLD analysis project Ga0070731, IMG submission 66448) | Surface soil microbial communities from Centralia Pennsylvania, which are recovering from an underground coalmine fire - Coalmine... | ecosystem: Environmental > Terrestrial > Soil > Unclassified ... | reverse complement strand
GGTAACCATGGCGTTCCCCCGGGTAGATCATGCATTCAAAATTTTTGTCCTGATCTTCCATTTTGTTGATGAACTGGATCGTATTCTGCATATGAACATTATCGTCCATCGTGCCGTGGGTGATGCGCAGCAGTCCTTTATAATTTTTAACATAATTCTGCGGCGAGGTGATTCTGTATCCCTCCGGGTTATCCTGCGGAGTGCTCATGAAGCGCTCGGTATAATGGGTATCATATAATTCCCAGGCCGTGACAGAGGAATTGGCAATGCCGTGGGTAAAGACATCCGCTCCGTAGGTCAGCGCCATGCAGGTCATGTAGCCTCCAAAACTTCCGCCCGTGATACAGACTTTTGTCGTGTCGACGTAGGATTGTTTCCGTAACCACCGCGCGCAGTCCATAAAATCTTCGATTTCATACTTACCCATTTGCCGGTATATATAATTCTGGCCCATTTTGCCGAAATGACCGCTGCTCCGGTTATCCATCGCGACCTGGATCATTCCCTCCTTTGCCCACCATTGGCTACGCAGGAAACCGTTATTCCACCGGTCATAAACGGTGCCTGCATTCGGACCGCCATAAATGCTGACCAGTACCGGGTAGCGCTTGTTGGGATCAAAGTGCAAGGGGTAAGTGATGGTCATTGGGAGATCGAAGAGCCCGTCGGCTGACTTAACGCGAATCAATTCTGTTCGCGCGAGCTCGTATTGGTCAAAATCGCTTCCCCGGCTGTCGCCCAGTTCGCGAATGACATTTCCATGGGTGTCAACGAGTGCCATTTTTGGCGGGGTCGAGATATTCGAGTAGGTCGTAATAAAATATTTTCCGGTGGGCGACAGGCTGATCTGGTCATGCGAATAGTCACCGAAGGTGAGGCGCGTCATGCCTTTGCCATTCAGGCCTGTGCGATAAAAATCAAACCTGGTCGAGTTTTCTTTTCTCGCGCGGAAAAAGACCGTTTTTGTTTTGTCATCGACCAGCGAAACTTCGGTCACCGTAAAATCGCCCTGCGTAACAGGATTGACAAATGTGCCGTCGCCATTATAAAGATAAAGTTGCTTCCAACCGCTCTTGTCGCTTAAGACAATAAATTGCTTTCCTCCATTGATGAAAGTTATGCGTGCATCTTCGAGCGTGATCCAGGCTTTCTGCACTTCGCTATAAATTTCCTTCTTGCTGCCGTCCAGAAGATTCACACTATAGATTTTGACGGTATTCTGCAGGCGGGGCATCCACTGGACCCAAAGCGAAGATCCATCCGGCGACCAAAGGGGGCTGCCAAAATACTGATCAACCTTTTGGTTGAAGTCAGCCCAGACCGGGGTGGGGTTTTCAAGCGACACGATGCCGATCCTGACGCTCGGATTTTTATCGCCAGCCTTGGGATAGTGCTCCTTTTCCAAAAATCCTTCATGGCCTTCTGAATTGTAAATCGGAAAGATGGGGACTTCGGTTTCGTCGAAGTGCATAAACGCGATATGCTTGCTGTCGGGGCTCCACCAGAATGCCCTGTAGCGGCTACCGCGGCCCAGGATTTCTTCAAAATAGACCCATGCCGCATACCCGGAATACACATTGTCCGACCCGTCGCTTGTGAATTGAATTTCTTTTCCGCTGCTTAGCTCCCGCGCATAAAGGTTATTTTTTCGGGTGAAAGCAACCCATTTGCCATCTGGCGAATTCGTTAGGTTTTTATCGGCGTCATTGTTGGTCGTATTTCCGTTGCGCCCGCCGCCCTCCGGGGCGTCCTTGTAATAAACCGCCTGTCCTGTTTTTACGTCGACCGAATACAACTTGTTTTTGCCGTCCGCTTCGTCCTTTTTTTGTTCGACATAGTGCTCGTCATCGATCCATTCGCGGATCACAGGAAGACGTTTGGTAATTTCGGTATGGCCCCCGCCGAAAATCTGGTCGTAGTCGAGGTCCTTTTTCTGAGCGTATGATAAGGTGATTGCCAGGATGGTCCAAGCGAAGATCAAGGAAGTTCTTCTCATGTTGGTTGCGTGTTTGGAGAATGAATGTACAAACTATAGGGTGGCAAAATCACCCGATCGTGTAAAAAATAGACGCCGTGCCCCGGTCATTTTACTTCCTGCATTTCGACAAGGCGGCGGTAAAAACCATTCTGGCTGATCAGGCTGTCATGGCAGCCCCGTTCGATGATGCGGCCGTTTTGCAGCACGATAATTTCGTCGGCATGCCTTACGGTGCTAAGACGATGAGCAATGACGATGCTGGTCCTGTTTTGCATCATATTGTTGATGGCTTCCTGAACGATCCGCTCGCTCTCCGTATCGAGGGACGAAGTGGCTTCATCGAGGATCAGGATCGGGGGATTTTTCAGGACTGCACGCGCTATCGTGATGCGTTGTTTCTGGCCACCGCTCAGGCGCGCGCCGCGGTCTCCAATCACCGTTTCATAGCCTTCTTCCATTCCCTCGATGAACTCGTGCGCGTTGGCAATTTTGGCGGCGAGGATCACCTGCTCCCTGCTCACTTCAGTCATGCCGAAGGCAATATTATTGGCAACGGTGTCATTGAATAGAATAGCTTCCTGTGATACCATGCTCATGAGGCTCCGGAGGTCTTTCAGCCGGATATCCCGGACATCGATCCCGTCGATCAGGATTGAACCGCCAGTAGCGTCATAGAACCTCGGTATCAGGTCTGTCATCGTTGATTTGCCGGCGCCACTCTGTCCGACCAGCGCGACCATCCGGCCTTTGGGAATGACGAGATCGATGTTTTCGAGCACATCGCTCTGGTCATAACGAAAACCAACATCCCTGAACTCAATCGAAGAGGTGAATTCCGCTTTGGCTACCGCATCGGCTTTCTCCATAATCGGTTGCCTGCTGTCCAGGATCGCAAGGACGCGTTCGCCTGCAGCCAGGCCGCGCTGCATATAGGAAATCGCGCTGGCCGTATTCTTTGCCGGCTCGATGATCTGGAAATAAAAGGCGATGTAGGTGATAAAGGCGGAAGCTGTCAGGGCGCTATGCCCGCTGAGGATGAGGCTGCCACCATAAACCACGATCACCAGGATGACAAAAACGCCCAGGAACTCAGAGAGCGGCGAAGAAAGTTCGCGCTGGTTGAGCGTGGATTTCAGGGTCTTGCTAAGCGCGCTGTTCTCTTGCGAAAAACGATCGCGGACAAAGCGTTCGGCGTTGAATATTTTGATGATGCGGATACCAGACATCGCCTCTTCTGCGAAGCTGAGCAGGCGGCCAATCGATTCCTGTATCAGGCTTCCTTTTCGCTTTAACCGGCGGGAAATCGACGAGATCAGGAAGCCCGAGATCGGAAAAAAGATGATTGTAAAAAGGGTAAGTTGCGCCGAGTAATAGAACAACATCGCGAACGTCGCCAGGATGATCAGGGGTTCTTTAAAAATAACCTGGATGGATGTGACCACGGTCGATTCGATTTCGACCACATCGCTGCTCAGGACTGCAAGCAGGTTGCCTTTTTTTTGCTTGTGATAGAATGAAAGTGACTGCGTGCTGAATTGTTCGAACAGCTGTTCCCTGATCTTCCGAACCAGGTTCACACGCATCCGGGTGAGCACCTTCTGGCTTAGATAACCAAATATGTTTTTCAGAAGAACCGACAACAATATGATCACGCAGACATAGACCAACACGCCAAGCCGTCCATATCGACCAATGTAATAGGTCACCCAGTAATAAAAAAGGTTCTTAAAATAGTCGGCCGAAAAATGAAATGCCGGAAGCGCAGTCACCGCGTGCGTGTTGTCCTTGCCAAAAAGCGTATCAAGCAGCGGGATCAGCAGTGAAAAATTCAACAAACTGAAAATGATGTAAAGCAGGATGAAGACCGCGTATTCAGGTATGTAGTGGTGGTAGGGTTTGGAAAAGCCCAGCAACCGCATGAAAACCTTCATTCAAATAAGTTTGTTGTAATTTCGGGCAAGTTACTGAAATTAGGCTGGCAGTACATTGCCCCTGTTGCCGTTCTACCATGGAATTTATCAGCATCATCACGGCCATCCACAATGGTCTTTCTTTTAACAAAATTTATTGGAAATCGTTGCAGCAATTTACGCATTACCCTTTCGAGATGATCATCATCGACAACGCATCCGATGACGGCAGCGGCCAGTTTTTTGAGAACCGGGGTTGCAAGGTGATTCGAAATGAATCCAACTTCTCTTACCCGTTCTGTCAGAACCAGGGCATCCGGGCCGCGACGGGCAAATACCTCTTTTTTCTAAATAATGATATCGTCTTGTCGCCACTTTGGGATAAACACCTGGTCGAAACCTGTGAAGCCCACGGCCTTGACCTGCTGTCGGCATCGGGTATCGAGAATATGGGGGACCTGAAAACGACGCAAAACCTCGACCGCAGGTGGAAGCGGATTAAAAATCCATTGATGATTTTCGGTTTTAGTGAGCGAAACATGCGCCTGATGTTCCGCCTCATGTATGGCAACTGGAAAAGATTTTGTGGTCGTATTTTTGATAGACAAAAATTAACAGTAGTCGAGGGCATCGTGGGCAACAACGTGATGATGACCAGGCGGGGTTTCGAAAAGATCGGACTGTGGGATGAACGCATGCAATCGGCGGATTTTGATTTGTTCATGCGCGCCAAAAAAAGGTCGCTGGAAACAGGCGATATCCAGCCCTGTCATATTGCGTTGGGCGTATTTATTCACCATTTTAACCGGATGACTGTCAAATACAGCACGAAGCCGAAACCATTTGCAGATGGCGCCAACCTGGTCCCCCTCGGGGAGAAATGGTCAGCCGCTGAACTCGACAGGCTGCATCCCAATAACGCTACCATTCGAAAATTTTGAATTATGCAGGAAGGTAAACGACAAAAGCAGGTGGCTTCACTGGTTCAGAAAGAACTGAACGACGTTTTTCAGCACCTGAATTTAACGATGATGGACGGCGGTATGGTATCTATTTCGTCTGTCAAGATTTCGCAGGACCTGCTCCAGGCAAAAATCTACCTGAGCTTTTTCCAGGTGAAGGACGCGCGCGATTCGATGAAGCATATCGAGGAAAAAAGTTGGGAAATAAAACGACAGCTGGCACTCCGGCTCAAATCGCAGGTGCGACGGATCCCGGTTCTGCAGTTTCATATCGACGACACGCTGGACTATGTGTTCAAGATGGAAGAGATTTTCAAAAAACTCAAGGATAATGGCTCCTGAAACGGTGGCTGTCTTTCGAAAATCTAATCGCTTCATCAACCGACTATGAATTTTCTTTTTGCGTGGCGTTACTTTAAAGCCAAAAAATCTACCAGCGCGGTCAACATCATCGCCTGGATCAGCATGTCTGCCATCATTGTCGGTTCTGCCGCCCTCATCCTGGTCTTAAGCGTCTTTAATGGTTTTGAAGATCTGGTCAAATCACTTTATTCTTCGTTTTACGCGGATCTTAAAGTATCGGCAATCTCGGGAAAGGTGATCAGGGTAACGCCGGCACAGCAAAAACAGCTGGCGGCTCTTAACGGTGTCAGCGCTTTTTCCCTGGTGGCCGAAGACAACGCCATCTTACAAAACGGAGACCTGCCCACGATTGTATATCTCAAAGGAGTCGATTCAAACTATACCCGGGTTTCGGGAATCGCCGATAAGTTGATCAAAGGCAAATTCAACCTGGGCAATGCAGACACGCCCGGTGCGGTGCTTGGCGTGGGCGTTGAAAGTGCGATCGCCGCTGAAACGGAAAAAGAAGTATTGCCGCTTTCCGTTTATATATTCAACAGGAACAGCGGAAATGAGGGTGATCTTGCCAAAGACATCAGTAACGAAAATGTCGTACCAACCGGCAGTTTTGCTATCCAGCAGGATTTTGATAACAAATACGCCTTTACCAACCTGGCCTTCATGAAGCGGATGCTCGGGCTGAACCCGGATGAATACAGTTCCATCGAGCTGAGAGTCCGGGATGATCAGCAGGGCGACGCCGTAAAAAGGGAACTGGAGCAATTACTCGGCCCATCTTACCAGGTCAGGTCCCGCTACGAACAGAACCAGGGCCTTTATAACGTCATGCGCATGGAAAAATGGGTCATCTATATCCTGCTCACGCTCATACTGATCGTCGCATCATTTAATATGGTCGGCGCATTGACCATGCTGGTGCTCGAGAAGCAGCAGGACATCCAGGTTCTCAAGGCACTCGGCGCCACGGGTGGCTTCATCCGTCGCATTTTCCTGAGTGAAGGCTTCCTGCTGGGAGCCCTCGGCGGCGTCTGCGGTATCGTACTTGCCTTGATAATCTGCTGGCTCCAGGTCAGGTTTAAACTGGTTCCCTTGCGGGGAGGTTCGTTTCTGATCGATTATTATCCTGTCAAGCTAATCGCCAAAGATTTCTTTTTGGTCTTCGGAACCATCCTCCTGGTCACACTCTCCGCCTCCCTTCTTCCGTCGATAAAAGCTGCTTCGCAGCCCATCGAACTAAAAAGTTGAACCGGCTTTTTCTTCTGCTCAAAAATCGCCCAGTGTTTCGGGCAGTTGTGCGAGTGCTCTTTGTAACTGTTCGTCGTTCGGCGCAACGCCGTGCCAGTTATGATCATTTTCCATGAAGTCAACGCCTTTCCCCATGACCGTGTGCATCATGATGGCAGTCGGTTTGCCGTTTCCCGAAAGATTTTTTGCCGTGCGCAGCGTGGCAATTACTTCGTCGATGTCATTGCCGTTCATCGCCAGCGTATTCCATCCAAATGCCTCGAATTTGGTCCGGATGTCGCCAATACCGCCTACTGAAGCCGTCGTCCCGTCAATCTGCTGACCGTTCCAGTCGACGGTAGAAATGATGTTGTCGACTTTATGGTGCGCACCGAACATCAGGGCCTCCCAGTTCTGCCCTTCCTCGAGTTCACCGTCGCCATGCAGCGAATAGACAATATTTTTATCATTATTGAGTTTTTTTGCTATCGCCGCTCCCAGGGCCACGCTCATCCCCTGGCCAAGCGACCCACTCGCAACGCGCACGCCCGGAAGGTGTTCATGCGTCGCCGGGTGTCCTTGCAGTCTGGAATTTATTTTTCGGAACGTATAAAGTTCTTTGAGATCAAAATAGCCTGACCTCGCCAGCGTGGCGTACCAGACCGGTGAAATATGCCCGTTGGAAAGGAAGAAGATGTCTTCGTTTTTCCCGTCCATATGAAATTCGGGATTGTGCTGCATGACTTCAAAATACAGCGCCGTAAAAAAGTCTGTGCATCCAAGTGAACCCCCAGGATGCCCGCTGTTAGCCGCGTGAACCATTCGCACAATGTCTCTCCTGATCTGCGCCGCGATCGCTTTTAAATCAGCCATGTTGTCGGGGATTTGTATCTAATTGGGCCACAAAGCTAAGGGAATTAATAATTAGATAATTATAGGATTAATTAAAGTTTTTCGCTAATTTGGCAGCTCAATTGGCTTCGCAAAGTAATCTAATCTATTAGCTAGAGTCAGGGGATTTTTCCCCCGGTTAATGTCAATTAATTTGCATGCGTAATTGCGAAACAGTTAGGACAATAACTCGTGCAAGGGCTAGCCTTTTATTGTACCAACAAAACCAAACGAATGTTTGACGTTTTACTGTCGATAGTGATCGGATTCACTATTACCTTTCTGGCCATCCCCGTGATTATTACCGTTGCGGAAACGAAGAAACTTTTCGATGTTCCCGACGAAAGGAAGATTCATATCACGCCCGTAACGCCTCTTGGCGGCCTGGGCATATTCGCCGGTTTTATTTTCGCCTGCCTTCTTACTGTTCATTTCGGCGTTTCTTCTGAATTTCAATATTTCATGGCAGCCAGCCTCGTGATATTTTTCCTCGGGCTGAAAGATGACATCCTGGTTATTTCTGCCATTAAGAAATTTATCGGGCAGGTCCTCGCAGCATTTATGGTTATCTATTATGGCGGTCTCCAGATCAAGAGTATGCACGGTTTCCTGGGGATTTACCAGATGCCCGAAATGTTCAGCCTGATGCTGACCTATTTTGCGGTCATCGTCATTATCAATTCATTCAACCTGATCGACGGGGTGGACGGTCTTGCCGGCAGCCTCGGCCTGATCTCCCTGTCTATCTTCGGGATCTACTTCTTAATCATCGATATGCCGGCATATTCCATCCTGGCGTTTTCTATGGCGGCCAGCCTGCTTGCGTTTCTGATTTTTAATTTTCAACCGGCCAAAATATTTATGGGCGACACGGGATCCCTGCTGATTGGGTTGGTCAGCGCCATTCTTGTCATCAAATTTATCAATGTCGCCAACACTACCGAGGTCAGTTATCCCATTGCAGCCGCTCCTGCCATAGGATTTACGATCCTGCTGATCCCGCTGCTGGATACCCTGCGCGTATTTGGCATTCGTATTTTTTACAGGCGCTCGCCCTTTAGTCCTGACCGTAACCACATTCATCACATTCTGCTGGACAAAGGTTTTTCGCATCGCGCAGTGACACTGATCCTCGTTGGCTCAAACGTCCTGGCTATCCTGCTGATGTTCGCGGGAAGAAATACATTCAGTTGCACTGCGCTGATCTTTTTCGCTTTCGCGTTCTTTTTTTCGATCATTTCGCTTTTCTACTATATGCCTTCCCGGGTTCCCAAACTGGTTGTCGCCAAGTCCACCAAAAAGGAAAGCAACGGCAACGATATCAAACCCTCAAAACTGGTGCCCTTCTCCAAGGACGCAAGCACGATCCTCGAACAGAAGAATTGACGGTTTTTTGGTGTTCTTTTTGCGGTTTTATGTAGGTTTGCCCCAACACTTTATCATATTTTATGTCCGAAGATCTAGAGTTTATCGTCGAAGAAACGAATGATTCCATGAAAAAGGCAGTCAGCCATCTCGAATCCGAGCTGATCAAAATAAGGGCAGGCAAGGCAAATCCACAGATGCTGGAAGGACTTACGGTCGACTATTACGGAACGCCCACGGTCATCAGCCAGGTATCCAACGTTACCGTCGCAGACGCAAGGACACTGACGATCCAGCCCTGGGAAAAAAACATGTTGCAGCCTATCGAGCGCGCCATTATCGCAGCCAACCTTGGCGTGACGCCGCAAAATGACGGCGCCATCATCCGGCTCTTTATGCCTCCTCTGACAGAAGAGCGACGCAGGGAATACGTCAAAAGAGCGCATCATGAGGGCGAGCACTCCAGAGTGGCCATCCGCAATATTCGGAGGGACGCCATTGAGCACATCAAGAAATTGCAAAAAGAAGGACTTAGCGAAGACGTCACCAAGGACGCCGAAAAAAATGTCCAGGAAATAACGGACAAATACATTACGGCGGTTGATAAACATCTGACCGTAAAAGAAAAAGAGATTATGTCTGTCTAGGAACCCTGTGGACAAATACCCGCCGCAACCGCCCCTTCGCACCGCCTGCGATTCAACGACAAGTTATGAGTAAGACAAAATTGAAGGAGATCGACACCCGCGCCCCGAAACATTTTGACAAAAGCGAGACCAAGGACAAGCTCGAAAAAATCCTGCAGGAGCTGGATTATTTGCAAAACCTGCTTTATGCCGAATCCAAACATTCAATACTGGTCGTGATCCAGGGAATGGATGCAGCGGGTAAAGACGGCGCAGTGAGAAACGTTTTTGGCAAACTGAATCCACAGGGAGTAAAAGTGACTTCGTTCAAAGAACCAACGAAGGAGGAACTCGCGCACGATTTTCTGTGGCGCATCCACATCCACACGCCTGCCAAAGGAAACATTGAAATTTTTAACCGTTCCCAGTATGAGGACATTCTGATCACGCGCGTACATAAAATGATCGATGACAAGACGGCGCACAAGCGAATGGATGCCATCAACGCTTTTGAAAAACTGCTGGTCGATCACAACAACACGGAGATTTTCAAATTTTACCTTCATGTTTCACCCGAAGAGCAGCAAAAAAGATTGGAACAAAGAATCAGCGACCATACCAAACAATGGAAATACAACGAAAGCGACTTTGCCGAAGCTAAATTTTGGGATGATTACATGCAGGCCTACGAAGATTGTTTTGAATACTGCAATGATGTTCCCTGGACCATTGTGCCCGCTGACCAGAACTGGTACAAGGAATTTGTGATCGCTTCCGCATTAAAAGAAACGCTGGAAAAGCTGAAGATGAAGTTTCCCGGTCTGAAAAAATGATTTCTTTTTTCGCGATTTGGTAACCCGGGTCACACCTTCGGTTTGAATTATTTTGGTATATTAGAATACTTTTTAAACAACAAAAACTACTGTTATGGGAATGCTTAAGGAATTCAAAGACTTTACTCTAAGGGGCAACGTCATCGATCTGGCTGTCGCCGTCATCATTGGTGCCGCCTTCGGCGCGATTGTTGCCTCACTGGTTGACGCCATCATCACGCCCCTGCTCCTGACGCCTGCGCTGCAAGCAGCCCATCTGCAGAATATTGAGGATCTCAAATGGGGAAATGTGAAATATGGAGCCTTTCTGGGTGCGGTAATCAAATTCATCATATTCGCTTTTGTTCTCTTCCTAATTGTTAAATCATTCAAGGCAATGGAAAGAAAGCAAGTTCCGCCTGCCTCCGAACCTTCTGCAACAGAAAAACTTTTGGCCGAAATCCGCGATGAGTTGAAGAAGAAATAACCCACCCATCTTGTTGTCAGCCCTACTTGAGTTAACTTTGACCTCCCAAGCCTGGCTGACTTTTTTTTGAACCAAACATATGTGCTATGAAAAGAATTGGATTGGGCCTGTGCGTCTTAATGTTGTTTTCGGGTCTGAGATCACAGGACAAAACAGTTCAGGATTTGAAATCCGACGCTTCCCAGACCATCAAAAAGAATCCGAATGACACGATTCCAATGATTTGGAAAATAGGCGGTCTCTTTAACTTGAATTTCAACCAGGCTGCGCTGAGCAACTGGTCGGCAGGGGGCGATAATTCCTCGTTGTCGCTGGCGACATTCATGGACGTTTTCGCATTTTACAAAAATGGAAGGAACGCCTGGGACAACACGCTTGACCTGGCTTATGGATATGTTCACACCACTTCGCTGGGCTCCAGGAAGTCGGACGACCGGATCGATCTTTTGTCCAAATACGGCTACGAAGTTGCCAAAAGCTGGTATGTCGGCGGGTTGTTCAATTTTCGAAGCCAGTTTGCGAAGGGATATGCTTATCAGGCAGATGGTTCCAAGGTGCTGACGTCCGACGCGTTTGCCCCCGCTTATCTCCTCTTATCTGCAGGAATGAATTACAAACCCAATGACGAATTTTCCGTATTTCTCTCGCCCGCCACGGCCCGTTGGGTAATCGTAAACAATGACTCCCTGGCATCGGTCGCCGCTTTTGGCGTTGATTCGGGGAAGAACTCCCGGTTTGAGTTCGGCGCTTTTGCTACGATCAGCTACATCAAGAAAATCAGCGCAAGCGCGGCATATACGGGAAGACTCGATCTCTTTTCGAACTACCTGCACAACCCACAAAACATCAGCATCAACATGACCAATGTGCTGGCTGTCAAGGTGACCAAGATCATCAGCATGAGCTTTACTGTAAATGTTATATACGACAATGACATCAAATCAGTCAAAAGCGACGGAACAGCCGGAGGTCCCAAGCCGCAGATCCAGGAGCTCATGGCCATCGGGCTGGCTTTTAAATTCGGCCATATTTAAAACAACCAAGGAAACGTGAACAATCCGTCTTATAAAATCAAACTACCGCAATTCGAAGGACCCTTTGACCTGTTGCTTTTTTTTATCGAACGCGACGAACTCGATATTTATAATATCCCGATCAACAAGCTCATCCAGGATTTTCTCCAATTCATACACAGGCAGGAAAACCTCAATATTGAACTGTCAAGCGAATTTATCGTGTTTGTGTCTACGCTGATGAGGATCAAGGCAAAGATGTTGCTGCCACGCAAGGACGTCGACGAGCTGGGCAACGAGATTGACCCGAGGCAGGAAATCGTCAACAGGGTCCTGGAATACAAGCGCTATAAGGAAGCTTCGGCCAAACTGGCGGAGATGGAAGCTTTACGCATGATGATGATTCGCCGCGGCAACCTGCAAAAAGACCTGTATCAGGTGGGTGAAACCGAAAGCGAGGGCACAGAAATCCACTCGGTTTCGCTATTCAAGCTGATGAAAGCCTTCGAGCGCGTCGCTCACCGGTTGCAGGAAAGGCAAAATAAACCCGTTCACACGGTCGTACAGTACAACTATACGATGGAAGAAAGCCGGGAATACATGCTCCAGACGATAGCCCGCGAAAAAGTCATGAGCTTTGAAAAAATTTTCGACCCATGCGAAAACCGTATTCACGCTATTTTTCTTTTCTTGTCACTCCTTGAACTCATCCAGCAGCGGTATATGGCCATCATGATGGGCGAAGGGAGAAATAATTTTATCGTGGAGTTCAACGAAAACCGCACCGAAGAAGACAATTTGCCGGTCGCAGATGAATCTCCTGTTAATCCTGCATGAAATCTGGTAAGGTCTGCCGCTCCCCACCGATTTTGCCATCTTACGGGCGTGCACAGCGTGCGGATTGGGGCGACCGCGGTCTGAATTTGCCGGAAAAATTTCAATTGTGCAGGTTCATTTTACTGAGTAAGCTGATGAACCTGGGATCGTTTCGAAGGGGGTCCAAAGCAGGGTCAACGCCGGCAAAAAACATGTGCAGACCGTGAATGCGATAGCCTTCCTCAAGCCAATTCAAGGCGGCTTCGTTTTCCCCCAGTGCGACATAAATCAGCGCAATCCTGTATGGGGGGGCATCCAAATCCCGCTTTACCGTCCTTTCCAGTAGCTCTTTTGCCCTGGTTTTTTGTCCCACTCTTGCGTAAATATAGGCGCGCAATAGATCAACATTGTCGATTTTGTTGACAGCCGTCGGCGGAATCTCTTCCATTTGTTTCAATGCTTCATTATTCATTTTCATTTCAACATATGCCAGGGCTTCTGACCAAAAACAAAACTCATTGTTTTTAGGCGCGACTGATTTTGCTTTTTCAAATTGTGCAATCGATTCATCATACCTCCTTGCGAAATAAAGATTTCTTCCCAATACCCAGTTTGGAGGGAATGCGAATGGGTCTAATGAAACTGCTTTTCTGCATTCCTTCAGCCCGTTTTCGGTGTCGCCGGCATATTGCAGGGCAATTCCGTAATACATGCGCGCGGGCGAGTTATTGGGATCCAGCGACAAGGCTTTTTGCAATGTTTTTTTTGATTCGTTCCAATTAAATTCAAAATTGAATTGAATGAAGCCAAGCGTCGTCAGACCTTCGCTTAAATTACTATCCAATGCCAAGGCCTTATTGGTAAAGGCAAGAGCAATAGGGATCGCATGCAACTGCGGTATCCCCTTTAGGTTATAGGTATAGCAATCTGCTATCCCGGCATAGGCAAGGGCATAATTGGAATCAAGACTGATGGCCTTCTTATAATTCGCCTCCGCGCTGTCATAGTTTTCGGGGTTGCGCGCATTCCAAAATGTACGGCCGCGTATATAATATTTATATGCTTCCACATTTTTCGTATAGAGCGTAGAAAGCCCCTTTTGTTCCTGGGGTGTCAAACTCGCCTTTAGCGCGTTTACAATCAATTGGGCCACCTTGGATTGAATGATTAAAATATCTTTATTGGGGTAGATATAGTCTTCGCCCCACAGTATTTTACTTGTATTCACATCGATCAACTGCGCAATGATATGGAGGTTATCGGCTTCCCTTTGTATCGTACCGGTGAGTATTGCTGCAACATTGAGCTCGCTGGCAATTTGCTGAGGCGATTCTGTCGTCTTCTTAAACTTTCTAACCGAAAACCATGCTATGACTTTTTCCAAAGAAGAAACCTTGGACAGATTATTAATGATATCCTGGGTAATACCGTCGGAGATAAAATCTTCGCCGCCGGGCGCCCCGACATTTTCGAATGGCAGGACCGCAATGGATTTGTCACTGCCATTGTATTGAGGCCAAGCCAGAAATCTTTTATACGCAAAAAATGATGCTGCCAGCAAACCCATGATTGCGGCGGCGATTGTCCATTTTTTGATCATCGATTTTTGCTGCCGTTCCTTAATTTTGCCGCGCATTTGTTCCTTTTTTGGAACAATCAAGCCATCACCAACGGTAGCGAAGACCTCTATTTTGTCATCAACATTTTTAAATTCGAATGTGCCGAGTGAGACGCATTTAAATTCCGGCTGGTTTTTAATTTTATCAAAAACCTCTTTTGAAAACAGCACGGCTTTCTCCTGGCCCAGGGATTGAATTCGCGATGCCACGTTGACGCCGTCGCCTAAAACCTTTTCACCTTCAAAAAAAATTTCTCCCACATGTAATCCAAGTCGCAGGGGCACCTTCACGCCCGATTGTAACTGCTGCTGTAGTTCTATGGCACACCTAACGGCTTCGGTCGCGCTGCTAAAAGAGCAAAGACTGCCGTCGCCATAATCGTTTAATATTTTTCCGGAGTGATTGTCGACCGCGGATTGCAGAACACCGATATATCGCTTTACTATGGCTACTGCCTGGTTTTCATCCTGCTGCATCATCGCCGTGTAGCCAACAATGTCGGTGAATAAGATTGCAGCGAGTTGCCGCGTTTGCTGAGACATAGATCAGATTGGGAAAAAGGAAGATTACCCAATGTAATCAAATTTCGGCAAAGAGCTGTCAACTAATGACTAGTGGCTGAGCACAAGAGACCAGTCGCGCTCACTAAGTTTATCAAACATCTAAAGGCGGTAACCCAGGGACAGCTGGACGACGTTATTTTTTGGGTTGATGCTACTTGTACTTGGAATAAATGAGGGCATTGATCCTGCTCCCGAAGAGGTTGGGATCTTGTAGAGGTTTGCCAGACTGAGATTATATTTCACGCCGATAACGATGCCCATATAAGGATGGATTTCGAGTCCAAAGGCAAAACCGTAATCGAACCTGTTATAAAAGCTCAGGATCTGATCGGCCATGGGGTTCCCGGTTTTAGTATTCGAGCTGTCTGCTTTCGCATTGAGCAGGTAAGAGAATTGGCCACCGAATTGAATCTGCACATATTTGGTAATATTTATGGCCATCAATTGCGCCAAAGTCAGGTAGCTTAGTTTTACCGAGCCCGAATTGGAATCCGTGGAATAGTCATAACCCTGACGCGAAAAAAGCAATTCTGTATGCGAACTGAAGATCGACCTTGAATGCGGCGAAATGAATATGCCGGCGTGAAAGCCTGTCTGGCTTTTACCGTTGATGGAAGCGGCATTGGTCACGTTAGCGAAATTCAGTCCCGCCTTGATGCCGATCCCAATACCGCCCTGATCTTTTTTTGGGGGTCTTGGAGGAGGGTTTTGATCCGGGCTGTTGGTCTGCGAAAAACTCCACGAACAAACCAGCAATAGAACACAGCTGCAGATATTTTTCATAAATTTTTTTTGAAAGCTAGCGGAGTTCGCGAAATCCTGCAATAGAACAAAAGTTAGGTGCCGCTCAAAAGTTTTTCTTCATCGCTTTGCTAATGGCTTCTGTGCGGTTTTGTACGTGGAGTTTCTCGTAGATCTTGTGGATGTGTTGCCTGACCGTATTGACTGAAATAAGAAGCTTGTCCGCAATTTCCTTGTAGAGGAGGCCGGTGGAAAGCAAATGGAGCACTTCATTTTCGCGATTGCTCAGCACGTCAAGGTTTTCAATCGCGTTCTCCCCACGGCGAAATACATTGACCAGTTTTCTGGCAATATTCGCGCTCATCGGGGAGCCGCCTTCATGAAGTTGTTTCAGCGATTCAGCGATTTGGGACAGGCCGGTATTTTTCAGCAAATACCCAGTTGCGCCTGCCTTGAGCGCTTCGAATACCTTTTCGTCATTTTCATAGACGGTAAACATCATAAACTGCGTCGGCATGGTTTTTTCCCGCAGTTGCCTGATGCATTCGATGCCATTCATCCCCGGCAGATTGATGTCCATGATGACGATGTCCGGCTTTAGAGAAGGAATATGTTTCAGCGATTCCTCAGCTGATTTGAACGCCTCTTGCACCACGAAGTCCCCGCTCATGGCAAGAAAATTTCTCAGGCCCTCCCTGACTTCATCCAGGTCTTCCACGATAACGATTGAAATTTTCATGCGCAAACGAAAATAATGCCAGTTAACACAATCGACAATAGAACGAAAGTTAGCTCCACAACGGAACGGTAATCCTCAGCTGCGTTCCGGTGCCAGATCGGATCTCGAATTTCCCTCCAATATCCGCTATCCTCTTTTTCATGCTCGAAAGTCCATTGCTGAACGGCCGTATGTGGTGTTGGTCGAAACCCCTGCCGTTGTCCTGTACCACGATGTCGATAACCCGGCCAACCTCGACGCTGATAGTCACTTCTGTGGCGGCAGCATGCTTAACAATATTGTGTAAAGCTTCCTTCAGCGTGAGGTAAATATTGCGGCGGATTTCTCCGCTTACAAAGAGGTCGGGAACATCATCGGCTATCCGGATATCACTGTGGATACTATTTTGTGAAAGATACTCTGCCGCGTATGACCGCGAATAGGCCAGCAGGTCTTTGAGCGAGTCATTCTTTTCATTCAATGCCCATACAATCTCTCCCATCTTGTTGATCATTTCATTGGAATACTCCTTGATCTTGACAATATCTTCCTCAATGGGCTTTTGTTGCCTGCTTTTGATATCAACGGTTTCGCTGAGGAACTTGATCCGCGAAAGACCGGCCCCAAGGTCATCGTGCATATCGGTCGCGATCCGGGTTCTTTCCTGCTCGACAAGTTGCTGTTTCTCAAGAACGATTCGTTGCCTGGCGAATTTGCGATTATAGTAAAAGACCACGAAAAAAATAATCCCCGCGATAAGCACAAGCACGATCACGCTGCGAAACCACCAACTTTGCCACCAGGGAGGCGATATCGAAAAAGACCATTCCGCGTTCTGCTCGGCGTAAAGTCCGTTCAGAAAACTTGCCCTGACGCGAAGCGTATAATTTCCAGGTTCCAGGTTAACAAAATGAATATCCGCCTGCACAGATGGTTCGCTCCAGTTGTTTTCGCTGCTGCCGGACAGTAAATAACTGAATCGCGTTTGTCGTTCATCGCAAAATGCGGGCGCTGCGACATAAAACGAAAGATTGTTTTGGAGGTAACTGAGTTCGGGCGCTGTTCGTCCCGGAAAAACCAAGCTGTCGCCGATTTTGATCTGGACGAATTGCAGCCTAGGCGTATAATTTTTGACGGTAAAGAACGAATCGGAGATGCGAAGCAGACCCGCATCCCCAATACCCCAGTGCATGCCGCTTCTCTCGGTTGAAATTTTAAAAACCTGTTGGAAGGTGTTCACGCTCCTTGTGATATTTTCCACATAATATTTTCCCTTGACCATCACGATCCTGTCGAGCCCCGCAGGCGAACACACCCAAATATTGTCTGACCGGTCACGGTGAAGATAGCTGGCAAAGTTTTCCGACAGGCCGTCCCTTGTTGTAAAGTGGCGCAGAAGCGTCAGCCTGTCTTCAGCGTGGGAGAATAAATAGATCCCGTGGTCCCTTGTTCCAACCCATATATTTCCTTGCGGCCCAACGGTGATCGAGCGCGGCGCCGCTCCCCGGAGCGCGTTATCATACTCCTCCAACAGCTGAAAATAGTGGTCAGCATTCCTGCCGGATACACGAAAAAGAAACAATTTGCCGGCGCGTGTAACTACCCAAAGTCGATCACCAATAATGGAGGCTTCATCGGCCAGGTAGCCAAGCGGCGCATATTTAACCTCCCCGCTTTGTAGTTGAACAGTCAGTTTGTCCGATACCGCGATGATATTTTGCGCGCTGTCGTGAAGAAGACAGGAGAACCCGTTTGCCGCCGAGGTATCTCTCATAGTGAGCGTGGTAGAAAAACGCATAAGCCGGTTATCCACATTCACTTTATACATCTCGAACCACTTGGTGAGATAAAGTTTGCCGCCAACAGAAGCCATATTCGTAAAAGAACCCTCTTTGCCACCGTGGAATATTTTTTCGAATCGGCCGGTATGAAGCAGGATTTCATTGCGATTAAAATCATAGAGCCAAACCGAGTCACTGGTATCGTCGACATCCAGGATCGTACTTCTGAATCCCCCCGGCAACTCGGTGTATAGCCCGATGTCCTGGTTCACGAGTTTGCTAATACCGCTGTGAGCACCGGCAAGCCAGATGATATTTTCCCTGTCCTCAAGCATCGATTCCTGTTCATTTTCGGCCAGGCCGGTCTGCGTGGTAAATAATTTGCTGCGGCCGCTGCGATCTATTCGCACCACGCCGTTAAAGCCCAGGAGCCAGGTATTTCCCTGGCGATCAAAAAAAATGTTGGCTGCCTTGCTGTGTGACGGTAGATGATAAAGGCCGACGGCGTCAGCGAGATGAACCGATTTGGAATCAAATGAAAGATTTGCCACGCGGAATATTCCGTTTTGCGTTGATAAGAGGATATTGCCGTCGGGCGCCACAGAAACAAAATATATCGGGTCTTCGCTCCTGGTCACAATCGATTTCCCCGTTTTCAGGTCATAGACCATAAAGAGGCAGTTCCGGGAGAACGTATGGATATTCGGATCTGACGAGATATACAATTTCCCCCCCGATTCTGCTCCGTGAATGAGATTGATGACAGACCGGCCGCTCATGTGGTCATCCACTTCGACTTTGTCGAACCGGTTTTTATTAAACCTGTATAAGCCTTCGTCGGCCAGCGCATAGTAAAAGCCGTCACTGCACCGGATGAGTTGATTGATGACGGGCACGAAGTCATCCGCAGTCCTGCTGCTTTTGATAACTCCATGAACAAGATATTGCAGGCGACGGGTATTGGGAATGATCCATAGCGAATCGTCTCCGAGTTCGATAATCTGGTTGACAAGGCTTGCCGCCAGGCCATTTTCGGTAGAGTAATTCGTAAACCGTGAACCATCGTAAACGCTCAGTCCGCCAAAAGTGGAGATATAGAGTTTCCCGCGGGAGTCCTGGAATATGAAACGAGTTCGGTTATTAATCAGTCCGTCCCGCGGCGTGTAGGTGATGATGTCGGCACGCTGCGCGAAGACCTGGGAAAAGGCAATCATCCACGCAAGAAAAAGGGCCGACCGTTGCATATTTAAATTTAAAAAAAAATCACGCAGCGGAGTGACCGTTTATCAGTAAAATATCCAGAGCAGGATTGGACGCGAACACGTGTCAATCAGGGGGCGGATCGCTTCAAGAAAACGGGGAGAAGTCATGGCGCAGCCACAGCTGTTGCAGATGGGAACGGGCCATGTCTCCCCATCAGGCACGCAGTCATGCGCGTGCAGAACAATATGACGCGAAAGGGAATTACTATTGGTGCTGTCAAGCCCATAAAGTTTATAGGCAATGCCGAAAATTCCGTGATAACAGGCGCCAATCTGGTAGCGTCCAAGGGCAGTGCAACTACTGCCGCAGGAATTGGAAAACCGGGGGTAAAAGCTGTAGCCGGCAGGCCCGTGGCCATGCGCGACCAACCCGCTCCGTATAATGGAGTCGTGCATCGCATCATAAACAAAAAAACGATTCCTGCCCGATGGCAACTTCATGTCGATTAGAAAAAAAAGACGCTGGTTAAATTTTTTCCGGTTGCCAAATGCGCGGAGAGCGAAGACTTTTTCACGGAGCCTTGCGCGTTCGGATAAATCAGGAGGATCCGACCTATACTTGTGCGTGCCCACATGGCCGTACAGAATGCTGTAGTAGTAGTGCCCAGCTATGACGACTGCAGACAACGCAATAGCCATCGGGGGAATGAGTAGCAGACGCAGCCACCTCATGTTGTGCGGAGTTGGTCATCAACAGGACGCCCTTTGCACTTTTTTCCACAATGAAATGATGTTAAGAAAAATAAAAACTGCAGTCTCGCGATCAATGTACCTGTAAAACGTCTTCCATCATTTTTCTCGCGGAATCGATGATGCCCTGGGCGTCGTAATTGCATTCATGGTGAAGTTCCTTGAGTGTGCCATGCTCAACCACCCGGTCGGGTATGCCCAGGATTTTGAATGCCGGGCTATAATGATGCGTTGCGGCGAATTCCAAAACGGCAGAACCAAAGCCACCGGTTACCGTTCCATCTTCGACGGTGATGATCCGGTCGAATTTCCCAAAAATTTCATGGAGCATGAGCTCATCCAGCGGTTTTGCAAAGCGCATGTCATAGTGGGCGGGATCAAGCCCCTCGGTCCGCAGCTCACGTATCGCAGCGGTTACAAAATTGCCGGGGTGGCCGAGTGAAAGGATCGCGAGGCCATGGCCGTCCTTAAGCTTTCTGCCCGTGCCGATGATAATTTCCTTCATTGGCGTCTTCCATTCGGACATGACGCCCTCGCCACGCGGGTAACGAATGACAAACGGATGCTTTGTCGAATCAAGTTGCGCGGTGTACATCAGGTTTCGAAGTTCTGATTCGTTCATGGGCGCGCTGACGATCATGTTGGGAACACAACGCATGTACGCGATATCGAAAGCGCCATGGTGAGTCGGGCCATCTTCGCCTACGAGCCCCGCACGGTCAAGGCAAAATATCACGGGGAGATCCTGGATTGCCACATCATGGACTACCTGGTCATAAGCCCGTTGCATGAACGTAGAATAGACATTGCAGAATACTTTCATGCCCTGCGTAGCCATGCCTGCGCTGAGCGTAACGGCATGCTGTTCGCAGATCCCGACGTCAAAGGCGCGCTCCGGCATTTTTTCCATCATGAATTTCAATGAGGACCCGCTGGGCATGGCAGGAGTGATGCCGAATATTTTGTTGTTGGCTTCGGCAAGTTCGATGATCGTCTGCCCGAATACGTCCTGGTACTTCGGCGGCTGCACCGTTTCGTATTTTTTCTTGTAGATCTCGCCGGTGATTTTGTCGAACAGGCCGGGGGCATGCCATTTTGTTTGGTCCTTTTCTGCCAGCGAATACCCTTTGCCTTTCACGGTAAGGATGTGCAGGAGTTTGGGGCCGGGGATGTTTTTAAGGTCGCTCAGCGTGTCGACAAGCTTCATTAAATTGTGGCCATCGATTGGCCCGAAGTAGCGCAGGTTGAGTGATTCAAAAAGATTGCTGCTGCGGTTGACAAAACTCTTGATGCTGTGTTCAATCTTGCTGGCTACGTCACGGCTAAACCGGCCGCCGACCGGGAGCTTTCCAAGCGCCTTCCAAATATCATCTTTCAGGCGGTTGTACGTTTGCGACGTGGTAATGTCCGTCAGGTATTCCCTAAGCGCCCCGACGTTCGGGTCGATGCTCATGCAATTGTCATTCAGGACGATTAAAAGATCAGTGTCGGAGACGCCGGCGTGATTCATGCCTTCAAAGGCGATCCCTGCCGTCATTGCGCCGTCTCCGATAATCGCGACTGTTTTCCTGTCTTTTTCGCCCTTGTATTTGGCGGCCATGGCCATCCCGAGAGCTGCACTGATCGATGTTGATGAGTGACCAACGCCAAAAGTATCGTAAGGGCTTTCCGAACGTTTGGGAAATCCGCTGATACCTTTGTATTTGCGATTGGTGATAAAATTGTCGCGGCGACCGGTCAGGATCTTATGGCCGTATGCCTGGTGGCCGACATCCCAAACCAACTGGTCATCAGGCGTGTTAAAAACGTAGTGAAGAGCAGTAGTCAGCTCGACTACGCCGAGACTGGCCCCGAAATGGCCGCCGTGCACACTCACCACGTCTATGATATACTGGCGGAGTTCATCCGACAATTGCTGCAGTTGTTCGCGGTTCAAGGTCTTCAGATCGGCAGGGCTGTTGATTGTTTTGAGCAAGGCCCCCGGGGCAATATCCATCTGCTGGTTTTTAAATGTTAAAGTTACGCTTTTTTTCCCCGGAGTAAGAGGGAAACCAAGGTCAATACCACCGACAGGCTACCTATTTGGCCATTAATACAAAAGAACGAAATGTGCCATTAGAAAAGTATATTTTTGAATCGAGACCTTCTATTTATGGCAAAAGGAATTTCACGGTATTATTGGTGGTGCCAGGTTGGCGGGTGGAGCTTTTTAGGCCTCACCATGTTGTTCTTCGCACATACTTTTGAGCAGAAGGTTTCTGTCATCTACCTCTGGCGCACAGTAACGGTAATCATGGCGGGAATTATCAGCACTCACCTGCTCCGCGAGTTTATCAAGAAAATGAACTGGCTATCGCCCCCCATTGAAAAAATTCTTCCGAAACTCATCATCGCGGTAATCATCACGACGCTTGTTTTTATCCTTTTCCAAATGAGCGTATACCAGGTGTTCAATCTCTATGAGCAGCACGAAAACCGGATCAAGCCCGATTTCATCACAAGGCTGCTTGCCAACGTCCTCGACAGGGGGCTATACATTTTACCATGGACGCTGATCTATTATTTTTATCACTATATCGACAAGAGCCGAAAACAGCAGGTAGATACGCTGAAGATGGAGGCGCTTGTCAAGGAGCTTGAACTCAAAACGATCAAGTCGCACATCAACCCGCATTTTATATTCAACGCGCTGAACAGTATCCGTGCTTTGATCGACGAGAACCCGAATCGTGCACGGACGGCCATCACCGAACTGAGCAATATCCTCCGCAGCAGCATGCAGGCGGAAAAAATGGAAACGGTTTCGTTCGAAAAAGAGTTGAATATTGTAAAGGATTATCTCGCACTGGAACATATCCGCTTCGAGGACCGACTGAAAGTAGAGTACGACATCGATGAAGAGACGCTTGATCAGCCGATACCCCCCATGATGCTTCAAACATTGGTCGAAAACGCGATCAAGCATGGCATCAGCAAACAGGTGAACGGTGGCAGGGTAAAAATAATTTCCGACTTCAAAGATGATTACCACGAACTGGTCATTCAGAATACCGGCTATCTCAACGGATCTCTTTACGACGATGGCTTCGGCCTGACCAGTACAAAAAACCGCCTCCAATTGCTTTTCGGCGACAAAGCCAATTTTGACATCCGCGAAATCAGCGGCAACACCGTCGAAGCCACCGTCTTGATTCCCATTGTCGTTTAATCAAAAGCTCCCCCTGGATACTCTTGTGTATTTGCCATCGCCATTAAAATGATGGAGGAGTTTTTGGTTTATATTATAAACTACTTTAGATTTGAGATAAATTTATAGATTGTGAAACAGAATTGGATGTTATGGACCCTGTTGACGTGGACGCTTGGCGGCGCAGCCCAAACTACAATTCATGGGAAGGTCAGGGATACCAAAAGTCACCCGGTACCGGGCGCCAGTATCAGCATCAAAAATACCTATGAGGGCGCAACCAGCGACTCTTCGGGAAATTTCAGCTTTACCACCCTGGAGCATGGCGATTTCCTACTGACAGTTACCAGTCAGGGATATAATGACTTTCAGCAGCCCGTCACGCTCAACAACCAGCCCATCACGGTTTCAGCGATAGTCAAAGAAAAGCTTGACGAAATGCGCGCCGTGACAATCACGGCCGGTTCGTTTGCAGCCGGCGATTCCAAACGCGCGGCTGTCCTCAGCTCCCTGGATGTCGCCACGACCGCGGGATCCAATGCAGATATCACGGCGGCGCTCAAAACCCTGCCTGGCACCAGCCAGGTGGGCGAACAGGAGGGCTTATTCGTGCGCGGTGGCGCCGGCTACGAGACCAAACAGTTTATCGATGGTGAACTGGTCAACAACCCCTATTATTCCAGTGTCCCCGACCTGGCCCAGCGCGGTCGGTTCTCTCCTTTCCTGTTCAAGGGAACGGTTTTCAGCACCGGCGGATACTCGGCCTTATATGGGCAGGCGCTTTCCTCTGCGCTTCTCCTGGAATCTATCGACCTCCCGGACCACTCGGAGATCGACGCTTCATTTTCGCCGCTTTTTGTCGGCGCCGGTACGCAGCAGTTGGCGAATAACAAAAAGTCTTCCTGGGGCATCAACTATGGCTATACCAATTTGCAACTTTATTTTGACGCCGTTCGCCAGGATATCGACTATTTCAGGGTGCCGCAGGTCCATACCGCAGATGCCAATTTCCGCATCAAGACGAAAAGCGGCGGGATGATCAAATACTACACCACATTTAGCTACAACCAGCTTGGTATTCGCCGACCGGATGTCGACAGCGCCGATCTTAAAGATGCATTCGGTCTTAGAAACTATAACTGGTATAACAACCTGACTTGGAAAGAGTATCTGAAGAATGGATGGAAAATGAATCTCGGGGCCAGCTACAGTACCAATAAGGACAATATCCTGCAGCAGGTACAAAACGGAGGCGATCAACCGCAGGCTTTTTCGGATTCGGCCTTTTGGATGGCGTACAAAAATTTCACGCTCGTTCATCGCCAGGATCTTTCGCAGGCAAAAGCGGTATTCGAAAAAAAGCTGGGCGGAATCAGTGCCATTCGGTTCGGTAGCGAATGCTGGTACAGCTACGACAACAGCAATTTCAATGATACATTCCGGGCAAAACTCCGCGACAACTACACCGCTGTATTCGCCGAATCCGATATCTATCTGACCAACGAGATCGCAGCGAAAATCGGCGGTCGTGTCGAATACTCCTCGATTTTAAATAAATCGGATATCGCGCCGCGTGTCTCTTTGGCTTACAAAACGGGCAAGGATGCCCAGGTTTCCATGGCATATGGCATTTTCTACCAGAAGCCGGAAAACTCCCAGCTCGATTATGCCACGAATCTTGGGTATACGCGAGCGACTCATTATATCATCAACTACCAGAAAATGTCGAATGACCGGATCTTTCGCGTAGAAGCTTATTACAAAAAATATGACGACCTGGTTAAAACCGTTCCCCTTTTCTATAGCTTCTACACGACTTTTAACAATGCGGGAAGCGGATATGCGCAGGGCATAGACTTTTTTTGGAGGGATAAAAAAACGATCAAGAACTTTGATTACTGGATCAGCTATTCCTACCTCGATACGAAGCGCGACTACCTGAATTATCCCAAACAGCTGATGCCAAACTATGCGGCAACGCATACGGCCTCGATCGTGATGAAGCGGTTTATCACAAAAATTAAAATGGGCCTCAATGTGACTTACAGCTATGCTTCCCCGAGGCCATACTACAATTTGATGCTTGACAATACCAACAAATTTTATATCGCCGACCAGGGAAAAACAAAGGATTACAACAGCATGAACTTCAGCGCGGAATATGTACCGAGTGCAGGCAATATCAAGGCAAAAACATTTCTCGTGCTCTTTGCCAGTGCCACCAATGTGTTGGGATATAATGCCATTTACGGTTATAATTATTCGTTCACCGGCTCCGAGAAACAGGCGATAACCCCTCCTGCAAAGCGGTTTTATTTTGTCGGGCTTTTCCTAAGTTGGGGAGTGGACAGGAGCCAGGATGCAATCAACAACAACCTGTAACCATGAATATCATCACAAGACAAACCAATTTTATTCAAAACATAAAAAATCAACAAATGAAAAAGTTAGTTCTCTTTTCGCTGGTTCTATGCGCGGCCTGGTCCTATGGACAAAGTCCGAGATACACTGAGGCCATGAAAAAAAATCTTGACCTGATGGACTCGGCAAAGACAACCGCAGATTTTCAAAATGTGGCTAATGCATTTGACCGGATTGGCGAAGCAGAAAAAAATCAGTGGCTCCCTTTTTACTACGCAGGTCTTGCGCTTACGCGTATCGGTTGGATGGATGAGAAGGTCGATAAGGATGCGAACGCCGAAAAGGTAAAGGCGGAATGCGACAAGGCTGAAGCCATCGAAAAAAACGCGGAGATCCTCACCATTCGGAACATGGCGGCCACCCAGGAGATGTTGGTCGATCCACAGACCCGCTGGCAGAACTATGGAATGGAAGCCAGTGCGGACCTTCAAAAGGCAATCCAACTCGATCCCAACAACCCGCGCATTTATTATTTGCAGGGGATGAGCATATTTAATACGCCCGAACAATTTGGCGGCGGCAAAGACAAGGCCAAACCGATATTCGAAAAATCGATTGAGCTCTATAAGAAAGAACAGTCGAAGCCCCTGTATCCAAACTGGGGCAGGGACCAGGCTGAAAAAATGCTGGCTCAATGCCAATAAGCCGCGCGACCTTCAGCCAGGAATCAAATAGCATGTTAACCACTTAACCAGCTCATATGCCAGAAGATAATTTTTCGCCGGAGGACAGCATCCAGGTGATCCAGTCAATGATAGATAAAACCAAGGCATCGGTTGCCGACAACAGTTTTTATTTCTTGTTGTGGGGATGGCTGGTCTTTGTTGCCTGCGTTAGTCAATTTGTGCTTAAAGTTATTGTTGACTCGCGCTGGCACCCGATTGTCTGGAGCGTCAACATCATCGGTATCGTTCTGTCCATTTACCACAGCGTCCATGAGGAGAGAAAAAGACGCGTGCGGAATTATATCGATGAATGCCTGGATTATCTCTGGATCAGCATTGTGGTCTCTTATGTGCTATTTGGGCTGGCTTTTGCCCGCATCGGTTGGGAGAACTGTTACACGTTTTATATGATGCTTTACGGCCTAGGAAGCTTTGTTACGGGACGCCTGCTCAAAGTGCAGCCACTTGTATGGGGAGCAATAGCCAGCTGGGCGCTCGCCGTGGTGTCCACCTTTACCCGATTTGATATCAATATCCTGCTTTGCGCTGCGGCGATCCTGTTCAGCTATATTATCCCGGGATATCTCCTTCGCAAAAAATACAGGGAACAACACTAAACATTCAGTCATGACGGAAGAAAAAAAGCTCACGGAAAAAGAAAGTCTCGAGATTATCACGAGCATGATCACCAGGGCGAAATGCGCATATGATGAAACCGGCGTCAGTGCGCTGATGTGGGGGATCATCGTGGTCTTTTGCAGCCTGGTGACGTTTTTTAATGATTACCTGCATTGGCAATGGCTGAATTATGTCTGGCTGCTCACCGCCGCAGCGGTTATCCCGCAGGTCGTGATCGCAATACGTGAGAGAAGGCGGCGGAGATACAAGTCCTATGATTCGGTCACGATGAGCGCCATCTGGATTAGTTTTGGCGTTGGCCTTCTTTTGTTTTCGTACTTCGCGGGCTTGTACAATGTCCCGCATGCCGAATCAGTCTACCTGATGTTTTATGGCATCCCCACTTTCACGACGGGCATGATGACCAATTTTAAGCCGATGACCTGGGGCGGCATCGCCTGCTGGGTCATCTGTATCATCAGCTTCTATGTTCATTTTCCGGATACCATGCTGCTTACGGCCATCGCTGCCATCATTGCCTGGTTTATCCCCGGCCTGATGTTAAGAGCAAAATACCTGCAGCTAAAAAAAGAAAATGTTTAAGGACCTGGATCCCATATTGCATTCCCAACTCAGGCTCGCCGTGATTAGCCTGCTCATTTCCCTGAAAGAGGCGGAGTTTACTTACATCCGGGAGGAGACGAACGCTACCGCGGGGAACCTGAGTGTCCAGATCAATAAACTTAAGGAAGCCGGTTATATCGAAGTAATCAAACAATTCAAGGACAATTATCCGCAGACTATCTGTAGGATAACGACAGCCGGGTTCAAAGCATTCGAAGACTATGTTAAGAGTCTCCAAACCTATCTCAGTGTAAAAAAATGAAGCCTTCCGGTTTAACGGAAGGCTTAGGGAATAGTACCTCTGTAAACCAAACGAATCTTAGCTTTTTATTAAATGGAGCGTCATTCTTTCGTTGCTGTTGACGATGATTTCGAGCGTGTAATCACCAGGTAGAAGCCGGTTGGTGCCCTTGAGTTCATACCGGTTCTCGCCATCATTCGCT
>Ga0070731_10001220_pt1 | contig 27791 bp, 33 predicted proteins | sample Coa_R1_2_FD_66448 | JGI IMG/M metagenome (GOLD analysis project Ga0070731, IMG submission 66448) | Surface soil microbial communities from Centralia Pennsylvania, which are recovering from an underground coalmine fire - Coalmine... | ecosystem: Environmental > Terrestrial > Soil > Unclassified ... | reverse complement strand
AGCCCTGCGAAGCGAAGCGTAGGCGGAGCGCAAGAAGCTGCCGCCTGAAACTGATTTTTGTCAGATCAAGTTTCAGCTAGAACAAATTACCAATTCAAGAAGAACGTCAGCGACCAACCTTCCAGATGGCGGCGAGCACAGTAGCCGCCTCCTTCAGCGCACGTTTCTGCAGGCGTTGTGTACATTGACCAAGGATTCGTGAGCTGGCCGCTGTACGATTGCTTTTGTCTGGCAGCGCTTGCATCAGTATGTTTTCCGTATAGCAGGTTCATTTGCGTCTTCGAACCTGAATAGAATGTCGGAATTCGTTGCCATGGATTCTCCTGCGTTCGAGCGTTGGAGGGTGAAAACTGCTTGAGCAGCCGTACAGTTCAACCTTTATTTCGGCAGTTAAAATTTCGTTCCTTCGTAAGAGCGTCCGTTTAAATGCTCGCCACCGGCCGCATGGGAGCGGATCTGCTGCCGGGCTGTACTCCGCGTCATTACGCTGCGGTGGGAATCTCTAAGGATGGGGTGAAGCCGAGAAGCATCTGCCCTATTCATGTACATATCAACGATCGGACGCCAATGACCGGTTGGATCGCGCTCACCGCAGGTCATTTTTCCTGCCCTCGCTGGCGGTTGGCATCTTCACTTCTGTGATGTGAATCGAATCCTTGTCCGCGTCGACGTGAGCAGTCACTCGGACGTAATGCCCTTCGTGACCCTTAAGGGTCTCCTGATTGTCCACATTCCAAGCTCTCTGGTCGGTCACAAACGTCAATTTCTCGCCGTCTTCCCTAACCGTGCCCATCATGGAGGTGAACTGGATCTCTGCGGCTAGATGCTTCTGCGGCACCGGATTGGAAAGGTTCTGCGCAAAAGCGACGCTGTTCACGGCGAGGCACAGCAAAAGAACAGCTTGCAAAAAGGCATTCATCGAAAAACCCTCTGTTTTAATTTCTGCAGGAAACCGTTCGCATCTGAAGCGGCTGTGCAGTTCAACGCTTTTTCCTATCGCGAAGATCGAGAACTTGCACCAGTTCTTGCTTGATCCTTCTTCGTTTGGCCTTCCGTCCTTCGATCTCTCTCTCGGTCTGGGAACCGACCGCGGGACTACTCTCCGCCCGATTCAGAATTAGCAGCTGTTTGATAAGAGCTGTTACCTGCTCGGAATCGTCACTCATAAATACACTCTACCTCTCTGGCCCGGAGAAACCGGCTGGATCACAATTCTTTGTCGGAAATTTAGGATGTCTCACTCAGACGTACTGGCGTGGCGCGAGAGACAGGTCAATTGATGCTCTTCCATGTCGTTCCTGGCGCGCTCCATATCAACTTGTTTCTTCGCTGCAAGCTCGGTGCTGACTTGATAGAAGGGTGCAGAACGGGCTTCGCTGTATTTCCGAAGCCTGAATTCAAGAGCTTGTTCGAGATTCGTACACTTCAAGCAATCCATGGGTAACCCCTTCGGAGTTCTCTCCTGTCGGTGCACAGTGCCAGGAGCCGCGGATGCCTTCTCTCTACCGCCGTTGTGTAAACATTTCTTGCTGGCCTCGGAGCCAGTCCTGCTCGTCCTGCTCGGCGCGAAGAAAGTCCTGCTCATCCTGGCCAGGTTCACGATAACCGTTTTCTTGCGACTCATCGCCAGCATTGTGCTTGATCATGGTCGTCGACCTGAGTGGCTCTGGTCTAAGAGCGGGTGTACTTCAGATGGGCTGACTTAGTTCAGATGATCTGAAAGAGTAAGAAGAGGTGCCTTGCTCAACTATGATGCTAGGCTTCTGCGCACCCTTTGTCAAATTGCGGCTAGTTACCCACTCCGGAACTACCCGTCCAATATCGCTTCCCTTTCTAACCAGATCAACATTTGCCCAATGCTCCTCGCGTTGCTGGAGATGGATCCACGATCAAAGCTGCAGCTTCAGGCCACACTCGGGTACCGTACAGGAAGATGTTCGCTATCGTACAGGCACGAGAGGATGGATTCTTGCCAGACCAAAGCGTAAGGTCGAGTCATCCCTTCCTCGTGCCGTCCGTCGGCCGGTACGTAGCGGCGCGGCCAGCAGCCTGCCAAGGGTCAAGGAGGCTGCATGTCTCACACCATTCTGATAGCGGATGACAATCAATTAGTTCGGCAGGCGTTGTGCGAATTTTTTGACCGAGAGGATGACTTCGACGTTTGCGGAGAGGCAGGAGACGGAAGAGAAGCGGTTGCGAAAGCCGAGGAATTGCACCCGGATTTGATTCTGCTCGACCTCTCGATGCCACTGATGAACGGGCTAGAGGCGACACGGATTCTCAAAGGGCTGATGCCTCGTTCGGCGGTTCTCGACAATGACCCGCAGCCAAGACGACTTCTTCAGCATCGGAAAATAGATTCCGCGGAAACAAAGACGCGCCAGAAAAATGTTGAAGCGATCACCCACATGCTGATCGTCCAGTGCCGCAACTGCCTCAGCCAGCGCGTCCGGACTGTAGGAGTGAGCCCAGCCGTAGTTCAGTTCGGCATGCGCCTCTTCGATCGTCATCTTCAGTGGTGTGTGTGCCATGGTGAAGGGAACGAAATCAAGCCAGTGCCGAGATCGCGTGAGCCGTCCAGAGGCTTCCAGCCGCTTGTATAAGGGCGTTGCGGGTAACGGCGTGAGCAGTCCGAAAACCGGCAGGCCCGGAGGCCATGTGCGGACTTGCTGCAAGGTGCGTTCGGCGACTCCCGCAGTGTCGTTATCCATGCCGATGATGAACGAGGTGATCGCGTAAATATTGCGTTTTGCCAGACGCTTGAGCACGGCTGCATAATCCCCGGGCTTATTGAATCCTTTATTCACACTTTTCAGATTGACCGGATCAACCGACTCCATGCCGATAAAAACCCACTTGGCTCCGGAGGCAGCCATCAAATCCACCAGTTCTTCATCGCGCAGCAGATTGGCGCTGATCTGCGCCACCCAAAACACTTGGGCGTTCGCGACGATGATGTCCCGCAGCAGTGACTTGGTACGCTTTACATTAATGGCAAAATTGTCGTCGATGAAAAAGACCGCAATCTGCCCTCGCTCTTTGCGGGCGCGCTCTTTCAGAAGGAGCAATTCGTTGACGACGCTCTCATTCGTGCGGAACCGAATGGAGTCGCCGAAGAATCCGGTGACCGTGCAGAATTCGCAGCCGTAAGGACAGCCTCGTCCCGACTCAACCGGCACGATGCGAAATGTTCCCCACCCTTCCCGGAAATTCTTAAGCAAGGGGTGCATTAGCTCGGGAACGAGATTGAACTGCTGGAGATCAAGCTTGTCCCATGGAATTGCGGGATAAGGATTCAGGGAAGGTTTGCGCTCCTTGCCCATTGCATCAACAGGCGCGTAGGTCTCCTTCAGCTCACCGCGAACCGCATCTTCCACGATTTGCGGCCAGGTCTCATCGGCTTCTCCCAAGGCAACGGCATCGGCATGGCGCGGGCCACCATCGCGGCCGAGAGCTTCACCGGCCTCTTCGGTCACGTGCGGCCCTCCCATCACCACCGGAACTCCTGTCGCCCGAATAGCGTCAGCCATGCGATACGCCCTCGCGACCATCCTGGTCATGGCACCGATGCCAACCAGCCCAATGTTCTGGACGCGGACGAATTGCGCAATTTGGGTTTCGTCCATCGGTTGGGCATTGCCGTCGATCAGCAAGACTTCGTGTCCGGCAGGTGTGAGTGCTTGCAGCAGGAACATCCAGAGGTGGGGCATGAAGTTGCGGGTCACCCCGTTGTCAGGGTTGTAAAGCAGAATTCGCATGACACTCCTTTAAGTCAGTCGCTTGCGGCGCTGAATCGGTCATGGCGGTCCCGGAAAGGCATGTTATCTCAGATGTGCCTGGCGAACTAAATGTTGGTGTCACAACAGGGATATTCGACAGCGCGTCAAAAATATTCAAGAAGAGGGCCTTCATGACCTGCTAGTACAACGGCCAAGTCGGCAGGAGAGGATCTTCACGTTCTCTTCTGTCGCTGCCCGCGACGCTGCCAACGTCTGAGCCCTGGCCGAAATGATAGACATGGGGGACAGAATGTGTCTCAGAGTGCAGGCTAAGGAGATATTTCGCCAAGATCGGCAAAACTATCTTTGAAGTTCATCACCCCTACCTGGAGTGCAGCAACCAGCGCGCCCAGCGTACAGAACGGGTTACACGCGCACTATCAATCGCGATTCCGGTATTTGCGTACGTTTGCCTGTAAAGTTTCGAAATCAGCAGAAAAGCCAAACGTGACTTGATTGACTTCACGCGGTACGAACGTCTTCATACTGATTTCAATTTGTAAAAAACTTATCCCATACCCTCTGTGTTCGTTGGCGTATTTCCTCCTCTGACATTACCGGGTGAGGGGAATAGATTTTCGGTCGAAGCTCGCGCGGAATAAGCCAATGGCGGGTAAGCGGGATTCCGGCAATTCGTGTTTCATCGTGCTGCATCGGTGGTTCTCGGGATTCACGGTTCGCCCACGGAAAGCGTAAAATGTACTTGTCGTTGTTCGCGCAGAAGGAGGTGATTATGTCTCCTACTCGCAAACCCAACGGTTCACCGGGCAGAAGGAAAATCGCCCGCTAAGCCTCAGTCGACCCGATCCTTCAAACAGGTCGTAAACGCGATAGGTCCAAGGTTAGTGGCCAAGAAGAAACGTGATTTCGATCCCCATGCATTCCTCGCGACCATCGGCGAGGGCAGAAAATCTGTGCTTTTCCGAAAGAAACAATCAATCTTCGCCCAAGGGGATCTCGCTGAAGCGGTATTTTATATCCAGACGGGCAAGATAAAACTCACTGTGGTCTCGAAGACTGGTAAGGAAGCAACGATTGGCATATTAAACGACGGAGACTTTTTCGGCGAAGGTTCACTTGCGGGCCAGCCGCTTCGCATGGGCTCCGCAACCGCTATGACTGATTGCGCTATTTTGCGAATCGACAAGAAAGCCATGATAGAAGCGCTTCATCGCGAGCACAAATTTTCCGACCTATTCGTGGCTTACTTGTTAGCACGGAACATCCGCTACGAAGAAGATCTGGTTGATCAGCTTTTCAATTCAAGCGAAAAGAGGCTGGCCCGGATCCTTTTGTTGCTCGCTCATTTTGGCAAGGAAGGCAAACCCGAGAGTGTAGTTCCCAAGATCAGTCAGGAGAGCCTGGCCGAGATGATCGGTACAACTCGTTCGCGGGTCAGTTTCTTCATGAATCGGTTCAGAAAATTGGGATTTATTCACTACAACGGCGGTCTGCAAGTCTACAGCTCACTACTGAACGTTGTTCTTCATGACTAGCTGCTACGCCAACAGCAATGAGCAAATCAGGCATTTGCTGGATCTAATCCGGAGAGCGGTGACATTTTTGTCGCCACCAGCACCTCCAACAGAGTTGCCGTGTTTCGAACGCTTCCCGAGATGGTGATGAGTGCTTCTGAGACGAGTGGATGTTGTTCCGCCAGCAACTCAAGACGGTCACTCACGTTGTAGAGTTGCTGAACTTCGCGCAGAATCGCGTTCGAATACATGGGGTACGCGGCTTTCCTGTTTGTGGCGGAACTGCCCGAAAGTTCGTGGGTGCGACCGGTTAGGCACTAGTCACTCGGGGAAGACGGAGTTAACCGCCCTCCCGTGCGACATGTTAGCGACCGCTACGCTGCTACGGCGACTTTTTCGAGGGTCGAAGTTACGGCATCAAACGTTTGAACCTTGGGTGTTCCATCGAGCATTCTTGCAAAAGTTTTCAAAACTTCTGGGTAGGTACTAGTGTTGTAAGCTTCTGCATCGGCCCTGTTCTCCCACAGACTGATTGCGATCACATCTAGGCTCCCGGGATTTGACAATGTGATCTCGTCCCTAAAGCCCTTCTGTTTGCGAAGTAAAGGAAGAATGTCCTTGTCAAATGTTCGGGTGTAATCAGAAAGCATATTGGATTTCAGATGAATCGAGACATTGCGTGCAAACATGGCAACCTCCTTAAGGTTGGGGTGGCTAAGAGAGAAAACTTCAGATGGGCTGACTTAGTTCAGGGAACCTGAAAGAGGAGAAGGTGGTAACCACCTCAATTTGGAGTATATCCCAATGCTTTAATAATGTCAATTCGGTTTAGCTTATTGCTGTCCCGCGGCAAACGCTACGAAATCATCTGGATGCCGCGGAATGACCGACTGCGGCTGAACTTTTCTCCTGCCTTAGTAATGCGAGTAGCGGTTTCCACAACGCCTTATCGGGCGACGCCTCTGCCTTGGCTTGTTCGCGTACTGTGCAATCTTGAGCAGACAACCAACTTAAAACTGTCTAGGGTGGTTGTAGCCATGAAGGCCCATCGTGCCGAAAAGGCTGATCCTTAACGAAGAAAATCCCATGCGAGGCTTACTTCTCTCGCTTTCGTACCTTTCTCTGATTCTGTTGGTCAGCTTGTTGGTACTTTCCGCTCACGTGTTATGGGCGCAGAGAATGTCGCCTCTAAAGGAGATCCCCGTCCGACTTTTTGATAAAACCGCACAGCCTGCCAGGGTTTCGGATGCCCAAACACATCTACATTTCACGTACGCACCGTTACCGCTGAGCTTTAGGCACAATCAGGGCCAGACGGAGTTGTGGATGAGATTATTCCCTCATCATCAAGCAGGCGACTATCGTCTGCCCCTGACGTATGCCGAGGCAAACGTCAAGGTACATGATGAGACGCTCTATCGAGTCGATGAACTAGAGTACTATGGGCGCCACATCCCATGGGCTGGTTCCCTCATGGTACGAATCTCTCAGCAAGCTAAGGTTCACCCGCACGTTACGCGCATACTCAAGGTACTCAGGCCACGATTCTGATTCGGTGTCGATGCCATACGGTTTTTGTTGCCTGCAGAACTCTGTTGGATCGGTGAGGTCACGGCGTAGACGGTCACAGAAGGGCTGCGCCGGATCGGAAGGTGATTGCATATGGATTCTGCACGGAGAAGGGTTGCATGTAACCGTTATTTTGGAAGACCAACGGGTTTGGAGAAAATTGGCGCGGGACGATGGCTGGCTCAAGAAAGGTATTCCTTTTGTGCGGGGCGGATGACCAAAATTGGTTCCATGCAGATCAACTACTTACAACAGCAAAGAAATGGACCCTTTCTTGAGGGGTTGGGAAGGACCTCCGGGGAACCGGGAGGAAGAGTTCATGTTCAGCACATATCAGTTCGGTTGCTTAGACTGATCCATCCGCTGCTGGAGGGCCTTGTATAAGGCGTCGGCCCACTGAACATACAGTTCAGGACGGAAATCCACCTCGGGACGACGCTCGATTTCATAATGCATTGTCACGAAAAAAGCCCACTCCATTGTGGTGTTGGCTTGTGCACTGACGAAATGCTTTGGCACCTGCCCGGTTCCGGTGCCGACAAGACATTCAACTGCGTATTCGATTTTGAAGTGCTCGGGCCTTTCCAGTTTTACTATGTAACGGGGAGTTGGGGTTGATTCCTCCACAAACCGGATTTCCGTGCCACGGGGCATCTTGATGCCTTTGCTTTCCCACGTCATTTCATCTCCTGATTTCCTATTCTGAAAAGGCTTGAAGAATTTATTGCCGGAGAGTTGAGCGAATAATTCTTGGCTGGGGTAGGGTGCAGCATCTGGTGGTTCAATTCCCGCATACGCCTCTGCAGGGTATCCGACATAAACCGTCAGGCTGTTTCTTTGCAAGTTGTCGATTGACTCGAAAATGTAATATTGCAGAAGTCTCCCTAAGAAAGCTGGAGCCTCATTCATTCTTATGGATTGTGACTGCACAGTTATAGTACCGGTCGCGGGTGCATCCCGGACCGATGGTGGTACAGTTCCATTCGAAGCAAGATCAGCCCAATTCCAATACGTCTTATGTAAAGGGTCGTCGGGATTCTCATCATTTGGAATCGGACGATGGTTTGGTGCCGTATCATAAGGAACCATTACAGCGAACTTGTCAGTGCGAAGGATCGGGGGTGGGCTCTTGAGAAAGGTCAGCATTTCATCCAGTTTCTGATTACTATTAGCGGCTAAGTCCTGAGTCTCATCCTCTTTGTGGAATATCTGATTCAACAACGAGACCACCTTCATAGCAGTGGCTTTGTTCAGAGCTGCGTCGCAAATAAATTGAACTTTGCCCTGATTTGAAATGATGTTTGGACTGCATGTGCCCGAAGATTGTGCCTCAATGCTGGAGTTGGGCTGTTGGCCGAGTAAAGTGGAAGCGAAGAGGATAAGCACACAGAGAAATCTCATTGCTTTTCCTTATCCGTCGGTTTCTTATTTTTCTGTTTGCCGCTATCGGAATCGTGGTTTTCGATTGTGACATTACCTTGATTGTGCACGACGTTTGGACTCTGATCACCTGATGATTGGACGTGAAAGTTCTCGCGGGGTGCATGCTTGGTCGGCAGAAGTGGGATTATCCCCAAAATGACACCCACCACGGTGAGACAAAAAAGAAAGCTTTGGTTTCGCGTAAGGGAACGCCACTTGGCGAGAAGACCGCGGGAGTGTTGCCAGCAAAACTGCTGTCCTTTCGCAACGCGACGTTTACATATTTCGCCGTTCCGCTTTGTGAATTGGCACAGATCGTAGAGCACAGGCTGTTTGGAGTAACACTCTCATTGTAAGCTTTAGCGGTACCCTTGACCTGAATGCCATTTATGGTTGCCGCTCACATCGACTGTTTGTTGTGATGGACATTGATCTCCAAAGAGAATGGCGTAGTGGCACGTTTTAGCTATTGTCAATATTCGATCTTCGCTTATCATCATGCCCTCTTTAAAAGTAATCACGGTGTCTGCTTCAGAGCGAGCACGATTTGGAGGGTTAGTATGGACAGAGATAAAAGGCGAACCCTCGGTTTATTGAGAAAGCACGGAGCCAAACTAGTCCGTCACAAGAAGCACAAAATTTATCGACTACCTGATGGCCGCAACTTTGTCGAGTCTTCGACGCCCTCAGATGTGAACGCATACAAGAACGGCTATCACACTCTCATTCGCTTATTACGCAATCCTTGTGAAGGAATAGAAAGAATTGCCAAGTCCAGCTATGACAGTGTTAAAGGCGTCACCGGCGGGCAAATGTTAATTGTGCCCAACAATCCCCCACGCGGTAAACGTGGCAGGGTAGACTTGTCGATTCCGCCTGAGTCCGGCGAAGGGGTCAAAGAGAATTCGATTATTTCGGATTGCGATCGCGATTTGCAGCCTGACTTCGATATCGATTTGTTGCTGGACATAGCAAGGAATCTGCATTCTTACCGCGAGCTCACACCTTGCGGAAAAGCTCAGGTCTTGATTAAACAGCTAAGGAAGTACTTATTAAGGCTAAGGGTCGTGACGACAGTCAAGCTCACCGACTTTACCGAGGCTGAACGAAATTATCTGGCGGCAACTCAGGACGTGCCACTTTCCTGTTGCGATCGCTCAAGGTGTTCGATCTTTCCTATGGTGCTAGTCCGCAAGGGTGGAGTGCTGGACGTGCCGCAGTTCGAGCTTGCGATAGAGGTAGAAGGGCCAGAAACAATAGGAATCCTGCTCCACGATGTCCCCCTCACGACTTTTCCAGTTGGACCGGTGGCTTATACGGTTGTCTCTGATGGTTCCATTGAGTTCTCTAAAGATTTGCAGTGGTATTCGCATCCTTCAGTACGTCTTGTATTGCGTGAAATAGCGAAACGTGCAGACATCAAGAATGGTTTTCGCTTTGGTTAATCATCAACAACAGGTCGAGCTGAATTTGCAGGTACGCGACGCATATATCCTCCAGAGATCATGCAGCTTCATCAACATTATCCGGCTTGCGATTCAATCCGAAAGAGTAGCGACTGAGGCTAGTTAGAGGTATTAAATGCATGTTTACCGCCTCCATATCAGGCCCGGCGGAGGCCGTGGAGACTCCGCCCTGTCATTCGCCTATTGTCTAAAACAGGAAGTTTTAGGTGTTGGCTGGGCGGTGCCTGTGCCATCCGGCAAAACGTTGGCATGGGAAGAATATGAGAGACTCGCCACTAGAACGCATGGTGGTTTGCACGAAATCAGTCGCGTTCGTTATCTCCACGACAACGTCATGCCAGACGATCTGATTTGGACACGGGACACAAGCGGGAAGTATTACTTGGCCAAGGTTTGTCCCGCGAGAGGCAGATCGCACTCAGATTTGGCTTGGGAATATTTGGATACACCGGAAGGTCGTGACGCGGACATTGTCAATATTGTACGGTCTCGAATTGTGCCAATTCCACAGGCTGATGATGCTACTGGCAAAGTTGTCGCGTGCTTCCGACCCACTCGGGTAATTCAATCGATTGCAGATGAAACCACAGTTTTCTACTCACAGCTTCTTTGGAATCAAATGGTCGGGGCTGAGGAATATAAGCTGGCAGAGTTCAAAAAGTGCGACGTATTCTCTTTCCTTGATGCGGAGACCACTGAGGACGTGGTTTTTATCTACCTTCAAGATGAGGGTTGGGTTGTAGTCCCGAATTCGCGTAAGGCTGACACGATGGGCTATGAGTTTGTAGCCATAAACAAGAAGTCCCATGAGCGTGCGGTGGTTCAGGTCAAAACCGGCGATGCTCCGCTGGAAACCTGCTGGGGAGATTTCCACGAGAAGGTTTTCCTCTTCCAAACCCATGAAAATTACACGGGCACGGCGACACCAAACGTTATCAAACTGGCCCCAAAAACCATTGAGGAATTCATGACCTCGAATATTGAGATCATGCCACGTGCTGTAAAGCGTTGGGTAGAGTTTGTGGCAAAACTGAATTCTGTTTCGTGAGTTCACACCACGGATGTTTATGACGGTCGCCCAAGTATTCGCAAGTGCAGGTCTCACGCCTAGCGGACCGGTGCACTGGAAGCAGCCTATCGTCGAACCGAATGAAGGTGTCTATGTCATAGCTCGGGGTGGCAACGCCAATCTTGATTACACACCATGTGAGCTGCCTTTACGGAATCCCTTGCCTGCGTACATCCAAATCGATAGTGATTATGAGAGTCAACGCTGGCTTCCGAATGAACCTGTGGTGTACATCGGCAAGACAGATCGAAGGCTCGAACGACGTATCGCTCAGTTTTACGCCCATCACTGCGGTGACAGGAGTCCGCACGCCGGTGGTCAGATTTTGCTCTTATTAACCTGCGACCTCTGGGTTTATTGGTCACGATCAGATCATCCACAGAATGACGAATCGACAATGCTTTACGCCTTTGAGAAGACGGTCGGTAAAGCCCCATTCGCGAATTTTGACAGGAAACGCGGGCTGAAACGTGTACGTCGGTTAATCGACCAACGAGAGATTCGGACATTTAAGAGCTCAGGTTGATGCGGTTGTGAAGGGGGAACCACGTTCAAGCCAGACGGCGCGAATCGATTTTAGAAATGGTCTTGAATGTCTGTCACCGGGTTTCGAAGAATGACAGCGGCTTCCTGTAAATTCTGGCCAGATGTTGCAACTCCACGAAATCAACCCGGCGTTCTCCGGATTCTGCTTTGGAAACATACGACTGTGGCCGGGAGAGGAGTTTTGCAACGTTGACTTGGGTCAGGTGAGCTTCCTCTCGTGCTTGGCGGAGCCGCTTCAGAAATAGTTTGTATTCCCGGATATAGGTTCTGGTTTTCAGTTGCTGCCTCGTTCGTACCTAGGCAGCTTTTAGCGTCTCGGCTAGTGATATCCCAAAATCGAATATCGATCTTTTCATCGCGTCGTTGTACAATTTGTCCGATTGCCATGACCGTCACTGAATTCTCGCAAGCTTGAAATCTATATTCCGTCCTCCCCAGAAAATTGCTCGGAGATCATAGTGTCCCGTAAATTTCAGTCTTAATAAGTGGAGGACCTCATGTGCTGGCAATGGCGGCGAAGTTCCATTTGGTCTGCGACTATTCTTTTCTTCTCGATTGGGTTCTCGGGTTGTGGTGGCTCAAGTTCTAGCAACGGGACGAATTCCGGTGGTAGCAGTTCAACAATTGCTGCGGTTTCACCTTCCTGCTCACCATCCTCGATTCAGATAAACCAGACAGCGAAGTGCTCGGCCACAATTACGGGCACGGGAGCGTTCAATCCAGCAGTGAACTGGACGGCCACGAGTGGTTCGATCGATGAGAACGGCAACTACACAGCACCGGGCACGGCAACAATGGCTACAATCACGGCCACCTCGGTGGAAGATGCCACGAAGAACGGAACCGCCAAGATCACCGTAAACTCTGCCGTGACAATGAGCAGTTTTACCATTAAGCCCAATGCTCCTGTTAGCGGCAATCTTTCGGTGGGGACCATCATCTCATCAACTCCAGCACCGGCTGGAGGTGTAGTCGTATCGGTTTCCAGCAACAACAGTGCGGCAGTGTTTCCTTCTACAGTGACGATCTCGGCCGGAAGTACGACCACGAGTTTCACAATCAACACGGGTGCGGTCTCGACTTTAACCGCTATTACCGTCACTGTGGCCTCCGTCAACATGCTCTCGGTATCTCTGACCATCAATCCAGCTGCGACCGTGAATTGGAGTGGAGGTCCGGGACCTGCAATACCTATCACAGGGCAGTGCTTCGACGGTGATTTCAATGGTGATGGAATCAGTGATGTTGCCTGCTATACAGGAGGAAGCGGAAGTTGGAATGTTGCGTTGTCCGTGGGGAGTGGTTGGCAAATACCTTCTCCATTCTGGAACGGTGGTCCGGGACCCGCATTGCCGGTAACAGATCAATGTGTGAAGGGTGATTTCAATGGAGACGGCAAAACCGATCTTGCTTGCTACACAGGAAATACCGGAAGTTGGAATATCGCACTCTCAACCGGGAATGGCTGGGATTCGGAGTTCTGGAATAATGGCCCACTTCTGACGAAAGAATGGTCCGTAGTACCTGTGCCCGGTCAATGTTTCGCGGCGGATTTTAATGGGGACGGTAAAACGGATTTGGCATGTTCCGACGGCGTGGATGGGGTTTGGAGTGTCGCCTTTTCCACCGGGACTGGGTGGAATACTGAGTCATGGACTGGTGGTCCCGTGGTGGAATTGCCAGCGACTGGGCAATGTGTGACGGGTGATTTCAATGGGGATGGAAAAGCCGATTTGGCGTGCTACACGGGCAATACCGGGAGTTGGAATGTTGCTCTGTCAACGGGCAGTGGTTGGCAACCAGAGTTCTGGAATAACGGCCCGCTTCTGACCGACGAATGGAATGTAGTACCGATACCCGGCCAATGCTTTGCAGCAGACTTCAACGGTGATGGTATGACTGATCTTGCCTGCTCCGATGGTGTTGATAGTGTATGGAGTGTGGCTCTGTCCACGGGAACCGGATGGAACACAGAGTCATGGACGAGTGGACCGGTCGTGGAACTTCCGATGACAAACCAGTGTCTCAATGGAGACATGAATGGTGACAAAAAATCCGATTTGGTTTGCTGGTCAGGTGAAGGTGGTGGTTGGGCTGTGGCACTGTCCACCGGGACGGGTTGGCAAGCGTCTATTTGGAACGGAGGACCGATTCCAACCGACGAATGGTCGGTGGTGCCAGTAGGGGGACAGTGCTTTGTTGCGGATTTCAATGGTGATGATATGTCCGATCTCGCTTGTTATCTCGGGAACGGATCATCCGGTCCAAACGCTGGCGTGTGGAGTGTGGGACTATCGACGGGGAGAGGGTGGTAGCGCAACCACGGACCTGACCGTGAGGCGGATCAGGAATCAAGGAAGACGCTTAGAAAGGAAATGTAAAGTGGCCACTGAAAAAAGGCACCGTTCTACTACAAGAGCGAGGCGTGGAGAGGTCGAGCATAATAAGCCCTATGGTGACAAAAGTCTGATCGGATGGGCCTTCAATCGAGCAACCAGCAGAGAAGGGGTTCCGATCTCGGTTCTCAAAAAGAAAGCGGAGGAACGGAAGAAAGCCAAGACTCCGGCTTTCTGGATCATCACAGACCTGCGTAGGGGAAAGTGGAAGACTGCGGCAGGTACATGGACGTGGGACGCCGATGAGAAGGACGGGATGTTAAAAATTCGAAATGTCCAACTCAATGCCAAACATAAGAAAAGCTCTTCGGCCTCGGAGCAGTTTTCAAGCTGATCCCCTGATCACGAGTTCGGATTTGAAGTTTCGGTGGTTTTGTAGAAGCCATCTCATCTCCCCACATTTCTGAAATAACAATGTAGACATAGAAGAAAATTGTGAGAATGAGAGTGTGGGTGAAGAGTGGGAGAAAAGACAAAGTGTAATTGTCCATGAATACAGTCCAGACCCTCTCCTCAGATCACCCAACCTCTCGAAGGTCATCCCGGGTCCAAGAACCCGCTAAAACTCAATGCTTTTGAAACGCGACGATCCTTTTGAGGCTGTCTGACCAGAATTTACAACGGTCACAGATTGCGAACTTGGATTATGGGGAAATCAGTTTCTCATGCGATCTAATCTTCCAGTAGCACAATTAGGCCATTGTCGAAGGGGCTTTACCGTTTATCATTGCGGCGAGATTTTGGACTCCCGAAAATTGAACAAGGTCTTCGATGTAGGTGTAGATTGCATCGGCTTGTGATAATCGTCACTCAATTGCCGCGAGCCTGAGGTCTATATTTCAGTCCTCCCCAGAAGATTGCTCGTGGTTACAGGGCCCCGAAAACTTTAGGTCTCGTGAGCTGGAGAACCGCAAAGGTTCACAACAACGACCTTCATTCGTGAAGATCAGGGTGCGGAGGAAATGAAATGGGGCGATTCAAAATGATCAGTGGAGGCGGGGAATGTCTTTATTACTGATAGCAATTTGCATCGGTGTGATCCCCGGCTTCATAGCTCAAAAAAAGGGTCGAAGTTTTGTTGCATGGTGGATATATGGAGCGTTGCTGTTCGTAGTTGCGCTACCACATTCATTGCTCCTTAAGCCGGATATCGAACAGATTGAACGCGAGCAACTCGAATCTGGTAATTCTCGAAAGTGTCCGTTCTGTGCCGAGATAATCAAAGTCGAAGCTCGTGTCTGCCGGTTTTGTGGACGTGACATTCCGGAAGCTCAAAGGTACGTCAATCACAATGCCGCGACGCATAGATTTGTCGAGGCTTTAGAAAAGGACTCCCGTAGGTGAACTTAGGCCGCAAAAAGATGGAGCGGTTTCAGCCGGGAACTCTCGGCCATTCGATTTGTGTTGTGTGCGTGGTGGCGATCCTCCTAGTATCGTGGCGTTCCTCCTGTTCAGGGCAACAATTAACCTCAAGGATGGAAAATCAGGATGTCATCGATATGGTCTCCTTGGGTTTGTCGGACGCCGTGATTATTGACAAGATTCACACCACTCAGGTCACGGATTTCGACACCAGTGTTGCAGCACTACGAGTTCTAAAAGCTGGAAAGGTCTCCGATGCAGTAATTCGGGCGATGATTAACGCACATTCGTCCGGCGTGGTGAGCAGTGTTCCAGTCGCACCAGTCGCTGCCACATTGCCTGAAGAGGTCGGGGTATATGTCGTACTACATGGCAAGTTGACGGAGATAGAACCGGAGATCGTCAATTGGCAAACTGGCGGTTGGGTCAAAAGTCACGCCTCATTAGGTATCGTGAAAGGGGACGTGAATGGCAAGGTTATGGGAAGTAAAAGCCCACTGCAGGTATCAGACGAGCCAGTCGATTTCTTAATTAGGACGCTAGAGGGTACATCAGTAACTGAATACCAGTTGCTGCGATTGCACGAGAAAAGCGATCGACGTGAATTCCGTGCAGCTACTGGTGGCGTCATACATCAGTCGGGGGGTGCGGAACCGAACTCTATCTCATTTGCACCTGAAAAGGTTGGGAGTCGGACTTGGAAGATAGAACTCCACGATTTGCAAAAGGGCGAGTACGGGTTCCTGCCGCCCGGACTTTTTTCAAAAAGCATTTCGTCGTCGGGCAAAATCTACACGTTCTGCATCGTGGAGGGGGGCAACGCCCGACTGTGGAATGTTGCGGGAGAAAAGAATACCGATCATGTCACCATCGAACCCGATCTGGATTCGTCGGGTCCACATGTATTTAAGGAAGCAACTATTGGGGCGTTCTCTAACTTAAATCCGAACGTACAACGCGATGGGGTAACTCTTACCGCTGTCACTGCCGGCGGTCCTGCGGATCAGGTGGGAATCAAGATCGGAGACGTGATTCTTTCAATTAACGATCACTACTTATTCACGGTGAGAGAGCTGAACGAAGAGATCAGCCATCATCAGCCCGGCACGAAGATTGCCGTCCGTTATCGCCGGTATTCGACGATCTACGACATTTCTGTGGTGGTGGGAGCCAAATAATTGAGTCCCATGTCCAATGAAAGATGGGATGGTTCACTCTTAGAAATTGGAGCCGAACATGGATGTCGTCATGGCAGCGGAAAACAATACCCCGATAAATATTGATGACGAAGAAAACGTTGACTGGTTGCACCCCAAGAATGAACTCCCGAACTCTGTTCGTTACGTCAAGAACGGACGAGGTGGGCGATGGTGGAAGTGTGCTCAGGCCAACGGGCAGATACACGCGGGGTGGAAAAGTATTCCCGACGAGCTGATATTAAAGAAAGACTTTTCCGGAATCGAGCAACGGCTCAAGGGACAGTACGGTGAACGACGGGGAGCGAAACAAGACTTCAACCAAATACGTTATCTTTTGGAAGCACCGAGCAAGCATGTCTGGGTTACGTTTGAAGACGACTTCATGTGGTGGTGTACAGTCCACGATGACGTGATCATGAACCCCGAAGGTGAGAGTTCGACGACTGGCCACTTTTTGTTGACCTGCTCTCGACCGTGGTCTAACGTCTCGCTTACACGCAGACAACTTGCGATTTCAGAACTGCCGGGGACAGTTACGAGCACTGCGGGATTTCGAGCGACAGTCTGCATTCCAAAAGACTGGGAGGCCATCTTACGCCTTATAAAGGGCGAAACTGACAAGGATGCTATCAACTCAGCCGACCGCCGTAGGGACTATGAAATCGCGGTGCACAAAATCGTGCAACGATTATCACCACAAGATTTTGAGACCCTTATTGACCTCATACTTGCGAGAACCGGATGGGAAAGAATAGCGACGCTCGGCGGTGTGAGAGAAGGAGTTGATGTCGAGGCAGAAAATCCTGCCTCAAATGAGATCGCATTTGTACAGGTCAAGAGTTCAGCCGACCAACGAGTGCTGAATGACTACATAGAGCGGTTCCAGACCCGGAGAGAACGGTATGCGCGAATGATATTCGCAGTTCACTCTCCTCGTGGCCTCCTGAAGCCGCCTCACGAAACGGCAGTCCAAGTCTGGACGGGCGAAAGGGTCTCCGAACTCGTTGTGAGGTTAGGCTTGGGCAAGTGGGTCGAAAGCCGATTGTCCTGAAGGGCAAATGGGGTGGAACATCATGCGGTTGCTCCGGTACAGTCTAGTTTTGGTTCTCCTATTCTCGCTCCTCACACAGTACTCAGAATCACAAAACAATGTTGCTGATGTCGTAAAGAAAAGCAGTGATGCTGTTGTACTGATAGCTATTTCCGATTCATCGGGGCAGGAAACCGCTTTGGGTAGCGGTTTTGTTGTTTCTCCCGACGGCGAAATAGTAACCAATTATCACGTCATTAAAGAAGCGCATTCAGCGATTGTGAAGCTTTCGAATGGTGCATTCTTTCCAGTGAACGGAATTCTCGCTTCCGACTCGAATAGGGATTTGGCAATCATTAAGGTGAACGGTAAAAATCTTCCGTTCTTAAGCTTAGGAGAAATGAACGACGTTCGTGTGGGTGATCACGTCGTTGCTATTGGGAGCCCGTTGGGTCTTGAAGGAACTGTTTCGGATGGCATTGTTAGTGCAGTTCGCGACGAGGGTAGCGAGAAGTGGATTCAAACCACGGCACCGGTTTCACATGGTAACAGCGGGGGACCGTTGCTCGACCTCAGCAACCGCGTTGTCGGTGTCATCACTTGGGGCGTGAACCTGCAGTTGGGACAGAATCTGAACTTTGCAGCCTCGTGCAACGAAGTAAGGGAGTTATTGATATCAGCTCACCAACAGGTGAAGCCGCTAGGTTCAATAACCAGCAACGGAAATGGCATAGCTAGCACCGTGTGGACGTCGCTTACGTCGGGACGGGACTATACCATCAGGACCGATGGTGACTACCTGTACATGGACTGGGTGAGCATTGCGCCCGAGATTAGGACAGCCGGTGGATTCACGCGTAGCGAACTGAAAAAAGGTCCTGACGGGAAATGGCATGGGAAGTCCCACGCACGTCTTCCTTGCACGTACACGAAAGGTCTGGGTGCATACGCACGGAATTTCACTAACTGGTGTAGTCGGGATGATGATGTGGAAATCGACCTTTTGTCGGAAAAACGTATTGAGGGAATTTCTGTTGGCTGGCAGAAATTTGATTGTAGGAAATGTGAGGCGAAGAGTATCGAACAGAAATCTTTCACGCTGATCCCAAAGTGATCAGCCGCCGGTGGCTAATGGTTGGTTTGTGAAAATTCCAACTTCCCCACATCTCTGAAATAACAATATAGACATAGAAAACAAAATTGTGAGAATGAAAGTGTGGTGAATGGCGGCATTCAGATGTCGAAGGGGGGGTCGCTCGTTGCTGATTTCTTTGTGCACTGTTCGGTGTGCGGTGGAGATTTTCAACTGCTCAAGTCAACGGATGCAAGTCGTGCCAATAACAGAGAAGAACCTGATCGCAGACGGGTCCAGAATCTCTCCTCGTAGATTACCTACCTCCAAGGTCATCCGAGGTCCAAGAACCCGCTAGAAGTCAATGCTGTTGAAATATGAGGGTGCTTTTTGAGGCTGTCTGACCAGAAAAGTTCCCGAATCGATTTCACTAGAGAAGGTGATTGTACAATTACGTTGAACACGACGTGGAATAACCATGTAGGTGTAGAGAAGGAAAAATGGATGAAGTGAATTGTGAAAAGTGGTATTGAGATGAATGCCCGGTGTTTGAAGTTGATTTGGTTTTCAAAGTTCTCGATCATCCAATTGCCGTCGGTCCGCTGTCGTCACCCCAATACCATCAATGTGCACATAGTCACGATCTTTCCAGCTCCCCACGTTGTTAGATGTCCGGCACTGTTGGGGTTGTTCATAGCACAAGGGTCGGAAATTTAAGTCAGCTCTCGGCTCTGGCAAGGTTGAGCTGGGTGGCCGGATTTCGCAATTTCCGGTGACAGCTTGTCAAGTACCCATCGAAATTTTTTTTGCGGCAAAACCGCTTTCTATAAGTTCAAGGGAGAAAAGCACTTTTCCCACTTGATTGAAATTTTAGAGGCCTAGGTATTCATCTATGTAGCCAACGGGCCTTATAACGAATGCCATGGAGAAGCCCAATGGACGAGTGCACTGTTTGTGGAGTTATGCCAAAAATTGGAATCAATGCCAAATTTGGATAGTCGGGTATGTAAGTGGTCGGGTTTGTAAGTACTGGAACGGGAGGTAGGAGGATGCATGTCAGTGAGAAGCCAATTGAATAAGTGCAAGTCTTGTGGCGGATTCCCGGAGGTTGGAGTGTCGTCCAAGTACTATTTTCTTGGATCGCGTAGGAACCAACAGCCAAACGGAAATCTTCCGAAAACGGGGTACTGCCTTGACTGTTTCCTCAAGTTGGTTACTGAAGCAGAGCGTGACTACCCCGAACGTGTAAAGACAATTCGCGATCAGGTTCGAAAAGCCAAGTACAAGCGTAATGACCAATGCCGCGATTGATGGGGTGTTTCCCATCGTGGTGGACAAATCTGCCTTTATCGACACGTTGAAGCTAGGTATCTGGGGAGAACGAAGGCCCGAACCAATGGGTGAGATTGTTGGCCGCGAGAATAAACCAATCGGCGGGAAACTAAGTAAGTACGGCAGGCTGGATCGTGGAACCTTCGCCAGTACCGGAAACCGATACGAGCTGGTGTATGGCCCAAGACGGAAGTTTCTGCCGTTAACGATGCTTGCCTTGCGAAGCGATCAGACACTGGTCACACGAGAAAACACGATCGAGGTCTTCAATGCACTCTGCCAGGGAGTCAAACGCGTGACGGTTTCTCAACTGGAGCTCACTTTCGACCTGAGCGGACGATCGGTGAAACAGCTAGACCAGATGATCTTCACCTCGGCCCGTCGATTCAGGACGCTTGAAGATGAGTATGGGAGGCAGACATTTTACATTGGCGCTCCTACAGGACGATGGCAAGTCAGGGTGTACGAGAAGACGACAAACATTACTCGACTGGAGTTCATCCTCCGCCGAACATTTCTACGGCAGCGGCGTGTCTCTCGGGTGGAAGACATAGACCTGCTCCGGTACCTAGATTTTGCTGATTGCGTCTTTTTGCAAAAGCCGAACACATACGCCCTGAAAACTATCAGCAACGATCTTTCACCTGAGCGACGGAGAGCGTTTGAGAGTTTATTTACGATGTTGCCTCTGCGTGAGTTCGTGGTTACAGCCAAGGACCTGTTCGGGGTCCCGAATAGAGACTTAGTCATGCCCGATGCGTTAAATGATCAAGTTCGACGAATGCAGCGAAAGATGATCTTTTGAAGTATGGATTGCCGCGATAAAGAAAGTGCAGACACATAAGATGCCAATCTCAGTGAGGATCGATCAGAAAAGCAAGAGCATTGTCATCGAATTGCCGCTTGAAAAACCCCGACCTTCGGCGAGTGGCAAAACCACCCTCATCGCTACAAGTCGGGGTCCGATCACAGGAGAGGCGATATACCGTAAGCGACCCGTGGTAGTGGTTGCAAGCGCGTTCGTGTACCCAGATCGAAAAGCGAAAAATGAAACAAGGAGAAGTCGGTGACCGAGCAGGTCCTGTCGGAAAGACGAGAGTGGTCTATGGAAAATGAAGGTTCTGTTGCATTGCAACAGAAGTCCAGCGATGGGATTGAATTACGAGAACTGACGGATGAGCAGCTCCATCAGACGACATTGGAGTTTCGGGATGGAGCTTTCGTGCGTTGTAAAGAGGCGAACGTCTACTTCTTCGATAACTTGATTCCCGCATGTAAGGAGATCATCAATCGGTATAAGCAGCAAGGACGAGGCATAAAACATCGCCTCAACGATCAGCCGACGATTCGAGCGTATTTCAAGAGCATCAACTTGAATTACAACACTGTGAGGTCGTGGATTCACAGGCGAAGGTTCGCGAACAAGCTCAGAAGCGGTGATTTATTCCTGTCACCCCCCAAACCAAAAGCGTCTGCTAAGCAGGGGAAACACACGGGTGGTAATAACCTCAAGCCTCGCCATCTCAGCCCACTAGAACATCGGCTACTTGGGGCTGTGGAGTATGCCCATGATCTTGTTGATGCCTACAGGAAGAACGCCAACGTCGAAGAGGCGATCCAAGAGTTTGGAAAGATCGCTCCCACGAAGGAAAAGATCGGTGAATACCTAGACCGACCGTTGCAGCGAGAATCAGATTCATTCAGAAGCATGGTGGCGCAACTTGTGTTCTTGTTGGAGGAGTACCACTATCGTCGTCGATTGCCAATTAAGGTGAAACAAGTTCTCGCTCAGGTCAAACGTGATTTATCAAGTACGAACTCGGGCTAGAAGAGGATTGAGGAACACCAGATGAAGGAAAAGGACAAGAAAGTGTTCCATCTGATGGCTTACAAGTCGGAGATGAGTGACAGGCCTTCTTGTTGGGGCTGGAAGCGCAAAGACGAAATCAAGAGCCGGTTTAAATGGCTTGAGAAACGATTCAGCTATGGTGAAGCAGCTTATCTTGGCCTCATCGACATCGCCCGATATGTCAGTCGTGGTAGTCATCTCTTAATCAGCATTGACTCGGAACGATTTTGCCGGGAGTTGAACGACAGAAACATTCAGGAAGACGAAAATCATCCACTCGAACTTCGAAATAAATTTAGGGCAATAGTACGACGGCATGACCTTGATGTTGAGGTGCGATATGACCAAGGCAATACGGGCCTTCACTACAGGTGGTTCATGGACCAGATCAGGAAGCGGCGAGATGAAGTGGAGGATTGGGTGGATGAGGAAGAAGAGCTTGATGAGCCAATAGGCGGGACAACCAGACAGTTACGCGTGAGCCATATTCCGCATGACGCTACCCCAGCGAACTTGGCCAAATGGTTAGGCAAACACTTCCATGTGAAGGATGTCATGACGCTCGAGCGGGACAAAACCGGCGAATTCGAAGCTATCGTGTCGGTCTATAAACATGAAGAAGATGACATTGAAGAGGCGGTCTACTACGTTAATGGGCAAACGTGGCGTGGACGTAAGATCGTCGTTGAGTTAGAAGACGAGTGATCCCATTTGAAGCACGCCAGACCTTCGGTACCACATCTGGCACGCAGGGCGAGTTGCAATGATCCGGAAGACACACGCATATGCACGAAAGGGGTAAACGAGTGAAAAACAGAGCGGCACACAAAGAGACAAAAAAGGAAAGGGCTATCCGAATAGATGCTCTTTTTGAATCAATGGACGAAAAGCGTATTGAAGCACTAGAGGAGCAAATACGAGAAATTGCCTCAGGGTTCGAAATGAGGGTGGAAAACGCTGAAGAGGAAGCAGCAGAAGAAGCCTGTCAGGAATTCGCTGGCTTGATTGGAAGAGGTTATACCGAGGATGAAATCGACGCGGTCCTCACGAATGAAAATTCCGGCAGGATTTCACGTCCTGTTTATCGCGACGTGCGTGAGGTCTGGAAGATTTCGTGGCTCAAAATGCCGGACCGAGACGCTATTTTCAATCTCACGGAAAGGAAGTAAATAAATGCAAAGTAGCCCGTCCGTCACCATTGACCGAAAGCTAAAGAAAGTAACTCTCGTCTTGCAACTGCAAACCGCCCGTCCGTCGAGGTCTTCTGGCAAGACGATGGTGATCGCAAGCACGAGGGGATTACAAACAAGTACCGAAACCTTTGCCCATCGGCCAATTTGTTTCACGGCCAATGTATTTTTCTATCCCACTAATCCTCCAGCCAAAATCAACGAGGTGGGCACTTCGAAAAAGAGGAACGTTGTGCGTACTCCTAGAAAACTATTCGGCAGAACGTAGCGATTTATGAAGATAAGAAGAAGAGAGCTGGTCAGAAATTGTGAGCAAGAAACTGAAATTGCTGGAGAAGGTGACTACCGGAGATCAAAGGATGGATGCGGAAGACGAAATAGGGGAACAAATGCACAATAGAGATAGATTGCGAATCCGAAACATTTCGGGCGAAACGAGTCCGCTCGATCTGGTCGATCTGTTTTCAAAGAAGTTCGAAGTGCTCAATGTGACAATCCATTTACATGGCAACAATGCCTCCGATCTAGCGGAAGCATACGTGACCATGTATAAAGACGACGCCAGAAAGGCAAAAGAATGGGCCAATGGGCGGTACTGGTTCGACCAAAAGTTGAAAGCTGATTTGGAGGAGGACATAAAACGGTTTCTCGGGTAACCGCAAAGCAACCACAAAGTGTCATATCGCATGCAGGAGAGAACAAAATGCCAGACGAATTGAAACTCAAGCACAGTCGAAGCATGGAGAGGGCTTACAGAGGCGGATAGCAGACCTAAATCGCCAACTCTTGGAAGAGATGCGTGATTTGGTTTCTGGACAGATGACTCCGAAGGAAGCACGAGTTCGACAACAGGAAAGTGGGAAAAAAATTAGGATTACTGGAAGCGGAACTCAAGGGGATGCGTCGAGGTCGGTAATTTTCGGCAACAACCTGAGAAACATTGGAAACGAATAAACAGACATCAGACTGGCTCACCACCAATGAAGCCGCGGCTTACCTGAAGGTTAAACCGAGGTCGCTTCTTCGATGGGTAAGACAAGGGAAAATTAAGGCCTATGCCTTGTCCGGCACTAAGCGACGAATCTGGCGGTTTCGGAAAGAGGATTTGGATTTTGGCCTCCTGTCAAATCCTGTAAACTGCGATGGCCAGCCGTGCTCAGAGAAAGGAGATTGAGTTGAAAAGAGCACGGAAACAAAAGCCAAAAGGCAGTGTAGTGTTCAACAAACTGCGATCCACTTGGAATGGTTTGATAGTGATCGATGGACGAAGGACTTCCAGAAAACTGGGAACTCTGGCTGAACTCCCTACGAAGCAAGACGCGATCCGCAAATGGGACCGTTTCAAGATGGACCTCGGATTAATTCCAAAGGCGAAGGTCCCAACAACCGCGGAAGTCGTCGAAGACTACCGGATAGAGGCCATGCCAGAACTCCGTCACAGTACCCAGCGGATAACGGAGGCTTGGATCAGGAAGTATGTTCTTCCGGATTGGGGACACAAAGGCATCACGGAATTGCAACCACGACCAGTGAAGAGATGGTTGCGATCCCTGCCTATTGCCCCCAAGACGAAGAAACATCTTCGGGACCTCTTGCGACATCTGGTGGATCAAGCGATGGAGGCGGGATTCATTCCTGTTGGCGTAAACCCTATTTCCTTGGTCACGGTCAAAGGTTCTTCGAAGAGAGCCAAGCAGCCAAGGAACCTCACCGTCGAAGAATTCCATACCCTGTTGAGACACTTGCGAGAACCGTTCAAAACGATGGTTCTGATACAGGTGTGCCTAGGTTTAAGGGTATCGGAACTGCTGGCGTTGCGGTGGAAGAACGTGGACTGGATGGGGGCAAAACTCAATGTTGAACATGGAATCGTGAATCAGCACCTCGATTTCGTGAAGACAGAGGGTTCAAGGAAAGCGATGACAATTGATCCCCAACTTGTGTCGGTGCTCTCGGTATGGAAGCACACGTCACAATTCCCGGATGGTGAGGACTGGATGTTTCCTTCACCGATCAAACTGGGAAGGCTGCCGTATTCCTATACCGGATACTGGAGGGGCCTACAGGAAGCGGCGACGAAGGCGGGACTGGGTAGGATTGGAACCCACAGTTTCCGGCATACCTATCGATCATGGTTGGATGCCGTGGGAACTCCGATTGCCGTTCAGCAGAAATTGATGAGGCATTCGGACATCAGGACCACGATGAACACGTATGGGGACGTTGTGACTGATGAGATGTGGCAGGCATCGTCGAAAGTTGCGGGTCTAGCTTTGGGGAACTGATTTCCGATTGATTTCCTGATTTGGAACTGGTTGAAAGGAATGGCTCCTCAGGTAGGACTCGAACCTACAACCCTCCGGTTAACAGCCGGATGCTCTGCCATTGAGCTACTGAGGAATGGATGGTTAGTTTCCTGACCATCATATCATTGGGAGCGGCAGCTGGAAACTTGATCGGCTTGCTCAAGGGCATGCAGCAATCAGGTGCGCTTTCCTTGCGCGATATATCCGTCGTACAGCCAAAGCAATCCTGCCGTGGCAACCCCAACCGCAGCCACCGAGCACCAGATCAGTGCAGGCTCATGATGCACCTCACCAAATTGCCGGAGGAGCAAACCTCCCAAAACCCCGCCCCCCAACGATCCAAGGCCAATCGGCAAAAACGCAAAACCCATGTACGTGCCTTGTTGGCCGGGTGGGGCTAGTCGTGAAATATATTCGTAGTAACGCGGCTGCTGTGTAATTTCACCAATCGCAACCACAACTAAAGTGAGATATGCCATGGGCACGCTCGGATGAATGACCAAGATTAACCATGCCAAACCCGAGATAAGGGTTCCGAGCGTGATCGCTCGCAATGCCATCATTTTTCGGATCAGCATGCTCACCAGCAACTGCAGCGCAACAACAGTCAAGGGATCCGCCGTGAGCAGCAATTCCGTGTTGGCCGTTGCTTTGACGTAATCATGCACATAGATCGGAAGAATGATGAATTCCTGCCAGAAGGCAATGTAGTAGCCAGAGAAGATAAACAGAAAGAGCATGAACCGCGGATTCGAGACCACGATCCAGAAATTTGCGGCAACTTGCCGAAGAGTTGGCTGCGGCTCTTGGGTTAAAGCTCGCGGTTCCCGAAACAGCAGCAGCACGGCGAAGAACATCAGAAACACACTTACAGCCGCCATGCGAAATACATTCTCGACTTTGAAATGCTGATGGACCCATCCGGCAAGAAAAGGGCCCGCAGCGCCGCCGATGTTCACCAGCGTGTAGTAAATGGAGTACCCAATCGAGCGTACGCTCTCTTTTGAAGAACGGGCCGTGGTGCCGACGACGCAAGGCTTGACCAATGCCACTCCCAGTGCCGGTAGCATAAGGATGATCGTGACCAGCAGCACCAGAGGCATCGCATCGCGCAAGGGTGAGAGCCAAGGAGCAGCAATCGATCCAAGCAGAAAATAAGAAATGGTGAGTATTAAATAGGCGAGTGAGAGCGCTCGGCGAAATCCGATTCGGTCGGCAAGTGCCCCGCCGAATGCCGCCAGAAACCAAACGAGTCCTCCGAACAATCCTGCCAGGCTGCTGGCTCGCTCGACGCCGAAATTCAGGTTTTCGTGTAAATACCGAGGCAGCGAGGCAAAGGCCGCGTAGTAAGAAAGGCGTTCGAAAAGCTCGCTGACATTAGCTACCCAGAATGGTCTCTCGAAACCAGTACGGATCTCGCGTAATCTCTGGGCCCAGCTTAAATTGCGTATTCCCGCTCCGTTAAGTGAGGATGCTGTTTGCGACATTTACGCGGGCAGTATACAGGACTGCGATCAGTGAGCGACTACGACTAGGCTCTTTAGGACCCCAGCCACACGAAGGTAACGGTTCGGGGGGATTACCTGTTTGGTGCGTTTTCCCTGTATGGTACTCTCGCTTTAACCCCATATTCACTAGAATTTGGCTGGTCTTGGTGCCTTAGTGTCGGCGGACCGAAAACCTGGGATTCACATTGCGTGGAAGACGGTCACGTATCGCAGCGTGGCCCTTACCGTATTGGCTGGCCTTTCCTTCTTTTTTGTCGGCCTGCGGTTCGCTTTTCCGCAATTTACCGAAACAGGAGTCAAAGCGGCCGAAGGCCTGGGCGAGCATTTGCTGGAAGTTGTGGCCGGCGCTGGAGGCACAACTAAGCCTCGGGCCATGAGTTCGCAGCAGGCGCACTTCACGGCACTGGATGGTACGGTGCGGATCAAGAAGGCAAATGCCAGTAGCTGGACGACTGCCGATTACAGCATTCCGTTGGAAAAGGGCGATGTAGTACAGACGAGTTCAGAGGGCATGGCAAAGATCGTGTTTAGTGACGGCACGAACTATACCGTCAAACAGGATTCCCTTATTGTCGTTGAGGAGAACTCGGCCAACGATCAACAACAAACTAACGTGGCCGTGGCCGTGAGCACTGGAACGGTAGACTTGGCGACTCCAACTTTCTCGCAAGGATCCAAATCCCAAGTCATTGTGGCTGGAGCGACCGCCTCTCTGGCTCCCGATTCTGCGGCCATGGTCCACAACGACCCGAAATCTGACGAACACGAGATTTTGGTCAAGAAAGGTTCTGGCGACATCACTCGCAATGGCGAGACCGTTCGTTTGGCGGACTGGGAGAAAGTCAACTTTCATTCCGAGTCCGCGCACATGGAGATGACCAAAGAGATTGGTCCGCCGACCCCTATCTCTCCGGCCAATATGGCGCCCATTTTTGCTTCCAGTGACCCAAAAGTGGAGTTTTCTTGGACGAAGGCTGCAAATGCTAAAGGCTACCGGTTGCGGATCTCCAAAAATCCCTATTTCTCTTCAACCATTGTGGATAGAGCCGTCAAAACCGCTGACGTGCTGGTTTCGGGGCTGGATCAGGGCGCCTACTACTGGATGGTGCAATCGGTGGATGGAAATGGCAAAGAATCCGTCGAAAGCGAAAAAAACCGGTTCACAATCATTCCAAGAGGAAAAGACAGCGAAGCCCTTAGCCTCGAACTGGATCCATTCAT
>Ga0070731_10001219_pt1 | contig 27793 bp, 14 predicted proteins | sample Coa_R1_2_FD_66448 | JGI IMG/M metagenome (GOLD analysis project Ga0070731, IMG submission 66448) | Surface soil microbial communities from Centralia Pennsylvania, which are recovering from an underground coalmine fire - Coalmine... | ecosystem: Environmental > Terrestrial > Soil > Unclassified ... | reverse complement strand
ATTCGACGGGGCGTTGAGCGCGCCCATGGTGTAACCGGCCAGCCCGGCTGCTAAAGTGGAGAAAACGCAGGCCTAAATCTGCGCATTCGCCAGCCCGAAACCGCTACCGATAAGCGTGGAAATCAGGCTGCGCAGACGGTAGCCAAGGTGATGGCAGCGCTCAATCATCCCAATATCGTCACATCCATGGAATCGCGGCAGGCGCGCTGGAAACTGGTTCCGGGATCGCCGCTCAAAGGCCCCGCTCCTGCTCTGTCAAGCCGCTCCATAACAGCCCGATTTATAATAGTGGCTTGCCAATTCCCAGGATGGCGTCGCAATTCCTTGGCTGATAATGCCGCTTGCCCCCAACACTCGTCTCGGACGGTACGACGTCCGTTCCAAGCTCGGAGAGGGCGGGATGGGCGTGGTCTATCTCGCGCAGGACACAAAACTCGGCCGCCTCGTCGCCCTCAAGATACTACCCGCCGAGATTGCTTCCGACAGGATGCGAATGCGGCGTTTCACTCAAGAGGCCCAGGCGGCGTCTGCTCTAAATCATCCGAACATCGTCACTATTTATGAGATCGAAGAAGAGCACTCAACGCACTTCATCGCGACCGAGTTCATCGACGGCGAGAATCTCCGCCAACGCATGGCGCGCGTACGCCTGACCATTGCAGAATCTCTTGACATAGCCACCCAAGTCGCCGCGGCGCTCTCGGCGGCCCACGCGGCCGGTATTGTTCATCGCGATATCAAGCCGGAGAACATCATGCTCCGGCGCGACCGGCTGGTGAAGTTGGTCGACTTCGGCCTCGCCAAGCTCACAGAGCCGCAACTCGCGAGCATCGGCATTGAGGCGCCGACCAAAACAATACTCGCCACGGAATTGGGTAGAGTGATCGGTACGTTGCCCTATCTGTCGCCCGAACAAGCTAGAGGTCTCGACACTGACGGTCGCACAGATATCTGGGCTCTGGGCTGCGTGCTGTATGAAACATTGACGGGCCATCATCCGTTTTCGGGCCCAACCAAGGCTGACGTTCTTGTTTCGATAATGAAGGCCACGCCCGCGCCACTTGCGCGCTACTGCGCAGAGGCGCCAACGTCGCTGCAAGGGATTGTCGGTAAGGCTCTCGAAAAGGACAGAGACGAACGCTATCAGCATATTGACGATTTAGTGGTTGACTTGCGGCATTTGAAGAAGCGTCTGGAGTTTGAAGCTGAACTCGGGCGCCGCGAGATAAGAGAAGAGAACTTCCCGCCCCAAGCGGGAGCTTTGACTCGGCCTGCTGGCGTGGCAGCTCCATCCCCCCTGCCTCACAATCTTTCGGCGCAGCGCGCGAGCCTGGTGGGTCGCGAGCGAGAGACGGCGCAAATAGGGGATATGTTGCGGCGCCACGACGTGCGGCTGTTGACCTTGACGGGCGTCGGTGGTACGGGCAAGACCACGCTAGCGCACGCGGTAGCAAGGCAGTTGTTGGGGGAGTTCCCGGACGGCGTTTTCTTCGTAGAGCTTGCTGCCATCAAACAAGCTAGTTTGATCCCCTCGACCATTGCACAGCCTCTGGGCGTGAAGGAGGCTAACGGGAAGCCCCGCGTCGAGGCCCTGAAAGATTACTTGCGTGGCAGAAACATGCTGCTGGTCCTTGACAACCTTGAGCACCTGCTCGCCGCCGGTCCGATCCTCGCGGAACTGCTCGCCGCGGCGCCGCGGCTGAAGATGATGGTAACCAGTCGTGCGCTCCTGCATTTGAACTTGGAGCGTGAGTATATGGTCCCGCCTCTCGCCGCCCCGGAAACAATCGCGCAAGTCTCACCCGGCGAGTTGGCGCGCTATGAAGCGGTGCGGCTATTTGTCGCGCGAGCGCGCGGGGTGAACGCGAACTTCGCTTTGACGGATGAGAACGCGCGCAGCGTCGCGGAGATTTGCGTGCGGCTGGACGGCTTACCTCTGGCCATCGAACTCGCCGCGGCGCGTGTGAAGGTTCTTTCGCCGCGGGTGATTCTCTCGAGATTAGATCATCGCTTGAAGCTCCTGACCGGCGGCGCGCACGACCTCCCCGCCCGCCAACAGACCATCAGGGGCGCTATGGAGTGGAGTTACGAGTTGCTGTCGGACGGCGAAAAGCAGTTGTTTCGCCGGCTGGCCGTCTTTGCGGGCGGTTTCACACTTGAGGCTGCCGAAGGAGCTGTCGGTGGCGAACGGTCTGTTGCTGTCAAAGAAAATGTGGCTGCCGAACCAACGATCGAAGTGCTAGACGGTATTACATCCTTAGTGGATAAAAGCCTGCTTGTGGCAAAACCGCAATCCCACGGCGAGGTTCGTTTTCGGATGCTGGAAGTCGTCCGTGAATACGCACTGGATCGTTTGGAGGTAAGCGGCGAGGCCGAACAGATGCAGCGTCATCACGCCGCTTACTTTCTTGCATTCGCCGAAGAAGCCGAGCCGCATTTGCACGGCCCGCAACCGGCGGAGTGGCTGAAACGCCTGGAAGAGGAACACGACAACATACGAGCGGCCCTGCGGTGGTCGTTAGCTCACGACGCGGGTGTGGCGGCGCGTTTGGGGGCTGCGATCAGATACTTTTGGGTCTTTCAGGGACACTTGGCGGAAGGCTTAGCAGTGTCGCAAGAGATATTGAGGCTCGTTGATCGGATTCCAACCGCCGCGCGGTGGAAGTTATTATCCATGGCGGGCAATCTGGCGAGGTACCAAGGCGATTACGAGACGGCGCGAAGGATGTATGAAGAAGGTTTATCCGACGGGCGTTCAGGCCACGATTTGGGGCAAGTCTCATTGTCTTGCAGAGGATTAGGAGGGTTAGCGTTTGAGCAGGGCGACTACCCCACTGCGCGCGGATTCGCGGAAGAAGCATTGGCCGTCGCCCGCCAGTCGAACGATAAATTTGGCATCGCCCGCTCGCTGAGTATGCTCGGAGATTTGGCTCGGTCGCTGGGCGACGATACGGCGGCGCTTCCCTTATATGAAGAAGCTCTAGCGATCTGCAGGCAACTCGGTAGAACATATGCCACCGCCAACATCCTTACGAATTTAGCGGCGGCGGAGTTCGGCGCGGGCAATTACACCGCCGCATACTCGCACTTCAATGAAGGCTTGACGATCCATCGGGAATCAGGCGGCGAAATCGTAGGCGACAAGATAACCATTTCTTACTCACTGGACGGCCTTGCGGCTCTCGCCGTCCTGCGCGGCGAAACAGAGTTGGCAGCGAAACTAGCCGGTGCTGCAGAGCACCTGCGCGAATCTATTAACTACAATGTAGAACCCGCCGAACGCCGTTTCCGCGACGTTTACTTGGCTTCTTTGCGCGCGGTGCTCCCCGAAGACGATTTCTCCAGGGCTTACGGGCAAGGACGCGCACTGAGACTGGATGAGAGTGTCGCGCTGGCCCTGGGAGTGAAGCCGGATTAATCGTTGGAGTTCCGGGCCGGTCTCCGCTCTCGGCAAGGTTGCGAGTGGATTGTCGGGCATCCGGAAGTTGGCGGTGGGGGAAGGCTGGGGCGAGGTTGGAATCAGGGAAATTCCACGCCAGTTTGTCCGGACGATAATGTCTCACAACGCCGTCGTGGAACTGGTAGACCTTCTTGGAATGGCCGGCGGCGGCACTTCCACCAGTCGCGCGTTTGGACTACTTCCGGATGCGCCGTGGTCCAAGGCCTATCCGCTTCTCGATTCGGCTAAACTGAACTGAATCACGCAATGGTTCTCTCTTCCGGCGACAAGCTCGGACCCTACGAAATCCTCTCGCCCATTGGTGCCGGGGGAATGGGCGAGGTGTATCGGGCTAAGGATACGAAACTCGACCGCGAAGTGGCCGTGAAGGTTCTAGCAGCGGCGCTGGCGCAGGACCCCGACCGCTTGGCGCGGTTTGAGCGTGAAGCCAAGGTGCTGGCATCGCTGAACCATCCTAACATCGCCCACATTTATGGCATCGAAGAGCGCGCGCTGGTGATGGAACTGGTGGAAGGCGAAACGCTGGCGCAACGAATCGCCACCGGCCCGATGCCGCCGGAAGAAGCCCTGCCGCTCATCAACCAACTGGTAGACACGTTCGAGTACGCGCACGAGCGGGGGGTCATCCATCGCGATCTGAAGCCCGGGAACATCAAGGTGACACCTGACGACCAGGTTAAGGTGCTGGACTTCGGGCTGGCGAAAGCGCTCAACAGCGAGCCGCCCGCGGGCGATCCGGCTTCATCGCCCACGCTGACCATGCGGGCCACGATGACGGGCGTGATCATGGGCACTGCGGCCTATATGTCCCCGGAGCAGGCGCGCGGACGAAGTGTCGATAAGCGCGCCGACATCTGGGCGTTCGGGGTGGTGTTGTTCGAGATGCTTACTGGCCGGCGGTTGTTCGAGGGCACGACGATCTCCGACACGCTGGCCGCCGTACTGAAAGAGGAGCCGGACTACAATGCACTGCCGCCTTCCCTGCGCAAGCTCGTGCGGTCGTGCCTTGCGAAGGATCCGCGAGAGCGATTGCGGGATATCGGCGATACGCGACTGCTCATGACGGACGAGCCTCCGGCGCCATCCGCGGCGAGCACGCGGCCGAGCGTGTTCTGGCGGCTGCTGCCCTGGGGGGCGGCGGTGCTGGTGCTGGCGGCCGCATGGTTCTGGAAAAGCCGGCCCGACCAGAAACTGCTGCAAATGGAGATTTCGCCTCCCGCGGGCGTCAAGATGGGCCCACCATGGTTCTCGCAATGCGTGGTGTCGCCTGACGGCGCGACGGTGGTCTTCGTGGCAACGCAGGGGAGAAATCGAAACATGCTCTGGAGGCGCACCCTTACCGAAGACGCCGCCACACCGATTGCGGGCACCGAAAACGGGTTCGCGCCGTTCTGGTCGCCGGACAGCCAGTGGATCGGTTTCTTCGCGGAGGGCAAGCTCAAAAAGGTGGCAGCGTCTGGCGGCCAACCGCAAGTGATCGCGGACTCCGCGGGACACCTGGCCTCATGGAGTTCGGAAGACGTGATCTTGTTTGACGAATATCTCGGCGCGCTAAAGCGCGTGGCGGCGTCGGGCGGTCCGGTGAGCACACTTATGCCGCTCGACGCATCACGCTCCGAGCGGCGCCAGATTGCGCCGTACTTCCTGCCGGGAGGAAAGTCGTTTCTCTACGCGTCGGTGGGCGATGAGACGTGGGGCGCGATGGCCACCCTGGATGGGAAGGGCCGGCTCTATATGATGCGAACCGGTCTTTCGCCTTTGACCTATGTACCGAACGGCCGCGGCGCAGGCTGGCTGGTGTACATCACCGGAACCCAGACGGGAACGCAACTGGTTGCCCGCGCGTTCGATCCGGCCAGCGGCAAAGTTACGGGCGATCCCACCACCATCGCGGAGTCTCTGCCGCAGGGGCCGACCTGGTCGGTCTCGAACAATGGCGTGCTAGTGTTCCGGCACGAGCGCTACGCCGAAACGCAGCTGAACTGGGTTAGTCGCGACGGAAGGCCGCTGGGCGTACTCGGCGATCAGGGTCAGATGTCGGCGCCGTCGATCTCGCCGGACCAAAAGAGCGTCGCATTCGTGCGCCACTTGAGCACGCTCGAATCCAATATCTGGGCCTTCGACCTGACGCGAAAGATGGCCACGCGCCTGACGTTTGATCCGGGCGCGTATGCCGATCCGGTCTGGTCGGCGGACGGCAGCCGCGTGATCTATGCGGCGAGAACCAACAATCGCCGCTTGCTGGTGGACCGGCCGGCCAACGGCATCGGCGCGGAAACGGTAAGCGACGCATTGCCCACAAGCACTTTTCCGACCTCGGTCTCTCGGGACGGGAAGTGGCTGGTGGTCACCGTAGCCGGCGCCGGAGTAGCCAGGATCCGCATGATTTCGTTGCCGGGTTTCGCCAAGTCAATTGCTTTTTCGGACGGGCACACCATTGAGCGAGACGGCTCCATTTCGCCGAACGGACGATGGATGCTTTACTCGGCCATGCAGAACGACCGGCGCGAGGTGCTGGTGCAATCGCTGCCCGAGGAGGCGGGCGGATTCAAAGGCGCTCAAGGTAAGTGGCAGATTTCCTCCGGCGGTGGCAGCGAGCCGCGGTGGAGAGCGGACGGCAAGGAAATTCTGTTCCTGTCGCCGGACGGCAAGATGGTCTCGGTACCGGTGGACGTGGGCGAGAATTCCATCCGTACTTCGCCCCAGGTCGCGCTGTTTCAGACCGAATTGCGCGAGAACAACTCGAGCCTCTACGGCAGGCAGTGGGATGTAAGCACTGACGGAAAGCGCTTTCTGATCGCGCAACCAACGGACACCGCCGAATCGCCTATCACGGTGATTCTGAACTGGCCGAAATTGTTAAGCCGGAGTAATTAGCGCCGTGCAATTAGAGGTTTGCGGCGCGGCAGCGCGGGCGGGGGTTTAGCCGGGAGCACGCCGGGGACCGTTTTGGCCGGACGATAATTGGCAAACAACGCCACCGTCAAGGTAGCCGAGCTTGTATTGGAAATGCGCACCGTGAGAACGTGCGTCGCATTGAATTCTACAGGCGCGGCCTCCCACGACCACTTCGTTGGGCGATCCACGTTCGTATTTGTTGGTTCTGACTATGAGTGAAACCGAGAGTACCTTGCGCAGCTTTCTCCCAGTCGTCGGGTAGCAAAGTCGCGCACATGATTCCAACAATGGCGTGGGCATTGGAGCCCAGCAGGATATGCCCGATCTCATGCGCCATGATATAGCCCAGCCATGTGGCATCGAAGCGGCGCACGAATACAATGGCATTGGAGCCCAGGGAGATACCACCACATACTGAGCGGACGCCAAAGCGAGCGGCCTCCGATGCAGGCTGAAGCGTGACCACCAGAGTGGCCGGATCTTCTGGCGCTGGAACAACAGCGTGCTGCCGTTCCGCCGCGTACGCGAAGCCCTCCAGCCAGTTCAGTTGAACATCTGCGTGTCCGAAGATTCCCGAGGCCGTGTTTTCTCCGGCGGCGACCATCTCCGGCCCGACGTGCGCACGGTCGTAAATCACCAGGGTGAGCCGCAGGGTACTCGCGGCCATACACCGAGGGGCCATTGCGATGAGCGTCATGATTAGGCTGATCACCACTCCGTTTGCTTGCCGGGTATCCATTGGTCCCGCCTCCTGGGCGGGACCAAGTATTCGCCAAGGAAAGTTGACCCTCAAGGAACTGCAGCCGGATTGACACGGGATTAGATCCGACCGGCAAGAATCGCTGGTGTGAACCGTCAAACCACTGATGAAAAGCCGGTTACATGAGCTCCCGCCCTGCGGGAGCGTTCATTCGGGCAACGAAATGGCTGCTATAATTCGCTCTATTCGAGGTGCTCTTGGTGCAGCCGACCCCGGTATCGCCGAACGCCATCCGCTTTGGGTTGTTCGAGGCGGATCTCTCGGCCGGCGAGCTACGTAAACGCGGCCGGAAGATTCCGCTCCAGGATCAACCGTTCCGGGTACTGGCTTTGCTGTTGCTACGCCCCGGAGAGTTGGTCAGTCGCGACGAATTCCAGCGGGCCCTCTGGCCTGGCGACACCTTCGTGGAGTTCGACGACGGACTCAATAAAGCCGTTCAGAAGTTGCGTCAGGCTCTGGACGATTCGTCGGACAATCCGCGATTCATCGAAACCCTGCCGCGCAAGGGCTATCGTTTCATTGCTCCGGTGGATCGCAATACCGGAGAAGAGAGCGTCGCTAAGGCGCAACCCGCTCCAGTGGACGCCAACGCAGTAAGCCCTCCGCCCGTAGGACCCGTCAAACGGCGGAGCACGGAAGTTCTAGCGTGGGTGTTACTTGGGGTCGTGTCGGTCGCGCTCGTTGTCCTGGCCGGCGTTTACTTCCTGGCTCTTCGCCCGGCCTCTCGACCAACGCTGAGAACAGTCCCTATTACCAGCTATCAGGGCCGCCAGATTACCCCTGCTTTCTCCCCCGATGGCAAACAGGTGGCGTTTGCCTGGGACGGTGAGAAAGGCGAAAATCTCAACATTTACGTGAAGCTCGTCGATGCAGGTGAACCCCTCAGGCTCACTAGTAGTCCAGCGTCTGAATACTGGCCGGCTTGGTCGCCCGATGCCCGTTACATTGCTTTTTGCCGTGGATTGTCGGACCACGCCGAAATCCTAATGATCCCCGCGCTGGGCGGCGCGGAGCGGAAGTTGGGAGAGGTAGCGGCACCGCAATGGTCTGTATTTTGTGAACTGTCCTGGTCTCCGGATGGGAAATATCTAGCGTTGTCAGACAAGAGCGGGCCGCGAGAGCCCTACAGCATTTTCTTGCTCTCCGTCGAGACTGGCGACAAACGAAAATTCACCTTACCGCCTACTGAATATTTAGGGGATTCTCTTCCCAGGTTCTCTCCCGATGGCAAAACGCTCGCGTTTGTGAGATGTACGACTCTTTTTAGTAACGAGATCTATATGCTGCCTGTCACTTCCGATGGAACGCTCCTGCGTGAACCGCGGCGGCTGACTCTCGATGAACGAGGAATTCTTGGCTTAGACTGGACAGCCGACAGTCGGAGAATCGTGTATTCATCGGGCCAAATCAGTAGAACGAATCTGTTGACCATCCCGGCCTCCGGGGGGGTACCCGAACGTCTGGCCGTCGCCGACCAGAACCCTACGGCGCTCTCCGTTTCTCGTAGCGGCAGTCGATTGGCCTACGAACGTCAGGTGTTCGACGACAACATCTGGCGAATTCCTGGCCCGAACTCCTCCGACAAGAAAGGCGCACCCTCCAGATTCATCGCCTCCACCCAACCCGACGAGGAACCCCAATTCTCTCCCGACGGCACCAAGATCGTCTTCAGTTCGGCCCGCTCGGGCAATCCCGAAATCTGGGTTTGCGATCATCAGGGCCACAACCCGGTTCAACTGACCGCCTTCAGTGGAGTAGATCTCGGAAGTCCGCGCTGGTCGCCGGACAGCCGCTGGATCGCGTTCGACAGTTCCAAGACCGGCAATTCTGATATTTACGTTATCAGCGCGGATGGAGGTCAACCGCGCCGCGTGACCAGCGGACCGTCTAGTAGCGTGCGTCCGAGCTGGTCGCGGGATGGCCGGTGGATCTATTTCGGTTCTAACCGGGGCGGAGATTGGCAGATCTGGAAACAGCCCGCGCGGGGTGGCTCGGCTCTGCAGGTGGTAAAACAGAAGGGGGCGGACGAAGCGTTCGAGTCGCTCGACGGCAAGTTTGTTTACTACGCCAAGTTGGATGTGCCTGGCATTTGGAAGGTGCCGGTAGAGGGCGGTGAGGAAACAATGGTTGTTAATCGAGGTAGGCGGAGCGTTTGGGCCTTAACGAGCCAGGGAATCTGCTTCTTCGACCTCAGTAGCTCGACCGGACTTGCCCTCAACTTTTACAATTTCGCTACGGGCAAGGTGACGCTCCTCCGGGAGTTTTCAAAGGACACATCAGTCGACACCGTTGATACTGCGCTGACCGTCTCTCCCGACGGCCACTGGATTCTCTACACACAGCTCGATCAATCCGGCAGCAATCTGATGCTGGTGGAGAATTTCCGCTGAGTGGAGTACAGACGCGGCTTGCAGTCAATGATTGGCAGATTAATTGGCGATAAATCCCCTTCTCACGATCAAACGCCCATGAAGTCCCCTCTGGGAAGTGCCCGAAACCGCTAACGATATTACCTGTTAATGCGCGGCGCGAGGCGGCAGCCGCGCTGGGGGACCAGTTGAGGACTTGCAGAGCCAGCGGCCCGGTTGTGGTTCAGTTTGAAGAGGCGTAGCCTAACCGAGCCGCACTGAAGAGAAGACTCCGGGTGCTCAAATATGCCAAGTGGGCGTCATGCTCGACAACCCCCTGAGACATCAGCCGGAAGCGCTCTCTGAAAGTCAGCGGTTCCGCAGCACATTCCGCCAACATTGTGGACGTCTTCTCAACCTGGACGAAGTAGGTTCGCATGGCAGCGACGCAGTTTGCATGCATCTCCATAAATTCCGCGTGGTTCATTCGATGCCCGTCCTTCTGGCGAAAAGCCATCTGCGGACTGAGCAACGATGCGGGCCTAAAATCATGCAGGCCGCTCGGTTCGTCTGGTTTAATGGGCCAGGTTAAGCGTACCACATCCTGACGTGCGCTACTGCGGAGCTGGAATCAGTCGCAGGCGCAGCCATCGGTACCACCATGGAGGCGGCGGCGACAATGCCGGGGCGCCGTCCGAACGGCAAATAGTTGCGCGATCTGAAACATGAATACCTAGAAGCGATATCGCCGCTTAACACTTACTTAAATTCCGATTATCCTCTGTCTTGCCCAAACGCGCGCCTCACACCCCGGCACTAATGCGGGATGGTTAGGGACAGCGCTTGAGTGGCGCTTTGTGCGATTGGCGTAGAGGAATCGGTGGCCTTAACAGTGAAGTTATAGGTCCCAGCAGTCGTCGGTGTACCGGAAATAGTCCCACCAGAAGAGAGCTTGAGGCCTTTGGGTAATGCGCCGGACGTGACGCTCCAGGAATATGGTTCAATGCCGCCATGGGCCAGCAATCCGCTCGCATAATGGATTGTCGTAGCTCCGTTTGGAAGGGGTGACGTCGTGGCGGATGTGAGCGGCTGATATGATCCACCTGGCGGGCAAGGCTTGGAAGGCAGCGTGAACGTACCGTTGCTGGAGAATTTGTCCCCTGCTCCAACCGAAGTAGCGGATTTGTCATCGTAGAACCAACTGAAGAAGGCCAGTTCCTGGAGGTGATAGGTTCCACCCAACGCGCCGCTGAGCACTACGGCCGTACCGTTAAGTGAATCTCCCACTTCAAAGTTGCTAGCACATCCGGTTTTTGTTTCACCTATGTGGCCCCACGCGGGCGTGGCATTGCTGCCCAGCGGGTCGTTCATCCACTCGCCGATTTCATGAGAGGCAAGCTCGACATCGAACACGGCGTTATACGGCGCCCGAGCCCAGGTTTGTACAGGGCTGCCGGTGTGGTAGTGTTTGCCCCCCTCTATGTTTCCCGAGGAGCCGCTGGTTACGACGTTATGCGTCAGGAAGAATGCGAACTGCGTGGGCGAAATCACGCCTGCGGCTTGCAAGCCTGGGATTATAAGACTTGTCATGGTGGACTCGAAAAGGCTCTCTGAAATGACCCCCTGTTGTTCTGTACAGTCAGTGCCAGTGCTGCCGACGGTCCCCGGCCCCAGGGGGAAATAGACTGGCGTGGCAGGAATCCAGTTGATGAAATTGGAATAAGACGAGGAGCCCCCGGTCCTGTTCCAGAACTCAGCCCTCATAAAACCATCGATATACTGAGCATTTCCGACGCTCACGCCGTTGAAAGTCAAGTTAGTAGGGAGTCCAAGGGGCGAAAACAGGAAGTCAGATGTGGGGACGCCGGCGTCACAACTGTCCGCTACCGTCGGATCGAATGTCACTAGTGTGCCATTCGAGTCGAAGATTAGAAAGATTAGCGGAATGAGAACCGCATTGATTGTGACCGGCTGAGGATTATTAAAGGGGTCGCCACCCACGAGTACCCCTTTATAAGTACCCCGACTACCGCTAAAACTGTAGTTGGTCATCGGAATAGTGGTCCCGGACTTGGCTTGAAACAGGGCATCGTCTATGGTCGCTTCGGTCCGCGACTCGACGCCCGGGTTCGACCCTATCTGGGGCGAAACGGGCTCCTGGGCGAAGCTCGGGGTCGCGACGCTAAAGGCTGCGAACGCGGTGATGGCGGCGAGTTCAACGATCCGAGTGGTCATTGGGATTATCTCCTTCCGAGGGCGGAGTATTGCATGGATGGGATTGTAAGTGGTTTGGCCGGCAACGACAACCCGCACGTTCGCGTAGTTTATGCCGAATTGGGAGGATCCATATCGCTTGCTGTTCAGGCAGTTGAGAGCTAAGGTTTACCTGTCCGATATTGACCAATAAGAGGTTCTAAATGAATGAGTTAACCGTAGTCGACAGGGCGTCCGAATGGCGGCGGATGAAGAGCCTCGTGCTGGATTCTGTTTCGTCGCCGATTACCAAGCGCGTCTACAACATGGCGCTTGATGAGTTCTTCGTCTGGTACGCCGCGGAGCCGCGGGCCGGCTTTACGAAGGCAATCGTCTCGGCGTGGCGCGTCTCGCTGGAGGAACGCAAGCTGGGATCATCCTCCATCATTGTTAGAATGTCCGCCATCCGCAAGCTGGCTGTGGAGGCGACCGACAACGGCCTGCTGGCGCCCGAACTGGCCGCCGGCATCCAGAGGGTGAAGAGCGCCAAATCCATCGGAGTCCGGATGGGGAACTGGCTGTCTCAGAAACAGGCCCAGACACTGCTGAACACGCCGGACATCACGACGCTGAAAGGACTGCGCGACCGCGCCATCATCGCCGTGCTGCTCGGCTGCGGGCTGCGCCGGTCCGAAGTCGCGGCGCTGACGGTGGCGCATGTGCAACAGCGCGATGGCCGGTGGGTGATCCTCGATTTGGTCTCGAAGCACAAGCGCGTGCGTACCGTTCCGATGCCGACGTGGGTGAAGGTTGCCACCGATTCTTGGACGACGCGCGCTGGCGTCACGGACGGCTACGTCTTTCGGCCTGTTCACCGCGGCGACGAGTTGCGGGGGGATCGCTTGTCGGAGAAGGTGGTGTGGCAACTCCTACGGCCGTACGCTGCGGCTGCCGGCGTGGCCGGCATCGCGCCGCATGACCTTCGGCGCACGACGGCCAAACTGTGCCGCGCCGCCGGCGGCGAACTGGAGCAGATCCAGTTACTGCTGGGCCATGCGTCGGTGCAGACTACGGAGCGGTACCTGGGCACGAAGCAGGATCTCGTGCATGCGCCCAACGATGGAATTAAATTGCGCGTTGCCGTGACCGGTGCCACCGGCGCTACTGCACCGGGTTCGAGTTCAGATACAGATACAGGTCAGGACTGCCGCCCAAGGTGCCCTGGGTGCTGATGAAGCGGCCATAGGATGGCCGGTAGTAGCGGCCTTCCATGTAGATGAAACTGGTCTCGGGATCTATCGGCACGGCCGCAAACTGGTAGCGGTTCACCACGCCAGCTACGCTGGCCTTCGCCTGGCCCCAGTCCTGGTAAGTGTAGTTGGTCACCAGGGCGCCCGTCGATCCGCTCACGCTGGCCACGTTGTCCGAGCCGTCATACTGGTAGTAAAGCTCGGTCGCGCCCGTGGCTGATATCAGGCCCATGCCGGAGAAATAGGTCATGGCGGCCGTGCCGCTCTCGGTCAGCACCTGGCCGGTTACCGGGTCGTTCACGTAGTGGATCATGGTCGTTCCGGCATTCTGCTGGACGCGCCGGCCGAAGCCGTCATATTGATACGTCGCGTTCACCTTGCCGCCCTTTACCGAGGTCAGCCGGTTCAGTGCATCATAATGGTAGGTCAGCGTGCCGTCGTTCAACAGGTTTCCGTTGTTGTCGGAGGTGAGCGCGGCTCCTCCGGCGGCTGTCATGCGGTTGGCGATGTCGTAGGTGTAATTGGTTGTCGCGGTCGCGATCACCGACAGGCGGTTCGCCGCGGCATCGTAGGTGTAAGTGGTTGCCGCACCGCCGGACGGAGTGGAGGACACCAGCCGGTTCACCGCGTCATAGGTATGCATGGTGATCTTTTTTCCGGAGGTAACTTGCAGCTTGTTTCCGACCGCATCGAACACATAGCTGAAGCTTGAATTAGTCGTCCCGCCCGCGGCCTTATTCGTCACCGACACCAGGCGGCTGGCGGCGTCGTACTTGTAGATGGAGCTCGCGCCGTTGGCCAGATTAGCCTTCGTCATCCGGCCGGCAGCGTCATAGACGTAAGTTGTTTTTGCGCCCGCACCATCCATGGCCGTAATCATCTCGTTGCGTTTGTCGTAGGTATACGTGTCCACCGTCAGGTTCGGAAGAGTCAAGGAAGTCCGGTTGCCGACAGCGTCGTAACCCAGCCCGACCGTCGCCCCATCCCCGGACGTGGCGCTCGTCAGGCGGTTAAGCACATCATAGCCATAGGTGCTGGTCCCCGTGAAATCGATCATTCCGGTCAGATCGCTATCGGCATCATAGCTATATGTGATTGAAGTGGCGTCGAACAGGTTCGCCGCCGTTTGCCGGTTGAGCGCATCGTAGACGAAAGCGTTGGTCTTGCCGTTGCCATCGGTGAGCCCCGTCAGATTGCCCACGGCATCGTAAGAGTACAGGTTCGTGTTCCCCAGCGGATCGGTGACCTTGATCCGCCGGTTCAGCCCGTCGTAAGCATTTAGCATCATGTGGCCGGCGAAATCGGAATAGCCGCTCAGGTTGCCGTTGCCGTCATAGGCGCTGTTGGCAACGTCGTTCAGCGCGTCGGTGGTAGTCGAGAGCTGATTCCGCACGTCGTATGCGTACTGCGTGACGTGCGCATTGGCGTCGGTGATGGACGTCAAATTGCTGTTCGGGTCGTAGGTGAAGGTCGTGAAGTGGCCCAGCGGATCGGTGACCTTAGTGAGGTTGTTGAGGTTGTCGTAGGTATAGGTCGTGGTATTCGAGAGCGGGTCGGTGAAGGTCAACCGCCGCCCTACTGCGTCGTAGGTGTACTTCCAGATCTTGCCCAGCGCGTCGGTGGTATGGATGAGGTCGCCCGCCGTATCGTAAGTGTACGAAGTGACCGCGCCGTCGGCATTGGTGTAAGTCAAAGGCAATCCAGTCGGATCGTATGTATAGCTGGCGGTTCCTCCGGCTGCATTCGTAATTTGGGTCAGATTGTCCTTGCTGTCGTAGTTGTAACTGGTGGTGTGCGCCAGCGGATCCGTGGCAGTCAGCAAATTGAAATTGGAATCCCATGTGTACTTCGAGAGGCCGCCCAGCGGATCGGTCGCCTGGATGAGATCGGAGCTGGCGTCGTAGGCATAGTTCCAGACCCGGCCCAGTTGATCGGTGCTGGTCAGGATCATGTTATTGGAATCGTAGGTGACGCTGCTGACTCCGCCGAGGGTATTGGTGATCGAGTTGATACGTCCCTGTGTATCGAAGGCGAACTTCGTCACGTTGCTCAGCGGATCGGTCTTGGTGGTGATTCCGGTCGACGGCGTGTTGTAAGCGTAAGTGGTTGTAAAGCCCGCCGCGTCGGTTCGTGAGGCGGCCCGGCCCTGCGCGTCGTAGGTCAGGATGACATTATTTCCGCGCGGATCGGTCAGCTGGATTATGCGGTTGTCCGCGTCGTAGCTGTACTGTGTCACGCCGCCCGCAGGGTCCGTGTAGGTGATGAGCCGGTTGAAGCCGTCGTACGCGAACTGCTCGGTACGGCCCAGCGGATCGGCCACGCTCGTGATGTGGTTGCTCGAGTCGAAGGTGAACGTGAGGGTGCGGCCCGAGTTGTCGGTGACGGTGGTGAGATTCCCCGAAGTATAAGTCAGGGTTTGCGTATTGCCGTTCGGGTCGGTAATGGAAGTCAACTGACCCGCAACGGAGAAATTCAACTGGACGTGGCTGCGGCGCGTAAGTGTGTAGGTGCTGTCGGCATTCTGGCGCAGCGTATCGAGCACGCCGGGAATGCCGGGTGTGAAAGCACCGCCGCCCGCGCCAGTCCAGGGGATTTCCTGGCCGTCGCCTTCCTTGATGACGGCGTTGGGGCCGTTGGGAACGAGGACGACGTTGTACGTATGGGTCCAGCCGATACCCAACGGGCCGGTATAGGCGTCCAGGCTGTTGTAGAAAGTCTCGAAATCGATGAGAAGCTTGCGACCCGGAAACATCAATTCGGCGGGGTCGGCGGAGTTGCCAGTGTTAAGGTTGATGTAGATGTCCTCCGTCGCGCCGGGGTCTTGGAGTGTGGAAGCAAGCAACCCGGCCTGCCTGATATTCTCCGCTTGGACGTCTTCAGGCGTAGGTGCGGGTAATTGATTATTCAAGATTCCCATTATCTGTGAAATCTCCGTGACAGTAAGGTTTTCAAAACGCAAAAGCCAGTCGGAATAGACGTTTGGACCAAGCTTGATCAAGATTCTCCTGCCGTTGAGCCGTGTGCGGCCATTATCTAGGGTCCACGAGCTAGGCCAGTAACGTGCATATTTGTTGCCAGTTATTGCTGGCTGCCCAGGAGTAGAATTGACTGAAGCTCCTTTACTGCTGTCAGGCGCCGCCGCGCTGCAGGAGTTGGACGCCAGCCCCGCGCAAACCTGGGGAACACATGATCCGCCGGTGCAGAAATCGCTCGTTCCGCCAGCGACCGACTTATCCGCAAGACTGTTCCCAGGAGCAGTGCCCAAGGGCGGGGCTGGAGTACGTCCGAAGTCATGGACCTCGTTTTCAATTGCAGCCCAATTTAGCACCCGGTTAGCCCCGGCCTCAGTGCTGAGAAAGCCGTGCGCTGAGGGTCCTGCTGTCCACCCACCTTGTCCTGGCGAAACACCCTGGGAGTGGCATGACCCACACGAGCTCCATGAGTCCTGCGCGGATGGGGAGGTGTCGAACCACGTTCGGTTCGATGAACCCGAAGTCCCACCAAAGGTCGAGATGTAGTTCACAACCGCGTCGTATGCCGTCAACCCGTTGCACGCGTCGCTGGAACCGGACACTGTGGCCCCGCCTGTTTCTCCTCCGGAACTGGACGGGGAAAATTTTGTCTGGAAGGCAATATGCGTCGCGTCGATGGCGATCCCTGTCACAGCGGTCGTGCCGGAACCGCTGAAAACGTTAAGTGACACTGTATTGCCAGGCGTCTCATTACAGCCGTTCGCTGTTATCACGAACGTATTCAATACCCCCGCGGCGGCCAGAGACGGCGACAGCGTTCCGGTGGGCCCGGTGACCGTCAAGGTGGTCTCGGCCGAGGCGGCGCCTCCTCCACTCCATGTCGCTTCCGCGAAGACATTGTCGCTCCCTGTTGCGCTAGCGGTGAAATCCGTTGAGAACGTGCAGGTTACGCCCGGCGCCACGCTGCCGCTAAACGTACTCGCATTCGTACTGCCGGGCGTCGCGAGTATAAACCCTCCACAGGTGTTCGTGGCATTAGCAGGATTCGCGATCACCAGGGAGGAAGGCCCAAACAGGCTGAAGCCGAATCCAGTGTCTGTAGTGGCACCCATGTTTGTAAATGTGCCGGTCACAGTGGTTATACCGTTCTTGGAAATAGTTGCAGGCGAGACGCCTGCCGTCACGGGACCGGCGGCATGCACCATCCCCGCCAAAACCACCCCGCAGGCGACCGCCCCATAGCCGGTCCTCAACCGGCAAACCGCAACTGCCTTGCTGCCCATTATCCCCTCCCGGTCGCGGCTACACTGCTGCAACCTGATCTAGAAGCGCACCAGGAGGGCAAACCGGATCAAGATTCTTGGGATTTTTTAACGTACCAGCCAAATGTTGCCGGCCGGCTCATCCAGGCTGAAAACCACGCGGTCGCGGGAGACCGCCAATTCCAGCTCCGCGACCGGAATACTGTTCAAACTCTGGCGCAGCGTGTGAAAGTGCCTGAGGGGCACAGGCTCGCCAGGGCGGCCGTTCTCGAAGGGCGCGTACCAGATGCAGCGGAAGCCGTCGCGATCGGAGAAGAAGTAGACCCGCCTGCCGTCGGGGGACCAGCGCGGAGCCGTGTTGACGCTGGCGCCGCCGGTAAGGGGGATCCATTGCGCGGGGCTCACCGCGGGGCCATCCCGCAACGGCGCCACATATACGTGCGACTGGTCGGGCGCGGTCTTCGCCGTGAATGCCACCCAGCGGCCATCCGCGGAGTACGCGGCCCAATACAGGTTCCACGAGGGGTGCGAAAGCAAGGCGCTTCGCCGCCCGCTGCGCAGGTCGATGGAAAGCACGCCGCGCGGCGCCGACGGGGTCATGGTCAGAATGCGGCTGCCGTCCGGCGATACGTCCCAGGGCTTCTCCACCATATCCACGTGCCGCACGGCCGCGCCGCCGCGGGCAGGAATCGAATACACGGCGGGGTGCCCGGCGTTCTCGGCCTCGTCCGCGGTGTAGAAGACTCGCGATCCGTCGGGCGTCAATCGCAGCCAGCTCACCTTGTCCTTTACCAGCGTGCGCCTGTTGCCGGATTCGAGGTCGCACGCAACGAGGCTCTGCGGACGCGCGAGGGCCACCAGGAGGTCTCCGCGTTCAGAGATGGAAGGCCGCATGGCGGAACCGCCGGTCAGGGGATCCAACTTGCCGCGCTGGAGCGACCAGATTCCCCAACGGGAAGAGCGTCCGGCGAAAGCCATCCTGCCGGCCGCGGTTGTAGGATTGTCGTCGAATCCGCTCCCCATGCTTACCCGCACCGCCTTGCCTGAGATCTTCCAATTTCGCTGCGAAATGGGGAGGGTCCACAAGTTAGACAGGGTGTCACGTTTGACAGAGAAGAGAATGCCGCCGGCGCCCTCTGCCCACTCGGCGGGCACCGACAATATCCCGCCGGCATCGTCTTCCTGGAGGACGCGCCGGGCGCCGGTGGCCACGGGTTGCTCGCCGTCGAGACCGGCGACCCACCAATCGGAAGAGGAAGGATCGGCGGTGCGCGCGCCGGCGAAGAGCAGGTGCGCGGCGTCGGGCAGCCACACCGGGTATCGTGCAGCCGCAAAGCCCGGCTCGATCTGCCGCGGTTCGCCTCCCGCTGCCGGGACCACAAAGACGCGACTGGTTCCAGGAGCGGAGGGGTCGCCGGTGCCCGGAATTCCGGTCCAATAGGCAATCCATCTACCGTCGGGTGAGTACCGCGGCCGCCGCCCGCCCCGAATCAGCAATCTGGGAGCGCCGCCGGTGAGCGGAATCGTCCACACCGCGCCGCCCTCCTGCTCGCTGCGATAGCATACGCGATTGCCGTCGGGCGAGAAGCAGGGCTCATGCTGGTCGGCGGCGCCGCTGGTCAACTGGCGTGGAGTGCCGCCGTCGACCGGCTGTACCCAGATCTCCAGATGATTGCCGCCCCGGTCGGAAGCATAGGCCAGCATGCGTCCGTCGCGGGAGAGCGCCGGCTCGGTAGTCAGTCCCGAGTCCCGGGTGAATTGCACGAGCGACCGGCCGGGCTGCGGCGGCCTGGTTATCCGGCGGTTCAGAAGTCGCAAACCCGGCGTGGCGAGCGCCACGATCGCTAGTGCCGGCGCCAGCGCGGCCGCGTAGCGCCACCATTTTCTGGACATGCGGCGTTGGCGCGCCGGTTGCGCTTCCAGCGCACCGCGCAGTTCGCCGGCGGTCTGAAAGCGGCTTGCGGGGTCTTTCTGGAGGCAGCGCGAGACCGCACTCCAGGCCGGCGAATCGAGCGCAGGCGGGTCGTCCCGCAACACGGCGGCCAGCGTGGAAGCCGGCGACGCCCCGGGGAATGCGCGCCGCCCGCTCAGCATTTCGTAAAGCAGGGCGCCCAGCGAGAAGATATCGGACCGCGCGTCCGCCGGCCGGCCCTCGGCCTGCTCGGGCGACATGTACGCGGCGGTGCCTATGACAGCTCCGGCGTGCGTTTCGAGCGCCTGGGATTGGCCGGCGGCGGCGCGTTCGTCGAGCTTGGCGAGCCCGAAATCCACCACCTTGGCCACGCCGGAATGCTCGATGATCACGTTCTGCGGTTTCAGGTCGCGATGCAAAATGCCCGCGGCATGCGCGGCTTCGAGCGCCGCCGCCACCTGCAGCGCGCAGTTCACGGCATCTCGAAACGGCATCGGACCGCCGGCCATGCGGCCCGCCAGCGTCTCTCCCTCCACGAATTCCATGGCCAGGAAATCGCGTCCCCCATCGTTGCCGGCATCGTAGACCGTAACGATGTTGGGATGCTTCAGAGCCGAAGCTGCTTTGGCTTCCCGCCAGAGCCGTTTGCGGGCATCCGGACTGGAGGCCAATTCCGGCCGCACAATTTTCAACGCCACCGTGCGGCCCAGGCGCGTGTCGGTGGCGCGATAGACCAGCCCCATACCGCCGCGGCCCAGCAGGCTCTCCAGCCGGTAGTGCCCCAGCGTGGTGCCGGTCATGGCCGCGGCGCGCGCCGCCCAAACCATCTCGGGCGTCGAATCCAGGAAAGTTCCCGCTGCGTCGCCGGCGGCCAGCAACGATTCGATCTCGCCACGCAGCTCCTGATCGCCGCCGCAGGCCGATTCGAGAAATGCGGCGCGCTCTCCGGCGGGCCGCTCCTCGGCCATCTGGTAGAGTTCTTTCAGCCGCGCCCATTCCATGGTCTTCAACTCAACTGGCGATAGAGCCACGCCTTGGCGAATTGCCAATCCCGCTTGACCGCCATGGCGGAAATGGCCATCTCATCGGCGGTCTCTTCGATGGTCAGGCCGCCGAAGAAGCGCAGTTCGACAAGCCGCACCAGCTTCGGGTCCACGCCCGCGAGGCGCGTGAGGGCGTCATCCAGCAGGAAAAAATCCACTATCTTACGGCCCGAGACCTCCTGGGCGTCTTCGACGAGCAATGCGTCTTCTACCGCGCGCTGTGCCGCCTTGCGCCTGCGGGCATGGTCGAGCAGCACCAACCGCATCAGCCCGGCGGCTACGCCGCATAGATGATTGCGGTTCTGGAACGGTTTACGTTGCTGGCGCAGACGCAGATAAACCTCATGCACCAGCACTGTCGGCGGCAGGCTTTGATTGGCGCGTTCGGATTGCAGGTATCGCCCCGCGATTTGGCGTAACTCCGCGTAGACGGCGCTCGTCAGGTCGTCCGCAACCAACTCCCCCGTTCCCTTGCTGTCCTCCATGTGGCGCCTGTTGAGATATTATAGCTGGGCCTCGAAGATCCGTAACGGTATAGCGGTACCCCTTTACTTCTTGTTTTGAGGTTCACCTCACTAGCAGCAGTCCTTTTATCCCCCTTATCGGTATTTGTCCGGCGAACCGCGCATGCCGCGCGTGTTTGGCTTCGTAGTGCGCCCCTGGCAGCGGGTGGCAACACTGGGCGCGGTGGGCGCCGCCGGCGCGACGTGGGCCAACGGTGGCGCGACTAGAGGCGAATGCCGCGTTACAACCTTCTGGTGCGCCGGTTCGGGCCGCGGATGCGTGAGCAAGCCTGGCGGACGCGGCGAACTCGGGTCCCGATCCGGCTCACTTTCGGGGTTCGTCTCGGCCGAAGCGGGCACCAGAAATGTTACTCTGGCCCGATGGCGACGCGCGCTGAAGACAATACAGACGGGTCGGATGAAATACGAGACATAGCCAACAACCTCTTTAGAATGAAAGAGGGGGCGCAGGCTGATCTGAAAGCGCTGCACGACCACCTGAATGAGCAACCGAGCGACACCCCCTGGTTCTTCAACACGATCACCGCGCTGCTCCGTGCGTTGGGTCGGGAATATCGCTACCTGGACATCGGATTCGCTAAGGATGGCCGATTGCTCGCATGGGCGTGCCGGAATCTGCTGGAGATCAATCTCTACACGGAGTATTCTTTGCGGTCTGAAGCCAATGCGAAAGCCTTCGCTGACGATCAGATCATAGATGCCCTCGATATCTTCAGCGCCTTCAAGAAGTGGATCATGGCCGGCGACCCGAATGCGACCACACCGCTGCTCGACATTACACTTGCCACCATGCAGCAAGCGAAGACCCAACTTGGCGTTACCCGTACCAAATATCTCAGGACCGAAGACATAGCCGTGGCGCTAGATCGACTCGACGAGTACAAACATTTCAACAAGGTTTCGTCCAAGCTGATCCATCCCACTGCGTATTCTCTACTGGCCGTTCAAGAAGAGTCCGAACAACTCATGCTAAAGCCGTACCTGTACCGGACCGGCACGTTCTATTTCGCAGGGGCATTCAAATTCGTTAGAAACCACGTCGAGAAATTCGGAACTGCTCCCCCGCCGTCGTAGCCCAATGGGGTGCGGCGCCTTTCCTCACAGGAGCCGATTTCTATCGCGGCCATCAAGCGGAGCCCGAACGCACACCGGCGCAACGTGGGGGAACGTGGCGCGACCCGGTGGCGGTCCTTCCGCGTTGGCCGGTGATCCATCCTCGGCGCGCCTGAAATGGCCGAGCCTTTCGCAGCTTCGGCGTCGGGCACCGGATCGGCGTTGGCTCGTCCTACCGCGCTGCGGTTCCTGCACAAACTTTGAGCGCCTATTGCCGCCAAAACATCGGAGCAGTAGAATGTTCGTAGCCGCCTAGCTCCTGCAGGGCGACAAGCGGGGACCCTTACCTGCTGGCGGCTCTCCCTCGGGGGCAAGGGGATCGCGGAGAAGGGGGCGATGACCAAGCTGCCGAAGCTGTCTGAAGCGATTCAGCGCAAGCTTGATCTCCAACACAGAGCCCTAATCCGTTTTCATGGCTTGACGGAGGAGCGCTTAAGGCGTCCCGACCCTCGAAGGGCCGATGGTGAGTTACGTACCGGAGTTCTGCTAGCGAGTCACGAAGTGGCCGTCGGAGATGCCCTGGTCACTCGAACAACCCTCTTAGCCATAAGAGCGGTTTGAGCAACTTGCCGGCACGTACCTTGCAATCTGGGCATTGTCGGCCGGAGACGCGAGAACAGAGGTTTTCGCCGAGTGGCTCGGTGAGATCAGAGTCTTAGTTGTAGCCGAGCTTACAGGTCTTTGGGCGACAAGCGAATGGCACCCGTCGTTCCAAAGCAGATGCGCGGTGGTGGCTGATCAAGAATTAGCGTCGCTCGTTGGCGTTTGGGAATCCCGAGCTAGCACGCTGGAAATCCAACACCTGGCCAATCCGCACCTCAGTCTTCGATCCCTTTTGGTGTCAGGCGGCGACTTAAGTTTCGCCGTGTCGGCGGCCATTCGTCGGGGACCGCCTATTTAGTACGGGTGAATAACAGGTCGACGGCAGCGAATCGCCGCGGCCGCGCTCTGCTCGTCCGCAGGAAATCCTTGGTCGAGCCAGTTGAAGTCCAAAACGCGAGGTTCGAGACGTAACCAATCTGGGTACTCAGCTTGGACACCCGACGGCGATTCGCACGGGGCCTGCTGAAAACAAATATGCGTGCACGGTTCGATCATAGTGCCAACTGGGCCGCAAAAGTTCGAAACGTATCCAGACTGGGGAGCCAGTCACTCCGTTGCAAACTCAACGGCACTCCTTGTTGACAGCATCGGACTGCACTGAAAGTTGCCCGCTATCCCAAACTTTCCGCACATGTTGCGGCTCGAATACTCTCCGCCCTCAGCGTCGGCGGGCGCCTCCGAAACAGCCGTGAGCGCCTCACCGCCGTGGAATTGGCTCCGAATTCTCCGTTTTCTCCAGTTGACAGGTCGCGTTTGTTGACAGGGGGGTTAAGAGCGGGGTGCCGGTCGCGTGTCTGAGTCAAACCGGCGCGCTCACTGTTTCCACGGTCCGAAGATCTGGCCAGAGTGGTGCCCCCGAACACCCGTTCCGGCACGTGGTTGCCCCTGTAACGCTCCAGGTGTCGTGTCCAGTCGATCGCCCGGACCGACTCTGCGCTGACCACCGGTCGAATCGTCGCCGATCCGGAGGCAATCCACAGGAGCGTGAAGTCGCCACCTCGTTGATCTGAATCATGCGTCCGACTGCTCCGGTCAGGATCACGCGCCACTCGGCGAGAGCCCACCGCGGGCGGGAGAAGCCAAGCCGGAGCCCCCAAACGCCCAAGAAGTCGGGTGCTGGGAGACGACGTTTGAGGGCCCTCGCCGGCGCCGCCGGACGCTGGCCGACTTCATGGAAGTAGTCACTGAGCGGTACGTCGGCGAGTTGACTTATCGTCAACTGACTCACGAAAGGGCCGCCCCTCTCAAGACCGGCTCGCCGCGCGCCTACGGCTTCTTCCGTTTCGCCACTCTACCGTCAGCGTGTAGTTCCATCGTTCCGTCGGCTGCCTTCACGAACTTGGTCGGCGGCGCGTGCCCGTCCATATCGAAGAAGGAATCCGGCGCCTCGGCAAGCAGCACGGTGCTGCCGACGCCTATGGCCGAGGTGAGTTGTCCGTCTTTCAAGCGAATCCGTACCACGGGCCCACCCGGAAATGCGTAGTCCCCAACGTAGGACGCGAGTACCGCCGCCTCGACCTGTACAACAGTCCGTTCTTTGGGCAGATAGTCCACCCAGCCATATTCGACGGCGACAGCACGCAGGATCTCGCTCGCGAGATCGCTGCCACTGTCGCCATTGGTCATCACAATGGCGCCCTCGCCCGAATCGCGATAGGCGAAGTATTGGCAGCGATACCCCTCGTTGGCGCCGCCATGGGAAAACGACGCGCGTCCGACCGTCTCACCGAGCCCGATGCCGAGCCCGTAGTCGCCTGGGCTCTTGGTCAGCATCGTCTTCACCGTTTCGGCTTTCAACACCTTGCCCGGCTTCTGGATCTCCATTACCCATCGCGCCAGTTCGCTCGGCGTGGTCCATAGCCCGGCCGCTGTCTTCTCCGGATAGGTGTGCCAACGCCCCGCAATAGCCTTGCCGTCGTCACGATACCCGCTTGCCGCATTGCGCGCGCGCTCCCCTCGCAGCGGCTGCTCATATGCGCTTAGTTTCATCCCCAGCGGATCGAGAATCAGCTCCCGGGCGAGATCTTCGAAGCGCCTGCCCGTGACATCTTCGAGCAGCACTTGCATCACCTCGTACCCTCCGCCGGAGTAGCTAAAGCCACTGCCCGGCGTCTTGGTCACGCGCACCGCCGCGGTATTGGCGGGCGGCTTGCCGTCGAGCAATTGCACGAGCGACGGCACCGCCACGCCCTGCGCGTAGCCGGGGAAGCCGTGCACGGTGAGTCCGGCGTTGTGGCTCAGCAGCCGCCGCAACGTGACCTTCTCCGTTTGTGTGAATTCGTTGTCCGGGACCTTCCAAGTCCGTAGCTTCGCGTTGATGTCTTCGTCGAGGTTGAGCTTGCCCTGCTCGACCAGCCGCATCGCCACCGTCGCCGCTACGCCTTTACTGAGAGAGGCCGCCTGAAACAGCGTCTCTGCCGTCACCGGCGCGCCGCTCTCGACATCGCGCCGGCCGTACCCGCGAGCCCACTCCACCCGGCCCGCATGAATCACCGCCACGCTCACGCCGGGCACTTTGTAGTGCTCCATCCGCTCAGCGAGCTTCATCGGCTCGGCCGGACTGCCCTTCAGCCGGTTAGGCTTCTGCAACCCGTTTTCGACGCGCGCGATGTGCTCTTCAGTCGGCGTGGCGGCGTGTAGTATCGGCAGTACGGCAAGAGCACACACCACCGTCGCCGCAACGAAATTGCGTGGAGTCATGTCAGTCCATACGCACACCCGGAGCCAAGGTTTCAGGAATTCATCGGAACGCGGCCGGGGCCCATTACCAGCGTACGGTCCAGGCCATCAGCCGAAACGAGCAACCACAACTCCCCAGGCTGAACTAGGCAGATGCACGTCCGAAGGCTCAGGACCGAGTGTCCGAAACGCCTACCGATATGCAACCTCATCGGGCGGCTTCGGAGGTCTTATCCTCACTGGATATCGCGCCGACAGTCCGCATTCTGATCAGGTGTATACTCTACAGACGTGGATTCCGAGGAGCAAGTCGATCCTGCCGCCACTTCAGCGCTCACCGATCCCATTCCGCAACAAGGCGGTGCTGGGACGGTAATTGGTCGTTATCGCCTGCTGCAGAAGATCGGCGAGGGCGGCATGGGCGAGGTCTGGCTGGCCGAACAGAGAGAGCCGGTCCGCCGCCGCGTCGCTCTCAAGCTGGTCAAAGCCGGGATGAACACGCGCGAGGTGATCGCCCGCTTCGAATCTGAGCGCCAGGCATTGGCTTTGATGGATCATCCGGCCATCGCCAAGGTGTTCGATGCCGGCACCACGCCGCAGGGCGCGCCATACTTCGTCATGGAATACGTGGCCGGTGTTCCGATCACGACTTATTGCGATAACCATCGGCTCACCACCCGTGCCCGGCTGGAACTCTTCGTGCACGTTTGCGAAGGGGTGCAGCACGCGCACCAGAAGGCCATCATTCACCGCGATCTGAAACCATCCAACATCCTGATTACGGACGTGGATGGCCGTCCGGCGCCGAAGATTATCGATTTCGGGGTGGCCAAGGCGCTTTCCCAGAAGCTGACGGCGGATACCATGTTCACGCGGGTGGGGGCGATGATCGGCACGCCGGAATACATGAGTCCGGAGCAGGCGCTGTCGTCGGGCGAGGACATCGACACCCGCACGGATGTCTATTCGCTGGGCATCATTTTTTATGAGTTGCTGGCAGGCGCGCCGCCTGTCGACGTGCGCAAGATCGCCTTAGATGAGTTTCTGCGGCGGCTGCGCGAGGAAGACCCGCAGAAGCCCAGCACGCGGATCCGCACGCAGGATCCAGCCACCTCGAGCGAAATTGCTCGCAAGCGCCAGACGGAGCCGCCAGCGCTGGCCAGACAGATGTGTGGCGACCTGGATTCGATCGCGCTGAAGGCACTGGAAAAGGATCGCGCCCGCCGCTTCGGTTCGCCCTCGGATTTCGCGTCGGACATCGGCCGCTACCTGAACCACCAACCCGTGCTGGCCGTTCCGCCGTCACTGGCTTACCGCGCGCGCAAGTTCGCGCGGCGTTATCGGGGCGCGCTGGCGACGGCGTGTGCCATCGCCTTGGTGTTGATCGCCGCAGCGGCCATCAGCATCCGGCAGAGTATGCGGGCTAACCGGGAAGCGGCCGTGGCGCAGGCGGTGAACGATTTCTTGCAGAACGATCTGCTGGCGCAGGCCAGTGCGGCAAACCAGTCAGGGCCGAGCACCAAACCCGATCCCGACATCAAAGTGCGGACGGCGCTGGACCGCGCGGCGCAGCGCATCCAGGGCAAATTCGAAAGGCAACCGGAGGTGGAAGCGTCCATCCGTGACACCATGGGGCAAACTTACTTTGAGCTCGGGCTCTACACGGAGGCGCAGACGCAATGGGATCGGGCGCTGGATTTGCACCGCCAGGCCGTCGGCGCAAAAAATGCCAAGACCCTCAAAACCATGAGCCGGGTTGGCGCAGCCGATCTTTTTCGAGGAAGATTCGCGGAGGCAGAGACCCTGCTCAATCAGGCCCTTGCGGGCCAGCGCGGCGTGCTCGGTCCCGAGCACCCCGACACGCTGTACTCCATGAACATTCTGGCTAACCTCTATGGTGAAGAGGGTAACTACGCGCGGTCTGCGGCTCTCCACAGCCAGACCCTGGAGATCCAGCGCCGCGTGCTTGGCCCTGAGGATCGCGCCACACTGGTGTCCATGAACAATCTGGCCAGCATGTATCGGTTAGAGGGCAAGTACCCGCAGGCCGAGACGCTACACAGCCAAGCCCTGGAGATCCAGCGCCGCGTGCTTGGCCCCGAACATCCCAACACCCTGCTGTCTATGACCAATCTGGCCTTCGTCTACCTAGATGAGGGCAAGTACGCACAGGCCGAGGCACTCGACAGCCAGACCCTGGAGATCGCGCGCCGGGCGCTGGGTCCCGAGCATCGCTACACGCTTGGATACATGGGCAATCTGGCTCACGTCTACAGAGACGAGGGCAAGTACGCCGAGGCCGAGGCGCTCGACAGCCAGGCCTTGAAGATCCAGACTCGGGTGTTCGGCCCCGAGGATCGCAATACGGTGTGGTCCATGAACAATCTGGCCAGCGACTACGAGGGTGAGGGCAAGTACGCGGCGGCCGAAGCGCTTTTCCGGACATACTTGGCAAACGATTCGGATGACCCGACAGTCTTGAACGACCTTGCCTGTTACCTGCTCGCCGCAGACGGTCGCCACCCAAGCCACCCGCAAGAGGCGCTGGACCTCGCCCGCCGGGCGGTTAAGGTAGCGCCGGATAATCCCGTGGCTTACAATACGTTGGGTGTGGCCGAGTATCGGAGTGGTCTTTGGGATGATGCGATCCTGACTCTCAACAAATCCGCTGAGTTGGACAAGGGGAGGGACCCGACGGACTTCTTCTTTCTGTCGATGGCCCACTCAAAACGTGGCGACAAAGCCGAGGCCGCTCGTTTCTTCCAACAGGGTGTGG
>Ga0070731_10001218_pt1 | contig 27798 bp, 26 predicted proteins | sample Coa_R1_2_FD_66448 | JGI IMG/M metagenome (GOLD analysis project Ga0070731, IMG submission 66448) | Surface soil microbial communities from Centralia Pennsylvania, which are recovering from an underground coalmine fire - Coalmine... | ecosystem: Environmental > Terrestrial > Soil > Unclassified ... | reverse complement strand
GGCGAGCTGATGCTCCGCTGCGTGCACCGCATCCGTACGTTTGCCCTCCGCTTCAAATTTCCAACCCACCAGCCGGGCCGAGGGAAACCAGGCGCGCAGGTCAACGATGATTTTTTGCGTCGGCACCAGTTCCACCAGCAACGCGCCCTTGTCCGTGGGAATTTTTTTGGATTTGATTTCCGTCAACCGGCCGTGCGGCGATTGCAATTGAATCCGGCCGAAATGAAAATCGCTGACCGCCGCCGCGTGGAAGACCGCGTTCACTTTTTTGGGGGACAACGCCTGCAACTTCTCCCGCAAGTTGGCCGTGGTCGTAAACACCTCGACCTGTTGCGCCCGGCGCTCGCCCCCATGCGTGGCCTGGGCGCTGACCAGCAACCGCACCTGATGGCCGCGGGCCACCAGGAAATTGGCCAGTTCCGTGCCCAGCCGGCCGGTCGAAAAATTCGTGAGCCGGCGCACGTCGTCCAGCGGTTCATAGGTCGGGCCGGCGGTAACGATGCAGTTCATGTTGATTTCCAACTTCGACTGGTTTGGAGCAAACGGCAAGCCAAAGCTTGAATCCTGCTTTGAGAATTTCGTGTCCCTTCGCGTTCAATCATGGTTCAAATAAGGGCGCCAACATGAGTAAAATCATCGGCATCGATTTGGGGACCACGAATTCACTCGTCGCCACGGTGGATTCGGGCATCCCGCTGGTCATCGCCGATCGCGAGGGCCGGCGGCTGACGCCGTCCGTGGTCCATTTCCCCGCCGGGGACGCGGAGCCGCTGGTCGGCCATGAAGCCAATCGCGTTCGCGTGATCAAACCGGCGGAAACGGTCTATTCCGTCAAACGTTTCATCGGCCGGCGCGGCGCGGAAATTTCGGAGGATGAAAAATCCGTGACTTATCCGCTGGCCGGCGCCGGGACCGGTGCGGTGACGATCCCCATTCATGGGAAAAATTTTACACCCGAGGAAATTTCCGCCGTGGTCTTGAAAAAACTGAAGCATGACGCGGAAAACTATTTCGGGGAAGCCATCACGCGTGCGGTCATTACCGTGCCTGCCTATTTCAACGACGCGCAACGCCACGCGACCAAACGCGCGGGTGAACTGGCCGGGTTCACGGTCGAACGCATTATCAACGAGCCGACCGCCGCCGCCCTGGCCTACGGCCTGGACCGGCTCAAGGAAAAATCGAGAATTGCGGTGTACGACCTCGGCGGCGGCACGTTCGATCTTTCGATTTTGGAACTGAACGAGGGTGTTTTCCAGGTGCTCGCCACCCATGGCAACACGCGGCTGGGTGGTGATGATTTGGACCAGCGGCTGGTGGATTTTCTGCTGCAAAAAATCGCCGCGGCCAATCCGCCCGCCGCCATCCGCACTCCGCAATTGCTTTCCCGCCTCCTTGAAGCCGCCGAACAGGCCAAAATCAAATTGTCCACGGAAACCGAGGTGACCATCGCCCTGCCGTTTCTCACACCGGATTTCAGCTTCAGCCATCCGTTCACACGCGCCGGACTTGAGGAACTCACCCGGGAAATCATCGCCCGCACGCGGCCGCATTGCCTGCGCGCGCTGGCCGATGCGAAGGTCGAACCGAAGGATTTGGACCAGGTGATTCTCGTCGGCGGCCAGACGCGAATGCCGCTCGTCCGTAAATTCGTCAGCGACCTGTTCGGCTGCTCGGAATTTGAGGAGACCCGCGGTGGCGTCCGGCTCGGCCATGCTTTCCACAAGCCGGACGGCCCGCAACTCAATACGTCCCAGAACCCCGATGAAGCCGTCGCCCTGGGCGCGGCGATTCAGGCGGAGATCTTGTCGGGCGGCTTCAAAAATGTTTTGTTGCTGGACGTGACGCCGCTGTCGCTCGGCGTCGAAACCTTCGGCGGTTTGATGAATGTGCTGATTCCGCGCAACTCGACGATTCCGGTGAAGGCCGGCGAGCTGTTCACGACCGCCGTGGACCATCAACGTTCGATGCTCATCCACGTGTTGCAGGGCGAACGCGAGCGCGCCCGGGACAACTGGAGCCTCGGCCGGTTCACCATCGAATTCGAGTCCGCACCCCGCGGCGTCCCGCGCGTGGGCGTGCAGTTTGAAATTGACGCCAACGGCATCCTGCACGTCCTCGCCCGCGACACCCAAACCGGCCGGGAAAAAATCATGGAGCTGAAATCCGCCGTGGACGTGGATGACGCGGCGGTTCAGCAAATGGTCGAAGAATCCGTCGCGCACGCCTTTGAAGACCTGGCGGCGCGGCGCTGGATTGAAGCGAAGCTGCGCGCGCAGGCAACGCTCGCCGCCACCCGCAAGGCCCTCGCCGATGGCACGGGCGAAATCGAGGCGGATTACCGCGCCCGGATCGAAACGGCGGCGCGCGACGTGGCCTCGGCCCTGGCCACGGAAAAACCGGAGGCCGGCGCGGGTGATTTAAAATCGTTGCAGGCCGCGCTGGCCGCGCTGGATGAAACCACCCGGCCGCTGGCGGAGGTGCTGATGGACCGGGCGATGACCGCGATGTTGCGCAAGCGCGGCTTGATTCAGTGATTGAACAGCCACGCCAGGAAGGGCGCGACGGCCAGGGCCGGCAAATAATTCGCCAATTCCACCCGGCGAACCTCGAAAATCACCAAGGCCACCGCGCACGCGAGCAGGCCGGCAACGTCATTGACGGAATTAACCAGGCCATGCGCCGCCAGCAATGGCTTCGCAAAAAACTGGCAGGCGAGGGTGATGGCGCCAAGAAAAAAGAGGACGGGGAAAGCCGACAGGGCCGTCGGCCAGCCAAAATTTTTAACAAACCCCAGCGTGGCCAGCCCATCCATGATGGCCTTGACCGCCAGCAGATAATAATAACCGGACAAGCCATCGGCCACCGCGCCGACCAGACCCAGCGGCGCGGCGCAAAACAACACGGCGCACGCGTTGAAGCCGTCCCCCACCTTGCGCGGGGCGCCCGACTGTCCGGCGGCAATGATATTGCCCGCGTAACGGCCCAGGCGGTTGGAAATCTTTTGCAGCCCGAACAGCCGGCCGAGCAGACCGCCGACGGTCATCGCCAGCACCGCGATGCAAACCTGTTTCAGCGCGAATAAAAAAGACCCGCTGACGCCCAGCCAGACGAGGCAAAGGCCGGAAAAAACCGTGAAGGCGCCCAACGCCGAGCGAAGAAAAAGCTGCAGACGGAGGGACAGCGGCTGACGCAGCGCCAGCCCGAACAAACCGCCGAACAACACGCCCAAGGCATTGAGAAACGCGCCGGTCACCCCCTGACTCAACCATCGTTCCCGCAAAGTGCAAGCTGGAAAATTTTTGCGTGCGCGGCCCCGGCCTGTTACTCAAAGGCCGATGACCGGCGTCAAACCCAACTCCCGCAGCCCGTGGCTTTGGATTCCAAGCCTCTACTTCGCCGAGGGCCTGCCTTACGCACTGGCCATGTCGGTCTCCCTGGTGCTCTATAAAAACCTCGGCGTCTCCAATGCCGCCGCGGCGTTTTACACCAGTTGGTTTTATCTGCCGTGGGTCATCAAACCGCTGTGGAGCCCGGTCGTGGACATCCTCAAAACCCGGCGGCTGTGGATTTGGGCAATGCAATTGCTCATCGGCGCAGTACTGGCCGGCGTGGCATTAACGATCCCGACGACTCATTTTTTCCAATGGACCCTGGCACTCTTCTGGTTGCTCGCGTTTAATTCCGCCACTCACGACATTGCGGCGGACGGGTTTTACATGCTGGCAACCACGGAGCGCGAGCAGGCGTTTTTTTCCGGCATTCGCAACACGTTTTACCGCGTGGCAATGATCATAGCTCAAGGCGGCCTGGTCATCCTTGCCGGGAAAATCCAGGAATGCACCGGCAGTTTTTCAACCGCCTGGTCAATCGCTTTCGCGGTGGTTGCGGGAATTTTCTTATGTCTGGGCATTTACCATCGATTCGTCCTGCCCCGGCCGGCGGTTGACCGGCCCCAAAGCCTAGGTTCGCTGAAAAAATTCATGCTGGAATTTTTCAAAACGTTCGGAACCTTTTTTCAGAAGCCCAAAATCGCCACGGTGCTTTTGTTCCTGCTGCTCTATCGCTTCGGCGAGGCGCAGTTGCTGACTGTAGCGAAATTTTTTCTCCTCGACTCGCGCAACCAGGGTGGCTTGGCTTTGTCGGATGACCTGTTCGGTAAGATTAACGGGTATGTCGGTGTCGGCGCATTGCTGGCCGGCGGATTGTTGGGGGGATTCGTCGTGGCTCGACACGGCTTGAAATGCTGGCTGTGGCCCATGCTGCTGGCGATTCATCTGCCGGACGCGGTGTTCATCTGGCTCGCCTGCGTGCAGCCACAGAATCTGTTCGCGATTGGCGCGGGCGTCGCAGTGGAACAATTCGGCTACGGTTTCGGCTTCACCGCCTTCATGCTTTACATGATTTATATCGCGCGGGGCGAACATGCGACGGCGCATTACGCCATCTGTACCGGGTTCATGGCGCTCGGAATGATGATACCGGGCATGTGGAGCGGCTGGTTGCAGGAACACATCGGCTACCCGCACTTTTTTATGTGGGTGATCCTGGCGACGATTCCCAGTTTCATTGTGGCGGCGCGGATCCCGCTCGATGCGGAATTTGGGAAGCGACATGTGAAATCACCCTGACCCAGGGTGGGCTGAAAAGGATTGCATTGAACGCGTCAAGTTTTCCAGAATCCAAGTTTGCAATGAAACGAACATGCCTCCAACGATTCTCTTCCGTTTTGCTGGCCGCCACGGCCCTTGGCTTTCTGCCGGCCGCGCCGGCGCAATCCGTTTCCATTGCCAATGCTCCTCCGCCCCAACCGCGCCGGCCGAGCATCATTTTCATCCAATGTGACGGCCTGGGCTGGGGCGACTTGAGTTGCTACGGCCAGACGAAATTCCAGACGCCCAACCTCGACCGGCTCGCCGCGGGCGGCATCCGGTTCACGAGCTATTACGCCGGCGATGCGGCGAGTTCCCCGGCGGGTGCCGCCCTCCTGCTCGGCCGGGAAACGACGCACCTGAAACAACGCGCCGACGGGGACGTGCCGTTGGCGGCGGACGAAATCACCGTGGCGCAGCGATTGCAACAAACCGGTTATCATACCGTCCTGATCGGCGAATGGTTTTTGGGGGGTGACGGCACCAGCGGCGCGCCGTGGCGGAAAGGTTTCGATGAATTTGCCGGTTATCTGGATCCAGGTGATACGGTGGACTATTACGCCGATTACATTTGGCACTACGCGCCGGCGCGCATTCCGAGCCCGGACCACCCGGTGGCCTTCCAGGGCCGGGAAACGCTTTTTGACAATGCCGACGGGAAGAAGGGGGAATATATTCCCGACCTGCTTGCCAAAGCCACCGGCAATTTTATCAAGACCTATCAACCTGACCAATTCAACGGTTATCGGCCGTTCTTCCTGCTGCTAAATTACACCATTGCGCGCCCGGGCACCGGCAACACGCTGCCCGTGCCCACCGACGCGCCCTATTCCGATGAATCGTGGCCGCAACCGGAAAAAAACCGGGCCGCCATGATTGCCCGCTTTGATGGTTATGTCGGCCAACTGCTGGAGGAATTGAAAAATTGGGGCATTGAAAGCAACACGGTGATCTTCTTTTCCAGCGACACCGGACCGCAAACGGGCGGCGGAGTGAACCCGAAATTCTTCCAGAGCGCCGGGCCGTTTCGCGGCGAACGCGGCGGACTTTACGAAGGCGGCCTGCGCGTGCCGATGATTGTTTCCTGGCCGGGAACCATCCGGCCGGGACAGGTCAGTGATTTCCCGTGGGCCGCCTGGGATTTTCTGCCGACGGCCCTGCAGATTGCGCTCCGGGAACCGCCTCCCAATCTGGATGGTTTTTCCGTGCTGCCAACGCTGTTGGGTGAACCCCAGACCAATCGCCACGAATTACTCTCCTGGGAACTCCGCGGCCGTGAAACCGCCCAGGCCGCGCGCATGGCCGACTGGAAAATCGTGCGCTCCCGGGCCGGTGAAAAATGGGAGTTGTACAACCTCAAAACCGATCCGGGCGAAACCCGGGATGTCGCGGACAAAAATCCCGCCGTGATCGCAAAATTTGAGGAGCTTCTGAAAAAGTAGAACCGTGCCTTGCGCGTGAAACGATCCCCCGGACGGGATTCGACTTCCGCTAAGGCGCCGCGCGGGCGGGCAGGGTCGCGTTCGGGTTCCGTTCCTGTTCGACCGTCCGGATTTCGAAAATCATCCACAAAATTGCCAGCGCCACCCCCAGCAAAAAGGCCGCCAGCACAAACCACGGCCATCGATAACGGCGTGGCCTTTCATTCGTTTCATCCATCTTAATCGCAATCTTAATCCATTCCCCTGGCGACGGCGATCTGGAACCGGCACAAGCTTCCGGGGAATTCCATCGAGCGAAAACTCGACCTGCGGCCATTTTCCGCTATGTTTCACCGCCATTCTGCACATGCACGATCAGGAATCACCAGAAAATTTGCCCGACGAGCCGGCGGCCAGGCCGGCCGGTGAAAGCGCCTATACCGTTCTACGGAACGCGGACTTCTTCCGCTACCTCATCGGGCGTTTCGTCGCATCGCTCGGACAACAAATGCTGGTCGTGGCTATTGACTGGGAGCTTTACCAGCGAACGCACTCGGCGCTGTCGCTGGCGTTCGTCGGCCTGTCATTGATGATCCCGATGATCCTTTGCACGATCCCCGCCGGGCACGTCGCCGACGTCTTCAACCGCAAAAAAATCATTCTGGCGGCGACGCTCGTTTTGGCGGTGGTGAGCGTTGGCCTCACCCTGATTTCCTATTACGCCGCGCCGGTGTTCTGGATTTACATCTGCCTGTTTGTCCTGGGCGCGGCGCGGACGTTTTTGTGGCCGGCCAGCGCGGCGTTTGTGACCAGCCTCGTTCCCCTGAACCAATTCGCCCGCGCGGTCACCTTCAACAGCGGCGCCTTTCAATTCTCGTCCGTCATCGGTCCCACGGCCTTTGGCGCGGCCATCGCACTGACGCCAAACGCGGAGGTCCAGGGCACGGCCTGGTCGGTGTACGCGTTGAACGCCCTGGCTTCAATCGCCTGTTTCGCGCTCGTGGCGCCGATCCGGCATGTGCACAAGGCCAAACCGGCCGAACCGGTTTCGGTCAAGAGCCTCGTGGAAGGGTTTCGGTTCGTTTATCAGAGCAAAATCATCCTCGGCATCATCACGCTCGATTTGTTCGCGGTGCTGCTGGGCGGCACGGTGACGATCCTGCCAATCTATGCGCAAAACATTTTCCACGTCGGCGCGGGCGGTTTCGGCTGGCTGCGCAACGCGATGCCCATGGGCGCCGTGATTTGCATGTTGATCGTCGCGCACCGGCCGCCGCTGCAAAAAGCCGGCCGCGCCATGCTCTGGTCCGTCGCCATTTTCGGCGGGGCGACGATTTTGTTCGGCGTCACCAACCGGAATTGTTTCGGCAACTGGCTTGCGCTGCCGAATGCATTTTGGTTCTGGTTTTCGTTCGCGCTGCTGGCGCTGGCCGGCGCGGTGGACAACGTGAGTGTCATCGTGCGGCAGACACTCGTGCAAATCCTGACGCCGGACGAGAAACGCGGGCGCGTCTCGGCGGTCAACAGCCTGTTCATCGGCACCTCCAACGAACTCGGCGGCTTCCGGTCGGGCATCGTGGCCTACTGGTTCACCGTGCCGACGGTTCTGGGCAACGCGGCGGCGACCGGCGCGATTGTGTCCACTGTGACCGGCGGTATCGGCACCATTATCGTCGTCATCGCGGTGGCGTGGATCTGGCCGGAAATCCGGCGTTTCGGAAGGCTGGCGTGAGAGCTTATCCCGGAGCGAAACTGGACAAAATGGTTCTCCGGAATTCAGTTCGACCATGAATTAGGATCGGCCGTCTCGCAGCGCAGGAAACCGTCCATTATCTGTTGGGCCTCATCCACACGAATTGACGCCTCCGCATCGGGCCCGAAGCAGCGTCCGGCATTCATCATGAATTGGCATGAAAGCTGCCGCTGAAATACCAAATTCTTATGACGTTCTGGCTTTCGATTCCTGTTCTTGAACTTCGGCGGTTATGTTCTGGTCGCGGCGCGATTGTGACGCAGACGGACTGGCCGGTTTGGGCATGATCGATTTTCGGCAGGCCGCTGGCGCACGGCAACAGCATGGATACTTTCATCAGCAAACTATATGGTTCACCGCGTTCCATCGCGTGCATCGGGTTTTCAGTTTTTTCGTTATTCGTCTGGTGCACTTACATGCTGATGGCAGGCGCTCTGAGCCACTATCTGAATCCGAGCGCGATTCCTGAATGGGTTCGCCAGTCGCTCTCTCACGATATTAACTTTCCGTTGGGCGTGCTCGCCACCGCCTATCGCAGCCTGGCCGTCACGGCATTGATATGGTGCACCTGGTGTTGGCGCAAGGAATCGGGTCTGGTGGTAGGCATCGCGGTGGGAATGACCGGGCTGGCTGTAATCGTAAGTGTGTTGATGTTTTTTTGAGGTCAATGCGCTTCTTAAGAAACAAAACACGCAAGTCGCTGCTCTTTCAGAGCGGTGAAGGCTGGATAAAATGGCTCCCCGGAAATAAGGTTTAAATCACGAAATAGGCTGGTCGGCAAGGCGAGCCATCGATTATCTGTTAGGCGTTGTTAGACCATGCAAGCATCCAAACCACTAAATCGCAAGTTTGCCATCGCTCTTGCTTTGGCGGGTATGTGGCTGTTGGCTTGCATCGGCAGCTTTGTTGTCATTCGTTCATACGATTGGTCGTTCTTTGGCCTTCGCGGTTACGACGCGACAACGATTGAGCAGATCGGAGCGTTCTTCGTTGCTTGGACTGCTGCACAGCTTCCGGCAGCGTGTTTTGCCGGCATGGTGATTGGCTCATCCGGTTTTAGCCATCCTCTGCGCACTACGTTTTGGGCGGTGGTTGTTTATTATGTGGTGCTTTCCGCGATTAGAGCCTTCCACTGGCCTTGGCGGTCACTCCACGATTTGAACCAGTCCATTCCAATTTTAGCTTATTTGATTTCGGTTCTTCTGTTGATTGGATTCAGCGTATTCGTTACTTGGTTTATGCCGAGGTTTCACACAGTCTTTCAGAAGTATTTCGCGCATTGAGCCGTGCAAAGACGCCGTCTAACACAAGGACGGGCAGCAAACTCCCATCGCATTCTTCGCACGAGGTTGCACTTCCGCTTGACGCGGGCGGGCCACCGATTATTGTCCGGCGTATGAAAAGGATTTTAGTCTGGTTTTTGATTTTGAGTTTCGCGGCGGTGACGGCGGCGCGGGCGCAGGATGACGCCACCCAACAGCAGATTGACAAGCTCACCGGCCAGATTCAGGACCTGCTGGACGCGCAGGCGGCCCAGGGCAAACGCATCGAGGCGCTGGAAAAGGAAATCGGCGACCTGCAAAACCAGTCCACCCAGCCGGGCAGCAGTTCGGCGAGTCCGGATGATTTGAAGAAGCTCGCCGAGCAGGTGCAGGAAATTGACAAGAAACGGCAGGAAGACAACGACCGGGTTTTAAAGGAGCTGGAACATCTTGAAAAGGCGATGGGCGCGTCGCCAGGTCACCGAGCCCCGCCAGACATATCACCGGACATAACACCGACGCCGTTGAAGGACCATACCAATGCCGGTGCCAGTGGTCCGCAGAATGGTTACGATTACACCGTTCACAGCGGCGACACGCTCTCGGCCATCGCCAAGGCGTACCGCGCGCAGGGCGTCAAGGTGACCACGGACCAGATTTTAAAGGCAAATCCGGGATTGGACACAAAGAACATGAAGGTGGGGCAGAAAATTTTCATCCCGGCGCCGGGGCAATGAGGAAAAGGCGGAAGTAAAAATGACGAATTAAAAATGCGCGGAAAGCGCAGGGCCGATTTCTTCAAGCCGATTTTTGGAAACGGAGTGAGGCGGAAATTTAATGCAGCGTGAAATGAACTGCGAGCACGCCCGCCGCCGCCACGAGGCAATAATAGCCAAACCACTGCCAGCGTCCGCTCTCCAGCCAGCGTGAAAGCCATTTCAAGGCCAGCAACCCGGCGATGAAGCTGAAGACCATGCCCACGATCCCCGGCAGGAAAAGGTGCAGCGCGGAACCGGGGCTGCTCAACGCGTGGTCCTTGAGCAGGCGGTACGCTTCCTTGGCAACCACCGGCGGCGTCAACACCACCGCCAGCGCGAAACTGAATTCCTCCAGTTTTTGTTTGGGCAGGCCGAGCAACAGCCCGGTGGAAATGGTCGAACCGGAGCGCGAAAAGCCCCGAAAGGGCAGGCAGATGCCCTGTACGATGCCGATCCAGATTGCGTGCGCCGGTTGGACTTCCGGGGGGCGCGGCGATTTGTCCGCGCGCCCGCCGGCATAAATAATCAATCCGCCCACGACCACGAGCGCCCCGGCAATCAGGGGCAGGTTCGAGAACAAATCCTCGATCTCGGCGTGTGGCACACCGCGCATGAAAATCTTCTCGATGAGCACCTTCAGGCCATAACCGATCACCCCCGTGCAAGCCGTGGCGATGACAACCTGGATGGCAAACCATTGGAGCTGGCCGGATGAGGCAAAGTAATCGCGCTTCCAGCCGCGCCAGAAATAAACAATCACCGCAAACATGGTCCCGGTGTGCAACATGACCAGCAGCATGGTCATTTCCGGACTCGATGGATCCAGGCCCATGAGTTTTTCCGCCACGATGACATGCGCCGAACTCGACACCGGCAACAATTCGCACGCGCCTTGAATCAACGCCAGGATGAGGATTTGAAAATAATTCAGCATAGCCATGAGCCCCCGGCAACGAAATTTGAAACGACCACGGCAATCCAGTCAGGCATGGCGCGTGGTTAGACACGAAACGGGGGCGCCGGGCAAGGAAGAAATGAAACCGCGGCTACTTTTTCCAGAGAAAGAACGCCTTGGCCTCCTCGGCGCGCTGTTTGACCTTGAGCTGGCCCAGAATGGAATGCCAGCCGATGTAGATTTTGTGCCACTGGCTTTCGATGCCGCGCAGGGAACCTTCGCTCATTTCGCTCAGGTAACGGAGCGACGGCGCGTTGCCGATAAGGGCATGAATTTCCTCCTTGCTGGGCGAGGTGATTTCGATGGCCGCGTAAATCATTTCCAGCTCCTGCACGATGACGCTCTTGAGTTCGAGAAAATGATTTTCTTCCGGCGGCCCGTATTTTTTGGTGCGGGCCGTATTGACGAAATGATTGAACTGCTTCCAGCATTCGATATGGGTCTCGATCTGGGCGACCAACTGGCTGAGTTCTTTCGAGGTCATAGGCTTTCGGGTTGGCTGGGAACAGTCGGCACAGTCTGGGGCGAAAGAAAGATCACGGCGCCGCCGCGCATCTCCCGGGCGGTGATGCGCAGGCTGGCGAAATGGATGCTGAATTCAGCCAGTGGCATCTGCGCCTCGCGCGCCTGGTGGAACAGAAGCAGCACGTCGCGCACGATGTCGCGCAACAACCCTTGCGGATATCCGGAGGCGATGGTCGACGTGACCACCTTGCCGTCGCGGTTGACGGTCAAGCTGCCGGCGGGCAGTTGTTGAACTGCCGCCCGGCTCTTGAAAATTCGTTTTAGGAATCCCATGATGCTGCTAGTTTCTTGGTTTTCTCAAACAATTGGTCGGGAGGCGCATCCGGCGGCCAGGCGACCAGATAGGACTTTTCGTCGCGGGGCAACAATAGCACTTGCCGTTCCAAGCTGCTGCCCGCCACGTACAACAACGGGCCGGCTTCGAGCCGGTCACTCAGCCGTTTGGCCACCTCGGTGACCCGCCGCGTCCAGCCGCTCAATTGACCGGCGCATTGCGTTCCCCATGCGTCCACCTCGTTCTGGCGGTCGGGAGAAGTGACGACGACAAATTCGGCGCCTTCCCGCGCCACCAGGGCCAGTTTCCAGATGGTCTTGCGATGGTCGGCCTGCTCGGTGGATTCGGGTCCCACAGGGTTGGCGGCTTCGTCAATGTTCTGCGCGGATTCCAGCAGCAGGGCGTTGACCGACTTCAAAATGGTGCGTTCGCGTTTCGGTTCGGCGGGCAGATTTTCGAACGTGCCGGATTTCCAGGCCAGAATTCTTCGGAAGGCCACCTCGCCGCGGGCGCCTTCGGCTTCGGCATCAATCAGTTCGCCCTCCTGAATCCACAGTTTGGCCACCAGCGGGCCACGGGTGATGCGCAACACCGTGGAGGTGCGGGACAGGCATTCCATCTGGATGATGTCCATGAGGCTCTTGCTTTGAATGCCGCGGAAGCCCGTTTCCATGTCGCGCCCCAGCAACGATTCGACACAATCCAGAAACATTTGCGGGTTTTGCTGCATGTCACCCTTCAGCCAGAACAAATCCACGCCCAAGGCATAAGTCCGCGAACGGAATTCCTCGTCTTCGAGCCCCGTCAAGACCACCGTGCGTAATTCCGGAAAGCGGCGGCGGACGATGGTGAGCACCTGCAACCCGTCCATCTTTGGCATTTTCAAATCGCAGACCAGCAGCCGGAACGGCTCGGCGTCCAGGAGGGCGACGGCGCGTGTCCCGCTATTGACCGTGCGGATCTCGGGTTTACTGGGAAGCTGCGCCAATGTCTCGCGACTTACCTCCAACCAGGCGGCTTCGTCGTCCAAAATCAGGATTTTGTGGCTTGGTTCCATTCCTCTCAGCAACATGACGCCTAACGCCATCCGCTTGTCAATTCAAGCTCCAAAGCGTTGCCGTCGTAAACGTCCATAAGCAAGCAGTTGTCGTTCCGCATCACACGATACCGATGAATAATTTCACCGCTGCTTTGTGGACAGCAAGTCCAACGCTGAGACAACCGCCGGCCGGGTCCGGTCAAACAACCGCCTGGCACCCAGCGGGTCCCGCCCGCCCGCCGTGGCGCGCTTCCTGCTGGGAATTGGTCAACCTGCGGATTAACCGTCGGCGGGAAACGTTGTGTGCGATGTCAAATGGAGTAAAAACAAGATTTGCCGGGTTGCTGCGAGAACTGCTGCGACGCTTTGACGAGAACGAGACGGAAGCGGGCACTCCCCACCCGTCGCGACCAGTAACGCAAGCGGCGCCGCCGCCGCCCGCCCCCCTTTCACCCGTGACCACTGCCCGGTTGCCATCGAAACCGGTGGTGACTCCCCCGCCGCCCGCGGAAAGCATCACCGACCTGGAATTGCCGCTCCAATCGGTCCTGGAAAACCTGCCGCCCCAACTGCGTTCCCGCATGCGGCTGGCCACTGTTGATTTGACTCGCGCCACCATCTCCATCGCCATTGGAAAGATCATGCCGCAACTGGCTCTCGGCGTTGTAAAAATTACTTTTGGGGAATTGCGTCATGCCGCGCCCGGTTTATTCGATGTTGACCAGGAATACGATTCGCTACCCATCGTACTGCCGCTGAACGAGGTGCTCACCCGATTGAGTTCCAATTCCCTGATCCGCAATCCGGCGCAAAAGCACATTGAAGTGCCGCCGGACATCACCGGACCTTTCAGCGAACGCGGCGAAGGCGTCTCCATTTCTGCGGCTGCGGCCAAACCGCAGCCTTCGACGGTGCCACCGATGCGCATGACCACACCCGTGCCCACGCCGGTCAAGGCCTCGCCGCCGCCCGTGGCCCCGCCGCCGCCGGCGTTTGTATCACGGTCCATCAAGCCCGAACTGCCGCCACAGATTTCGTCCCTGCCTCACAACGGCAATGGGAATGGCAACGGCAATGGAATACCGGTGCAACCCATCATTCCGACCATTCCCTTTCAACCCACCACGCCCATCGCGCCCACGGCGCCTGCTGCAGCCAGGCCAGCGCCACCCGCGCCCAAGCCGATGCCGGTCGCTCCGGAACCTGCCACGATTCTGGCACCGCTGGCCGCCCTGTCGGAAAACTGGCCGGAGGTCTTGCGGGCGGAAATCGCACAACTGATTTCGACCAACGCACAGGTGGCGTTGCCGGTGAATATGGTTGAGTCCGCGCTTAAACGTGGACGCGTGATCTTCGCCTGGCGGAATTTGCGTTCGTGGATCAAACCCATGCCGCCGGTGATGTCCATCCACGACGGGCTGGAATTGGAATTGCCGTTGAAGGTGGTGGCCCCGCTGTATCTGGCCGGACAAGGGGGGCTGGCCAAAGCGGCCAAGGCGCACCAACAAACGCCGCTCCCGGCGGAGATTCCGAATCTGTTTTTTGGGTTCCCCCAGCCGCAACCGCCCTACGAAATCCCGGAACCACCCGTCCAGGCGCCGCCGCCCGACGACACCCGTTTTGCCGCCAAACCGGTGGCAGAAGCCCCGCGGCCGGACACGAATTATTACATGTGGGTCGAATCCGACACCACACGAATGACGGCCCGCCCGCCCGAGACGGAATTTAAACGCGAGGCCGTGCCCGCGACCGATTTCACCAGCCGCCAAACCACCCCCAAGGAAGTGGTCTCGCGGGCAATGGCGCTAAATGGGGTGGCCGGCGCACTCGTGGCGCTGCCGGATGGCTTGATGGTGGCCAGCGAGATCCCGTCTGACCTCAATGCGGACACGCTCGCGGCCTTTCTGCCCCAAATCTACGGACGGGTAAGCCAGTGCACCCGGGAACTGCGGATGGGAGATTTGAACAATCTGAATTTCACTGTTGGCAATGTGCCGTGGAAGGTGTTCCGCATCCATGGCGTCTATTTCGCCGCGTTCGGTCGCGCCGGCGAGCCATTGCCGACCGCACAACTGGCCCTATTGGCCGGCGAACTCGACCGCAAAAAACAATAATCCTATGGCCATTATCAACCAAGCCACTCGCGAACTGCAGGTTAAAATCGTCTATTACGGCCCGGCAATGGGCGGCAAGACCACGAACCTGGTTCAAGTCCACGACCACGTCCAGACCGCCGCCGGCAACAAGGGCAAGCTCGTCTCGCTGGCGACCAGTTCGGACCGCACCTTGTTCTTCGACTTCCTGCCGATTGAAGCGATGACCATCCGCGGGTTCAAGACCAAGTTCCAGCTCTACACCGTGCCCGGCCAGGTCATTTACAACACGACCCGCCAGCTCGTGCTGCGCGGCGTGGATGGCATCGTATTCGTGGCCGATTCGCAATTTGAAAAAATGCCGGAGAACGTGGAGAGTTTCCAGAACCTCATTGATAATTTGCATTCGCTCAAGCTCAACCTCCACGAAATTCCTTACGTGCTGCAATACAACAAACGTGATTTGCCCAACGTGGCCCCCACCGAGTACATGGAATTTTTGCTCAACAACCGTGAAGTACAGGTCCCGTCGTTCACCGCGACGGCCCACCGGTGCGAAGGTGTGTTCGAAACCCTGAACATGATCACGCGCCTGTTGCTGCACAAGTTCATCAACCAAAGCGTTCCCCAGTACGCATGACATGGCTACCATGGCTACTCTCCCTCAGCTCACCGAGGAGGACATCCATAAACTGGATGAGACCCTCCGCGAGTTCAACGCCAGCGCCGACGCCACCGTCTCGCTGGTGATTGACAAGGGCGGCTTTCTCATCACCCACCACGGTGAGGCGGAAGAATTCGACCTGACGACCATCGCGGCGCTGGCTTCCGGCGCGTTCATGGCCAACCAGACCATCGCCGGCCTGGTCAGCGAACCGACATTCAACAGCACCTACCAGCAAGGGGAACATTTCAGCCTGTTCGTGACCAACGTGGACGAACACTGCCTGCTCGTCGTGATTTTCAAATCCGAGACCGGGGTGGGCGTCGTCAAATACTACGCCGCCACCGCCGGCAAACGCATCGCCCGCCAGCTTAAAATCGCGCGGAAACGCGCCCCCGGCGAAGGCCTCGACCTTTCGGTGCTCAACGTCGCCGACACCCAGTACTTTTTCCGCAAGAAGGAAAAGGAACCGGGCGGAAAAAAGCGCCCCTGATTCGTTCAACCCAGCCGGCTGTGGCTGCCGTCGCAGAACGGCGCGTTCTTCGAATGCTTGCACCCGCACCACGCGACGGTTTTAGCTTCGGCAATGTCCGTCTGTTTCGGCGTAAAACCCGTGCCTTTGTGCGAACCGTCGCAAAACGGCTGGCTCTTTGACCGGCCGCATGCACACCACCAATGCGTGCCCGGTTCCATCTTTTGAACATACGGGGATTTTTGGGCAATGACTGGTTCAGGCATAATTATTTCCTTTCGGGGCTAATGCAGTAATCCAAGGACCGGTCGGAAGCAACCTCTAAAACCGGCGACCCATCATCACTCTCCGGCAGCTTCGCGTCGCCGATATTCATCCAGGATCGCCGCCGTGGCCGACGCCCCGCAACGGCTGGCGCCGAGTTCCCGCACGCGCATCAAACCGTCCAGGTCACGCACCCCGCCGGCCGCTTTCACCTGGACCTTCGGCGAACATGCCGTCCGCATCAGTTTCAGATCGTGCGCGGTGGCGCCCTGGTAATTGTAACCGCCGCCCGGTTGCTTTACGAAACCGAACCCCGTGGATGTTTTTACCCAGTCGGCCCCCGCCCGTTCACAAATCTGGCAGAGCCGGCGTTTGAAACTGTCGCCGTCCAGGCCGGCCCCGCCCTGGCCGAGATAATCGTTCTCGAAGATGACCTTCACTTTTGCCCCGTGGCGGTGCGCCTCGTCGCACACAACCTTTACATCCTGTTCGACATAATCCCAGTCCCCGCTCAGGGCCTTGCCGAGATTGATGACCATGTCGATTTCCACCGCGCCGTCCCGGCAGGCCAGCCCGGTCTCATAGCGCTTGGACTCGGTGCCCGAGTTGCCGTGGGGAAATCCGATGACACAGCCGGCGCGCACGCCGCTCCCGGCCAGCAGTTCGGCAGCCCGCCGCACCGCGTAAGGTTTGATGCAAACGGACGCCACGCCGTATTTCACCGCGAGCTTGCAGCCGTCCTCCAATTCCCGGTCCGTCAGGGTCGGATGCAACAACGAATGATCAATCATCCCGGCCAGTTGTTCGTAGGTGTATTTCACGATGCGCCAACCTTATTCCTATCCACCAGAAACGCAAATCGCATCGCTCGGGCGCGCCTCCCCTACATCAACATGTTTCGCACGGCGTCAATGAAGGCATGCACCGTGGCCGGCACGGCGAGGTTGCCGCTGCGCCGCCAGCTGAATGAAAGAAAAACCCCCACGGCGATGTGGATACCGGGCAGCAGAACAATGAGTGTGGCCAGCCGCAACATCCCGTCCGCGCCCGCAATCGGCAGGTGCCACCAGCCCCACAGGGTCGAAACCAGGACCGCCGTCCACCACTGGCCTTTGTCGCCGGGCTGAAACACATGCGAATCAATCGCGCCGCGGAACACCACTTCTTCCAAAACGAAACAGACCGGCACGTAAAGCAGGAAACTCCCGACACCCGTCATGGCCATGGCCCCATTCAGCACGATCGGCTTGTGCAGGACCGCCCAGCGGGTGAAGGCTCCCAACAACATGGTCGCACTGCCGATGACCCCGGCGGTCAGCATGCAAAATCCCAGGTCTTTCCAGGTCTGTTTTGTGAAATGGCAAAAACCAAAGGCCGCGCCAAAGGCACCGACCAGGCAACACGCATACCAAAGGATTTCCGGCAGGTGGACCGACCAGGATGCCGGCCGAAAAGTCTGAATCAATTTCACTGCCGGCAAAATCGCCAGGCCAATCCCCAGAATAATTCCCAACGGGTTCAGCCGAAACCGCACTGCGTCCCGAATCCAAAGTGTCACCAGCGGCTTTTTACGCACCAGGAGTTGAAACCCCACCACCAGCGGAACCCCCGCCACCAGATAACTGTCTCCGCTCAGATGAAACAACCAGCCAATCGCCATCCAGACTCCGACGAACACCACCGCCTGGAGGCAACGGACAAGCTGGCTTGGCGGCGAAACTGTTTGAAGGATTGGAGGCTCTTCCGGCATGGCTTCAGTCAGGGCCGGCTGACCTGTCATGGGTTTTGCCGTCGGGTTTTGTGTCCGGCAAGATTTCCAGGGCGAGGGAATAATCCCGGTAACCCACCGACCGCCAGAAGGCGACCGCCGCTTCATTCCGAACCAGAACTTCGACGGTCAGTCGCTTGTGCATGGGCCAGATTTGAGTACGGAGAATTTCCATGGCCCGGCGGCCCTTGCCCTGCCGGCGCCGGTTCCGCACGACAAACAGTTGCCGCAAATAAACCTCATCCGGCTGCTCGCGATACAGCGCGTAGGCGACGACCTCCCCGGTTTCTTCAAAAATTACTCCCGCGTATTCGGAAGCCAGCCACCTTTTCATTCGCTGTTCCAATTCGGGAACCGTCATCGGATTCCGATGGCCCTCGTCGCGGATCAACTGGTAATTGAGTTCCGCGAGCAGGGCGCCATCGCGCAATGTGGCGCGCCGTAAGGTCATTGGCATTGAGGAATTAATTTTTGGCCTCGTCCAGCCCGGCACCCTGGACATTGGTTTGCGTCAGGAAGGGGCCGGCATAGCCGGTGACGTGAATGTCGCGCAATTCCACGTGCGTCATATTGGCGAGCGCAATGGCTTTCCGGCACATGCCGTTGATGTTGACCAGCGAAAACCCGTCCACCGGTTTCACCGGGGAAATTGCAGCGGCATCCACCAGCGTGCCACAATCCACCTTCACGTCGGTGAAGCTATAATTTTTCGCAGCCGGTATTCCCTCGTCACCGGGGACCGGCTCGGGGTCCTGAATGCCACTGTTCAAAAGGTTCACGCGCAGAAAACCGCCCGGGGCGGTGGCGACATCCAGATTGGTCGCGGAAATATTTTCGATGAACGCGCCGCGCCCGGGCCGGCTTTTGATGTAAATGGCATAGGTCCGGGCACGCGTGAATTTGCAATCCTCAATCCGCACGTCGCGGATGCCGCCGGAGGTCTCACTGCCAATGCCAATGCACGCGAAAATGCTGTCGGCCAGGGTGCAACGGGAAATCAGCACGTCCTCGGTCGGTTTGGCGATGCGATAACCTTCCAGGCCACGGCCCGATTTGAGGGCGATGCAATCGTCGCCGGTCGCGATGTCGCAATGCTCAATGCGAACATGCCGGCACGAATCCACGTCAATGCCGTCACCGTTGCCGCCGGTGCTGCGGATGGTCAAATTTTCGGCGATGACGTTCTCACAGTACGTGGGATGAATGGACCACATGCTGTGATGTTCGGTGGTAAAACCCTTAAACTGAACGTTCGTGCAATTAATCGGCTCGATAATGACCGGGCGCCGCGGCATTTGCCGTCCGCCCAGCGCGGGATTGCCGGAGATTTTCCCCGGCCCGACGACGGCGATGCGGTCTGCATCGTGGGCAAAGATCAACGCGCGATGGCCATCAATCCATTTCCCCTCCCAGCGGACCTGGATAATCGGATAATCCGCCAGGTCGGGACTGCCGAGCAAATCCGCGTCCGGTTGCAGCAGCAGGATTGTGCGCGATTTCAGTTCGATGCTCCCAATGAGATAATTCCCGGCGGGCACGATGACCATGCCCCCGCCGGCGGCGGCGCAGGCATCCAGCGCTGCTTGAAAGGCGGCGGTATCCTTGGTCGTGCCGTTGCCGGTCGCACCGAAGGCGCGGACATTGAACGGCATGCGTGGCACCGTGACGTACCCCGTGCACCAGATCAGCATGAGTGAAATGGCGGCGAGCCGGACTTGTTTCATGGTTCAACCATTGTGTTCGTTTTGACTGTGTTGGGCGCTGGCGGGACGGGCTCCGTTGGAAATTGGTCAAAACGCCGGTGATGATCAATTCCACGCAGTTGCTCGTCGGCAAAATCCAGCGCCGCCGTCCAATCGTCCGCCGTCAGCATGTGCCGGTGCGGTTCGTAATTCACGCCCACCCGGTCCGCGCTCACGCCCAGAAATGCATACACCGGCCGGGCTGCCAGGACGGATTGTTTGACCGCATTGGGCACACAGTTCTGGTCGTACGTACCCTCCACCGAAATCCACGGGCGCGGCGCGGTCAGGGCAATGTACCAATATGCCTCGAACGGCAGTTTCTCCATCTGCCCGGTGAACTCCTTCAGGCGCGGCACGAAGTAATACGGAAATTTCCGGGTCATGTCCTCGATGCCTTCCTTGCCGCCGCGACCGGGTCCGCAAAAACGGTACGCGCCCGTGCCGGCGCCACTCGACCCGGCGGGCGCACCGAGCGAGATGCGTTCGTCCAAGGCCGTCGCCACCATCACCAGCTTGCCAAGCCGCGAATGCCCCAGCGCAATGAGCCTCGTTTTGTCCGCAAACGGTTGCGTTTCCAGATAATCCACCACGCGCGACAGGCCCCACGCCCAGCCAAGCAACACACCCCAGTCGTAACCCGGATAGACTGGATAAAACGATGAATTGCGGAAATTGGCGTTGTCCTCGCCGCATTGCGTGTAGCGATACGTCACCACCGCATAACCGCGATCCAGCTGGTTGGTGAAACCTTCCGCCGCCCGTTCCGGCGTCACGGGTGCGTTGAAATTGAATCGCGGCCGCCCCGGCGAGTTGGTCGTCACCACCGGTAAAGCCAATGGCTGGTTCGTCACCGCCACGCCGGGCGTGTTGAAGAACGACGGGTTGATGATGGTCGGAAACGGGCCGGCGCTCTTCGCCGGCATGAAAATCGCAATGTCAAACCCCGGGTTTCCCCCCGGTCCGAATTTCAAATGCACCAGCCGGTATTTTACCGTTCCGTTCAGCAGGAGGCCGGACTTGAGGTCCTGTCCGCTGACATCGCCCGGCGGCGGTGGCGCGTGGCCGAGCTCGTAATGCTCCAGGATCGCCTTCATCTCCCCGCGCCGCGCGCGCCATTGCGCGAGCGTCGTCACCTTCGTACCGTCGGCCATCGTCATCGCGTCCGGCATTTCCGGACGCACGGGCAGGTCCTTCACCTCCGGGAAGGCCTCCGGCGCAGCGTTGGCCGCGGGAACGACCGCCATCAGCGCGACGGTGAAAAAAGCCATTGGATACCAACATTTCATACGAACCAATCCTGTGATTGAGGTGCAGAGTTGCGACGTGAAAAATCAAAGTAAAGAAAATTTGGGGAAAGTGCGAAGCAGGTCATCCATCTTCCGCCAGAATGGCCCAGCGTTCATGGTCTTGCCAGCGACCACAAACCTTCACCAAACGGCGGGATAAACCTTCCCGGACGAATCCGCACTTTTTTACGAGGGCAATCGAGGCGTGGTTGTGAGGCTGGATGTCGGCCTCGACGCGGTGGAGTTTGAGTTTTTGAAAGGCGTGCTTCAGGACCAATCGCAGGCCCTCGCACATCAGCCCCTGGCCGGCGTAGGGCAAAAAGGCGTAATACCCGACCGTGGCGTTCTGGAAATTTCCGCGAATCACATCGTTCAAGTTGATGACGCCCACAAAGTCGCCGGTTTCACGATGGATGACGAGAAACCGGTGATGTTGGCCGGGCGCAAAGCCATTGATGTACCTGTTGAAGACCTTGCGGGTGGTCGGTTTGCGATTAATCCAGGAACGATGCAGCGAACGGCTCCGGCGTATGGCCGCCACGAATGCTTCATAATCACCGGCAGTCGGCGGGCGGATGGTCACGCGCATGGCTTGAACCCGACGTTAGCAATCAGGAAATCCGGTGGCGATAAAGATTCCGCGTTCCATGCGGAATGGGTGACGAAACAGGGAGCGATTGGCATGTCCGGTTTTGCCTGTGGCAATTTGCCGACAAAAGCGCTTGCGCCCGCCGGCACATCCTTCAAAAATACTTGCATGAAATCCATCCTGCGTTACCGCTTGTCTTCCGGGTTTGGCGCCATGCTCCTGGCCGGCCTTGCGCTTTGCGCCATTACCCGTGCCGCCGATTCCACCAATCCCGCCAGTGCTGCCCCGGACCTTTCGGAAACGCGCACCAATACCGCCATCATTCCCCGGTTAAGCCCGGGCTTCATGGGCCGACACAAAGCCTTCGTCAAGATTGCAAAGGCCGGCAACATTGATCTCCTATTCATGGGCGATTCGATCACCGATTGGTGGCGCAATCCCGGCGGCACCAACGGTTTTCCGCGCGGACCTCATGGCGCCTATGCCGGCAAACCCGTCTTTGACAAATACTTTGGCTCCCTGAAAGTGGCCAATTTCGGCATCGCCGGCGACACCACGCAAGGCGTTCTTTGGCGGCTGCAAAATGGCGAAGGACAGGGCTACCAGCCCAAGGCCATCATGCTCATGATCGGCACCAACAATACCGGCCGCAACCGTGCTCCCGAAATTGCCGAGGGCGTCGCGGCCGTCGTGCAGGAACTGCGCAAGGATTTTCCGGACGCGAAAATTCTTTTGCTCGGCATTTTTCCCCGCAGCACCCCCACCAGTTCTGTCCGTGCCGAAATCACGCAGATCAACCCGATGATCTCCCGGCTCGATGACGGCAAACACGTGTTCTATCGGGACATCGGTTCCAAATTTCTCGCCCCCGACGGGACGATTCCGAAGGACATCATGAGCGACGGGTTACACCCCACCACCCAAGGGTACGAAATCTGGGCCCAGGCCGTCAAAGACCCGCTGGCCCGGATGCTGAATGGTGACGCGCCCACGGCCAATTAATTTTCGGACGAAGCCCTGAAACCGGCCTCATCGCCGGTGCGAGTCTGCTCACCGGTGGCGGTTACGCCGCACAACCATGCCATCAAAGCGCAGTCTGCTGGAAACGCCGCATCGTCCGCTGCTGTAAGACATAAGCTGCGCCGGCAATTAGAAGCGGAAGCGCTCCCCGGCTCCAAGGCATATGCAGGTGGCCGTTCATGCTGAAACCAAGGGTAAAAGAATGCGGCTCGATCCTGCCCCACGTGATAACGGCAATCGCCGAACAGACGGCGCAGGCGGTCACCATCCACTTGAGGCTCACCGCCGCGCGTCGCGCCAGCCAGCAAAAGAGCAGCGCCACCAGGGCGATCGCATCGTAATCCATGAACTGGAACACCGTGGTGAGATGCTGAAAGGCAACCGGGTTGTTGACGACTACACGGAGTTTCTCCCAGTTCCAACCGTAGCCCAGCGCAAACCCCAACGCCATCTGGAACAACAGGAACAGCGCCCACAAAATCGGATAGACCAGCAGCGGTAGCAGGCCGAAAGTGACGACATGGTGCCGGCCCCACCAGGTCGATTGTCGCAGTGCCGTCATCAATTGCTCGGCCAGGGCCAGCGGGTCGCCGAGCGAGGCGTTCGCCCGGGCCTCTGCATCGGCCCCGGACAATCCCGCCGACGCGGCAGCTTGTTTCAGGTCCTCGCGATGGTCAGCCACTTCCCGGACCAGCCGCCGCATCTGTGCGATGGGACAGCCGAGTTCCATCAGCCGGCGGCGCAACGGCTCAATGAAATCAGGCATGTTGTTCCTCCATCAACCGGGAGACGCCGGCGGTCACGCGATTCCACTCGGTGGTCAGGGCTTCCAGCCGTTTCCGTCCGCGCGTGGTAAGCTTGTAATAATTGCGGTTCCGTCCCTCCACCTCCATCCGCCGGCTGCTCACCTGCTTTTCCGCCTCCAGATAATGCAGGTAGGGATAGATGCAACCTTCGCCGAACGTCAGGGCCTCCCCGGTCCGGGTCCGGATTTCCTCCACAAGCTGGTAGCCGTACATCTCCCGGCGGGCCAGCAGGCGCAACACCAGCAGTTCCGGGACCCCGTTCAAAAAACTCGGATTGGTTTTCTTCATCGCGGCCATAATACCTATAACCATGATGCTTGTCAACCTCAAACTGTAAGGCTATGGCCCGCCGGCGGGAAAGCCGGGCATTCACCACTTGACAGTTTTTGTTAAACGCGGAAAGGTCTGCCCATACACACTGGAACGCCATGACAAACAACCATTTCCAAAAACTGAAAGCCGGTTTGATTTTGGCGCTCGCCGCGGGTTTGTTGGCCCCGGGCACCGGGCTGGCAGACGGATGTTTTGTGGTGTCAAAGTTTGTCTGGGACAAACACAAGGACATCAACGAACCGACGCAAAAGGCCATTATTGTGTATGATGCCGGGCGTGAAGACCTGATCCTGCAGGTCAAATATGGCGGCCCGGTCGAAGAATTTGGCTGGCTCGTTCCCGTCCCCAGCCCGCCGACCGTCCAAAAAGGCTCGATGCAGTGCTTTTATGAATTAAGCCGTTACACCCAGTTGCATTTGGAACCAAGGTACGGCGTTCCTGGAACGGCAACGGCCAACTCCATGGATCTGGGTAACGAAAAAACCGAGCCGGTCAAAGTCATCGAAACCAAAACGGTGGGGGCTTACGAAGTGGCCGTGCTTTCCACACGGGACACCGGCGCCTTGAAAAACTGGCTGGCGGCAAATGGTTTTTCGTATCCCCGGGACGAGGCCGGAGTGCTCGATGCCTACGTCAAACAACACTGGTACTTCGTCGCCACCCGCATCCGCCTGGGAAAAGGAAATGGATTTCAAATTATGACCGGCACGCCCCGGCAGGTCCCGGAGATTCAATCCGAACTGAAGCAAAAGCTGGCGTCCGGCGAGTTGCATCCGCTGCAAATCAGTTTTGCGAGCGACCAATGTGTGTTCCCGCTCCGCATCTCTTCGCTCAATGGCCGGCCATCCGAAGTCCAGGTCCTGGTGCTGGCGGGCGAACCGCTGATGGAAAAGGGCATGTTTGAAAAGGAATTGCCGGAAGCGTATCGGCTGGGTCGGGAACAGGCGGCCATCAACGCGGAAAACTTCAGAAAGGGGCTGCTTTCCCAACTGAAAGCGCAATATGGTGATTCCCCGCCGCCGTTGACCGCCGCCGACGAACGCCGGATTCAAAGAATGCGGGAAACTCCCGCGCCGGCTCCGAATGACTTCCCACCCTTTATCCAGGTCACCACGCAAGACCTCCCTGATTGCGGCCGGCAGATTCCACGGCTGGCCGGCAAATCGTGGTGGCTGACCAGGCAGACCTGGGCATTCCAACCGGAGGAAATGCGCGACCTTGAGTTTCAACCGGCCCTCCCTGTCTTTGCCGGAGAATTGGGCACCGAATACGGTTATCTGGCCGCTCAGGGTCTTGCTTCATTGGGGACGGAAGCTGTTCCCGTCCTGATCTCCGCCCTCCAAAGCGGGAACCCAGCGATGCGCGTCCAGGCCGCTTCAGTCATCAACCCGCTGCGCGACCCGCGGCTGGCGAAATGTCTGCCCGAACTCTTCAAGGATTCGGAACCCGAGGTGCGAAGGAACGCGGCCCTGGCCGCGCAAGACAATTGGAATCCTGGTTTCGTTGAGCCGCTGATCGGTCTGTTCCGGGACAACGACGACGAGGTTCGTCAGGCGGCCACGGCCTGTCTCGCACAACATCCCGAAGACACGGCCGGGTATGCTCCCCGCTTTCGTAAAATGCTCAAGGAACAGAGTCCCGAAATCAAAGCTTCCGCCCTCCGGATGCTGGTCAACCTGCGGGAGAAGTTTTCACGGGCGGAACTGTTGCAGTTGGCCGCGGTTCCCCAGAATGAAGTGGTCGGCATGGCGGTTTATGAACTGGGTGATACGCCCATTTCCTGCACCGAAGCCGTTCCGTTGCTTCATAATCCGGAACCGCTGGCGCGGATATTTGGCCTCATCGCCTTGTTGGACAATGCCAATACGCAGTCGGTTGACCTGGCACTGCCGCTGTTGAACGATCCGAATGCGTTTGTAAAAAAACGGGCTGCCGCAACCTTGCGGGTGCTCACCGGTCAACATTTTCCGCCGGACCAGCCCACGCAATGGGAGAAATGGTGGGCCGCCAACCGGGCCACCTTCACCGTGGCCATCCATCCCGAAGAACTTCACCCAAAACGGGTGCAGACCAACCCTGAGCCGATGACAACATCCAATTGAACACTCCCGCGCGGAGCGGGGGAATTCGTGGTTTTCGCTATGGCGAGCGCAGTTGGTAAAAGCGTTGCGGGTAGTTGGTCGCGCCGGGGTCGGTAAACTGATACAGCCCGGGCGAGATGAGCGCGGCCGCGCCAAGGTTCACCCAACCCGTCAGATTGGTCGAGGCATACACGCTGTAGCTCTGCCCGCTGCTGTCCGTGTACTCAAACTGGAACATCCCGTTGGCAAGCATTGTTATCCCGGTCAGGTTGACGGGCAGCGCGGATGCGGGCAGCGGGGCGTATTGGCGGGTCTCGGCGGGCACATAGGTGAGGCCGATGGAAAGGCAGGGGTTCTGCGTCGAGACCAGAAAGCTGTTGCTGTTTGCAACATAATTGGTCGGAAAGCCCGGGATGTTGGGAATATTATTGCTGGTAAAGAAGAACATGGGACTCAAAAAGCCGCTCACCCCCGGGGGCGCCTGGCTCAATTTCTGCCCGTGCAGGAAAACGCCCGAGATGGCTGAATTCATCGTGATGGTGTTCGTGAAGAAGGGGGAAGCGATGTTGGTGACCGTGTGGAATATTCGATTGGTCACCAGCATGTAATTGGTCCCATAGAAATCATTGGTAACCGCAAACGCCGGCGACAGCACGAACGTGAGCCAATCGTTAAACAGCACCTGGTTGCTCGCACCGACGACGGTCACAACCACCTGGTTGGTCCCCACCGAGGCGATCCAGCGGGCCGGAACACCGTTTGTCGTCTGCCAGTGGTTCGTTTCGAAAAGTCCGGTTCCGTTGATGTAAACCTTTGCCAGTTGGAAATAAGGATCCGAGACACTGAAGGTGGCCTGGACCTGCGCAAATGTTCCGCCACTGGTCGGGGTGGCGCCGGCGGTGGTTGCGTAAACCGGGCGGGCCGGCGTGATAATGGGGTTCCCGGACGCCCCGGTTCCAACAGCCTGCACCGACATCACATAGGGGGTGCCGGACTGGAGGTTGGTAAGCGTACAGCCGGTGGCGTTCGAGGACATCACACTGACGGGAGAAATGCCGAGCGGCCGGAGGACATTGACCTGGTAGCCGGTGGCGCCGGCAACCTGCCCCCAGTTCAACGTGATGGAATCCGCCGTGATCGCGTTCGTGGCCGGGGTGGACACAATGGGCGAATCCAGCCGGTCATCCGGCAGCAGCGTGATCCGGACCCGGTCACCATTGCCGGGCGACATTAGAACATCGGGCGTGATGCGTTCCGAGAACGCAAAGCTGTAGGGGTCCGCATTGTTATAGATCAAGGCTGCATAGGGATTGTAAAAACCGTCGGCGGTGGCCCGGGCCGATCCGAACGGGAAAGCGGTCCATTGCACCGGTGAAAACCAGTTCACTGAATTGGTCCCGTAGCGCCCGCCCCAGAAACCGAAATTGAGGGAGGACAGGACATCGCCAATCATCCAGGTCTCCACGTTGTACGTGGCGCCGGCGGTATTCGTCACCAGAACGCCGTTGGTCGAGTAGAAGTTCGGGCCGACCGGCGCGCCGTAAACAAACTGGCTCGCGTTGGCGTAACTGATCGGAAAGGAAATGGTATTCGTATAAGCGACGCCGGTAATGATGCCCGGGTCAAACGGAGGAGGATTCGGAGCCTGGGCCAGGGTAACCACCCAGCCGTTGGTATTGGTGCTGACGCTGACGTTGTATCCCACATAATGGTAACCGCCCTGGGGACTGGCGCCATTCAGCCAGAACGAATTGGCACCCCCCACCAGGGAATTCAGATAGTTGGCGATGTCCGGATATGGCGCGACCGAGGTGTTGGTGCCGCTCACCTTTTGCGGCGAGAGAATGCGTGCGAAATTGGTGTAGGCATTGGGACCTGAATATTGCCAGCCCGGCGTGATGTTTGAGGCATTGAGGGCAAAAACCGCCTGGCCCAGCCCGGCGGCGGCAAAACGGCTGGCCAGCGTCCGGGTCGAGGCGTAAACGTACGAGCCGGACACCAGATTGGCATTGGTTCCCTGGAACCATTCCAATTGCAG
>Ga0070731_10001217_pt1 | contig 27805 bp, 22 predicted proteins | sample Coa_R1_2_FD_66448 | JGI IMG/M metagenome (GOLD analysis project Ga0070731, IMG submission 66448) | Surface soil microbial communities from Centralia Pennsylvania, which are recovering from an underground coalmine fire - Coalmine... | ecosystem: Environmental > Terrestrial > Soil > Unclassified ... | reverse complement strand
CGGGCCTTTTGATCCGCGTGCAGTGACCGTCGCGCAAGTCGGGAGCGGCACCTTGACCTTCACCGAATACACGACCGGGACGTTCGACTACACGATGGAAGGTGTAGTCGGAAGCAGGCGATTACGCGGCTGCTCCTACTGACCTCACGCCTTACGCCACCAACTGCGCCAGCGCCTTCCCCTCGCGGTGCAGCTCGTCGAATCGCCCTTCCTCGACGACCTGGCCATCCGCGAACACGAGCACGCGATCGAACTCGCGCGCAAGCTCCGGCCGCGACAGCGACCACAGCACCGTGCGCCACTTCGCCCACTCGAGCACCGCGCGCAGCACGCGAAGCTCGGTACCCGGATCGAGCCCCGACGTCGGCTCGTTGAACACCAGGATGTCCGGGTTCTTGAGCACCGCACGCGCGATCGCGAGGCGCTGCCGCTCCGAGTACGACAGCCGTGAACCGCTGTTGCCGACGTCGAACTCGAGCCCGATGCGCACGATCTCGTCGCACATCCCCTCCTCGGTTCCAATCTCGCGCACGAGCGCGCTGATGCGTCCCTGCGCGCTCGCCTGTTCGTAGGCGACGCGGCCGAACAGGATGTTGTCCTGGATCGAAAGCGCTGCGCTGAATCGATCGGCCTCGAAGAATTCGCAGACGTCGTCGCGTCCCTGATAGCGTTTCCGAAACTCCGCGCGCGCCGCGAGGATTCGCTCCGGCATCGTCTCGGGCATCACGCCCAGACGGTGGCGCGCCTTCACGAGTTTGAATGTGAGCGCGAGCAACCGGCGCTTGTCGCGCTCCGACACGGTGGCGATACCACGACGTCCCATGCGCGCGATCAATGCACGATATTCCGGCAGGTCCTCCGGGCTGATGAAGCTGTACTGCTCGAACAGGTGGCTGTCCGGCGCGACGTCGGCGAAGAGCTCGACCATCAGTGCGGCGACCTTCGCGCCCGCGTCGTACAAATCGTCCAGCAACCCGACGTCGCGCAACAGGTTGACGATCTCGGGGTTGTACGCGAGCACCGCCGGCTGGAAGTCCGCTCGCCGCGGCGTGCCGAAAAGAATGTTCTCGGCGATGCTCATGTTGGCGAAGTACGCGTCCCGATCGAAGAATTCGACCGATGTGTCGAGTTTCTCCTTCGCGACGCGTTCACGAACGCGCATGCGCGCAGCGACCACCCTCGTCGCGAGGTCGGGGTGGAGCTTCGGATTCGCCGTGCTCGCGAAGCCGTATCCGATCACTTCCCGCTCCATCTCGACGAGCTTCAGCACCCGTAGCGCGGCGGCCGTCAGCTCGGTCGCGTCCGCGGCGCCCGCGAGCTCGTAGTCGATCCAACTCGCGCGAATGTCGTAAGGACTGTTGCCGGCGGCAATCGCATCGCGGCGCCTTCGCTCGGCGAGCTTCTCTCCGGCCTCGTCGTAAGCGACCGCTTCGATTGGCCGATGCTTCAATCCGTAGAAAAGGTTGTGCGCGATCGTGCCCGTGAAGATGTGGGCATTCTGCGCTGCATACGCGATACGCCGGCCCGGGACCGCCTGGTGGACCTCGCCGAAATTGACGCCGGCAACTTCGAGCCGTCCTGCGGTCGGCAGATTGAGCCGCGCAACGAGCTGGGCAAAATCCTCGCGACCGCTGTTGCCATTGCCGACGAGCGCGACGTGCTCGCCGGGCGCGACCTGGAGCGAAAGCCGATCGACGCGATTGTGAATCCCGTTCTCGCTGTACGACAGCGCATTGGCGTTGATGTCGCCGGCAAGCGGCGGCACGGTCTCCGGCGCGTTCTCGAGCAGCTTGCGATCGACGAGGCCCGGCGGCTCGAACTGCGACACGATCTGCTCGTGCTTGATCCGCACGTCCTCTTTGGTCGCGTACCAGTTCAGAAGCTCCTTCCAAGGCGCGAGGATGTCCTTGTACGCGGCCAGCACGGCGACGAGCGCGCCAAGCGAAAGATTGCCGCGGATCACGAGGTAGCCGCCGACCGAATAGAAGAAGAACGGCGTGATCTGCGCGAGGAAGTTGTTCAGGAACTTGACGAAGAACTTTCGCCGGTAGATGTCGACGCGGATGTGGAAGATCTTGCCGAGCCGGTCGCTGATGTCGGCGCGCTCGAGCTCGGTCGTGTCGTTGCCGCGAATCTCGGCGAATCCCGCGACCGATTCGCCGATGCGATCGGAAAGCTGCCGCGCCGTCTGCACGCGCTCCTTCGCGAGCAGGTTGATCTTCCGCTGAAGCTTCGGAATCAGGATCATCTGCGGCGGCCACAGCGCGATCGCCGCCACCCCGAGCCACGGGTCCTGCATGAAGATGAACAGCACGTAGGTGGCGAGCAGGCCGCCCTGGAAAATGGGCAGCACGAACGCATCGCCGATGAACCCGCCGACAGGCTCGGTCTCGGCGACGATCATCGGGATGATCTCGCCCGCCGACATCGTCTTGAACTGCGACATCGGGAAGCGCATCACCTGGAAGTACAGGTCGTGGCGCATCCGGCGCAGCGTGCGCTCGCCGACGATGCCGGCGTAGACGTTGATGACGTACTTGAGCGCGCCGTTGATGGTGATCAACACGAGCAGGAGCAGCGACAGCGCCATCAGGTACGACACCTGCGTGACATGCACGCCGAGGATCGTCTCGGGGATGTGCTTGCCCTGGATCGCGTTGTTGACGATGCGCTTCGGCAACTCGAGGTTGATGTAGATCAGCGGGAAGCTGATCGACGTCAGCACGAGCAGGAAGGCCTGATCGCGCCAGGTGTGGCGCAGGATATAGCGGAAGAGGGATCGGTCCATGCCTTCGCGGAGGAGAACGCGCCTCGGCGGTGCGCGACCCCGAGCGGGCGTGCCGCGCAAGCCGGTGATGGTAGCATCTGGCGCCTCCTCGTACGAACAGCGCCACCGCGTGCCAATTCCTTCGGATGCCGTGCTGGAGCGGACTACCGGCAGCACACGCTCCGATCACGCCCGTGCCACACGCCCGCCGCGGGGACGCGGATCGATCGGCGTCGTTCTGAAGGGCTATCCGCGCCTGTCGGAAACGTTCATCGCGCAGGAGCTTCGCGCGCTCGAAGCGCGCGGCCTGTCGCTCGCGCTGTTCTCGCTTCGCAGACCCACCGACCCCGCAACACATCCGGTGCACGACGAGATCGAGGCGAGCGTCGCATACCTGCCCGAATATGTGCACGAAGCCCCGTTACGCGTGCTTCGCGCGTGGCGGAAGGCAAGAAAGCTTGCCGGTTATCGCACGGCGTTCCGCAGATGGATCAGGGATCTGTGCCGCGATCGCAGTCGAAGCCGGGTGCGCCGCTTCGGACAGGCGTTGGTGCTGGCGTGCGAGCTTCCGTCGGACGTCGTTCACCTGCATGCGCATTTCCTGCATACGCCCGCGTCGGTGACGCGCTACGCGGCGATCATGCGCGGGCTTCGCTGGAGCGTTTCCGCGCACGCGAAGGACATCTGGACGCTGCCCGACTGGGAAAAGCGCGAGAAGCTCGCCGAGTGCGCATGGGCCACGACCTGCACCAACTGCAACGCCCACCATCTACGCGCGTTCGCGCCCCGGAAGGAAGCCGTCGATCTCGTCTATCACGGCATCGATACCGCGCGTTTTCCGGCGCCGGTGCATGAAGTTTCGCATCGCGACGGCAGCGACGCGCGTGCGCCAGTGATGCTGCTCGCCGTCGGACGTGCGGTTGACAAGAAGGGCTTCGACATCCTGCTTGCAGCACTTGCGAGGCTGCCGTCCGATTGCCATTGGCAACTGACGCACATCGGCGATGGACCGCGGTTGCCGCTGCTCGAACGGATTGCCTGCGAATCCGGCATTGCCGATCACGTGCGCTGGCTCGGCGCGCAGGCGCACGATCGCGTGCTCGATGCCTATCGGCGCGCGGACATCTTCGTACTCGCGTCGCGCATCGCCGAAGACGGCGACCGCGATGGCCTGCCCAACGTGCTGCTCGAAGCGCAAAGTCAGCGCGTCGCATGCGTCTCGACGGAGGTGTCCGGGATTCCAGAACTGATCGCCGACGGCGTTACCGGATTGCTGGTGCCGCCGAATGCGGTCGACGCGCTCGCCGATGCGCTCTTGCGCCTGATCCGCGACCCGTCGCTTCGACGCATGCTTGGCGATGCCGGTTATGAACGGACGACGACGATGTTCTCGCTCGCCCGTGGCGCCGACCGCCTTGCGCAGCGGCTCGCTTCGTGTATCGCAGGGTGATGAACGCATTGTCGAGAAGCATAGTCGCCGCGCGCGCATGAAGATCGCCTTTTATGCGCCGCTCAAGCCGCCCGATCATCCGGTTCCTTCCGGCGATCGCGAAATCGCGCGCCATCTGATGTCCGCGCTTCGATTGGCCGGACACGACGTCGCGCTGGCATCGCACTTTCGCAGCTTCGACGCGACCGGAAATGCCGCACGTCAGGCGCGACTTCACACGATCGGAACGCGCCTCGCGGATCGACTGATCGCACGTTACCGGGATATCGATCGTCCGCAACTCTGGTTCACGTATCACCTGCATCACAAGGCGCCGGATCATCTCGGCCCGCGTGTCAGCCGCGCGCTTCGCATTCCCTACGTGGTCGCGGAAGCGTCGATCGCGCCTTCGCAGCGCGGGGGGCCATGGGCCTTCGGATTTGCGGATGCGTATGCGGCGATCAAAAGCGCCGACCTCGTGGTCTTCGTCAATCCGAAGGACGTTCGCGAGGTGCGTCGTGCGCGAGGCAACGATGCCGCATGGGCAATGCTGCCGCCGTTCATCGATGCGTCGCGATTCGCGCATGGCGCGATGCGCTCGCCGGGCGCGCGCGATGCGCCGCTGCGCCTTGTCACCGTGGCGATGATGCGCGACGGCGCGAAGCTGTCGTCGTATCGGCTGCTCGCCGCAGCGCTCGCGCAGCTTCGCGATGTCGATTTCACGCTCGTGGTTGTCGGCGATGGTCCCGCGCGCAGCGACGTTCACGCCGCATTCGCAGCGATATCCGAACGCGTGTCGTTTTCAGGCGCCCGCCCGCGCGCCGAGATCGCGACGCTTCTTGCGACGTGCGATGTCTTCGTCTGGCCCGCGATCGACGAGGCGATCGGCCTCGCACTGATCGAAGCGCAGGCGTGCGGTCTTCCGGTCGTCGCGGGCGCGACGCCGGGCGTTGGGAGCGTAGTCGTCGACGGCGTTACCGGCATGCTCGCACCCGTAGGCGATGTCGGCGCATTCGCCGCAGCGCTTCGCCGCCTCGCGCAAGATGCACGCCTACGCCGGCAGATGGCGAACCAGGCGCGTGCGCACATACTGGCGCATCACGACGTCGGCGCCGCGGCGAAACGGCTCGACGCGCTCCTGCGCGAAGCGGTCAGCGCGTCGTGCTCTGCGCGCGCTGCGCCGCGGCCTGCGCCTTCGAGAGCTCTTCCCTGAGCGCGGCCAGCGTGCGAAGGTCGTTCGCGATGTGCGCCGAGAGGTGGCGCATCACGTGCAGCGCGCGGTCCGGTCGCCCGGAGGCGAGCCGCAGGAACACCTCCGGCGAAATCCGCAGCGCGCGCACGCGCTCCTTCGCGCGCACAGTTGCGGTGCGTGGCGCATCGGTCAGGATGCCGATCTCGCCCGGCATCGCATTGGGTCCGAGCAACGCGACGACGAACTCGCCGCTACTCGACTTCGCGAGCACTTCCGCCGTTCCTTCGAGAATCACGTACGCGCAATCGGCGGGATCGCCTTGGCGCATCAGCACCTCGCCCGGCTGGAAGCAGCGCACCTCGCTCGTGAACGCAAGGAGCTTCAGCTCCGCTGCAGAGAGGCCGCTGAAGAGCGGCACGTTGCGCAGCATCTGCGCTTCCTGCGACACGTCCACGTCGAGCCTCCATTGTCGAGGGCGGCCGCCATGCCGGCAACGGACGGCGCCTCGTACAGAATACGGCATCGCCGCCGGCCACGGGAAGGCCCGATGACGAGTTTCGACGACGAGTTCTACCGCGACATCCTCGCCGGCATCGCCGTTTATGTCGACAGCGCCTTCCTGCGCGACGTGCTCGCGACGCTCACCGCGCATCAGGCGCCGGGCATTGCGGTCGCGCTCAACAAGAACCAGATGGCGAGCAAGCAGTGGCTCGCCGATTCGCTGCATGCAGCGGCCGGTGGCCGCTTCGAGAGCGTGATGATCCTCGGCGGCTGGATCGGGGCGCTCGCCGCGGTGCTGCTTCACGATCGACGGTTCGATATCGCGCGAATCGTAAGCATCGACATCGACCCCGGTTGCGCGCCGGTCGCGCTGTCGCTCAATGCGACGCACGTTCGCGCCGGAAGATTCGAGGCGCGCACCGCGGACATGCGCGAGATCGATTACGCGCGCGAGCCCTTCGACCTGGTGATCAACACGAGTTGCGAGCATGTGGAAGATTTCGAGCGCTTCTACGCGCGCGTCCCCGATGGCCAGCAACTCGTGCTGCAATCGAACGATTACGTGACTTGCGCCGAGCACGTGAACTGCGTGTCCGATCTCGCTGCGTTCCGGGCGCAGGCGCCGATGCGCGAGCGCCTCTTCGAAGGCAAGCGCAGGATGCGCCGCTACACGCGGTTCATGCTGATCGGACGCAAGTAGCCAGACCGAGGAGAAAAAGGGGCCAGGCTCGATTTATCGAGGAGAAGTAGCCGCTCGCTCGATGCCGAAGCACTGCGCGACATCGAGCCATTCGGCTGCGGGATGCGCCCGCGTCGCGTCGAGCAGCATGTCGACGAAATCGAACGCCGATTCGTCGAAGACGAGATGGTGCATGAGGAACCCCGTCGGCTCGGACGCGTCGCATGCGCCCTCGCGGCGTGCCGAAAGATGCGCGACGATCCGCTCGATGGCCGCATCCTCGCCGATGAACCGGCGATCGCGCCGCCACGCGATCGCGTCGACATGCGCGTTCACCTGGGCAACGCCGGGCGCGGCTTCCCGCGTCGCGCGCGCCCCGAACCGCGACAAGCCGACGAACCCCGTCGAGCCGAGATGCGGCAGCAACTGCTCGCCGGCGCGATTCCACGGCGGGACGAGGATCGGCACGAAACGATCGCCAAACGCGCCCGAGAAGCGCTCGCGTCCGCGCGCGAGCTCATCGAGGCGTGCATGCACGTCACGATCGTCGCCGAGCTCGGCGCTGCCCTCGCCCGTTGCAGCGTGATTCCTATGCGCGTAGCCATGCTGGACGATCGTCGCTTGCGGACACCGTTCGATCGCGTCGACGAGTGTCGCATCGAGACTCGCAGGGATCGCGGCGATCGCGACGGGCGCCTCATGCGAATTCGCGAGCGCGAGAAGCCGGCGCAATTCGGCCGAGTCGCGGCACGCGTCGTCGTCGCGAAGCCACAACGTCGCCCGTCGCCCGCGCGCGTGCCAGCGGTCGAGCTCGCGATGAATCGCGTCGCGATTCATGCGACAGACCTGGCAGCATGCGCTTGCGACCGGTCGAGCAGCTCGTGCAGCAACGCCGCCGTTCGCGTCGCGCCGTCGCTTTCGAAATCCCAGCGCCGGAAATCACCGCGCGTGGCCGCCAAATCGACGGCAGCCGCGAGCGTCGCGGGTGTGACCGTGCGATCGTCGACGACGACTGCGAGGCCGAAATCGCGCAAACGCTCGCCGCGTGCGCGCTGCTCGGTTTCGCCGTTGCCGGTGAACGGCACCACGACCGGGCGCGCGCGGCTTTGCATGACGTCCATCGTCGTGTTGTACCCCGCCTGCGAGATCGACACGAACGCCCGACGCAAAAGCGCCGCGAAGTCGGCGCGCGAGCGCTCGACGATCGCGTTTTCGCTTTGCACGCGGCGAAGCCGCTCGAGACCCGCATCCGGAATGTTCGGACCGGCGAGCACGCGCCACGTCAGATGCGACAAGCGCGAAAGCGGCTGCGCTTCGAGCGCCGTCGCGAGGAGCTCGATGCCGACGCCGCCGCCGCCGGCCGAGACCACGACCTCGTCGCGCGGCGCTCCGTTCTCAGGTGGCGGATCGCCGACGACGAACCCGGTGTAGTGTACGGGCGGCGCGAGCTCGTCGACGAACGGGAACGTGTCTTCGAAGCGTGCGAAACGCGGGTCGCCGTGGACGAAAATCGCATCGAACCAGCGCGCCGCGAAATCGAGCATGTCGCGCTCGCGCTCGCGTTTCGGCTGCACCTGCAGGATCTCGCGAATCGACGAGATCAGGAGCGGTCGCGGACGCGCCGCGTCGATGCGATCGAGCAGCGGAAAGAGCTCGAAGCGAAGCGAGCGGCGGCCGAACGGGAACGTCTCGAACAACACCGCGCACGGGCGCGCGCGCTCGTAGGCGTCGAGCAGAAGGTTTCGGCGCCGTTCACGATATGCATCGTCGATCGGGCGAAATTCTCCATCGCAAAGCGGCGTGAAGCTCGCGTCGGAAACGCGGATCGGCGGCAACTGGGTCGTTTGCACGCCGACGGGAAGGCGCCCGCCGATCGCCATGCCGCCGCTCACCAGATGCACGTCGAAATCGCGCGCCGCGAGTGCTTCCGCCAGAAGCCGCGCGCGCATCAGATGACCAATGCCCAGCAGATGCTGGACGTAGATCAGTACGCTGCGTTTGCGCCCTTCACCCCCCTCGCTGGCGCTCGGCTCCCTCTCCCCGCATGCGGGGAGAGAGTTGGGGTGAGGGGTCATCCGACCCGCGCGATCATCGCCCGCTCGCGCCGCTGGCCCGGCCGGCCGACGCGTTCGGCGACGAGATCGGTGATGACGCCGAGCCCGTCGAGCATGCCTAGCGCACCGCGCTCCGACGGCGCCGGTTGCGCCACGAGCTTGCGAAGCGCTTCGATCATCAGCGCCGGATCGTGTGGTCCTTCGGGATCGAGCATATGCGCGAGGCCGATCGACGCGGCGCGCATCGCGCGCAGCACCTGCTCGCGGCGCGGACGCACGCGCGGCACGAGGATCGCGCGCTTGTCCAGCGAAAGGATTTCGCAGAACGTGTTGTAGCCGGCCATCGCGACGACGCCGACCGCGCGTTCCATCAGGTCCTCGAGATGCGTGTCGAACGTGAGCATCTCGACGCGCGAGAGGCGCTTCGCGCGTTCGCGGAAGCGTCGCTGCTGCGCGGCGGCCATGAAGGGTCCGGTGACGACGAGTGCGTCGAGCGGCAGCGCCGGGTCGCGCTCGTACGCGGCCAGCACCCAGTCGAGCACCGCCATGCCGTCATCGCCGCCGCCGACGGTGACGAGCACGTACGGATTTCGCCGCGCCGGCAACTCGCTCTTCCTGCGCGACGGCACCGAACGGCGCAGATAGCCGGTGTAGGTCATCTTCGCTCGAACGCTCGCGGGACACGCGACGCCGGCGAGCGGGTCGGCGAAATCGGCGAGGCCGTAGACCCAGATGTCGTCGTAGAGGTGCTCGAGCGCCGGAAGCACCTTCTTCCGCTTCCATTCGCGCACGAGAAGCGCCGGCTCGTCCATGATGTCGCGGAGCCCGAGCACGAGCGCCGTGCCGCGCGCCCTCAGCATCCGCAGCGTCCGCATAACCTCGCCCTCGAGCCCGAGCGGCTCCTTGTCGACGAGGAACAGGTTCGGCCGAAAGCTCTGCGCCGTCTGCTCGATGATCGCCGCGCGGATCGCCATCGTCTGGTCGAGATCGATGTGCAGCCCGAGCGACTGGTATTCGCCGTTGGTGAGCTTGACCACGCCCGGGATGCGAACGAAATCGACGCGCGGGAGGAAGTCGAAGCTGCCAATGATCGGCGAGCCGGACAGGATCAGCACCGACACGCCCTTGTACCGGTCGACGATCGCGTGCGCGATCGCGCGGCAACGGCGCAGGTGGCCGAGACCGAAGCTGTCGTGGCTGTAGATCAGCACGCGGGCATTGTCGAGTCTCTCCATTGTTGTCTCCCCTTCAGTCTCCTGACTGGCCGGCCGGCTAGGATAGCCGACAATGCCGCCCATGCGCAGGCCATCGCGTCCCCGACCCGCATCCCGCAGCCGGCGGTCGCAAAGCCGCACCGTGCGGGCGTTGCGGCTCGCCAGCGGCCTCGTCATCGCCGTCTACGCGGTGGCACACCTCGTCAACCACGCGCTCGGCGTCTTCTCGATCGATGCCCAGGAAGCGCTGCTCGACGTGCTTCGGCCCGTCTGGTGGAGCTGGCCGGGGACGATTTTGCTGTACGGCGCGTTCATCGTGCACGGCCTGCTCGGGCTTTATGCGCTGTGGCGGCGGCAGACGCTGCGGATGCCGGCGTGGGAGCTCGTCCAGCTCGTCCTCGGCCTGTCCGTCCCGCTGCTTCTGATCCCGCACGTTTTCGCGACGCGCGTCTCGGCGGACATCGCCGGCACCGACGCGACGTACCACGCCGTGATCGCGGGCATCTTTCGCAACACGGGCGCGATGGTGCGCCAGCCGATTCTGGTGATCATCGTCGCGATCCATCTCGCGATTGGCCTGCACTATTGGCTGCGGCTTCGCGACGGGTATCGGCGAAGCCTTCGCGTCGTCTATCCGATCGCGGTGATGCTTCCGGTCGTCGCGCTGCTCGGCTTCTATGGCGCCGGCATCCAGCTTCGGACGGCGAAGGCGAACGGCACCCCGGAGGCCGACGATAGCGCGGCTTCCGACCCGCAGGCGGCGGCCACGGTCGCGACGCGTGCGGAGCTCGCGCTCTGGTCCTACGTCGCACTGCTCGTCGCCGTCGCGGGCGGTCGCGCCGCGCGCCGGATGCTGTCGACGCGCCGCGGCGCGTATCGAATCCGACACGCGAGCGGTCGCGAGATCACCGCGCCGATCGGCTACACGCTTCTCGAAGCGCTTCGCGACGCGGGCATCGAGCACGCGTCCGTGTGCGGCGGGCGCGCTCGCTGCACGACGTGCCGCGTCCGCGTCGACGAGGGCGCGGCGGTGCTGCCGCCCCCCACGCCGCTCGAGCTCGCCGCGTTGACGCGCATCCGCGCCGAGCGGGACGTGCGGCTCGCCTGTCAGTTACGTCCGGCGCGCGATCTTCGCATCACGCCGCTCGTGCCGCCGCACGTGACCGCGGCGACGATCGACGCGGTCCGCATGCCGGGTCGCGAGCGCAGCGTCGCCGTGATGTTCGTCGACATGCGCGAATCGAGCCGCCTCGGCGAGCACCGGATGCCCTACGACGTGTTCTTCATCCTGAACCGTTTCTTCGCCGAGCTTGCGTCCGCGCTGCGCGACACCGGCGGCTATTACTCGACGTTCAATGGCGACGGGCTGATGGCGCTCTACGGCACCGCGACCGATCTTCGCCAGGGCTGCCGCGACGCGATGCGCGGCGCGATCGCGATTGCCGAACGGCTTTCGCGCATCGGCGCGATGCTCGCCGCCGACCTCGGCGAGCCGCTTCGCGTCGGCATCAGCATCCATGCGGGCGTCGCCATCGTCGGCACGATGGGACCGCCGGCAACGCCCCTCCTCTCGGCGCTCGGCGATACGGTGAACGTCGCTGCGAGGCTCGAAGCGGAGACGAAGGTGCGCGGATGCATGCTCGTGATCTCGGAAGCATGCGCAACGGCCGCGGACATCGATCTCGGCGCGTTTCCGCGGCACACCGTGCAAATCCGGGGACGAAGCGAGCCGGTCACCTATCACGCGATCGCCGATCCCGCCGCGCTCGCGACCCTCGTGACGCGCAACACCGCGATAGCGCGATGACCCGCGACGCGCACTATCGCGCGAAGCTCGCGCACCGGGCGCGCGGCCTCGCCGAATTCGACCGGCGCGTCGGCGGGATCGTCCGCGAAATCGACGAACGGCTCACGCGTCAAGACATCGTGCGCGTGCTGGAGCTCGGCTGCGGATACAGCACGGCGCTCCTCGAGCTTCGCGCGCGTTACGGTGCGCGCGTCGACTTGCACGGGATGAATCGGTTGCAAGGCGACGGCGATCGCGACATCCTGCTTCGCAATGCTGCGGAGCGCGGACTGGTTGTGGACGATACCGATCCGGCGCGCGCGTTGCCGCAGTTATCGTACGGCGACGTCGCGTCGGGATTGCCGTTCCCCGATGACACGTTCGATGTCGTCGCGAGCCAGGTGGCTTGGCTCTATTTCCGCAACAAGATCGGCGTCGTCCGCGAAGTGCTGCGCGTGCTTAAACGCGACGGCATCGCGAAGATCGACACCGACGAGATCGATCCCAAACTTCCACCGGAATACGCGCGGCTGGTCGAAATCTGGGAGAACGGACGGCTCGTCCCGTTCGGCGACTATTTGCGCCGCTACGGTCTCGGATTCGAGACGGCGCAGGAAGGCGAGTACCTGCGACTTGCGAAGCGCGCGGGCGTCGGCGACGACCTCGCACTCCTTTTCGAGATCGACACGAGCCGCGTGCACGCGCACTTCGACGGCGTCAAGTGCGTCTATGCATGCGTGTCGGGCGTAGCCAGGACGCCGTCGGCCACGAGCGCGTCGATCGCAGCATCGTCGTAGCCGTATTCGTGCAGCACCTCGCGCGTGTGCTCGCCAAGCATCGGCGCGGGACGCGCGATGTGCGTCGGCGTATGGGAAAAATGGATCGGGCAACCGAGCGCGCGCGTCGCGCCCGCCTGCGGGTGGTCGAGCGCGACGACCATGTCGCGGGCGCGCGTCTGCGGGGCGTCGAGCGCTTCGCCGATCGTGTGCACGGGACCGACGGGTACGCCGGCCGCGTCGAACGCGGCAATCCACTCGGCATTCGTGCGCGTCGCGAGCACCGCGCTCATCGCATCGACCAGCGCATCGAGATTCGCCATCCGTGTGGAATTCGTCGCGAAGCGCGGATCATCGCGCCATTGCGGATGACCGAGCACGTCCGCGATTCGCTCCCAGTTCACCTGGTTCGCGCCGCCGATGTTGATCCAGCCGTCCCGCGTGCGAAAGGCCTGGTACGGCGCAGTGAGCAGATGCGCAGACCCGGTGGCGCTCGGCGATTGGCCGGTCGCGAAGTAGACCGCCGCATGCCAGTACGTCTGCTGCAGCGCGGCTTCCATCAACGAGGTATCGACGATCTGCCCTTCGCCGGTACGAAGCTTGTGCGCGTACGCGGCAATGATGCCGGTCGCGGCCAGGATGCCGGCGTTGATGTCGGCCACGGAATTGCCGTTCTTGAGTGGTGCGCCGTCCGGTTCGCCGGTGATCGACATCAGTCCCGCGAAGCCTTGCGCGATCAGGTCGAAGCCACCTTTGTCAGCATAGGGTCCGGTGAGACCATAGCCCGAGATCGCGCAGTAGATGAGTCCCGGATTGGCGGCGGCGAGAACGTCGTAGCCGAGGCCGAGCTTCGCGAGCGTTCCGCGGCGGAAATTCTCGGTGAGCACGTCAGCGTCGCGCACCATCCGCAGCAGCACGTCGCGCCCTGCCGGATGCTTGAGATTGATCGCAATCCCGCGCTTGTTGCGATTGAGCATCATGAAAGGCGCGGACACGCCGTTGACGCGCGGCTCGCGATAGCCGCGCGCGTCGTCGCCGCCGGGCAACTTCTCGACCTTCATCACGTCGGCGCCCATGTCGGCGAGCAACATTCCGCACGTCGGGCCGGCCATGATCTGCGCGAGCTCGAGCACGCGCATGCCGTGGAGCGGACCGCGGCGTCCGGCGGCGTTGCCGTTGCCCGGCATCGCTCATCGCCCCTTGAAGACCGGCTTCCGCTTCGCGAGGAATGCCGCGTAGCCGATGCGGAAGTCCTCGGTGTCGAAGCAGTCGAAACACTCGTCGGCTTCCATCTCGCTGATTGGCGCCGCGCTCGCGAGACGTCGCGCGAACTTCTTGTGCCAGCGCGCAACGAGCGGTGCGCCCTCCGCGATGCGCGCCGCGGTTGCGGCGGCTTCGGCTGCGACGGCATCGTCGGCCACCACACGCGTGACGAGGCCCTTCTCCTTCGCCTCGGCCGCATCGAAGATCCGCCCTTCGAGCAGGATCTCGAGCGCGACCGCGCTTCCGACGAGGCGCACGAGCGGCGCCATCTCGGCGTAGGCCATCGTAAGGCCCAGGTTCTTGATCGGCGCGCCGAAGCGGCTCGACGCGCCGCAGATGCGAAGGTCGCAAAGCGCCGCAATCTCGAGGCCGCCGCCGACGCATATGCCATGAATCTGCGCGATCATCGGGATCGGGCACGCATCGAGAATGCGCGCGGTCTCGTGCATCACCGCGCCGTATTTGCGCGCCGGCGTCTTGCTCGAGCGTTGTTGCGCGAATTCGCCGATGTCGTTGCCCGGCGAGAACGCACGCTCGCCGGCGCCGCGCACGATGATGCAGCGAAGCGCATCGTCGCTCGACAGCCGCGCGATCGCGTCACCCAGGTCGCGCCACATCGCCTTCGTCAGCGCATTGAGCTTCTGCGGACGATTCAGCGTGACGGTCGCGACGCCGCCTTCGCGCGCGACCAGGATTTCCTTTTCGTCCACGATCATCGCCGATAGAACAGATCGACGAGCCCCATGCCGGTCACCGGGACGTATGTGACGAGCAGCAGCACGGCGAGGAGCACGGCAATGAAATAGATGTTCACGCGCGTCACCGCCCAGATCGACGACTTGGCGATCGAGCTTGCGACCATCAGAACGCTCGCAACCGGCGGCGTCTGCTGGCCGATGCCGAGATTCACTGTGACGATGAGTCCGAAGTGCACCGGGTCGATGCCGACAGCGCGAACGAGCGGCATGACGACCGGAACGACGAGAATGATCGCGGCGGCCGAATGCAGGAACATGCCGAGCAGAAGGAACAGCAGGTTCAAAAGCGCGAGCACGAGCCACTTGTTCTGCGTCATGTCGGACACCGCCTGCGCGAGATGCTGCGGCGCCTGCACTTCGGACAGATACGTGCCTAGTAATGCGCTCGTCGCGACGAGCAGCATCACGACGGCAGTTTGCACGCCGCCGTCGACGATCGCGCGGCGAAGCTCGGCGATGTCGAGCTCACGATAGATGACGAGGCCGACGAAGAGCGCCGCGACGACCGCGAGCGCCGCGCCTTCGGTCGCGGTGACCACGCCACCGAAGATGCCGCCGAGGATGATGATCGGCAGGAGAAACGCCCATAGCGCTTCGCGTCCGGTCCTTGCGACGTTCGCCCACGCGAACGCATGCTCGCGCGGCAGGTTGTACCGACGCGCGAACATGTACGCCATGCCCATGAGCCCGATGCCGCCGATGATCCCGGGCACGATGCCGGCGACGAAGAGTTGCACGACCGATGTCTCCGCCATGACCGCATAGATGATCATCGGTATCGACGGCGGGATGATCACCGCGAGCGTCGCGGCGGACGACATGACGGCCGCGGCAAGCGGCGCCGGATAGCCCTTCGATTTCATGCCGGGGATCAGGATCGAGCCGAGCGCGGCGACGTCGGCGACCGCGGAGCCCGAAATCTCGGCGAAGAACAGCGATGCCCCGATCGACACGAGCGCGAGCCCGCCGCGCACCCAGCCGAACAGCGCCGTCGCGAACGCGATCAGCCGCCGCGAAATTCCCGACGCGTTCATGATCGAGCCGGCGAGGATGAAGAGCGGAATCGCGAGCAGCGGGAAGCTCGTCGCGCCGTTGTAGGTCACGACGGCGAGGTTCGGCAGCACTTCGAGGCCGTGCGACGACACCATCGCGACGACAGCGACGATACCGAGCGATACCGCGATCGGCACGTTGATCAGCACGAGCCCGAGCACGGCCGCGAAGAGCAGCAGCATCGTCATCGCCGTCGCGCTACGTCAGTGGAGTCCCTCGGACAGCGACAGGCCCGCCGGGACTTCGACGGGTTGCCGCTGGCGAACGAGATCAACGAGATGCATGCCTTCGGCGATGACGATCAGCACACACGAGACCGGGATCACCGATTGCACGATGCTCATCGGAATCTCCGGAACGCTCACGAGCGCGTCGGTCGCGAGCACCGGCATGATCGCCACGCCGACGCCACCGAGCAGGACGAAGAACCCGATCACCAGCAGTTGCGCGACGATGTTCACCGCGCGGCGCGTCGGCCACGCGAGCATCTCGACGACTTCGGGGCAGCCGATGTGCCCACGTCGCACCGATCCGAGCGCCGCGCCATAGAACGTGAGCCACGCGAGCAGCACCGACGCGATCTCGTCGTACCAGATGAGCGACTGGCCGATCGCGCGGAACACGACGCCGACCGTTACCTCGGCGAAGAGCACGATCATCAGTGCCGATACGAGCCACTCGAGGAAGCGGCCGTAGACGGCGCGCAAGCGCGTCATGCGCATTCCTGCTCGCGCGGATGTCGCCACCCCTTCACCCGCCTCGCTTGCGCTGGGCACCCTCTCCCCCTCGGGGAGAGGGACGGGGTGAGGGGGCGGCTTTTGGTGCTCACTTGTTCCGCAGCGCATTCGCGCGATCGATCGCCGCCTTCGCGCCCGGAACTTCCTTGCTGAACTCCTCATAGATCGGCTTGCTCGCGGCGACGAACGCATCCTTGTCGACGTCGTTCACCTGCATGCCCGCCTGCTTGAGCTTGCCGAGCAGGTCTTCTTCGTCGCGGGCGGCGGTCTCGTAGACGAATGCCTGAGTCTCCTTCGCCGTGTCGGCGAGCACCTTGCGCACATCCGCCGGCAGCGTCTGCCAGTGCTTCGTCCCGACCGTCAGGTACGCCGGCGTATAGACGTGCCCCGAAAGCGACAGGTACTTCTGCACCTCCTGCAACTTGGCCGAATAGATCTGCGTCAGCGGATTCTCCTCGCCGTCCATCACGCCGGTCTGCAACGCGGTGAAGAGCTCGGAGAATTTCATCGGGCTCGGATTCGCACCGTAGGCCTGGAACATCTTCACGCGCCACTTGCCCTCGGGCACTCGCAGCTTCATGCCCGCGAGGTCGCCCGGCACCTTGATCGGTCGCTTGTTGTTCGTGATGTGCCGAACGCCGTTTTCCCACACCGCGAGCACCGCCAAACCCTTCTTCTCGATCGCGGGCTCGATCATCGGCCAGAACACTTCCTTCTCGATGCGCTTCATGTGCTCGCGGTCCTTGACGATGTAGGGCATCTCGAAGATGCCCGCGATGTCGACTTCCGAGCTCATCACCGTCGACGGCAGCGCCATGTCGAGCGTACCGAGCTTGAGCTTCTGGATCATTTCCTTGTCGCCGCCAAGCTGGCTCGATCCGTAGACGATCACCTTCGCCTTGCCGACGAGCTTCGCGTTCGCGCGCTTCGCGAACTCGTCGGCGCTCTTCTGGAAGAGCGACCCCGGCTCGCCGACATGACCGAGCTTGATGTCGACCTGCGCGAGCGCGGGTGGCGCGAAGGCGAGTCCGCCGAGCGCCGCGACGAGCAAGGTCCAACGGGTCGCACGAAGCGCGGCGCCAAGATGACGATTCATCGATCTCTCCTCCAGGGCAATTCGATTTCCTGCGGCCGCCTTCAATGGCGCCGTCGTTTTTCGGGCCGATACTACACAATTCGCGCGGCCACTCACAAGGCGCGAAGAAGACGCTGGCGGCGCGAGCAAGCACCCGCGCCGCGCCTTCTATAATCGGCCGCGTGTCTGCTCCCGACGCCAAGCCGATCATCCTTCATCGCACCGCTTTCGATGTCGCATGGCGACGGCTCCGTAATGCGATCGCGGGCGAGCTCCTGACCGACGAAGCGTCGCGCGGTCGCTACGCGACCGACGCATCGATCTACCAGGTGATGCCGCTCGCAGTGCTCGTGCCCGCGTCGGACGACGACGTGCGCGTGGCGATGTCCATGTGCGCCGAGCTTCGCATTCCGATGCTTCCGCGCGGCGCAGGCAGCTCGCAGTGCGGGCAGACGGTCGGCCGCGCGCTCGTGATCGATCACAGCAAGCATCTGCGCAAGATCATCGGGTTCGATCGCAACGCCCACACGGTCGAGGTCGAGCCCGGCGTCGTGCTCGACGAGCTCAACGCCTGGTTACGCCCGCATGGCCTCTGGTTTCCCGTCGACGTAAGCACATCCGCGCAGGCGACGCTCGGCGGCATGGCGGGAAACAATTCCTGCGGCTCGCGCTCGCTCGCCTACGGGAACATGGTGCACAACGTGGCAGCAATCGAAGCGCGACTGTCCGATGGCACCGAGGTGCGCTTCGCCGCGGAGCGCGAGATGCGCGAAGCATCTGCACGGGTACATGCGCTGCTCGTCGGACTGCGCGAGCTCGGTTTGCGCGAGCGCGACGAGATCGAACGCGTCGTGCCGAAGACGGTGCGACGTGTCGGCGGCTACAACATCGACGTCTTCAATCCGCAAAGCGTGCGGCCGTACACCGCTGAAGGCGATGTCAACTTCGCGCACATCCTCGTCGGCAGCGAAGGCACGCTCGCCTGGACGCGCACGCTGACGCTCTCGTGCGCGCCGATCCCTTCGCACCGCTCGCTTGGCGTCGTCAATTTCGATTCGCTGCATCGCGCGATGGACGCGACGCGCCATCTCGTCCCACTCGCGCCCTCGGCAGTCGAGCTCGTCGATCGGACGATGATCGATCTCGCGCGCGCCAACCCGGCCTATCGCCCGGTGATCGAGCATGCGCTGATCGGCGAGCCCGAAGCGATCCTGCTCGTCGAATTCATCGGTGAAGACGCGGCCGCCGTTCTGCGCAAGCTCGACGATCTCGAAGCGCTGCTCGGCGACATCGGGCTCGCCGGTCGACTCGTGAAGATTGCCGATGCGGCTGCGCAGAAAGCGCTGTGGGACGTGCGCAAGGCCGGTCTCAACATCATGATGAGCATGCGCGGCGACGGCAAGCCGGTATCGTTCATCGAGGACTGCGCGATCCCGCTCGATCATCTCGCCGAATACGTCGACCGACTGACCGCGACCTTCGCGCGGCACGGTACGCGCGGCACCTGGTACGCGCATGCGTCGGTCGGAACGCTGCACGTGCGCCCGATTCTCGACATGCGTCGCGACGGCGCCGAGAAGATGCGGGCGATCGCCGAGGAAACGGCAGCGATCGTGCGCGAATACAAGGGCGCGTACTCGGGGGAACATGGCGACGGCCTCGTGCGAAGCGAATGGGTCGCGTGGCAATTCGGGCCAAGCCTCACGAAAGCGTTCGCGGAGATCAAGTCGCTCTTCGATCCCGACGGCGTCATGAACCCGGGCAAGATCGTCGATCCACCACGGATGGACGATGCGACGCTCTTCCGCTTCCCGCCGACGTACGACACGCAGCCGATGACAACTGCGCTCGACTGGTCGGCCTGGAATGTCGAGAACGATCCGACCACCGGAGCGCTGACGGCGCCCGGCACCGGCGGCGATCCCACCGAAGGCTTCGCGAAGGCCGTCGAGATGTGCAACAACAACGGCCACTGCCGCAAGTTCGACGCGGGCACGATGTGCCCGAGCTATCGCGTCACGCGCGACGAGATTCACCTGACCCGCGGACGCGCGAACACGCTGCGGCTCGCGCTTTCCGGGCAGCTCGGCGATGCACTGGCCGACGACGCGGTGCGCGAGGCGCTCGACCTTTGCGTCAGTTGCAAGGGCTGCCGGCGCGAATGCCCGACCGGCGTCGACATGGCGCGCATGAAGATCGAGTTCCTATACCACTGGCGGCGTCGGCACCGCCTGGGCTCGTCCGAGCGTCTGATCGCGCATCTGCCTCGTTGGGCGTCTTACGCGGCGCCGATGACGGCACTGGCGAGCGTACGCAATCGGCTGCCCGCGCTCGCGCGACTGCTCGAGCGGCCGACGGGAATCGCCGCCATGCGATCGCTGCCGCAATTTCGTTACAACACCTTCTTTCGCGGTCACCGCGACATCGCGTCGCTGGAAATCGGCCCTGTCGACGTCGTGCTGTTCGTCGACAGCTTCACGAACGCGATCGAGCCCGAGAACGCGCATGCCGCGCTTCGCGTGCTGCGCGCGGCGGGCTATCGCGCGCAGGTCGCAATGCCGCTTTCGAAGGAAGGCCCGCGTGCGCGACCGCTCTGCTGTGGGCGAACCTTCCTCGCGTACGGCATGGTCGACGAGGCGCGCGCGGAGGCGCTTCGGGTCATCGATGCGCTCGGTCCCTACGTCGCAGCGGGCGCGACGATTGTCGGGCTCGAACCGTCGTGCCTGCTGTCGTTTCGCGACGAATTTCTCGCGCTGCGCCTGGGCGACGGCGCTGCGCGCATCGCCGAACGCGCGCTGATGATCGAGGAATTCCTCGTGCGCGAGCGTGCCGCCGGCCGCGCGCCGCTTGTGCTCGGCGCACTGCGACAACGGCGCGCCTTGGTCCACGGTCATTGCCACCAGAAGGCATTCGACGCGGCGCGCCAGGTCGCCGATGTGCTTCGCTGGATTCCCGAGCTGGACGTCGCGGCGATCGAGTCGAGTTGCTGCGGCATGGCCGGCGCGTTCGGCTACGCCGCGCATCACTTTGACATCTCGATGCGGATGGCGGAGCTCGCGCTCCTTCCGGCCGTTCGCGACGCCGGCGACGACACGCTCGTGGTCGCCGACGGAACGAGTTGTCGACATCAAATCGCCGACGGAACGCGCGCAACCGGTCAGCGTCGCGCGCTCCATGCAGTTCGCGTCCTCGCGCGCGCCGTAGAACGCGCGGGCGCGGTGCCGCACCGACGCCGGCGCGATCGCGTGCGCGACGCGCTCGGCACCGCCCGAGGCGAATGGACGTAGCGGTGGCGAAACACGATTTCGACGCAGTCGCGCGCGTAACGCTCGCGCACTACGAGCGGCACGCGGAGGCATTTCGCGAAGGAACGCGCGATCACGACGTCACGCAGAACATCGACGCGCTGCTAAGGCACATCGATGCAACGCCGCCGTTCGCGATCCTCGACCTGGGCTGCGGTCCCGGACGCGACCTTTGCGCATTGCGCGCGCTCGGCCACGTCGCCGTGGGAGTCGATGGCGCATCACCGTTCGTCGCGATGGCGCGCGAAGCGAGCGGCTGCGAAGTGTGGAAGCAGGATTTCCTCCACCTCGACCTGCCCGCGGCACGCTTCGATGGCATCTTCGCGAACGCGACGATGCAGCACGTGCCCGACGAAGCGCTTCCGCGCGTGCTGCGCGAGCTCAACGGCACGTTAAGGCCGCGTGGCGTCTTCTTCGCGTCGATCCCGCACGGGCATAACGAGGCCGGCTGGCAGAACGGCCGCTACGGCGTCTATCGCGCTTTCGATACGTGGTCGCGCGCGGTGTGCGACGCTGGCTTTACGCTGCTCGATCACTACTACCGGCCCGCGGGGCTGCCGCGTGCGCGCCAACCCTGGCTCGCGACCGTATTCCGCAAGATCAATGCGTCGGAAGCACCGCCTCGACCAGCGCATCGCAGCGGCCGGGTGACGAAGAACACGTGATCGTGCCGTTCGCCGGGTTGTAGTTGCGCACGTTGTAGTAATAGGTCCCGCCAGCATTCAGTACCGGGAACCCGGGCCGCGATACGGTCACGAACTGGATCGTATTGGCGTTGCCCGACGTCTCCGCGACCGGACCGTTGACGCCCGACGGGTCGGTCGGCCGGAAGTCGCAGGGCGTGCGCGAGATCGTCGCCTGGCGGATGGTCACCGGCCCCGCGAATTCGACCGACGACACCCGGCCGACGCTCGATGCTGACATCGTCGACGGAACGACGAAGCTCACGGCCCAGGCGCCGTTCCACGCGAACGCGGGCGGATTCGGCATCAGCACGCTTTCCACGCGCACGGAATTCGAGCCGATGTCGCTTGCGAGATAGCTCGGGAACGTGCCGCAAAGACCGGGCGGCGAGGGTGGGCTCGCGACCCAGTCGAGCGTGATCGCCGTCGGCGCGCTGCTTCCGCCCGCGCTTCGCGCGATCACCGAATAGGTATGCGGGCCCGGTGTCGATTCACGCGCGATGCACGTGTCCGTCAGGCTCGTGCAGCCGTTCCAGGCAAAGCTGCCGACAGCGCTGTCGCAGGTGACTGCGAGCGCGGCCGACGTGCCGGTCGTTGGCGGGGCGGTCTGCGTCGTGCTCGCAAGCGTGCACTTCGGTATCGCCGGAACGGGCTGCCACGTGACGGCCACGGTTGCGGGTGCGCTCGCGCCCGCCGCGTTGGTCGCCACGACCGAATAGGTGACTGACCCGAGCGAAGCCGACGTCGTTGTGCATTGCGCTTGCGCGCTCATGCAATTCGTCCATCGATACGCGGCCGGCGCGTTCGTGCACGACGCCGTCAGCGTCACGTTGCTGCCAACGAAGGGCGTCGTCGTCGAAGCGGAAGCGACGCACTGGGGCATCGAGAGTCCGCCGGAGCCCGCCATCGGCGAGCACATCGCGACCGGCATCGAAGGCGGCCCGTAGCCTTCGCCGATATAGCCTTTCGCGAGCATCGCCTGAAAGGTCGCGGGGTCGGTCGTGAAACGGTGGTTCGAGTCGACGCGGTCGTTCCATGCGCGATAGATCGGCACGCTTCCCGACGGGCATTGGCCGGTGACTGTATCGGGAAGGAAGACACCGAAGGCATTCGCTGTTTCCTCGATCCAGACGCCCGGAAAGCGCTGCAGCACCGATGCGCATTCGGCGGGCGAAGCGGAGTAGAAATGCGAATCGAGTCCCGCCGACGGGAGGCCGTAGAAGCGGCACACCGACGAAGCGCCGTCGACGGGCGTCGCCGGATCGAACACGGTGAATTGCTGGCCGGTACGTTGCCATCCGACGAAGACGCCGGCATCGAGCTTCGCGATCTCGTCGGCGAACGAAGTGACGAAGTAGTGATCAAGCGCCGCGTTGTAATACTCGATCGCCTGAAGCGTCGATGCGCGCGCAAAAGCCGTCGAGAGAAGCAGCCACGCGCCGATCCACCACTTCGCCTGCGAACGCATCATGCGCCACCTCCGGACCCGGCGCGCGACGAGCCGGTAGCGAACCGACCCCCGCTCGGCCGCGCGAGTTCCCTTGCGACGCATCGTTGCCGACGCCTTGCGTCGTCACGCGAGCGACGATCGCGCATGCTATGCTGGCTTGCCCTTCCGCTCGGGCCGTCCTGCCCGGCCGCCGTATCCCGCACCGCGCTTTCGACGATCGAGGAGGATGACCGTCATGTCGGTTCGTCGCTTTCTGCTTTTCGTCTCGTGCGCGCTGGCGCTCGCCTCGGGCGCGAGCGCGCAGACGCTTCGCATCGGGCTCGCCGAGGATCCGGACGTGCTCGATCCGACGCTCGCCCGCACGTTCGTCGGGCGCATCGTCTTCGCCGCGCTTTGCGACAAGTTGTTCGACATCGACGAGAAGCTCGATATCGTCCCGCAACTCGCGCAAAGCTATCAATGGTCGTCCGACAGCAAGGCGTTGACGATCAAGCTTCGCCCGGGCGTCCTCTTCCAGGACGGCGAGAAGCTCGACGCGGACGCGGTCAAGTACAGCCTCGAGCGCCACAAGACGATGCCCGGATCGAACCGCCGCGGCGAGCTCGCGCCGCTCGCGAGTGTCGACGTCGTCGATCCGCTGACCGTGCGGCTCAACCTCTCGGCGCCGTTCTCGCCGCTGCTCGCGCAACTCGCCGATCGCGCCGGCATGATCGTATCGCCGAAGGCAGCGCAGGCGGAAGGCGACAAGTTCGGCACGCACCCGGTTTGCGCCGGGCCGTTCAAGTTCGTCGAGCGCGTGCCGCAGGATCGCATCGTGCTCGAGCGTTTCCCGAACTACTGGAACAAGGATGCAGTGCATCTCGATCGGATCGTCTATCTGCCGATTCCCGACTCGACGGTGCGTCTCGCGAATCTGCGCTCGGGACAACTCGATTTCATCGAACGGCTTGCCGCGTCCGACGTGCCGCAGGTGAAAAGCGACGGCCGCTTCAAGCTCACCAAGATCACGGAGATCGGCTACCAGGGAATCACGATCAACGTCGGAAAGAGCGAGCTTGCGCAGAAGAATCCACTCGGGCGCGACCCGCGCGTGCGCGAGGCGTTCGAGCTCGCGCTCGACCGCGACGGCATCGTGCAGGTCGCCATGGACGGGGAAGCGGACGTTGGCAATCAATGGGTCGCGCCGACCAATCCCTTCTATGCGAAGAACGTTCCGATCCCGAAGCGCGACGTCGCGCGCGCAAAGGCGCTGCTCAAGGAGGCGGGCGTCGTCAATCCGTCGTTCACGCTCATGACGGCTACGACGGCCGATGCGCAGCGGATCGCGCAGGTCGTGCAGGCCATGGAGCGCGAGGCAGGCTTCGACGTCAAGATCCAGTCGACCGAGTTCGCGACATCGCTCGACATGGCGGATAAGGGACAATTCGAAGCCTACGTGCTCGCATGGAGCGGCCGCGCCGATCCCGACGGCAACATCTTCAGCTTCGACGCGTGCAAGCAACCGCTCAACTACGCCGGCTACTGCAAGCCCGAGGTCGACGGCCTTCTGAAGCACGCGCGGACGACGCTCGACGTGAACGCGCGCAAGAAGTACTACGCGGATACGGCGGCGATCGTGCTCGAGGACCGGCCGATCGTGTACCTCTTCCATCGCCACTGGCTGTGGGCGTACACGAACAAGCTCGACGGATTGCGCGCGATTCCGGACGGGCTCGTGCGCGTGACGGGTGTGCGGTACAGCAAGTAGCCGGATACCCCTCACCCCGACCCTCTCCCCGCGCGCGGGGAGAGGGTGCCGAGCGGCAGCGAGGCGGGTGAAGGGCGCCGGGCCGCCCCAAGCCTCGAACTGCTCGCCCTCGGGACGCAGCGATGCGGCGAAGCCGCGAGCGTGGGGGGATCATGCGAGGGGCTTCGTGGCATGACTTCCTACCTCGTCCGGCGGATCGCGACGATCCTGCCGACGCTGCTCTTCGCATCGATCCTGATCTTCGGCCTGCAGCAGCTTCTGCCCGGAGATCCTGCCGCAGTGCTCGCGGGCGAGGAGCAGGACCCCACCGTGATCGCACACATCCGGGAGACGATGCATCTCGACCAGCCGTTTCCCGTTCGCTATTTCTACTGGCTGCGCGGCGTGGTGCACGGCGATCTCGGCGAGTCGCTGCGCATGCAGCAACCGGTCGGCGCGCTGATCATCGAGAAGCTTCCAGTGACGCTCGAGCTCGCGTGCATCGCGATCGTCATCGCACTCGCGATCGGCATCCCGGCTGGCGTGATCTCCGCGGTGCGTCGCGGCAGCACATGGGACTACGGCGCCAATGTCGTCGCGCTATGGGGCCTTTCGACGCCGAACTTCTGGCTCGGCATCATGCTGATCCTGCTCTTCTCGGTCACGCTGCGGTGGCTGCCGGCGTCGGGCTACGTGAGCCCGTTCGAGAACCTGCGCGAAAACCTGGCTGCGATGATCATGCCGGCGTTCGTGCTCGGCAACGCCATCGCCGCGGTGCTGATGCGGCATACGCGAAGCGCGATGCTGCAAGTGCTCACGTCGGAATACGTGCGTACGGCGCGTGCGAAAGGCGTGCGCGAGCGCGACGTGATCCTCAAGCACGCATTGAGAAATGCGCTGATTCCCATCATCACGCTCGGCGCGCTCGAATTCGGAACGCTCCTTTCGGGTGCCGTGCTGACCGAGCAGGTATTCACGATTCCGGGCTTTGGCAAGCTGATCGTCGACGCGGTCTTCAATCGCGATTACGCGGTCGTCCAGGGTGTGGTTCTGTTCACCGCGACCGCCTACATCGTGCTGAACCTGATCGCCGACATCCTCTACGCGGTCGCGAATCCGCGGATAAGGATGGGATGAACGACCCCATGCTCGGCCGCACGATCCTCGTGCTTCGCACTCCGCTGTTCGCCCTCGGGGCGGCCCGACGGCGCTGACGATGAACGACTGACGATGGCCTCTGTCGTCGATGCCACGCCCATCGGCGCGCCTGCACCGCGCACCTCGTCGCGCCCGCATCCGCTGCAAAGGCTTCTGCGCCGGCCGTCGGCGGCCATCGCGCTCGTCGTGATCGTCGCGTTCGTGACGATCGCGATCTTCGCGCCGTGGCTCGCGCCCTACGATCCGATCGCGACCAACTTCGCCGCGGTGCGCAAGGCGCCGAGCGCTGCTCACTGGTTCGGCACGGACGAGATCGGTCGCGACGTGTTGTCTCGTGTCGTCTTCGGCGCGCGCGCATCGCTCGAAGCGGGCGTGCTGTCGGTGCTGATCTCGCTTGCGATCGGCGTGCCGGTCGGGCTTCTCGCCGGTTACGCGGGCGGCAAGGTCGACATGCTGATCTCGCGCATCACCGATGCGCTTCTCGCCTGCCCGTTCCTGATTCTCGCGATCGCGCTCGCCGCGTTTCTCGGCCCGAGCCTCATGAACGCGATGATCGCGATCGGCATCTCGGCGACGCCGGTTTTCATCAGGCTGACGCGCGGCACCACGCTCGCCGTCAAGGCGGAGGATTACGTGCTCGCTGCGCGCGCGATCGGGAATTCGCCGCTGCGCATCGCTGTTCGCCATGTATTGCCGAATATCGTGCCGCCGCTTCTCGTGCAGGCGACGCTCGCGATCGCCGCCGCCGTCATCGCCGAAGCGAGCCTGTCGTTTCTCGGTCTCGGCCAGCAGCCGCCGCAGCCGTCCTGGGGAAGCATGTTGAACACGGCGAAGGACTACATCGACAACGCCGCCTGGATGGCGATCTGGCCGGGGCTTTCGATCTTCCTGCTCGTGCTCTCGTTCAATCTCGTCGGCGATGGATTGCGCGATGCGCTCGACCCGCGTCGTGCGTGAAATCGCGCGTCGCGTCTGCAGCCGTGCACACATCGGTAACCATGCGTTATACGGTCAACGTTTTGCGATGTTTCGACGTTGTTGCAGGATCGATTTCCGTTCGTGGCGAACCGTGCCGGCAGGCAGGCAATCCAACCTCGAACGGGTCATGCGGAGGCTAACGATGAAACGGATACTGATCGCGTGTGCAATTGCCGCCGGAACGAGCCTCGCCGCGAGCGGCGCGCTCGCGCAGGGCCATGGCGGCGGCGGCTTTCACGGAAGTGGCGGCGGTGGCTGGCACGGCGGCGGCTCCTGGCATGGTAGCGGCGGCTGGCACGGCGGAGGCTTCCACGACGGGCATTTCCATGGCGGCTTCCACGGCCATGGCTTCGTGGGCAGCGTCTTCATCGGCGCCCCCTTCTTCTGGCCGTGGTATTACGACTACCCCGCCTACACGTACTACGACTATCCGTCGTACTACTACGATTACCCGACGCAGGTTTACGTCGAACCACAAACGGGCGCGCCTGCGCAACCCGCGGCGCGTTACTACTGCCCGGATGCGGGCTACTACCCGACAGTGAGGACCTGCCCGCGCGGGTGGCTGCGCGTGGTGCCCGACAGCGCACCGCCTTCCTATTGACGCATTGACCGAGCGGCGGCGCGTGGCGCCATTCCGACGATTCGCGTTTAGCGCCAACTGATCCGCACGAGCCGGTCGGCGCCCGATTCGGCGCCCCATACTTCGCCGGCGCGCCCCTGCAGTTCGCGCACGTTCGCGTGCGGGCGATCCGAGGGAAAGCTCTCGAAGCGTTGCGTCGCCGGATCGAAGCGGACGATCGCGTTCGTCGACCAGTCGGTGAGCCACACCTTATCGTCGGGATCGACCCACACGGCGTATGCATGCGCGTGCCCCGGAAGCGGCCATTCGCGCCATGAGCGCGTCACGGGATCGTAGCGGCCGACCTTGCCGCTGTTCCAGTAGCTGACCCAGATGTTGCCCTTGGAGTCCGACCAGACGCGCCTCGCACCCTGACCGGGCGTCGGAGGCTCGATGACCGTCGCCGTGCCAGCCTCGACGTCGATCCGCGCGATGTGATTGCCGGCAAGCGATGCATAGTAAACATCGCCCGATGGCCTCGTCGTCATGCCGTAGGCGCCGGGGCCGCCAGGCGCGCGCCATACGTCCACGCGACCGCTCGAAAGATCGACGCGTCCGTAGTACCCGCTCTGGCCCGTAAACCACAGGCGGCTTCGCCG
>Ga0070731_10001216_pt1 | contig 27806 bp, 29 predicted proteins | sample Coa_R1_2_FD_66448 | JGI IMG/M metagenome (GOLD analysis project Ga0070731, IMG submission 66448) | Surface soil microbial communities from Centralia Pennsylvania, which are recovering from an underground coalmine fire - Coalmine... | ecosystem: Environmental > Terrestrial > Soil > Unclassified ... | reverse complement strand
ATTCGGGCAGCGGCGTGCTGGTGCTTACCGATATCTACGGCGCCACGCCGGGCAACATCGCGCTCAAGTTGCTGGCGCCGGGCCGCGTCGAGGGGATTTCAGGGGTGAACCTGCCGATGCTGATCCGCGCCCTCACCTACCGCGAACAGGGGCTGGCGCTGGTGGTTGAAAAGGCGCTCTCGGGCGGCACCGAAGGCGTGATACACATGACCACGGATTCCTGCGGCAAGGATCACGGGGGCCGTGATGGCAAGCGCTGAAGTACAGATCGTCAACAAGCTCGGCCTGCACGCGCGGGCCTCGGCCAGGCTCACCCAGGTCGCGAGCGGCTTCGGCTGCGAGGTGTGGCTGTCGCGCAACGGCCGCAAGGTAAACGCGAAAAGCATCATGGGCGTGATGATGCTGGCGGCCGGCATGGGCGCCTTGATCACGATCGACGCGCGGGGCGAAGACGCTGATGCGGCGCTGGCTGCCCTGTTGAAACTGATCGCGGACAAGTTCGACGAGGGGGAATAGGTGAATTTCGTGCTGCATGGCGTCGCCGTGTCAGCCGGCATCACCATCGGGCACGCGCACCTGGTCTCCAGCGCGCGCCTGGAAGCCGCGCACTACGAGATCGCGGAATCCGCGATCCCTGGCGAAATATTCAGGTTCGATGCCGCGATCGCGCGCGCCAAGCAGGAGCTCGCGGCGCTGGAAGGGCAGATTCCGCAAGACGCGCCGGGCGAGTTCGCCGCCTTCATCAACCTGCACCGCATGATCCTCGAGGACTCGTCGCTGTCCCAGGCGCCGAGAGACCTGATCCGCGAGCGCCGCACCAACGCCGAATGGGCGCTGGTGCAGCAGATGGAGAAACTGGTGGCGCAGTTCGAGGAGATGGAGGACCCCTACCTGCGCGAGCGGCGCCAGGACATCGAGCAGGTGGTGGAACGGGTGCTGAAGGCGCTTGCCGGCGCCAATGCCGCGCACGAGCCGCCGCCCTCCGCCGAAGCCAACCTGATCGTGGTCGCGCACGACCTGTCGCCCGCGGACATGATCCTGTTCAAGCGCCACAAGTTCGGCGGCTTCGTCACCGATGTCGGCGGCGTCACTTCGCACACCGCGATCGTCGCGCGCAGCCTGAACATCCCCGCGCTGGTCGGCCTGCACCACGCGCGCCAGATGATCCGCGAGAACGACCTGGTCATCGTCGACGGCATCCAGGGCGTGCTGGTGGTGGACCCGGATCCGGTGGTGCTGGGCGAGTACCGGCTGCGCCAGTCGCAGCACGGCCTGGAGCGGCAAAAGCTCAAGCGCCTCAAGTCCACGCCCTCGGCGACGCTGGACGGCACGCCGGTGGAACTGTTCGCCAACATCGAGCTGCCGCAGGACATCGGCGAGGTGCAGGAATCCGGCGCGCAGGGCGTGGGGCTGTTCCGCACCGAGTTCCTGTTCATGAACCGCAAGCTGCTGCCGGCGGAGGACGAGCAGTTCGAGGCCTACCGCGAAGTCGCGCGCGCCATGGACGGGCGCCCGGTGGTGATCCGCACGCTGGACCTGGGCGCCGACAAGGCGATCACCGAAGGCGGCCCCGCGGACATGCCCAACCCGGCGCTGGGGCTGCGCGCGATCCGCTACTGCCTCGCCGAGCCGCAGTTGTTTCTCGCGCAGCTGCGCGCGATCCTGCGCGCGACCAAGTTCGGCCGCGTCAGGATCCTGCTGCCGATGCTCGCGCACGCGCACGAAATCGAGCAGTCGCTGGCGATGGTGAAGCAGGCCAAGCAGCAGCTGGACGACAAGGGCGTCGCCTACGACAAATCGGTCGAGGTGGGCGGCATGATCGAGGTGCCGGCGGCGGCGCTGGCGCTGCCGATGTTCATGCGGCGCCTGGATTTCCTTTCCATCGGCACCAACGACCTGATCCAGTACACGCTCGCCATCGACCGCACCGACGACGCCGTCGCCCACCTCTACGATCCGCTGCACCCGGCGGTGCTGCACCTGATCGCGCACACCATCCAGGCCGCGAATCGCGGCGGCACGCCGATCGCGGTCTGCGGCGAGATGGCGGGCGAACCGTCTCTGACCCGGCTGCTGCTCGGCTTCGGCCTGCGCAATTTCTCGATGCACGCGCAGCAGCTGCTGTCGATCAAGGAGCGCGTGCTGCGCACCAACCTCGCCGAAGCGCAGCCGCTCGCGCAGCGCGTGCTGCGCCAGTCGGATCCGGCCAAGACGCGCGAACTGCTGGCGAAACTGAATTCATAGGGGACTGCATGAAATTTGTCCTGTTTTTTTCCTTGCTGTTCAGTTTTCAGCTGCACGCCCAAAGTTACCCCTCGAAACCGGTCAGGCTTGTCGTCCCCTTCCCCTCCGGCAGCGCGACCGACCAGGTGGCGCGACTTGCCGGGCAGCAGTTGCAGGAAGCGCTGAAGCAGCCCTTCGTGGTGGAGAACAAGCCCGGCGCGCAAGGATCGATCGCCGCCGAGTTCGTCGCCAGGAGCGCGCCCGACGGCTACACGCTGCTGGTCACCACCAACACGCCGCAGGCGGCCAACGTCAGCCTGTTCAAGCGGCTGCCCTACGATCCGGTGAAGGATTTCGAGCCGGTGGTGCGGCTCTCGACCACCTCGTTCATGCTGATGGCGAAGCCCGACTTTCCGGCGAAAAACCTCAGGGAGCTACTCGCCTACGTGCGCTCGCAACCGGGCAAGCTGTCTGCGGGCTACGGTTCCGCGGGCTCGCAGGTATCGATCGCCATGATGAAGGCCATGGGCGGGCTGGACGTGGTCGAGGTGCCGTACAAGGGCATCCCGCAGACGGTGACCGACGTGCTCGGCGGCACGCTGTCGTTCACCTTCGTCGATCTTTCCAATGCGCTGCCGCAGATGAAGGGCGGCAAGCTCAAGGGTTACGCGGTGACGTCGGAGAAACGCACGCCGCTCGCGCCGGACGTACCAGCGATGGCCGAGGAGCTGAAGGGATACGACCTGATCGCCTGGTTCGCGATCGTGGCGCCGGCGGGCACGCCGAAGGACGTGGTGCAGTCGCTTTACGACGTTTCCGCGAAAGCCCTGCAGAAAAGCGAGGTCAGGGAAAAGTTCGCGTTCATCGGTACCGACGTGGCGCCCATGAATCCGGCTCAGCTCGGCGTCTTCATCAAGAGCGAGATCGCGAAGTGGGCGGTGCTGGTGAAACAGGCCGGCATACAGCCGGAATAGTTCCATGGCGGGGCCCCTCGACGGCGTAAGGATTCTCGACCTCACCACGGTGGTGATGGGTCCGTATGCGACCCAGATCCTCGCGGACCTGGGCGCGGACGTGATCAAGCTCGAGCCGCCCGAGGGCGACGTCATGCGCCACAACGCGCCGATGCGCTCCAAGGGCATGGGGCACATTTTCATGAATGCCAACCGCAACAAGCGTTCGGTGGTGCTGGATCTCAAGCAGGACGGCGGGCGTGAGGCCTGCCTCGCGATCGCCAAGGGTGCCGACGTGCTGGTCTACAACATCCGGCCGCAGGCGATGGCGCGGCTCAGGCTATCCTACGAAGAGCTGCGCGCCGTGAACCCGCGCATCATTTATGTCGGCGCCTTCGGCTACTCGCAGCGCGGGCCCTATGCGGCGAAGGCCGCCTACGACGATCTCATCCAGGGCGCGGTCGGCCTTCCCTGGCTCGCCAGGGAAGCGGGCGCCGAATCGCCGCGCTACGTGCCGGCGACGCTGGCCGACCGCTCGGTCGGGCTGCATCTCGTCAACGCGATCTGCGCCGCGCTTTATCAAAGGGAAAAAAGCGCCCGCTCAGGCGGCGGCAATGGACAGCGCGTCGACGTGCCGATGTTCGAAAGCCTGCTGCAGACGGTGATGGGCGAGCACATGGGCGGCTACACCTACCTGCCGCAGAGCGGCCAGCCGGGCTACGCCCGGATGCTCGCGAAAGAACGCCGGCCCTACGAGACCACCGACGGCTACGTCTGCGTGCTGGTCTACAACGACAAGCAATGGCGCGCGTTTTTCGAGCTGATCGGGCGTCCCGAGCTGCTGTCCGACCCGAAATTCGCCACGCAGGAAGCGCGCAGCCGCGACTTCGAGGGCGCCTACGCGATGATCGCCGCCGAGATGAAGAAGCGCAGCACCGCCGAATGGATCGCGGCGATGGAGGCGGCGGATATCCCGGTGCAGCGCATGAACAGCCTGGCCGACATCATCGACGACCCGCATCTTGCCGCGACCGGCTATTTCCGCACGGTCGAGCATCCCACGGAGGGCAGCATCCGCTCCATGGCGGTGCCTTCGGAGTGGTCGGAATCGGCGCCCGAGTACCGGCGCCATGCGCCGCGGCTGGGCGAGCATACGCGCGAGGTGCTGCTGGAGGCAGGCTACGCATCCCCGGAGATAGAAGCATTGATAAGGAGCGGCGCCGCTCGGATATAATGCAGGCCAGCGCCGATTTGAAGTTCAGCTTGCGGGCGCTTTACAAATACTAGCTAAAGAGACCCGGTCGTGAACGGGAGACACGTCTCCCGTACCCTAAGCCCGTTCTCGCGCAAGCTGGACGGGTTTTTCTTTTGGGGCAGGCCGTGATCGTTGAAGCGCGCAAGGCGAAATTCTCCGAACCGCTCAAGCTGACGGGCGGCGCGGTGCTGCCCGAATTCGAGATCGCCTACGAAACCTACGGCAAGCTGAACGCCGCCCGCTCGAACGCGGTGCTCGTCTGCCATGCCCTGAACGCCTCGCACCACGTCGCCGGGACCTACGCCGGCGAGCCGGACAACGTCGGCTGGTGGGACAACATGGTCGGTCCGGGCAAGCCGCTCGACACCGACCGGTTCTTCGTCATCGGCAACAACTACATCGGTTCCTGTTTCGGCTCGACCGGGCCGACCTCGACCAACCCAGCGACCGGCAGGCCCTGGGGCGCAGATTTTCCTGTAGTGACGGTGGAAGACTGGGTCGCGGCGCAATCGCGCCTGGCCGACTGCCTCGGCATCGCGCGCTTCGCCGCGGTGATGGGCGGCAGCCTGGGCGCCATGCAGGCGCTGCAATGGGCGCTTTCCTTCCCGCAGCGCGTGCGGCATTCGATCGTGATCGCGGCCACGCCGCGGCTTTCGACGCAGAACATCGCCTTCAACGAGGTGGCGCGCCAGGCGATCATGACCGACCCGGATTTCCACGGCGGGCACTACTACGACAAGGGGGTGGTGCCGCGGCGCGGCCTGCGCATCGCGCGCATGATCGGCCACATCACCTACCTGTCAGACGATGCGATGATGGAAAAATTCGGCCGCGTGCTGCGCCGCGCGGCGCCCGGCTTCGATTTCGACGTCGACTTCGAGATCGAGTCCTACCTGCGCCACCAGGGCGACAAGTTCTCCACCTACTTCGACGCCAACACCTACCTGCGCATCACCAAGGCGCTCGACTACTACGACCCGGCGGCGGACTACGGCGGCGACCTCTCGGCCGCGTTCGCGCGCGCACAGGCCGATTTCCTGGTCGTTTCCTTCACCTCCGACTGGCGCTTCTCTTCGGCGCGCTCGCGCGAAATCGTGAAAGCGCTGCTCGACAACAAGCGCGTGCTGTCTTACCTGGAAATCGACGCTCCGCAGGGGCACGACGCTTTCCTGCTGGACGACGCGCGCTACTTCGGCGCGCTACGCGCCTACTTCGGCAACATCGCGCTGTGACGCGCATCAATGACTGAAAGCGAAACCATCGCGCGCTGGGTCACGCCGGGAGCCCGCGTGCTGGACCTGGGTTGCGGCAACGGCGCGCTGCTCAAGCAGCTGTGGCAGACGCGGCAGGCGCCGGGCTACGGCGTCGAAATCGACGACGCCAAGGTGCTCGAGTGCATCCGCAACGACGTCAACGTGCTGCAGATGGACCTAGAAGACGGTTTGTCGGCGTTCCAGGACGGCTCCTTCGACTTCGTCATCCTCTCGGAGACGCTGCAGGCTATCCACCGCCAGGAACCGCTGCTGCGCGACATGCTGCGCGTCGGGCGCGAGGCGATCGTCTCGTTTCCGAACTTCGGCTTCTGGAAGGCGCGGATCCAGATCACCTTCGCGGGCCACATGCCGGTGTCGAAGGAATTGCCCTTCCAGTGGTACGACACGCCCAACGTGCATCACTGCACGCTGGTCGATTTCGAGGCGCTCTGCGCCAAGCTGAACCTGCGCATTCTCGAACGGCTGGTCCTGGACGGGGGCAATCCGGTGAATTTCCTGCCGAACCTGCTCGGCAGCCTGGCCGTCTATCGCGTGGAAAACAAGGAGAGGGGAAAATGAAAAAGACAATCTGGCTTCTGGCATTGCTGCTAGGCAGCACGATATCCGCGGCCCAGGCCCAGGTGGCAGTAACGTCGAATCCCGATCAGGAGGCCATGCTGCAGAGCAAGGACCCGCAGTTGGCGAAGAACAAGCGCTTCGTCTACGACTTCTGGCGCGAAGTGTTCGAGGCCGCACACATGGACCTCGCGCCGAACTACATGGCCGAGGGCTACATCCAGCACAACCCGCGTGTGCCCACCGGGCGCCAGGCGTTCATCGATTTCTTCACCAAAGTGCGCAAGCCGACGCCGATCGAAGCGAAAGTCAGGGCGCCGCTGGTCGCGATCCTGGCCGACGGCGACCTGGTGACGATGGTGTTTGTGCGCGAGTACCCCGAACCCAGCGATCCGTCAAAGAAGTACACCACCACCTGGTTCGACATGTTCCGCATCGCCGACGGCAAGATCGCCGAGCACTGGGATCCCGCTGTCAAATAGGCAAAGTCAGAACAGCTTTCCCTGGTCTTTGGTTTTGTTTTCGGCTTTAGCCTTCTTGAACGTCTGGCCTCCATAGGCCATGTCCGGGAACTTCGCCGATTCTTTCCCCTCCAGGAGACCTTCGACGGTAAGAATCTGCAGACACGGGTAGTCGCCGTGCAGCGGCGATTCGTAAAACCCTGCCGACGCCGCCTCTTTGATCATTTCCTTCGTCGGCGGTGTCAAAGTCACGAAAAGTCCGATAGCCGCCTTGTCGCGCTGTATTACACCCTTCAGATCGCGCACCATCGCTACGCCGACGTTTTTCCCGCCCTTCACCGAAACAATCACCTTCTCCATCTTGCCCTTCTCTACTTCCGGAAACACAAGCCCATCTATCCCTGAATCCGCGCCCTTCCTGCCTCCCTTGTAAGGCTGTGCTCCCACGAGCGTGCAAGCCCAAAGCTGGAACTGATGCGGATCGCGCTCGAACATATCGCGTGCCCCATCGATGTCGCGCGGCACGCCGACCACCTCGAACGCGTTTGGTCCAACCTGCGCGGCCTTCTTTGTTCCTGGGGATACCACCTGCAAATACGGAAAGGCGTTCTTCATCCGCTTCTCGATCAACGAGATCGCAAGATGAGTAACGTCAATTCCAATCCACTGGCGTCCGAGTTTCTGCGCCGCGTGAACAGCCGTTCCGCAACCACAGAACGGATCGAGCACAATGTCTCCCTCCTTGGAAGAAGCGCGGATGATCCTTTCAAGAAGCGCAATAGGCTTTTGCGTTGGATATCCAAGGTCCTCGTCGCCCGAGGCCGGCGAAATGTCGTCCCAGCTATCTTGGAGCGAAACCCCGGGCATTTCATCCGCAAACAACTTGAGGCGCGGCATTCCAGTTTCCCGATGTATCAATTTTCCTTGATTTGCGAAATCAATAAGATTTTTTCGTCCATAGGCCCAATACCGACCAGAGTACGGTCGTACTTCCAGATACTCCCAGCCTTTCTTAGGTTTTCGAAACTCATCAGCCAAGTCCTCTTGCCAGCGCTCACTTGATCCTAACTTTCGCTTAACCCGCCAACCATATTCGACGTCGCCGCCCGGCTTGGCGGCAGTTAGATCGGCTTCCTTATATCTTCGTCCACTAGAATCAAGGTGCCGGTATTCCTGCTCAAGATATGTCTCATCATAGGGGGTGTATTGCGGCGTCCACGCGTAGCCGTCGCTTTTCGTGTAGAAAAATATGATGTCGCGAATCTTCCCGTACCGCTTCATGCCTTGCTTCGTATCACTGTGCGCGCTGGACCGTTTCCAAGAAATTTCATTTCGACAATTTATCTTGCCAAATACACCGTCCAATACGACCTTCAAATAATGGCTTGCTGTTGGGTCGCAGTGAAGATATAGGCTGCCGGTGGATTTCAGTACGCGCTGTAACTGCAAAAGACGATTCGCAATCATCGTGAGATACGCCATCATGTCGTTCTCACCAAGAAATTTGCGTAACGCCTGCATCATCTCGGCAACATCAGTGTTTGGACCCTTAAGAATCTGGTGAAACTCTGCTTCAGCTTGCGGCCCCCAATGCCATGTATCGTCGAACGCCGTAATCTGAGCGTCGGACTGCTGGCCCTTCGGGGTCTTGAACAGCAGGTTGTAGTCGCGCTTGGAGTTGAACGGCGGATCGAGATAGATCAGATCAACCGATTCGTCGGCGACGTGCTCGCGCAAGATGTCGAGGTTATCGCCGTAGTAAAGCCGGTTGCTCAACCACCCCTCCCCAAGGCGCACATTGCGGAGAACGCGCCGGGAGTGTAACCAATAGTTACCCTATTGAGTAACTGATAGTTGGTTTAGGGGGTGCTAGCGTGGTGCGCCATGAGTGCGGCGCGCGAACGCGAGGAATTCACCAAGAGGCTGGTGCAAAAGCTACGGGAGCACGGTATCGACTCCAGCAGCCCGACTCAGGTGGCGCAAGGCTTCAACGAGCGGGCCCCTCTACAGCGTGTTACCGCCCAGGCGGTGCGCAAATGGCTCAGCGGGGAAGCCATTCCCTCTCAACCGAAGGTCAAAGCCATCGCCGCGTGGCTTGGGGTAACGACGGACTGGCTCCGGTTCGGCGAATCGAGCGGGCCGGCACCCGCAATGCGCCAAGTACTACCGCCCTACCGGCCTGCGCTGTCTGATCAAGAGTTTCTGCGGCGCTACCGCAAATTGAGCGGCGAGCATCAGACGGCGTTGGCCGAGATCATTACTGCCCTCTCCGAGCGCAAATCACGCGCTTAGCCTACGCGTTGGACTTCTGGTCCAGGGTCTCGATACGGTCGCGCATCCAGACCAGCAGCGCGAGGCCCGGTAGTGCGATGAAGAAGGTGAACAGGAAGAACAGCTGCCAGCCGAAAGCGGCCACCAGGTAGCCGGCAACCGGACCGACATAGACGCGGCCCACCGCTGACAGCGCGCTCAGCAGCGCGTATTGCGTGGCGGAGAAGCGCCGGTCGCAGAGCGCCATCAGGAGCGCGACGTAGGCGGCGGTGCCCATGCCGCCGCAGAGGTTCTCCAGGCCGATGACCGTGATCATCAGCGCGTAGCTCTTGCCGCTCGCGGCGAGCAGCATGAAGCCCAGATTGGTGAGCGCCTGCAGCAGCCCGAAGATCAGCAGCGCGCGGTACAGGCGCATCTTCGCCATCAGCGCGCCGCCGACGAGCGCGCCGGCGATGGTCGCGGCGAGGCCGAAACCCTTGTTGATGGCGCCGATCTCGGTGAGCGAAAACCCAGGGCCACGCAGCAGGAAGGTGGTGGTGAGATTGCCCGCGAAGGCGTCGCCGAGCTTGTACAGGATGACGAGCACCAGCATCGCGACCGCGCCTTCGCGGGTGAAAAATTCCGCGAACGGCTTGACCACCGCTTCGTCCAGCGTTCTCGGCGCCGCGCCCCTGGGCTCGGGCTCGACCACCAGCCAGGTCGCCAGCATGCCGACGCCCATCAAGGCGGCCATCAGCCAGTAGGTCGCATGCCAGCCAAGCCATTGGTCGGCAAGGATCAGCGCGCCGGCGCCCGATACCAGCATCGCGATGCGGTAACCGAATACCGATACCGCCGCGCCCGCGCCGCGCTCTTCGCGCGCCAGCCAGTCGGCGCGCAGCGCGTCGAACACGATGTCCTGCGAGGCGGACAGGAACGCCACGCCGAGCGCGGTTCCGCCCAGCAGCCACGCCGAGTCCGCGGGCGTGAGCGTGCCCATGAACGCGATCGCCGCCGCGAGCAGCAATTGCGTGACGAGCAGCCATCCCCGGCGCCGGCCGAGGAACGGCGGCACGTAGCGGTCCATGAGCGGCGCCCAGAGGAACTTGTAGGTATAGGGTTGGCCGACGAGCGCGAACCAGCCGATGGCGACGATGTCCACGTTCGCGGCCGCGAGCCAGGCCTGCAGCGTGCCTGCGGTGAGCGCGAGCGGCAGGCCCGAAGCGAAGCCCAGCAGCAGCAGCAGGCCGATCTTGCGGCTGCGGAACGCTGCGGCGTAGTCGGCGAGCGCCATCGGGGCGCATCTTACCTGCCCAATCAATGCGCCTCCTCGCAGTGCATCGTTTACCGTTGCCAGCAGGGGTAAAAACCGGTAGCCTCCCCCTCCCCCAAGTACTGTCAGGAAGTCCGGAAATGAGCGCTCAATCCGCCAGCAACGATGTCAGCAAAGAGAAGCTTGTCGCCGACCTGAAAGTGGTGGTCGCCGATGCCGAGGAACTGCTGCGAGCCACGGCCTCCCAGGCCGGCGAGAAAGTCTCCGCCGCGCGCGAGCGCATCCAGGCGTCGCTCGCCACCGCCAAGGTGAAGCTGAACGACGCCGAGCGAGCGCTGCTCGAGAAGACCAAGGAAGCCGCCAAGGCGACCGACGAATACGTTCACGACAATCCGTGGCAGGCGGTCGGCATAGCCGCCGGCATCGGCTTCGTGCTCGGCATCCTCATCGGCCGCCGCTGACCGCCGGTCGGTCCGCGCGGGCCTCGAGGAATCGTCCATGCTCGGCCCGGTCAGGGAATTCGCGCGCACGCTGTTGTCATTCGCCCTGACGCGGTCGCGGCTCGCCGCGACCGAGCTGGAAGAGCAGGCGCTGCGCCTGATCGAGATCCTGGCCTGGCTCGCCGTGGCGCTGTTCTTCCTCGGTGTTGCGCTGCTGTTCGGCGCGGTGCTGGTAGTGCTCGTGTTCTGGGATTCGAACCGCGTTCTCGCCGCAGGATTGCTCGCAGCATTGTTCGTCGCCGCCGGCGCCGGCGCCGTGCTGATCGCCCGCCTGCGCCTGCGCGAGCGGCCGAAATTTCTTGCCGCCACGCTCGCCGAACTCGAGCGCGACCGCGACACCCTCGGCCGGCCCTGATGCGCGGGCGTCTTCTCGTTCTTGCCGAGCGCCGTGCGCGCCTCGCGGCTCGCGCGCAGACCGAGCGCGAAACCATCGCGGCGTTGATGAAACCGGCCGACGGCGCGGCTCTCGCCGCGATATCCGCGTTTCGCGCCGCGCAGCGCGCTCTGGCCGAGGCGCGGCGCCACCCGCTGATCATGGTCGCGGGCGTCGCGCTGATGGTGGCGCTGCGGCCGGGGCGCGCCATCAACTGGCTCGCCAAAGGCTGGACGCTGTGGCGGCTCTACCGGGGCGCGTCCGGCTGGTGGCGGCGTTTCGAAGCATTCGCCGGTACGCCGGCCCGCGATCCGTAGTAACCGTCGTGCGCGCTCCCGCCGCGCGTTCGAACTCGCCGAGATTCGCGCCCACCTCAAGCGCATCTCAAAGCTCTCGCCCTACCTCTTAGTGATCGTAATGCCGGGCGGCTTCGCGATGCTGCCGGTGCTCGCCTGGTGGCTCGATCGCCGCCGCAACCGCAGCGGCGGCGGCCCGGCCCTAGATCAGCCTAGGAGGGGTAACGGGGGAACCTGGATTCCCTCATAGTTTCCAGCGGTAGTCGATGGTCAGCGGCGCGTGGTCGCTGAAGCGTTTTTTCAGGTAGATCGACTCGCGCTGCGCCGTCTTCGCCACGCCCGGCGTGGCGATCTGGTAGTCGATGCGCCAGCCGACGTTCTTGGCCCAGGCCTGGCCGCGGTTGGACCACCAGGTGTACTGGTCCGGCTTCTGGTTCAGGCGCCGGAACACGTCCACGAAGCCGACTTCTTCGAAGATTTTCGTCAGCCAGTCGCGCTCCTCGGGCAGGAAGCCCGAGTTCTTGCGGTTGCCACGCCAGTTCTTCAGGTCGATTTCCTTGTGCGCGATGTTCCAGTCGCCGCACAGGATCACTTCGCGCCCGGAGCGCTTGAGCTTCTCCAGGTGCGGCAGGAACTTGTCGAGGAAGCGGAACTTCGACGCCTGACGGTGAGGGCCCGAAGAGCCCGAGGGCAGATAAAGGGAAACCACCGACAGTTTGCCGAAGTTCGCCTCCAGGAAGCGCCCCTCGTCGTCGAACTCCCTGACCCCGAATCCCGTGACCACGGCGCCGGGCTTGCGGCGGCTGTAGAGCGCCACGCCGGCATAGCCCTTCTTCTGCGCGGAGTGCAGGTGCCGCTCGAAGCCCTTGATGGCGAAGGGCCCGCCCTCCAGGTCCGCTTCCTGCGCCTTGGTTTCCTGCAGGCAGACGACGTCCGCCTTCTGCGCGGCAAGCCAGGGAAACAGGCCCTTCCTCGCCGCAGAGCGGATGCCGTTGACGTTGACGGTTACAACGCGCAAAAACGCCTTCTCAACTGCTGGGAAAACTCGATGCGCCGCCATGCGCAGCCGACCACTCGGCCGGCGAGTTGAGGAATTTCTCGACTTCCCCGATCTGCGCCGAGGCGAGATAGTTGCCCTGCTTCACCACGCGCAGCACGTCCCACCAGGTGGCGAGGTGATGCAGGCTCACATTCAGCTCGCTCATCACCTTCTTCGACTCGGGGAAGATGTCGTAGTAGAAGTTGACGAACACGTGCTCGACCACGGCGCCCGCCTCGCGCAACGCCTTGCAGAAATTTATTTTCGAGCGCCCGTCGGTGGTGAGGTCCTCGACCAGCAGCGTCCTCGCTCCTTCGCGAATATCGCCTTCGATCTGCGCGTTGCGGCCGAAGCCCTTCGGCTTCTTGCGGATGTACTGCATCGGCAGCCCGAAGCGGTCGGCGATCCAGGCCGCGTAGGGGATGCCGGCGGTTTCACCGCCCGCGATGACGTCGAACTGCTCGAAGCCGGCGTCGCGCGACAGGGTGGCCGCGGCAAAATCGACCAGCTGGGTGCGGATGCGCGGGTAGAAAATCAGCTTGCGGCAGTCGATGTAGACCGGGCTCGCCCAGCCGGAGGTGAATATGAACGGCTTGGCGTCGGAAAACAGCACCGCTTTCACTTCCAGAAGCATTTTCGCAGTGGTATCTGCGATGAAAGCGCGGTCCGCTGAATGCATGGCGGGCGAATTTTAGCAGGTCACCTCGCGGTAAACCCTATGGCCGCAGCCGCGTTAGAATCCTGTCCAATCTGTATCAGGGGGTCTTCATGTTGCGCTTCATTCTTCTCTTCGCCATTGCCGCCCTGCCGCTGGCCGCGCAGGCACAGTCCTACCGCTGCGTCGGCAAGGACGGCAAGAAGTACTACGGCCAGAGCCTGCCACCTCAATGCCTGGGCCAGCCTGCCGAACAGCTGAACGCTGCCGGCATGGTGATCAAGCGCATCGACCCGCAGGCGTCGGCGGCCGAACGCGCCAAGAAGGAGGCGGACGACGAGGAGCAGAAAAAGCGCGACGCCATAAGCAAGGAGGAAGGCCGGCGCAACCGCGCACTGCTCGCCACCTACACCAGCGAGAAGGACATCGAGGAAGCGCGCGGCCGGGCGCTTAAGGACAACGAAGCCGCGGTGAAGGACATCGCGGGGCGCATCGCCGCATTGAGGCAGCACCAGGTCGACCTGAACAAGGAACTCGAGTTCTACCAGGGCAGTAAAAAACCGCCAGCGAAGCTGACCTCCGACATCCAGAACCTGGATTTCGACATCAAGACCCAGCAGGACCTGCTCGACTCGAAGAAGCGCGACGTCAACACCATCAACGCGCGCTACGACGACGACAAGAAACGCTACAACGAGCTGACCAAGAGCACCGGGAAGTAGCCGCTCAGCTTCTCTGCAGCTTGCGGCGCAGGATGTCGTTCACCTGCGCCGGGTTGGCCTTGCCCTGGCTGCGCTTCATCACCTGTCCGACCAGAGAGTTGAACGCCTTCTCCTTGCCGGCACGGTAGTCCTCCACCTGCTTCACGTTCGCCGTCAGCACCTCGTCGACGATCTTCTCGATCGCGCCACTGTCGGAAAGCTGCTTCAGGCCTTGCTGCTCGATTAATCGATCGACCTCATCTGCACCCCAGTTGGAATCTGGTCCCCATGAGACTGCCAACATTTCCTGCTTTTCCAGCAACGTTTTGTAAACTGATTCGCGCGCGGTCTTGGCATTGACAGTCCCGTCGGAAATTCGCTTTATCAGGCGCGCCATCTGTCCAGGGGAAATATAGAACTTTGAAATCTCAATATTCAATCGATTCAACTCAGCCCCAATTTCATTGATGATCCAGTTAGCACAAAGCTTCGGGCTGGCCTCAGAAGACGCAACAACTTGATCGAAGTATTCAGAGAGTTCTTTCGAACTGGTGAGAACTGTCGCGTCATACGCGGTCAAGCCCTGATCCCCAAATTGCCGGGTGTAGCGAATTCGCTTCGACTCGGGTGTTTCAGTTATCGATTGTCGAATTCGCTCGATCTCCGAATCAGCAATTACCAGTGGAAGCAGGTCAGGATCGGGAAAATACCGATAATCCTGCGCATCTTCCTTGGAACGCATCGATCGCGTTTCGTCTTTGTCAGAATCGTACAAGCGCGTTTCCTGGAGAATCTTTCCGCCATCTTCGAGAATCTCAATCTGGCGCCGTGCTTCAAACTCGATTGCTTGTTCCATAAAGCGGAATGAATTGAGATTTTTTATCTCGCAGCGCGTACCCAACTTGTCGTCACCAATTCTCCGTACGGAGACATTTGCATCGCAACGGAACGATCCTTCCTGCATGTTGCCGTCGCATATGCCAATCCAGCGAACTAGAGCGTGTAACGCACGCGCGTAGGCGACGGCTTCTTTAGCGCCACGCAAATCTGGCTCAGTAACGATTTCGAGGAGAGGTGTGCCCGCACGATTCAGATCGATACCCGAGCTCTCCCGAGGAATCGAATGGCCCCCGAATGGACCCACACCGGAGCCACCTTCTCCATATCCGCCGTGAATAGACTTTCCCGCGTCCTCCTCAAGGTGCGCTCGGGTAATGCGGATGGTCTTTACCCCGTGAGGCAGAACAATCGTCAGTGAACCGCCCTGCACCACCGGGATCTCGTACTGGCTGATCTGGTAGCCCTTGGGAAGGTCCGGGTAGAAGTAATTCTTGCGCGCAAATATCGATCTACGATTGATGTTCGCGCCGACGGAGATACCGAAGCGCACCGCGAGTTCCACGGCCTTGGCGTTCAGCACCGGCAAAACCCCCGGCAGGGCGATGTCCACCGCGGACGCCTGCGTGTTCGGCTCGGCGCCGAATGCGTTCGGCGCGCCCGAGAACATCTTGCTCCTGGTCAGGAGTTGCGTGTGGGTCTCGATGCCGACGACGATTTCCCAGGCCATTGCGCTATCTCATCTGCGGCCGTATCAATTGACAATTGCCCCGATGGTCGACCAGTACCGGTTCGAGATATGCGTCCGAGCCGCACATCGCGGCACAATCCTCGGCGGTGACCCGCACGTACTCGCCTAGGTCGCGCAGCATGACGCTGCAGCGCCCGGAGGCGAATCTGAGCCCGCCGTTGGCTGGCCGCTGCTCGAGCCCGGCAACGGCGCAGCTGTGGCCGGATGGCGCCACGCTCGAGCGCCAATCGATGCTCTTCAGCTTGCCGCCTTCCACGGCGTAGGCCAGCGTCGATGCATATCGGCCTTCGGCGGTTTCGCAGCGCACGTTCGCGCCGTAGCCGTCCATCGACGGAAAACTCTCGCTGAATTCGAAGCGCTCGCGCTCCTGCCCGCCCGGTCCGTAGCGGGCGCCCTTGAGCACGCCGCCGGCATAGGTGCCCTGCAGCGTCGCGGTCGGCGGCCGGCCGTAGAGGATGGGTGAAACGCCTTCCTTCAGGAACGTGATGCCCAGCTGCTTGCTGCGCTCGCCTTCCAGAAAGCGCTGCTCCATCGTCGGCAGCACGAGATAGTCGCCGGTCAGCCGCACCGAGCCGTCCGGACGGTTGGTCGCATACAGGTGAATCAGCGCTGCCCGCCCGCCGAGATTGCCGATCAGCTCGTGCGTCTCGGTCGACTCCTGGCCCAGGACCTGCTGCGCGAATATCCCGAGGACGACCGCGAGCCACCTCATAGCGGCGTCTCTTTCGGCGCACGCAGGTGCCAGTCGGTCGCCTGCTGGTAGCGGTGAGCGGCGCCCAGCATCTTCGCCTCGGCGAAATGGTTGCCCATGAGCTGCAGGCCCACCGGCAGCCCCTTGCCGTCGAAGCCACAGGGGATCGACAGTCCCGGCAGCCCGGCGAGCGGCGCCGGAATGGTGAAGATGTCGTTCAAATACATCTGCACCGGGTCATCGGACTTGGCGCCGAGCGCGAACGCGGTCGACGGGGCAGTCGGCCCCATGATCAGGTCGCATTGCGCGAAGGCGTCGGTGAAATCCTTTGCGATCAGCCGCCGCACTTTCTGTGCCTGCAGGTAGTACGCGTCGTAGTAGCCGTGCGACAGCACGTAGGTGCCGATCAGGATGCGCCGTTTCACTTCGCTGCCAAAGCCCTCGGCGCGGCTGCGCCGGTACATGTCGTTCAGGTCGGAGTAGTCTTTGGCGCGGTGGCCGTAGCGCACGCCATCGAAGCGCGACAGGTTGGAAGAGGCTTCGGCAGGTGCGATCACGTAATACACCGGCACCGCAAGCGCAGTGTTGGGCAGCGTGATTTCCACCGCCTGCGCGCCCTGCGACTCGAACCAGCGCGTCGCCTCACGGACGCAGGCGCGCACGTCGGGATCGACGCCCTCGGCGAAATACTCCTTCGGCAGCCCGATGCGCAGCCCCGCGAGATTCATGTCGATCTCGCGCGAATAATCTTCCGCCGGCCGCTCGAGGCTGGTCGAGTCGCGCGCGTCGAAACCCGCCATGACGTTCATCAACAGCGCGAGATCCGCGGCGCTCTTGCCGAGCGGCCCGCCCTGGTCCAGCGAGGAGGCAAAAGCGATCATGCCGTAGCGCGACACCACGCCATAGGTGGGCTTCAGGCCGGAGACGCCGCTCAGCGCCGCCGGCTGCCGGATCGAGCCGCCGGTGTCGGTGCCGGTGGCGGCCGGCGCCATGCGCGCCGCCACCGCCGCCGCCGAACCGCCCGACGACCCCCCGGGTACCCGCCCCGTATCCCAGGGATTGCGGACCGGCCCGAAGTGCGAGGTTTCGTTGGACGAGCCCATGGCGAATTCGTCCATGTTGGTCTTGCCCAGGAGTACGGCCCCGGCGGCGTTGAAACGCTCGATGACGTGGGCATCGTACGGGCTCTTGAAGCCGGCGAGCATCTTCGAGCCGCAGGTGGTGCGGATGCCCTTGGTACAGAAGATGTCCTTATGAGCGATCGGGACGCCGGTGAGCGGGGTCGCCTCGCCCCTGGAACGTCGCTGGTCGGCGACAAGCGCCTGCGAAAGGCTGTGCTCTTCGTCCACCGTGACGAAGGCGTTCAGCCGGCCGTTCAGGCCCTTGATCCGGTCGAGGAACAGGCGGGTCAGCTCGACCGAGGAGACCTTCCTGGCAGCCAGCGCGGCCGACAACTCGGTGACCGTGGAATTGAGCACCTATTCGATCACTTTCGGCACCAGGTAGAGCCCCCTCTCCACCGCCGGGGCCGCCGCCTGGTAGTCGGCGCGCCGGTCGGGCTCGGTGACGGCATCTGGCCGCAGCCGCTGCTGCACGGCGAGCTGCGCGTCCAGCGCGTGCGACATGGGCTCGATGCCGCGTGTGTCCACGGCTTGAAGCTGGTCGATCAGGCCAAGCACCTGGTTTAGCCGGCCGGTCACACCCCCCGCCTCTTCCGGGCTGACGGCGATGCGGGCGAGAAGCGCGATGCGCTGGAGCTGATCTGGGGTAAGCGACATGCAAAAAGAGTCCTGTTGAGCGTATCATAGCCGCCTCTGGAATAATCGGTTCCGGGACGCAGCCTTAGCGCGGGAAGTTAAGGCAAATTACGGCAAATTTCAGGATCACGGGAAAGGGTTGGCCACGAACATGTTCGGTTTCCTGAGGAGCTACTTCTCCAACGACCTCGCGATTGATCTGGGCACCGCGAATACGCTGATCTACGTGCGCGGCAAGGGCATCGTGCTCGATGAGCCGTCGGTGGTGGCGATCCGCGAAGACAGCGGCCCGAACGGCAAGAAATCGATCCAGGCCGTCGGCAAGGACGCGAAGATGATGCTCGGCAAGACGCCGGGCAACATCGTGGCAATCCGGCCGATGAAGGACGGCGTGATCGCCAACTTCACCGTCACCGAGCAGATGCTGAAGTACTTCATCAAGAAAGTTCACGACAACAAATTGTTCTCGCCCTCCCCGCGCATCATCATCTGCGTGCCCTGCGGCTCTACGCAGGTCGAGCGGCGGGCGATCCGCGAGAGCGCGATCGGCGCGGGCGCAGGGCAGGTGTTCCTCATCGAGGAACCGATGGCTGCGGCGATAGGCGCCGACCTTCCCGTGGCGGAAGCGACCGGCTCCATGGTGGTGGACGTCGGCGGCGGCACCACCGAGGTCGGCGTGATTTCGCTCGGCGGCGCGGTGCACAAGGGATCGGTGCGCGTCGGCGGTGACAAGTTCGACGAAGCGATCATCAACTACATCCGCCGCAACTACGGCATGCTGGTCGGCGAGACCACGGCCGAGATGGTGAAGAAAACCATCGGCTCCGCGTTCCCGGGCAGCGAAGTGCGCGAAATGGAAGTCAAGGGCCGCAACCTCGCCGAAGGCATCCCGCGCAGCTTCACCATTTCCTCGAACGAAATCCTGGAAGCGCTCACCGAGCCGCTCAACCAGATCGTCAGCGCGGTGAAGAGCGCGCTGGAACAGACCCCGCCCGAGCTCGGCGCCGACATCGCCGAGAAGGGCATGGTGCTCACCGGCGGCGGCGCGCTGTTGCGCGACCTCGATCGTCTCTTGATGGAGGAAACCGGGCTGCCGGTGATCGTCGCCGACGACCCGCTCACCTGCGTGGTGCGCGGCTCGGGCAAGGCGCTCGAGCAGATGGAGCACTTCGGGGCGATCTTCACGAATGAGTGAGTAAGGGGGCTGGTACCCCCCGCAGTTTCCCTCTATCGGGATGGAGCACACCCCCCCGCCCTTTTTCAACCGCGGCCCTGCGCCGATCGTACGATTGGCGTTTTTCGCTTCCCTGTCCCTCGCGCTGCTGGTCCTGGACGCGCGCTTTCACTACACCGAAGGCCTGAGGAGCGTGCTCGCCCTGGCCGTCTATCCGCTGCAGGCGCTTGCCGGCATGCCGGCGGCCCTGGGCGAGCGCATCTCGGGCTACTTCGAGAGCCAGTCGCAGTTGCGCGAGGAGAACGGCGAGCTGCGTGCAAAGCTGCTGACGGCCTCGCAGGCGGCGCAGCGCTTCGAGGCGGCGCAGGCGGAGACCGGGCAGCTGCGGCGCCTGATCGGCGCCGCCGAACGCCTGCCGCTGAAGGCGACGCCCGCCGAAATCCTCTACAACGGGCGCGATCCGTATTCGCGCAAGGTGGTGATCGACAAAGGCAGCCAGAACGGCATCGCCGCGGGCTCGCCGGTGGTGGACGAAAACGGCGTCGTCGGCCAGATCACGCGCGTGCATATGCTGTCCTCGGAGGTGACGCTGCTCACTGACAAGGAGCAGGCGATTCCAGTGCAGGTGGTGCGCAATGGCCTGCGCGCGGTCGCCTTCGGCGCCGGTTCCAGCGGCATGCTCGAGTTGCGCTTCATGGCGGCCAACGCCGAGATCCAGAACGGCGACAAGCTCGTAACCTCGGGCATCGACGGCACCTACCCGCCCGGGTTGCCGGTGGCCACGGTGGCTCGCATCGAGCGCGATGCAGCCTACGCATTCGCGCGCATCGTGTGCCAGCCCGCCGCCGGCGTCGAGAGCGGCAGCTACGTGCTGGTGCTCGGCGGCGAATCTAAGCGGCTTGCCTACCCGGAAGAAGCCGGCCCGGAGCGCGATAAGCGCCCGGTCAGGATCCGCAATGCGCGCCGCAAGGACGCCGATGCAGCTCAGTAGCGCCCCGTCGGGCCACGCGATCCTGCTGCCGGTGCGCGCGGGCACCATCCTCGGCTCGCTCGCGCTGGCGCTGCTGCTCGATTTCCTGCCGTGGAGAACGGTCGCGCTGGCGCCCGATTTCGTGGCGCTGGTGCTCGCTTTCTGGTGCGTACGGCAACCCCGGCTGGTCGGCCTGGGCGCCGGCTGGCTACTGGGCCTGCTGATTGACGTCGGCAACGGCGTGCTGATGGGCCAGCATGCGCTCTCGTACTCGCTGCTCGCCTTCGCCGCCATTACGCTGTCGCGCCGCATCCTGTGGTTTCCGCTCTGGGGCCAGGCGCTGCATGTCGCGGCTCTGCTGCTGTTCGCGCAAGGCGTGGACACGCTGGTGCGGCTCGCCACCGGCGCCGAGTTTCCGGGCTGGGCGATCGCCGCGGGGCCGCTGCTCGGCGCAGTTCTCTGGCCGCTGGTGAGCGTGCTGCTGCTGCTGCCGCAGCGCATGCCCACGGATGTCGACGAGACGAGAGCCATATGAGGCTCGAAGAGCTCAAGGACCACGAACGCGAGCTGCATTTTTTCCAGCTGCGCATCGGTTTCGCCGGCTTCGCGGTGCTTGCGGCGTTCGCCCTGCTGTTCCTGCGCTTTTTCCAGCTGCAAGTGGTACAGCACGACACCTACGCCTCCAAGGCGGAGGACAACCGCATCTCGATCGTGCCGATCGCGCCCAACCGCGGGCTGATCCTGGACCGCAACGGCGTGGTGCTGGCGCGCAACTATTCGGCCTACACGCTGGAGATTTTCCCGGCGAAAGTGCGCGACCTAGAGCGCACCATCCAGGAACTCGGCGACGTCGTCGAAGTGCAGGCGAAGGACCGCAGCCGCTTCCGCAAGCTGTACGCGGAAACGCGCAACGCCGAGAGCTTGCCGATCCGCACCCGCCTGACGGACAAGGAGGTGGCGCGCTTCGCCGCCAACCGTTACAGGTTCCCGGGCGTCGAGATCAAGGCTCGCCTGTTCCGCCAGTATCCGCACGGCGACCTCGCCGCGCATGTCGTCGGCTACATCGGCCGCATCAACGCCAAGGACCAGGAAAAGCTCGAGGAGCTGGGCGTCGAGGCGAATTACCGCGGCACCGACTACATCGGCAAGTCCGGGCTGGAGGCAAGCTACCAGCAGGACCTGCACGGCACCACCGGCTTCGAGCAGGTGGAGATCGACGCCGCGGGCCGCGGCATCCGCACGCTCGCTCGCACGCCGGCGCAGTCCGGCAGCAACGTCACGCTGACGCTCGACATCGGGCTTCAGGAGGTTGCCGAAGCCGCGTTCGGCGACCACCGCGGCGCGCTGGTCGCGATCGAACCGTCCACCGGCGGCGTACTCGCCTTCGTTTCCAAGCCGGGCTTCGACCCGAACCTGTTCGTGGACGGCATCGACCCGCAAAGCTGGGCCGAGCTAAACAACTCGCCCGACCGGCCGCTCAACGACCGCGCGATCGCCGGTGTGTACCCGCCGGGCTCGACGTTCAAGCCCTACATGGCGCTGGCCGCGCTCGAGTCCGGCAAGCGCACGCCGAAGAGCGCGATCAACGACCCCGGCTATTTCGAATTCGGCGGCCGGCGCTTTCACGATTCCAAGCCCGGCGGCAACGGCTACGTCGACCTCTACAAATCGATCGTCGTGTCCTCGGACACTTACTACTATCAGGTCGCCAACGACATGGGGATCGACGCGATTTCCAGCTTCATGGCCAAATTCGGCTTCGGCGCGAAAAGCGGCATCGATCTGGACGGCGAAGCTACCGGCGTGCTGCCGTCGCAGGAATGGAAACTGAAGCGCTTCCGGCGACCGGAGCAGCAGAAGTGGTACGCGGGCGAAACCATCTCCATCGGCATCGGGCAGGGGTACAACGCCTACACGCCGATCCAGCTCGCTGTCGCGCTGGCGACGCTGGCGGCCAACGGCAACATGTACCGGCCGCACCTGGTGTCGGCGATCGAGAACCTGCACACCGGCGTGCGGCGCCAGGTCGAACCGGTGCTGGTCAACCACATCGACCTCAACCCGGACAACGTCGATTTCGTGAAGCGCGCGATGGCCGGGGTGAACAGAGAAGGTACCGGCGCGCGATCCTTCGCCAATGCGCAGTACACCAGCGGCGGCAAGACCGGTACCGCCCAGGTGATCGGCATGAAACAGGGCGAGAAATACGACGAGAAAAAGGTCACCGAGCGCCACCGCGACCATTCGCTGTTCATCGTCTTCGCGCCGGTTGAAAGCCCCAAGATCGCGCTGGCTGTGATCGTGGAGAACGGCGGCTTCGGCGCGCGCACCGCGGCGCCGATCGCGCGCGTGGTCCTCGACTACTACCTGCTGGGCAAGATGCCCGAAGGGGATGCGCCGGGTGCACCCAAGCCCGGCGCCGCAGAAGAGGAAGAGGAAGGCGACTGATGGATCTCGCCCGGTATTCTCCGCGCCGGATGGCCGCGCGCCTCGCGGAAGGCATCGACGGGCCGTTGCTCGCGATCACCATCGCCCTGGTTGCGGTCGGGCTGGCGACGCTGTTCTCCGCGAGCTACGAGCAACCGGCGCGTGTCACGGCGCAGGTGGCGAATCTTTCGGTGGCGTTCGTCGCCATGTGGCTAGTGGCGCGCATTCCGCCGCAGACGCTGATGCGCTTCGCCGTGCCGGCCTACGTTCTCGGCGTCGCTTTGCTGGTCGCCGTGGCGCTCGCGGGCGACGTGGTGAACGGCGCGCGCCGCTGGCTGCACATCGGCGTCACGCGCTTCCAGCCCTCGGAGATGATGAAGCTCGCGCTGCCGCTGATGCTCGCCTGGTACTTCCACAAGAATGAGGCGACGCTGCGCATGCGCGACTTCGCGATGGCCGCGCTGATGGTCGCGATTCCGGCGCTGCTGATCGTGCGCCAGCCGGATCTCGGCACCGCGGTGCTGGTGGCCGCGGCCGGCTGCTACGTCATCTTTTTCGCGGGCATCGGCTGGAAGGTGATCGCGGCGCTGGTCGTGCTGGGCCTGGCGAGCCTGTTCCCGCTGTGGGGCATGCTGCACGACTACCAGCGGCAGCGCATTCTCACGCTCATCGATCCGACACAGGACCCGCTGGGCGCCGGCTACCACACCATCCAGTCGACCATCGCGGTGGGCTCGGGCGGCATCACCGGCAAGGGCTGGCTGCACGGCACGCAAACACACCTGGAGTTCATTCCCGAGCGCCACACCGATTTCATTTTCGCGGTGTTCTCCGAGGAGTTCGGGCTGATCGGCAACCTGATCCTGCTCACGCTCTACTCGCTGCTGATCGCGCGCGGCCTGATGATCGCGGCCAATGCGGCCACCTTCTTCGCGCGCCTGCTGGCGGCGACCATCACGCTGATGCTGTTCACCTACGCCTTCGTCAACATGGGCATGGTTTCCGGAATCCTTCCGGTGGTCGGCGTGCCGCTGCCCTTCGTTTCCTACGGCGGCTCGGCGCTGCTCACTCTGTTCATCGGCATTGGCATCCTGATGAGCGTCCATAGCCACCGCCGGCTTGTCCAGACTTAACTACTACGGGGCGTCCTTTTTGCAGGGCAGCATAAATTTGAAATGCCCCACCGCATTGTGAAATGTAGTATTGCTAACTTACTGTAAATAATTGTTTTTTTGGCATTTCGCATCGTGGTTAGGATTGTTGCCATGCGTCATGCGGGTCGGTAATGTGCTGGGGATTCAGGATCTTCCATTCAGACCTTTCCCCAGGAGAAATGATGAGCCCCCGAGAGCAGGCAATCGCGCAAATTCAGAAAGACTGGAAAGAAAATCCGCGCTGGAAGGGCGTTCGGCGCGGCTACGACGCTGTCGACGTCGTAAAGCTGCGCGGTAGCGTGAAGATCGAGCACACGCTGGCGAAACTCGGCGCCGAAAAACTCTGGAAAAAATGCAGCGAGATGCCGTTCGTGAACTCGCTGGGCGCGCTCACCGGCAACCAGGCGATGCAGCAGGTAAAAGCCGGCGTGCCGGCGATCTACCTGTCGGGCTGGCAGGTGGCCGCCGACGCCAACGATTCCCTGTCCATGTACCCCGACCAGTCCCTCTATGCGACCACGTCGGTTCCGTCGGTGGTGAAGCGCATCAACAACGCGCTCATGCGCCAGGACCAGATCCAGACCATGGAAGCCGCCGGTGGAAAGCAAGGCGGCGACATCGACTGGTTCGCACCGATCGTCGCCGACGCCGAATCGGGTTTCGGCGGCGTGCTGAACGCCTTCGAGCTGATGAAGGCGATGATCGACGCCGGCGCGGCGGGCGTGCATTTCGAAGACCAGCTGGCCAGCGTGAAGAAATGCGGCCACATGGGCGGCAAGGTCCTCGTGCCGACCCAGGAAGCGGTGCAGAAGCTGATCGCCGCGCGCCTCGCCGCGGACGTTATGGGTGTGCCGACCGTGCTGCTGGCAAGAACGGATGCCGAAGCTGCCGACATCGTCACCACGGACGTGGATGAAAACGACAAACCCTTCCTCACCGGCGAGCGGACATCGGAGGGCTTCTACAAGACTAAAAAAGGCTTCGACCAGGCGCTGTCGCGAGGCCTCGCCTACGCCGAGTACGCCGACATGGTGTGGTGCGAGACCGGCACGCCGGATCTCGCCTTCGCGCGCAAGTTCGCCGAGGGTATCCGGAAGAAATTTCCGGGCAAGATGCTGGCCTACAACTGTTCGCCCTCCTTCAACTGGAAGAGGAATCTCGACGACGCCACCATCGGCAAGTTCCAGCGCGAACTGGGCGCGATGGGCTACAAGTTCCAGTTCATCACGCTGGCCGGCTTCCACTCGCTCAACTACTCGATGTTCGAGCTGGCGCACGGCTATGCGCGCGACAACATGACCGCGTTCGTGGAACTGCAGCAGAAGGAATTCGCCGCTGCGGAAAAAGGCTTCACCGCAGTCAAGCACCAGCGCGAGGTCGGCACCGGCTACTTCGACCAGATCACCCAGGTCGTCACCGCCGGCAAGGCCTCGACCACGGCGCTGCATGGCTCCACCGAGGACGAGCAGTTCTTCGGCGAGGACGCACTGGCGCAGTCGAAGAAAGAGAAGAAAGCCGCCTGATTCCAGGGCCGGCTGCGCCGGCGAGGATCGCGCGCGATCCTCGCCGGCGTCAGCTCAGAACAATCCTCCCACCAGCCGCCGCAGCTCCGCGAGCGGCACCAGCAACACCAGCAGCACGAGAATCATGACGAAGGGGGACATGTCAACGTTGGCGATCGGCGGCACGAATCGCCGGATCGGCCGCAGCATCGGCCGGGTGATCGCGTCCAGCACATACTGCATCGGGTTGTGGGGGTTGATCCACGATAGCGCAGCCTGAAGAATCACCACGAACAGCAGGATCCTGACGCTCAGCTGGAGCAGATCTACCAACGCCAGCGCAAACAGCATCCCTGCCGCCGCGCCCGGTGCCGATGTCAGATCGCTGCCGTTGACGGCGAGCAACAAGGCCAGCACGGCAGCCTGAAGAATCCAGGCACAAAACAGGCTCGCCATGTCCAGTCCGAGCAATGAGGGAATCGCTCGCCGCATCGGCTTTACCATCCAGTTGCTGGTGGCTATCACGAACTCGCCTACCTGGTTGCGGAACGGCACGCGCAACCACTGAAAGTAGAAGCGCAGGAGAAACATCAGCACGAAAAAACTCCCCACGAAATCCACCACAAGGCTGGCGATCTGGGAGAGCATTCAGTCCTTCGCCATCTCATCGCCCAGTTCCGCGCCGCGGTCGCGCGCCGCTTCGACCGCGCGCAGGAAGCGTTCGGCGAGCTTCTGCTCCTCGAAGGCCTTGAGCGCCGCCTCCGTGGTGCCGCCTTTGGAAGTCACGCGCTCGCGCAGCGCGACAGGGGATTCGCCGCTCTGCGCCGCGAGCTTCGCCGAGCCCAGCACCGTTTCCAGCGCGAGCTTTTGCGCGGTTTCAGCCGGCAGGCCGAGCGATTCGCCCGCTTTCGCGAGCTGCTCGATGAACCAGAACACGTAGGCCGGGCCGCTGCCGGAAACCGCGGTGACGGCATCCATCAGCGGCTCCTCCGCGATCCATACCGTCGCGCTGACCGCGCCGAGGATGATTTCCGCTTGCTTTTTCTCGGCATCGCTCACGCCAGGGAGCGCGTACAGGCCCGTGACGCCGGCGCCGATCAGTGCGGGCGTGTTCGGCATGGCGCGCACCAGCTTGCCGTGCCCGCCGAGCCAGCGCGCGAGACTCGCCAGCGTGATGCCGGCGGCGATGCTGATCACCAGGTTCGCGTTCGGCTTGAAGCCCGAAAAGCGCGCCGCCTCCTTCATCTGCTGCGGTTTCACCGCCAGCACGATCACGTCGCCCGGGCGATAAGCCTTCTGCGGCGCGTCGAAGCAGTCGACGCGGTGCTTGTCGGCAAGTCGCCGCCGCGCGTCGCCGTTAACCTCCACGGCGCGCAGCTGGCCCGCCGAGAAGCCGTTTTTCAGCAGGCCGCCGATGAGCGCATCGGCCATGTTGCCGCCGCCGATGAACACCACGTTCATGGCGACATTCACGCTGCGGTCCTGATGCTCTTGCGCGCGCCGAAGATTGCGGTGCCGACGCGCACGAGGGTCGCGCCTCCGGCTACGGCAAGCTCCAGGTCGTCCGACATCCCCACCGAAAGGGTGTCGAACTGAAACTCGTTTTTTTTCAGTGTTTCGTACAAATTCTTCAATTCCCGATAGCGGTCGACGTGCGCGCCGGGCTCCGGTACCGCCATCAAACCCCTCAGCTTCAGGTTCGGCATGGGCGCAATCGCGCCCGCAAGCGCGGACACTTCCACCGGCGCGACCCCGCTCTTGCTCGTTTCACCGGACACGTTCACCTGGATCAGGACATTCAGCGGACGCATGCCGGAGGGCCGCTGCTCGGAAAGGCGGCGCGCGATCTTTTCGCTCTCGACGCTGTGCACCCAATCGAATCGCGCCGCGACAAGCTTGGTCTTATTGCTCTGCAAAGGCCCGACCAGATGCCATTCGACGCCCTTATCTGCAAGGGCATCCATTTTTTCGACGGCTTCCTGCACGTAGTTTTCCCCAAAAGCCCGCTGGCCCGCGGCCAGGGCCTCGGCAACCAGGGCCGCGGAATGGGTCTTGGACACTGCCAAAAGCGTCACGGCGGAGGGGTCGCGGCCAGCCGCCGCTGCGGCGTGCGCGATGCGCTCCTGTACGGCTTGCAAGTTGTCATGGATTGCCCGCATACTTTGGCCACTCGCTTTCCGGGGAATTGTAATGGATCTCACTGAATTGCTTGCCTTTGTCGTCAAGAACAAGGCATCGGACCTGCACCTGTCCTCCGGACTGCCGCCGATGATCCGCGTCCACGGCGACGTCAAGCGCATCAACCTGCCGGCGATGGAGCACAAGGACGTGCACGGAATGCTCTACGACATCATGAACGATGGGCAGAGGAAGTTCTACGAGGAAAACCTCGAATGCGACTTCTCATTCGCGGTACCGAACCTGGCGCGCTTTCGCGTCAACGCCTTCGTGCAGAACCGCGGCGCTGCGGCGGTGCTGCGGACGATTCCCTCGAAGATCCTGTCCCTGGAGCAGCTGAAGTGCCCGAAGTCCTTCGAGGCGATCGCCGACCAGCCGCGCGGCGTGGTGCTCGTGACCGGCCCGACCGGCTCTGGCAAGTCCACCACGCTCGCGGCGATGGTGAACCACAAGAACGAGACCGAGGAAGGCCACATCCTCACCATCGAGGATCCGATCGAGTTCGTGCACGAGTCGAAGAAGTGCCTGATCAACCAGCGCGAGGTCGGGCCGCACAC